>Ga0070659_100001843_pt1 | contig 15228 bp, 15 predicted proteins | sample KBSC23metaG_FD_64666 | JGI IMG/M metagenome (GOLD analysis project Ga0070659, IMG submission 64666) | Corn rhizosphere microbial communities from Kellogg Biological Station, Michigan, USA - KBS C2-3 metaG | ecosystem: Host-associated > Plants > Roots > Rhizosphere > Soil ... | reverse complement strand
TGCGGCCCAGTAGGGAAAAGAGCGCTGGTAGCGCCACCAGGGCAGCTCCACCGGTGAAGAGGGAGGCCATCATCCCCCCGACGGCAAGCGAGCGGGCGAGCGGTATTGGAAAGATGAGCAACGACGTAAACGAGGTGGCAATAGCACATGAGCTCAAGGCAATGGTGCGGCCGGCCGTGCGGACGGTTCTCAGCGCCGCTGCACGCGGCGAGATTCGACCCGTCAACTCTTCCCTGAACCGTGAAACCGCAAGCAGGCTGTAGTCGACCCCGAGCCCAAGCGCCAGGGCAAGGGCAATGTTCAGAGAAAAGATTGAGAGCGGGACGAAGTCGTTAAGGATCTGCATTCCGCCCAACGTGAAACCGAGAGCGCACCCGCCGATTGCGACTGGCAAGAAGGCTCCAATCACATTGCGGTACACGAACAATCCGAGCAAAAACAGTATTGGCAGCGCAATCATCTCCGCTCGTGAGATGTCTTCCTTCAGTCGCTTCGCAAATTCTTGTTTAGCGATCGCAGATCCACCGACTTCCACCCCTGGCCGATCGATTGCCGTGGCCACATCCGTCGCTGCGGAATCTGGAGCATCTCTATGCAGCCAGGCGAGAATGTTGCTCCAGCTACCGCTTCGTGAACTGAAAATGTAGCTCTCGACCTTCGCCACCTCCGGCAATTGCCGCAAAGAACGCTGCACCTTGGCGCCTGCCGATTCCGGGCTACCATGAGTTATTACAGAAATGCCAGGCAGGCCCAAGCTTTTCTTCGGCAAAGTGGTTTCTAATTCGTGCTCGGCCCTAAAGCTTTCGGAGCCATGGTCGGTAAAATCTCCACTCTTGTAGGACAGTTCGTCGATAACTGACCAACCAGTTGCCGCGGCACCGACAGTGAGGAAGGTAACGACAAGAAGGGCCAGCACTGGATGTCGCGCAGGCCATTGCAACCCATTAAATCGAGTCTTATGTCTTGCTTTCACCAAGCGCGAGACCATGCGCAAAACTGTAGGCGCACCCGAGCAAAAAGGTGAAGTCAGCTTTAGTCCCGGCGCGACATTATGAGGTGCACCGCCCACAGACTCGCCCCGGTCCAGGCAACGACGAGAGCGAGGTTCTTCTCGGTGGAACCCGGCACGGAACCACCAAGACTCGAGCGGATGAGTTCGGCGACCGCTTGGATCGGCAAGACTTCATGGAGCGCCGCGAGCAGTCCCGGCAAACGATCGGCCGGGAAATTGATCGGGGACAACAGGAAGATCAGCAAGATCGCGAAGTTCGACACAGCACTCGTAACCATCGTCGAGGGGGAGAGCAATCCGTACAGATAGCCTATGCTCGATGCTGCGATGAGGGTGAGCAACACGGCTGGCAGCAGTAGGAAGCCAATGCGAACCTGAAATCCGTAACGGTAGGACGAAGCGGCCAAAGAGAGCGCCCCTACGGGGAGAACCAAGATGCACCAGGCCGTAAGGTCGGCAACCAGGTAAGCAAGCCGAGGCACCGGAAGCGTCATCATGTAATCGATCACGCCAGCTTCCTTCGCGCGCGTCACGGTGGTGGGCACGACGGCAAGCCCGACCGCCAACAACATCGCGGTCGGCGCACCGGTCGAAAGGAAGTAGCCGGTCTCTGCGGAGATGTGCGGGAACAAGAAGCCGACGCCAAGCGAGGCGCCGACGCCGGTAGCCAGCTGGAATAGCAGTACCGGAGCGATCCAGGGACGAATCTTCAACAGATGCCACCTGACCAGAAGCCGGTAGCTCTGGATCCAATGCTTCAGACCCTGCATCGGGCCCACCCGCGTCAGCCCGCGCCTATCATCATGAATGCATCCTCGAGCGTTTCAACGCCGCTCCTGGCGCTCAACTCGACAGGAGAACCGGCGGCCACGATCCGGCCCCTCGCCATCATCGCTACCCGGTCAACGGCGCCGCTCACCTCGTTTAAGTTGTGGGTAACCACGACAACTGCCGGCCCGGTTTCGGCGACCCGCCGAATCTCCCCCCACATCAGCCGCCGCCGGAGCGGATCGACATCGTTGGTCGGCTCGTCAAGAAGGATGACGCTTCCGGGAACGATGATCGCGAGGCAGAAACCGACCAGCCGCTGGATTCCACCCGGTAGGCGTTCGATGCGCGACTCCGCCCACTCCTCCAGCTTGAGCGTACTGATCAGTTCACTAGCTCTCTCCATAACCACCGGCGGTCGTCCGCCGCGCAAGCGTCCGATAAGTGTTAGCGCCTCGCGTATCGGAAGGGCAGAAAAGGCAAGTGGCGACTGGGGTTGCAACGAACATGCCCGACGCGCATAGCCGACGTTCTCGACGACGTCGACCCCTGTAATCGCTATCTGGCCGCTGGTCGGGCGTGATAGACCGACGATCTGGCGCAATAGCGACGTCTTTCCGGCCCCGTTCGGGCCGATCAACGCGAGAACCTGACAGGCCGGCACCTCAAGCGAAACGCCATCGCTAACGAGCTGGCCTCCGTCCATACACTTGACAAGTTCAGTGACGCGAAGAGGGTGCGGGGGGTCCAGGGGGCCGCTTATTCCACTGCGCTCTGGACATTTACCTTCATCGTAAGGAGTGCCTGACACCCCGCTTCCTCCTGTCGTCGGCTGATGGTTGGGTTTGGATGTTTACGTGGAATAAGTTAATTATCAAGAATGTCCTTGAGCATGGGTAACGCGCCGTTGGATTGCACTACTGCTCGTAGCGATAGCAGCCATGACGAGACCGTGGACCCCCTGCTCGTACGAAGGGTGCTTGAAGCGCCTCGCTACGCCCAAGCGAAATTCGCAGAGCGGATCGACCGGCTGCCCTACTTCAGGCGTATCGAAAGCCCATCTGGCCCCCACATAGTCGCCGAAGGTCGCACCCTCGCCAATTTCGCGTCCAACGATTACCTCGGCATGGCGAACGACCCACGCGTCATCCGCGGTGCCCGGGAAGCTCTGGACCGCTGGGGCTTCGGCGTCACCGGGTCACGGCTGATGAACGGAAATCTCGTCCTCCACGGCGAACTCGAGGAGGAGATCGCCGGCTTTTTAGCCCGAGAGGCCAGTCTCGTCTTCCCGACGGGGTACACCGCCAATCTGGGTCTCCTCGCGGGGCTTTTGCGCCCCTCGGACGTAGTGGTCGCAGACCAGGAGATCCACGCCTCGTGCCTCGACGGCGCCAGACTGAGCGGCGCCAGGCTGAGGCGATTTCGGCACAACGACGTCGCGTCGTGTGCCCAGATAATCGAGCGCGAGTCGGTCTCGCCGAGCATGTGCGTGATCGAGGGGGTCTATTCGATGAGTGGGGACATCGCGCCGGTGCGAGCGATCGCGGACCTCTGCCGGCGGAGCAAGACCATGCTCGTAGTCGACGAGGCCCACGCGCTCGGCGTCGTTGGCGCCACGGGAGGGGGAGCCGTAGAGGAGTCGAACGCGACTCGCGACGTGGACGCGGTCGTCCTGACCTTCTCGAAGGCCCTCGGGGGCTGCGGCGGGGCGGTGGCGGGCAGTCGCGGCATGATCGACGCACTACGCTTCTCGGCTCGTCCCTTCCTCTTCACCGCGAGCAGCACGCCGAGCTCCATTGCCGGCGCGCTGACCGCACTTCGGATTCTTGCCCGCAATCCCGATTACTCGCGAGCGCCCAGTGAGCACGCCTCCTCCTTTGCCGAGATCCTCACCACGCGGGGCGTCGAACGCTTGTATGGCGGCGGTGCGATCGTCTCGGTGCCGACCGGCTCCGACCTCCGCACGGCGCAGGCCTGGAAAATGCTCTGGAACCGGAGTATCTACTGCAACGCTTCGATGACTCCGGCTGTGCCGCCGGGCGCCGGCGCCCTGCGCTTCAGCTTCATCCGAACCCAGCTCCCCAAGGAAATCTCGCACGCGGCGAATACCTGTGCGATGGTGCTCGAAGAGATCGGGCTCCTCGATGGAGGGGATGAGATTGCCTGACACTTCCGCCAAGGCAATCGGCCGCAAGCAGCCGCACCGGCTTCACCTCGCGACCTCCCCTGCCGAGCTCGAGCAGGCGCTCGCCGCACATGACCTGCGCATCGAGGATCTGCTGGCGAATCACGGGGTCCAGATCGGCGACTCGCAGGGCCTGCTCGCTGTGGGTTCGATCGCCGAACAGCTCGGGACCCCGAGCAGCGACCTTGATCTACTGGTGCTCACGGACACGCCCTGGGATCGTGACGGGGCTCCGGCCATGGTGATGGAGTGGGAAGCGAGCCGAGAAACTGTCACCTACAAAAACGGTGTCGAGATCAACCTGGAGCTGGTTACTCGTGAAGATCTTCGCCGGGCACTGAACGCGTTTCTCGAGGTGGGGCCGCTCCTCTTCGATGAACGTGGCCTGAGCTCGATGCCGATCATCGGCATGGCGGAACGGCACTTGCTGCACCGACTGCGCTCCGGCTGGCCCCTACGTGGCGAGGCAATCGTCGAACGCTGGCGAGACGAGTTCCTGGTGGTCCTCTATCCCTTCTACCTCGCCCTGCTCCACTTCGTCGGCTTCAACGAGATGCGCGAGGACGCTGCAGCCTTGGAAGGCCCCGACGACGGATCGTTCGCGATTGCCGCACGGATGACCGCGGCCGAAGGGCTCTCCTGCCTGCTCGCCCTCCAAGGGGTAACGAACCCAAAGCCAAAGTGGGTGATGCGGCTCGCGGACCGGTTCCTCGCGCAATCCCATCCCGATCTCCATCGAGAGCTGGCGAAGCTCATGTTCCTCCCCCGCAGCCAGCACTCGGACAAGCGGAGCCAGGTGCTCCACACCCTCGACCGCATCGGCTCACGCTTGACGACGCGCTTGAGGGAACAATCGGAGCTGAAGCCAGCAGTCGAGTTCGTGACCGTTCAGATCGACTACGTGGAAGGCTGAGCGGTGCCGTTCGCGGACCACCGAGGCTGGCGTGTCGACACTTTTCAGGGACGACCCCAGGCTCGGCTTGCACACCTGACGGCCAGGTTGGTCGTAAGGCCAATCGCGGACTCCCTCCTGCGGACCCTGTTCGCAATCGAAGTCCTCGACGGTCCACCCCCGGATCGAAGCATCTTGATCAGCAACCACAAGTCCTATTGGGACCCCTTACTGATAGCTACGTGCGACCCCCGGATCAAGCCACTCGGCAATGCCTACTGGTTCGACCACGGACCCTTCCCTTGGTACGTGCGCAACGTACGAGCACTGCCGAACGATTTCCGCGGTGTGCTGGCCGCGGTCAAGCATCTGCAGCGAGGAGGAATCGTCTGGATGGCGCCGGCCGGATACCGGGGCACGTGCGCGGCCGCGCTGGAGAGCGGCGCAGCGCACCTCGCAGGACTGGCCGACGCCGCCGTCGTACCGGTGATGATCGAGGGAATGGAGCATCTGCCCAATCTGTCGCTGCCGCGGCGTCCAAGGCACCCCGTTGCAGTCCGGTACGGCGAGCCGCATTCGCTGACGAGCTCGACAACTCAAGAGCATCACGACCGCGCGTGGCGAGAAGTCCTGCAGGCGGCTGAAATCATCTAGGGGCTCGATTGATGCCCAGTTCGCCTCGCGCGTACAGATCCCGGAGCAAACCCCGCCTGACCTTTCCACTGGAAGTCCGGGGCAGGAAGTCGACCCGGACGACTTCGCTTGGCGTGAAGCGGAACTCCCGCAAGACGCACCGCCTGATCCGCGCCGCGAGTGCATCGAAATCGCCGTCGGCGAAGTCCTGCGCTGCCACGGCTACCACCAGCTCGTCACGAGCCGCCGGCGCGGTTACGGAAAACACGGCGACACTCCCCAGCGAAACCCCCTCGCACTCGAGCAGCTCGCGCTCGATGTCAATCGGCGAGTAGGAACGCCCGCCGTGGTTGAAGACCTCCTTGGACCGACCGATGCAGTACAGCTCGCCATCGAGCACGAAGCCGAGGTCGCCGCTGGACACGAACCCGTCGTCGCTCACCGCGCTCAAGCTGCCCTGCTCGTCCACAAAGCAGGCGGCAGCGGACGTGCCTCCAACGCAGATCTCTCCAACCCGTCCCTCAGCCTCGGAGCCATCGGGCCCGCGAACCAACACCTCGACCCCTTGCGCGGGTGGTCCGTGCCCGATCAGCTCGATCGTGTCATCTCCCTTTTCGACCGGCCACGCCTCTCCCGCAGCCAGCGCTCTGCGGTCGAAGTGGCGAAGCACCGGCGTCTCGCCGGAGCAGCGCATGGCGACCATGACGCAGTTCTCGGCCATCCCATAAGCCGGACAGATCGAATGGCGCCGCAAGCCGAAGCGGCCGAAGACGCGTTCGAACTCACGGCAGGAGTCGGGGGAGACCATTTCGGCGCCATTGATCATGCAGCGCACCGAGGAGAGGTCGAGATGGCCGAGTTGGTCGAGCCGCTTTTCGGCCTTCGACAGGCAAAGGTCATATGCGAACTGCGGAGCCGCGGTGATCGTCGCTCGCCGCCGCGAAAGCTCCACGAGCCAGTCGAGGGGCTCATGGATGAACCGACCGGGACTCATGAGGGAGACGTCGCTCCCCGCGTATGTGGCGGCAAGGAGGCTGCCGACGAGCCCGAGGTCGTGGAACAGGGGCAACCAAGAGAAGAGGTGATCGCTGCGGCCTCCTTCCAGCCGGGAGGAGGCCGCTGTCAGGTTCGCGGCGACGTTGCCCTGGGTCAGGTAGATCCCTTTGGGACTGCCCGTCGTCCCGGACGAGAACTGGAGGAGCAACCCATCGTCGGGCTTAGCGGCGGCAAGCACTCCGTTGTCCTGCCGCGAGCCCTGGCGCACCATGTCCTCCAGAGCAAGCACCCTGACATCGACCCGCTGTTCGGCCAATCTCTCCAGATAGAGAGAGCACTCCACAGCAGGCACGAGACAAGCATGGGCGCCACCGGCTCTCAGCGCTGCAAGTCCTTGCTTGGCAGGTCCGCCACTACCGATCGGCAGGGGGATCAGGGTCGCCCCGAGCCGGATGACTGCGCCGACAGCGATAACGACATCCGTTGACGTAGCCATTGCGATCGCCACCCGGCTACCGCGCGTGACGCCGTACTCCTGCAGCGCCAGGGCGGCTTCTCCGCTCCGCCGCCAAGCCTCGTCGACCCCGAGGGCCACCTCCTCATCGACGATCGTCAGCGTCGCTGGCCGCGGGGCCCCCGCGTTGGCCCGTAACCGAGCCGCGAGGAGAGTGGCAGGCTCGCTCATCTCCCCGCCTCGATCGTCGCCCGCCGCCGAGCCGCCTGCACGATGCTCGCACCGGCGAAGTCCCGCATCGTCTCGGAGCTGCCAGCGAAGACCGACACCGCGCGGACGTCCCTGATCAGCCGTAGCAGTGTCCGCTGCTGGGCGGGTGACATTTCAGCGCGATGGCGCCAGCAAGAAGCCGTGGCGCGACGTGCCAGGTCCCCCAACCTAGCCTTGGCGAGACAGACGCCTACGCGGTCCGGCTCTCCGGCCACCTCACCACACGCCAATGTCGAGCAGTAGACGAGGCCGGCTTCGGCCTCGCCAAGCAGCGGCAGGAGCCACTGGCGAGCCCCGAACCCGAGGGGGCTGCGCTGCGAGGCATCGAGTGCCAACAGGAGCGCCGACCGAACGACCGCACCGCCGCCGATCGCGGCCAGCAGACGCTCGTGCCGCAGCAGGCCCGAGAGTTCGGCGTAGCCGCGGTTGAGCCTGCCTACTTGCGCCTCTTCCCCTAGCCGACAGGAGTCGAATCTGATCCGGCCGGTCGGCGAGGAATGCAGGCCGAGCTTCTCGAGCGAGGAGATCTCTACCCCGGCCGCATCGGCGGGAACAACAAAGACGGTCATGCCGAGCAGTCCGTGACGTGGCTCCGTCGCGGCCATCACCAGCAGCACATCCGCGATCGGCGCGTTAGTGATGAACATCTTCTCCCCGTTGAGAACCCAACCATCGCGCTGGCGGCGAGCGATCGTCTTCACTGCACCGGCTAGATCTGAGCCGCCGCTGGGCTCGGTGATCGCGATCGAGGCCACGGTCTCGCCGGCGATAATCGACTCCAAGAGCGCGCGCGCCGTGGATCCGGACCCCCCGCGGGCGAGCATCGGAGCCACGATGGTCGAAATCGGGAGGAGGCTCGTACAGGGGTCCGTGGCACCGACTCGGCCCAGCTCTTCTGCGACGATCGCTCCGAATCCGAGATCCCGCCCCCCACCGCCGAGTGCCGCGGGGACGTGGAGGCCCAGCAGCCCGAGGCGAGCGAACTCGGGGAACGAGGCTTGCGGGATCGAGGCGCTCCGATCCCATTCCAATAGCCCTGCAGCAAGAAAGCTCTCGGCGAACTCTCTGGCCGAGTGGCGAAACTCACGGAGCTCGTCGCTACGGTCGGGCATCGATCCGCCTAGCCAGATCGAGCTCGAGATCGATAGCCGGCAGCAGCGTCAGAAGAGACATCAGAGCCTCGTAGTCGCGTGCCAGCCGGGTTTCGAGCAGGAAGCCACGCCCTCCGAGCAGCTGCAGGCAGCCGTCTATGCAATCTGTCGCCGCCTCTAGGGCAACGATCTGCGCCATCGTTGCCCGTGTAAACGTGGTCGCCTTGGCGCCGCCGCCAAGGTCTGTCGCGGTTTCCGCTAGAAAGGCGGCAGCGATGCGATGCCGGGAGAACATGCCCGCGAACTGATCGCGAACCGCCCCCTGGTCTGCCAGGAACCCGTTCTTCAAAGGGCGGCTGACGGCGAAGTCGAGGCTCGATTGCAGCGCCGCGTCGGCCGTGCCGGCGAGGGCGTGGGCGACCAGCATCCGGCCGCGGACCTGGGCGAGCTCGATCTCGGCCGGTTGCCCCTCCCCGATCGGGTCGTGTGGGTCCAGGGCCGGCGAGCCATCGTCTCGCCTAAACGGGAGCAGGACGTAGTCGGCTTCCTCGTAATCGGAGGCGACGATCACTTCGCCTCCGAGGCGAAGTCCGCTGCCTCCTCTGCAAAGCCCGAATTCTCTAGGCGCAGCATCGCCGTTTCTTTCCCAGCTCAATGGCATGGCGAGCACGACATCGCCGGCGACCGATCGCTCGACCCAGGGGTCGAACAGCTCGCCCAAGCTGAGGAGCAGGCCCTGCGAGCCGAGGTGCGAGGCCAGGGCAACGGCCAAGCGCAGCGATCGCGACCGACCGGTCGCCTCGACCAGGCTGCAGGCGCTGGCGAAAGCGCCGCCGCGCCGAGGATCGCAGTCGGCCAAGCAGCCCTCGCTCGCGACATCGCGCAGGAAATCAGCGATCGAAGGATTGCTCATGACACGGGAGCCGCAGCAGAGAGGATCGCAGCGGTCAGTTCATCTAGCCGGGTTCCCGGCGAAAGCTCGCGCGGGAGCAGGTCGGCATCGACCCGCACGTCCATCTGCTGCTCGATGGTGACTATCAATTCGACGAAAGCGAGGGAGTCGAGACCCAGGTCCTCGACCCGGAGGCGGCCGTGGAGAGACTCTTGGGGGAGCTCGAGCTCTGCAGCAATCACCCCGAGCAATTCCTCTAAACGGTTCTCAACCATGTCCCACCTCGTTTCTCCTTAGGGTTCGGTTGAGTTTTATTGAGGAAGTAATTACCAGTCAAATAAGGGTCTCCAACCGAGAAAGCAGAGCTAAGGCTCTGGCTTGCGCGCCCAGTAGAGACGGGTCACATAAGGAATCGAGACGGTGTTGCGGCCTCCCGCGATCGCGCGCAACTCTCTCCTGGCGGCCTCTTCGCCGATCACGTCAACCGCGGCCTGGGTCTTGCTGGAGGTAAGCGCCATCTCGATGAACTCCGCCGGCTCGAGGCAACGAACCCAGTGCGGCTCCGCGGAGCGCGGGTGGTGAAAGCCCCCCAACTCGAGCTCGTCGGCCGTGTCGAAGCTGCGGTAATGCCGCCTGTATCCAGGGCTGTTGGCTTCGAGGAACTCCTCATAAGCTGCCGTCACCCCTCCTTGCTGCCAGTCCCGGTCGTTTTGGAGGACGGCGAGGACGCCCCGGGCCCCTAGGACTCGCCGGGCCTCTGCCAAGAAGAGGGCTCGGTCAAACCACTGATAAGCCTGGGCGGCGAGCAAGAGGGACGCGCTCCCTCCTACGAAGGGGAGGCGCTCCGCTTCGCCGTGCCGATAGGAGATCCGCGACTCGGCGGGAGTCGCCTTGCGCGCCTGCACCAGCATGTCGTCCTCGGAGTCGATGCCGACGATCTCGGGCTCTGGTCCGAAGACCTTGCGCAACAGGCGCGCGCTGATCCCAGTCCCCGTTCCGACGTCGACCAGCAACTTCGGATCCGGACCCTCAGTGGTCATCTCGGCGACGAGGGGATCCAGCACCTGCGATGGATACCGGGGTCGCCAGCGCTCATACGAGGCAGCCAGTCCCTCGAAGGCCCCGGACATCAGTTGGCCGTCAGGTGTTCGCGCGCAAGTACCTGAAGCAGCCCCCCACCCTGCAGTCGATTGAGCAGGCGGGGGTGGACGCGGGCGATGCGGTGACGGGTGGCGCTGATTGTCAGGCTGCCCGCCGCCAGATCGATCTGCGCGATCTCCCCTTCGGTGGCCGAGATGCCGTCCACCTCGATCGCGGGCAAGCCGAGATTCCAGGCGTTGCGGAAGAAGATGCGTCCGAAGCAAGGGGCGATCACAAAGCTGACCCCAGCGCTGAGCAGGGCGCTGACCGCTTGCTCCCGCGAGCTTCCGATTCCGAAGGTGTCGTCGGCTAGGAGGCCGTCGCCGCGAGTGAGGCGGCTCCGTAGCTCGGGGTCGTAGTGCTCAAAGATCCAGCGGCCCATCTCGTTCGGGTCAACAGTGCGGTGCTTATGCCTGGCGGGGAGGATGTCGTCCGTTGAGACGACGCCGTGCACGAGCCGGATCTGACCCCTGACCGAAGCCGCGCCGTCAGTCATCGGCAAGTAGGAGGTCGTCCACCGAGGGAATCCTGCCGAGTGCCGCAGCCCGGGCCGCGACCAGCGGCGAAGCAAGAAAAATGGAGGCGTCGGGGTTGCCCATGCGGCCGCGGAAGTTACGGCTGCTCGTCGCGATCACGCGATCGCCGCCGGCTGGGATCGGGCCCTGGGTGCCGGTGCACGATCCACAGCCTGGAGGGGTGACGAGAGCGCCGGCGGCGACGAACGCGTCGATCTCTCCCTCGGCGAGGAGCTGACGGTAGACCCGGTCGGACCCCGGCGTGACAGTGCACTGGACGCTGCTCGCAACAGGCTCATCGCGAAGCATCCGCGCTGCCTCGCGAAGATCCTCCAGGCGACCGTTGGTGCAGCTCCCTATGAAGACCTGATCGACGCGTTCCCCCGCGCACTCATCCAAGGGCACCCCCCCGCTGGGTAGATGGGGAAGGGCTATGAACGGAGGCAGTCCCTCGGCATCGAAGAGATGCACGCGAGCGAGCGGGGCGTCCGCACCGGGGTCGATCGACTCAAGGGCTTCACGGCCAGGGCCCGGTGGCAGGAACGCGCACTTCGCGCCGAGCTCCACCCCGAGATTGGCCAGCGTTGCCGACTCGTCGCTGCTCAGGCCTTCGATCGAGGATCCGCACCAATGAACCGCGCGGTAGAGAAACGGATCCGAGCCGAACTCGGCGAGCACAGCAAGCGCCAGATCCTTCGGGCGTGCCACGGCGCTCGGGGTTCCGACGATCTTGATCCAGGTCGTCTCCGGGACTTTGATCCAGGTCTCGCCGCTGATCATGGCCGCAACTACGTCCGAGGCGCCCATACCCAGGGCCAGGCATTGGAGGGCACCTCCAGTGCAGGTGTGGGAGTCAGAGCCGACCACAACCCCACCGGGCTCGAACCAGCCCTCCTCCATCGCAACCACGTGGCTGATGCCACGCCCGGGGGGGAAGACCCGAAGCCCGTACTCGGCGGCGAAGGCCCGTGCCTCGCGCAGCCGCTCGGCCATCGCCGCGTCCGGCGCCAGCACGGCATGATCGAAGAAGACGCCGATCCGCTCGGGATCAAAGACCCGCTCGAATCCGTGCTGCTCGAAGAGCCTCTTCACGGTTGGGGTGTTCCCGTCCTGTAGATACACGCGGTCCACGTCGACGACGACGATTTCCCCAGGCTCGACTGCCTCCACTCCTGCCGCCCGGGCGATGATCCGCTCCACCAGGTTCACCCAGTCACCTCCTCGTAGATCTGGCGCAGCTGCCCCAGCGCCACCCGCCGTCCGCCGTCCGCCGTCGCACGGGCCCGGACCGTTGCAAGGCATGCGGTCAGGTCCTCGTCGCTTGGCTTGTGCCCGTCGCTTTCCAGCAAGCTGCGGATCAGCGTGCGGCCGGAATGCTTGCCCAGGAGCAGCGTCCTCTCCGCCCCCACGAGATCGGGCTCGAAGGGCTCGAAGGTCTTCGGGTCCCGGAGCACACCTTTGACGTGGATACCGGACTCATGGGCGAACACGTTTGCCCCTACCACTGGCTGCCACGGTGGGGACTGCACTCCGGTGAGCTGGCTGACCAGGAGGCTGAGCGTCCTGAAGCGCTTGGATCGGAGGCCGAGGTCGTACCCGTATAGGCAGCGCAGCGCGAGAGAGACTTGGCCGAGATCCGGCATTCCCGCCCGCTCGCCGATCCCGTTCACGGTGACGTGGAACTGAGTCGCCCCAGCCCTTAGCCCGGCGAGGGTGTTGGCCACCGCCAGCCCGAAGTCATTGTGGCAGTGACACTGGATGGCGATGTCGGTTGCCTCCCTAACTGCCTGGACCCGCTCGCCATAACCCTCCGGGGTCATCACCCCCACCGTGTCTGAGAGCCTCAACCGGTCCGCGCCCGCTTCGGCGACCGTCATCGCGTACTCGACGAGCGCTCCCAGCTCCGTACGGCCGGCATCCTCAGCACTGATCGAGACAAACGCTCCCGCATCCTTCGCTCGGCCGATCAGCTCGCGAGCACGCTGCAGCAACCACTTACGGTCTTTCGCAACGCTGCCTCGCAGCAGCACGTCGGAGGCGGGAAGCCCGATGTGGATCGCCTGGAAGCCCTCCCGCAAGGACTGCTCCACGTCCTCGACGACGCCGCGATTCCAGGCGACGACCGTGGTCTCCCCGCACTCCGCGAGCATCTGCCGGAGCGCTCTCAGCTCGTCCCCACCCATCGCCGGGATCCCAGCCTCGATCCACCGCAGCCCAACCGCGACCAATGCGCGGAACACCCGCAACTTGTCCTCGTAGCCAAAGGCGACCCCCGGCGTCTGTTCGCCATCGCGCAGGGTGGTGTCCTCGATGACCAGATCCCCGAAGCTCATCCGAGCTCCTCGAGTGCGCGTTCGAGATAAGGCTCAAATCCTGGCGCGGGCGCTCGGAGTCGCAGGACAGGGATTGCTGCCTGACGAAGTTCGGCGACCAATTCCTCGGCCGACATGGCGCCACCCGGCAGTCGCAGTCCATGCCATGGGCAGAAAGATGGCTCGGCCGCGTCGAAGGACTCGCGCTCGATCAATGCGGCCAAGGCTTTGCGGGCGCGTCCTTCCGCCAGAGGAAGGGGCGTGATGTCCGGCTCGGCGACGTCAGGGGACACCGTGCTGACGATTACGGCGGCAAGCGGAGCCTCCCGCCGGTAGGGCCGGCCGACAGCATTGGTGAGCCACAGCATCGGAAAGGCTCGCTTTGCGTCCTTGGTGTAGATGCGTCGCAGCTTCCGCCCCCAGGCTTGGGTTCGGACGCTGATCTTGCCGGCCTCGTACGCGAGCGCTGCATCGTGGAGCTCCTCGTAGTGCAGCAGCGTTCCCTCCGTGTAACTCGCGTAACTCGGCCAGGAGACGGCCACCGGGGGATTGCCGGGCCGCACGAAGAGTCGATCGTTCGCCAGGGGGTCGGCTCGATGCCGGAGGACTGCCTCGGTCATCAGCGTCGTCTTCCCGGCTGAGACTCCGCCGACGAAGGCGACGGCCTTGTCGCCAACCACCACCGCGCTTGCGTGCAGCAGCTTGCCCGGCCGAGGGTCGCGGGCATAGAGGGCGACACTGCGACAGATGTGCCAGCCGCTCTCGCCGGTCACTGCGGAGCTCGTGTCCGGGGGGGTGCTGACTCTTGCGGACAATCCTTCGCTGGTGGTCCGGATGGGCCGGCTCATCCAACGAACAGAACCGGGAACACCCCATCCACGGATGTTCCAGTATTTGTGCTTGCTGTGATGGACCCAGAGCTCACCGCCGGTAGGGGAAATCAGGCCGTCGTCCACCTCACGAGTGATCTCCACCTTCACCGCAGGTTTCCTTGCAGGGTTCCCCTCAGGGGCGTAGGCATCGACGAATGCATCGACGTAGCCTAGGTCTGCCGCCGCACCCGATACCGAGACGCCGACGTCGAGGATCGAGAAACAGCGGGAGTCCATCACTGGTAGAACTCGGCCAGGCCCGCATGTTGGTGCGCTTGGTACTTCAGCACCGTGTCAATCAGGTCGCAGGTATAGAGCATGCTCGCGGGTCGACCGGGCCTGACCCCCACGCTGCCGTTGTCGCTGATGCTGAACAGCCAGTGCATGGCTCGCTCGCAGGCGGCGTCGATCTCTGGGCGCAATTCCACCCCGTTCTCCTGCTCGGAGGTGAGTATCAGGCAGCGCACCACGTCGCAGGTGGCATCGGTGCTCTGGTTATCCCAGTCGCCGTTGGCTCCCTGCAGTTCGAGCAGGCTCGTCGCGGAAACCTGGAGGATCCCTCGATCCACCCCATATATCGCGCACTTCTGCAGCAGGTGAGCGGTGATCTCCACCGGCGAGGCGGTGGGCTTGTGGTACCAAAGGCCGTCTCCGTGTCGTTGCGCGAGGATGAAGTCCATGCCTCGCTCGACCGCCGTGCGATGGGCTCTCATCATTTCCTTGAAGTTAGGCTCGCGAACTGAAAACAGCAGCGTCCCGACCGAGACACTGGTAGCGTCGAGGTACGGCCAGCGGTCATCCGTCCAACGCCCATCCTCCTCTTGACGGGCGAGCAGCATCTGCAGACCTCGCTCAACAGCGGCGCCGATCGCAGGGTCCGGGATCGCTCGGCGGGCTCGAAGCAGGACCTGACAGCTGAAGGCCGAGGTGCGGATCCGGCTCACGGGGTCATCTCGGCGATCTCCCCATCCGCCATCTTCATGCTGGATCGCCACTAGGCGCAACAGCTCATCCAAGTGATCCTGGGCCTCCCCTCGCTGCACCCATACGCGGGCGAGGTGATTGAACGTATCCATGTCGACGTCGTTTTCAAGGGACCAAGAGGGTCGTGAAGCATCGACGTAGCGCTGAGCTTCCTGCAGTAGTGGCTCCACCTCGAGCATGGAAAGGGGCCTCCTTCTGGAATCGATGGTGAG
>Ga0070659_100001836_pt1 | contig 15253 bp, 15 predicted proteins | sample KBSC23metaG_FD_64666 | JGI IMG/M metagenome (GOLD analysis project Ga0070659, IMG submission 64666) | Corn rhizosphere microbial communities from Kellogg Biological Station, Michigan, USA - KBS C2-3 metaG | ecosystem: Host-associated > Plants > Roots > Rhizosphere > Soil ... | reverse complement strand
AGGATCGGGCGCAGGTAGCGGTCGATCTGGTCGGGCGTGCCCTGGAGCAGCACGTTGTAGGCGTTCGGCACGTGCCAGTGCAGCCCGTTGGTCACGCGACCGAACTGCTCGTTGACGAGGAACCACTCGACCATCGACCAGCCCTGGCCCCCGTATTGCGGCGCGAAGCGGCCGCCCTGCAGCCGCGCGGCCACGGCCTCCTGCCGGATGCGGGTGACGGTCTCGGCCGGCAGGCGCCCGTCGTTCTTTTGGGCCTCCTGCTCGAGCGGCATCAGCACGTTCTCCACGAATTCACGCGCCCGCGCCTGGAGCTCGAGCTGCTCCGGCGTGAACTCGTCGATGGTCGTGGCGGGGGACAGCGATGTGGTCATGCGGAACCTCCGAGTCGTTTGCGCTCCCCGGCGGTTCGCTCCGCCGCGCTCCCGGGCAGTCCGAGGAGAAGGTTGTGGTGGTTGGCGATCACCTCGATCGCCAGCTCGCGTGCGCGCACGACGGCGGGGTCCGTGTCGTGCTCGGTTGCCTCGATCAGGCGCACCGCGTCGCTGAGGTGTGCGAGCCAGTCGCTCTGGCCGCCGTGGAGAACGATGCGCTCGATCTGCGCGCGCTCGTGCTCGATCGCCGCCTCGGTCGGGACGCCGCCGAGGCGCATGGCCGCGAGCGCGGCCGGTAGCTCGCGCTCGGGTTCAGGCGTGACGGACAGCCAGGAGACCTGGGCCATGGCCGTGTAGAGTAACATCAACTGACTACAAGATCAGGATGACGTCGATGAAGAGCCTCCCGAGCACCACAGTTCAGGCCACCGGCCACGGGCCACAGGCCACAGGTCACGCCCTCGAGCCGCGGCTGTACCTAGATCCGCAAGTCGCAGAACGCGAGCAGCGTCTGATCTTCGAGCGCACCTGGCAACTCGCCGGGCACGTGTCCCAGCTACCTAAGCCAGGCGCGTACCTGACCGCCTGGGCGGGCAATCAGCCCGTGCTCGTCGTGCGTGGGGAGGAGGGCGAGCTGCGGGCGTTCCGCAACGTCTGCCGCCACCGCGGCTCGATGCTGCTGACCGGGTCGGGCCAGTGCAAGGCCGCGATCCGCTGCCGCTACCACGGCTGGACCTACCGGCTCGACGGCGAGCTGATCGGCGTGCCCGAGGGGCGCGCGTTCGGGGAGAAGCTCGACAAGTCGCAGCTCGGCCTGATGCCCGCGCGGGTGGAGGAGATGTGCGGGCTGCTCTTCGTCAACCTCGACGCGCACGCGCCGTCGCTGGCGGAGACGGTGGGCGACCTGCCGCAGCGGCTCGCTCCGTACGGCATCGAAGCGCTCGAGCACTTCTCGCCCTACCGCGGCGAGCAGCCCGCCAACTGGAAGGTGATCGTGGACAACTACCTCGAGGGCTACCACGTGCCGATCGCGCATCCGGGGCTGATGCGGCTGCTCGACTACAAGCGCTACGAGGCGGATCTGCACGACGGCTACGTGTGGTTCGAGGCGCCGCTGCGCGACAACCCCACGGGCAACCGCATGGCGCGTTTGTACTCCCGGCTCGCGCGGCCGATGCCGCAGCTCGGCGAGGAGCACCTGCGCGTTTGGCGCTATGTGTTCATCTATCCCAACACCGCGATCGATCTCTATCCCGACCAGGTGAACACCTGGCAGATCCGGCCGAACGAGGTCGATTCGATCCACGACAGCTATGACTGCTACCGCGCGCCCGGCGCCGGGCCGCGCACGCGCCTCGTGCAGAAGATCAACCACCGCTTCAACAGCGAGGTGCTGGACGAGGACATCGACCTTGTGCTGGGCGTGCAGCGCGGCCTGGCCACGCGCGACTACAAGTGCGGGCCGCTGTCGGCGCGTGAGTCGGCCGTGGCGTGGTTCGCCGACCACGTGCGGGCGGACCTGGCGTGAGCGAGCCGAGCGGCCGCGAGCGCATCCTCGCGGCGGCGGTCGACCGGATCGCGAGCGACGGCATCGACGACGTCCGCATCGCGCGCATCGCGATGGACGCGGGCGTGTCGACCGCGCTCGTGCACTACCACTTCGAGACCCGCGAGGCGCTCCTCGGCGAGGCGCTTGAGTACTCGTTCGAGCACGCCGCCGACCTGCGCATGGGCGAGGAGGATGAGCTCGCGGAGGACCCCGGCACGCACGCCGAGCGCATCGCGATCATGGTCGAACAGTGCCTGCCGGGCTCGCCCTCGCGCGAGCGCGACTGGGTGCTGTGGGTGGAGCTGTGGCTGCGCGCGGTACGGCATCCGGAGTTGCGGCCCACGGCCGAGAAGCTCTACGCGCGCATGCGCGAGTGGTTCGCTGCCGCGATTGCGGCGGGCATCGCGGACGGTGAGTTCGCTCGGTGCGATCCGGAGGCCGTGGCCGATCGCGCGCTGGCGCTGATCGACGGCTTCGGCGTGCGGGCTCTGCTCGGCGACTCGGAGATGCCGCTCGATCGCGCGCGCCGCGAGATCGGCGCCGTGCTGGCGCGCGACCTTGGCGTCGGCGATCAGCTGCCGTTCAGTGCCGCTTCTTCTTCGCGCGCGTGAGCTTCACGCTGCGTGTTCGCGGAGCGCATCTGCCACCTTGAGCTAGCGCAGCGCTGCCAGTGCAGCGTCGTTCAGGTCCGGCAGCGCGCCGGCGTGCCTAGGGATGTGACGCCAGATCACGTCGCCATCGCGGTCGACCGCGAACGTGCCCGCCTGCTGCCAGCGCGAACCCGCGGGGTGCCGGTTGCGGATTCCCTGGCGCGCCAGGGCCGCGACCGACGAGAGCGAGCGCGCCCCCGCGAAGTGCCGCAGGCTGGTGCGGCCGAGTCCCCACGCGCCGTATGCCGAGCGCTCCTCGTCGATCACGAGCCGGATGTGGCGGCTCGCTCCCACCGCGGCGCACCAACGATCCGTTGCCTCGAGCGGCGCGTGGCTCACCGCGATCCAGTTCACCTCCGGGTGGGCCACGACCTGCTCGCCCATCGCCTTCATCGTCGCCTCAGCGAATGGGCAGCCCACGTGCCGCAGGAACGCGACCACCGCGGGCCCGCGAACCTCACCAAGCGGCTCGGCGACGGGCGCGGGCGCGCCGAGCTCGGGAATAGCGGCTACGGGTACTCGGTGAGGAGGGAGAAAGGTGCGAGGATCCATGGCCTGGCCGGGGCACGGAAAACTGCCGCTCCGGAGGGAAGGAGGAGCGATGGGCTACAGAAAGTATCGGCTCGGCACCTACGAGGAGATGCGTGCACAACATCGGTGGGAGGTTCCGCAGCGTTACAACATCGCCGCCGACGTCTGTGACAAGCATCCTGCAGACAAGCTCGCGATGATCTGGGAGGACTGGCGCGGCAGCGAGCGTCGCGTCACCTTCGGTGAGCTGCAGGGGCTGTCGAACAAGTTCGCGAACGTGCTCGGCGCGCACGGCGTGGAGCGCGGCGACCGGGTCGCCACTCTGCTTCCTTCTCTGCCCGAGACCGCCGCTGTCTTCCTCGGCACCTACAAGGCGGGGGCGATCCTGCTGTCGATGTCCGTGCTCTACGGCGATGAGGGCATCCAACACCGGCTGCGCGACTCGCAGGCGAAGGTGCTCGTCACCGATTCCGCCAATCGCCACCGGATCCCGGACGGGCTCGCCGAGGTGATCTTCGTGCTCGACGGCGCGTCCCAGGACGGCGACATCGATCTGACCGATGCGTTGTCCCGCGCCTCCGACTCTTACTCGATCGTGGACACCGCGGCCGACGATCCCGCCCAGCTCTACTACTCCTCCGGCACCACCGGGATGGCCAAGGGCATCCTGCATGCGCACCGCTACCTGCTCGCGCACGAGGAGTTCGAGTTCTGCCACGACATCCAGGAGGACGAGCTCTTCCATGGGTCGGGCGAGTGGGCGTGGGCGGCCGGCATCTGCCCGCTGCTCGGGCCATGGCGCTACGGCGCGACGCAGTTCGTGTACGCGCGCAAGGGCGGGTTCGACCCCGAGGAGCAGCTGCGCCAGCTCTCCAAGCACGGCGTGCAGAACATGTTCACCACGCCGACCGCGCTGCGCTCGATGCGCGCGGTCAGCGACGCCGGCAAGCGGTTCCCTCTGGACCGCATGCGGATCGTCTGCTCGGCGGGTGAGCCGCTCAACCCGGAGGTGATCAACTGGTTCCGCGAGCAGTACGGGCTGACCGTGCTCGACTACTACGGGCTTACCGAGAGCTATCCGCTGTGCGCCAACTACCCGAACATCGAGGTGCGCGAGGGCTCGATGGGGCTGCCGATGCCGGGCTGGGACGTGGAGATCCTGGACGAGGACGAGCGGCCGCTACCGCCCGGCGAGCGCGGCGAGATCTGCCTGCGCGCCCGCTCGAACCCGCACTACCCGATCGGCTACTGGAACCGGCCGGATGACACCGCCGAGGTGTTCGAGGGCGAGTGGTTCCACACCAAGGACGCGGCGCAGAAGGACGAGGACGGCTACTACTGGTACTCCGGCCGCGCGGACGACGTGATCATCTCGGCCGGCTACCGGATCGGGCCGTTCGAGGTGGAGTCGGCGTGCGTGGAGCACCCGGCGGTGCTGGAGGCGGCGGCGGTGGCATCACCGGACGACAAGCGCGGCATGATCGTGAAGGCGTTCATCGTGCTCAACGAGGGACACAGCGCCTCGGATGCACTCGCCGACGAGATCAAGCAGCACGTGCGCTCGCACCTGTCCGCGTACGCGTACCCGCGCGAGGTCGAGTTCGTGGGCGACCTGCCGAAGACGCTGACCGGCAAGATCAGGCGGATCGAGCTGCGGGAAGCGGAGCTCGAGCGCAAGCAGCCGGGCGCGCGGGCGTAGCTGAAGGGGACGTGGTCGACTTAACCCGTCACTGTGGCGGGTCAGGTCGACCAGGTGGCTTCTTCGGCCCGCGGAGCTCCTGTTCTCGCACCGCGTCCTTCCACTGCGGCGTGGTCAGTGGCGGCTTGCCGACCTTGGCGAGATTGCCCCACAACAGGCGGCGCTTCCGCCGAGGCCGTTCCTGATCGTTCATTCCGGCATCGTACGGCGCAACTGGGTAGCATCATGAAACTGTCCCGAGGAAGAGGAGACCCACCATGGGCGAAGTCGTTAACGGAGAGGGCTATTCCGTCGCCAGCCTCGACGACCTGGGCGAGGGCCCCGGCTTCCGCAAGATCCGCTCGCCGCTCGGCGTGACCGCCTTCGGCGTGAACGCTGTCGTGATCCCCGCCGGCATCGAGTCCGGCCGCCACTTCCACGACGAACAGGAGGAGCTCTACTTCGTCCACCAGGGCGAGCTCGAATTCGTGTTCGGCGACGGCGAAGAGCGCCACCGCGTCGGCCCGGGCGGCATCGTGCGCGTGGCCCCCAACACGGTCAGGCAGCTGCGCAACGTGGGCGACGGCGACGCGATCTACATCTGCGTGGGCGGCAAGGACGGTTACGTGGGCCGCGACGGCCGCGTGCCGGAGGGCGAGCAGAACCGCGCCCGGCCGATCGCGTCGTAAGCGCCGTGGATCTCACCCTCGTCAACCTCGACGACCCGACCGAGAGGCGCGAGTTCGACCACGGCCGCTTCGAGGTCTTCAAGGTCGGCCCGATGACGCTCGGCCGCGCCACCTACGAGCCCGGCTGGCGCTGGTCCGAGCACGTGGGCGACGGCTCGTGCCAGGTCGAGCACGTCGGCCTCGTGATGAGCGGCCGCGCCGCCGTGAAGATGGACGACGGCACCGAGAAGATCATGGAGCCGGGCGACCTCTTCTACGTGCCGCCCGGCCATGACAGCTGGGTGGTAGGGGACGAGCCCTACGTGTCGCTGCACATCATGGGCAGCGAGGACTACGCCAGGTCGACGTAGTGCGCCCGGGTCATGAGCGGCCCGGGCGCACTACGTGCGAAGTGCGGTCGGTCTACCCGGAACTACCCGAGCGCCCGAGCAGGTCGTCCGCGCGCTCCTTCAGCTCCTCGACGATGTCGGGGTCGCGGAGCGTGGTCGTGTCGCCCAGCTCCTTGCCCTCGGCGATGTCCTTGAGCAGCCGGCGCATGATCTTGCCTGAGCGCGTCTTCGGCAGGTCGGCGCCGAAGATCACCGCCTTCGGCCGCGCGATCTTGCCGATCTGCTCGCCGACCCAGTCGCGCAACTCGGCCGCCAGCTCCGGCGACGGCTCGTAGCCCGACTTGAGGATCACGAAGCAGAGCGGCGTCTGGCCCGTCAGGTCGTCGGGCGCCGCGGCCGCGGCCGCCTCCGCCACCGCCTCGTGCGCGACGAGCGCCGACTCCAGCTCGATCGTGGACAGCCGGTGCCCCGACACGTTCATCACGTCGTCGATGCGCCCGAGCAGCCAGTAGTAGCCGTCGTCGTCCTGCCGCGCGCCGTCTCCCACGAAATACGTGTCCGGCCCGTATTTCGAGAAGTAGTTCGACACGTAGCGCTCGTCGTCGTCCCAGAGCGTGCGGAAGATCCCGGGCCAGGGCTTCTTCAACACGAGGAAGCCACCTTGGCCCTGCGGGACCTCGCCGCCCTTCTCGTCCAGGATCGCCGGCGCGACACCGGGCAGCGGCTTGGTGGCCGAACCCGGCTTGAGCGTCGTCACTCCCGGCAGGGCCGAGATCAGGATCCCGCCCGTCTCGGTCTGCCACCACGTGTCGACAACGGGGCAGCGCTCGCCGCCGACGTACTTCCAGTACCAGAGCCACGCCTCGGGGTTGATCGGCTCGCCGACCGTCCCGAGCAGCTTGAGCGAGCTCAGGTCATGGCGCTGCACCGGCTCCGGGCCCGACTTGATGAACGCCCGGATGAGCGTGGGCGCCGTGTAGTACTGGTTGACCTTGTACTGCTCGATGATCGCCCAATGGCGGTCCACGTCCGGATAGGTCGGGTCGCCCTCGTAGAGCACGCCGGTCGAGCCGTTGGTCAGCGGCCCGTAGACGATGTACGAGTGGCCGGTCACCCAGCCCACGTCGGCCGCGCACCACCAGATGTCGTCGTCGTGGATGTCGAACACGTACTTGTGCGTGAACGCGCAATAGGCGAGGTAGCCGCCGGTGGTGTGCTGCGCCGCCTTCGGCTTTGCCGTCGTTCCCGAGGTGTGGAGCAGGTAGAGCACGTCCTCGGCATTCATGTGCTCAGGCTCGTGCTCGGTCGACTTGCCCTCGACTAGGTCGTTCCACCAGATGTCGCGGCCGTCGGTCATGGGCACGTCGCCGCCGGTGCGGCGGAGCACGACCATCTTGTTCACCGACGGCGTGCGTTCGAGAGCCTGGTCGGCAATGTGCTTGAGCGGGATGAGGCCGCCCTTACGGCGCGCCTCGTCCTGCGTGATGATCACGCTCGCGCCCGTGGAGTCCATGCGCTCGGCCAAAGAGTCGGCCGAGAAGCCGCCGAACACCACCACGTGCGGCGCGCCGATCCGCGCGCACGCGAGCATCGCGATCGGCAGCTCGGGCACCATGCCCATGTAGATCCCGACGCGATCGCCCTTCTTCACCCCAAGCTCGAGCAGCCCGTTGGCGAAGCGGCAGACCTCGTCCTTCAGCTCAGCGAAGGTGATCGGCCGCGGCTCCTCCTCGATCGGCTCGGGCACGAAGTGGTAGGCGATCTTGTCGCCGAGCCCTGCCTCCACGTGCCGGTCGAGGCAGTTGTACGAGACGTTCAGCTCCCCGTCCGCGAACCAGGTGCAGTGCGGCGGATCCCATTCGAGCGACTTCGACGGCTCCTTGAACCACGAGACGAGCTGCTTCGCCTGGTCGAGCCAGAAACCCTCAAAGTCGTCCTCGGCCGCCTTGTGCAGCGAGTCGTCTGTGATCAGGGCCTGCGCTTTGAAGTCGTCGGGGGGCGGGAACGAGTGCCCCTCCTTAGCCAGTACTTCGATCTCGGCTACGGCGTCAGCTGCCGAGCCAGTGGCTTCCTGTGTCACTTTTCGCAGTCCTTTCTCGTTGCGGCGGGGGTCGGGGCGCGGGCCGCGCGGGAGGCGGCCCGCGCCCGACGTGCTCTTACCGGCTTAGCGGAACGGTCGGGAGGACCGTGCGCTTGAACGTGTGGTTGACCACCGCGGCGAACGACGCGTACCAGGCGGCAGCGGCAGTTGCCAGGCCGACGTAGCCGCCCCACTTGATGATGTTCTCGTGCCCGCCGGAGTTGCCGATCCCGAGCAGGATGTACGTGATCGCCAACAGCGCGAATACGAGCGCCACGGCACCGGTGGTCCTCAGGGACGCCACGAACATGTACGTGGTGAAGATGCCCCACGCCCACAGGTAGAGGCCAATCGCGGCACCAGCGTGTTCCGCCGGGATCTTGGGCGCGAAGAATGTGACCAGCGCCCAGAACGAGATCCAGAACGCGCCATACGAGCTGAACGCCACGGCGCCGAACGTGTTGCCGGTGCGGAACTCCCACATGCCCGCGAGGAGCTGCGCAACGCCTCCGTACGCCAGCGCCAGGCCGAGCACCACGGGCTCGCCTGCGGAGCTGACCAGGTGGGCGTTGAACATGCTCAGCACGAAGGTGGTGAGTGCAAATCCCGCGAGTCCCAGTGGAGCGGGATCGGCCGGGGTCCACATCGCCCCCGTCTGCGCACGGGTTGCCGCATCGGTGCCACCGGTCGGGTCACCGCGCCTGACTGTTGCTGATTCCATCGGTCCCCTCTCCTCAGTCACTGCGACATTGCAGCGATTTCAGGTGCGAAGGTACGCGTGGTGCCAGACGTCACAAGGGGGGTTGGGATGTACGGCGGGAGGCCCGCGATGAGCGGCGTCAGAAACGCGACGAGCGGCTACCGCAGACCGGCTACCGCGCTTTATCGTGCAGGGTGGAGGTGAGGGGAAATCGGGGTTGCACTAGGTGTCGTAGTGGGGTTCGCGATTGCTGCGTCGGCGTTTGCCGCGTGGCGGCTGCTGAGCGGTCCGCGACGCGTGATCAGCCCGGAGCGCCAGGCCATGCAGGCTGCCCTGCACGAGGCCATGGCCACGCTGCCCCATCTGCGCAAGGGCCTCACCCGCGAGAGCGCCCAGACCGCCGCGCCCCACCTGCGCGCCCTGACGCAGGCGCCGGCGATCGCGCTGCTGTCCGGCGGCAGCGTTCTCGCCTTCGAGGGAGCCGGTTCTGACCACCACAAGCCGGGCGACCTCCTGGGCGTCGACACCGGGCGCGACGGTCGCGTTCACGTGCAGACCCGCTTCAAGTGCTCGCATCCCGGCTGTCCCCTGCGCGCCGCCATCGCCGCGCCCCTGGTGGTGCAGGGCGATCGGATCGGGACGCTCGTCACGCTCTACCACGACGGCGGGCGCCTGCGTCCGGAGGACACGCGCGGGGTGGAGGAGACGGCAGAGCTCGTGTGCGCGCAGCTCGCTCTGGCCGCGCTCGCGGCGCAGGAGGAGCGACTGGCTGAGGCCGAACTGCGCGCGCTGCGGGCGCAGATTTCCCCGCACTTCATCTACAACGCTCTTGCGGCCGTGGCCGCCGAGATTCACGCCGACCCCGAGCAGGCGCGTGACCTGCTCACCGAGTTCGCCGAGTTCATCCGCTACGCGTTCCAGGGCGAGCGGCCGTACGTGACGCTTGCCGAGGAGCTGCGCTACGTGGAGAAGTACCTGCGGCTCGAGCGCGCGCGCTTCGGCGAGCGGCTGGACGTGCGGCTTGAGGTGGCGCCCGAGGTGCTGCAGGCGGTGCTGCCGGTGCTCTCGTTGCAGCCGCTCGTGGAGAACGCGGTGCGCCACGGGGTGGAGCGCAGCCTGGGGCGGCGGCACGTGGAAATCGTGGCGCTCGACCTGGGCCGCGATGCCGAGGTGCGCGTGATCGACGACGGCGTGGGCATGGACGAGGCCCGCGCGCGTGCCGCTCTGAGCGGCGCCAGCGAGGGCATTGGGCTCTCCAACGTGCATGGGCGCCTGCGTGCGGCGTTCGGCGACGGTTACGGATTGGAGTTGGACTCTGCCCCTGGTGCGGGTACCACAGTGGTGATGACGATTCCGAAGTTCCGCGCCGGAGTGCGAGCCGCGTGAGCGAACCGCTTCGATTCCTCGCGGTGGACGACGAGGCGCCCGCCCTGAACGACCTCGTGCGCATGCTGAGGGCCTACGACTCTGTCGGCAAGGTCGACTCCGCGATGAGCGGCAGCGAGGCGCTGCGGCGCCTGAACGATTCCGCCGAGGACTACCACGGGCTGTTCATCGACGTCCGCATGCCCGACCTCGACGGGATCGAGCTCGCGCAGATACTGCGCCGCTTTGCGAGCCCTCCCGCGATCGTGTTCGTGTCCGCCTACGAGGACGCAGCCGTGCGCGCGTTCGAGGTGCAGGCGGTGGACTACCTCGTGAAGCCGGTGAGCAAGCAGCGGCTGCAGGAGGCGGTGGAGCGGATCCAAGCCGTCAGCTCGATCGAGGTCCACGAGCTCGAGCCGGCCGCGGTGGCGGGTGCGCGTTCGATCGCGTCCGCGCCCGTGCCGGTGGCACCCGAGGAGGACGACGAGATCGTGCCGGTGGACAGCCTGGCCGCCGGCACCACACGGCTCGTGGAGCGCTCTTCGATCTTGTATCTCTGCGCGAACGGCGACTACGTGCGCGTGGTAACCGCGGACGGGCGGTACCTGATGCGCGGCAGCCTGAGCGAGGTGGCGCGCCGCTGGGAGCCGCTCGGCTTCGTGCGCGTGCACCGCCAGTACGTGGTGAACCTGCGGCGCGCGACGGAGATCCGGCCGCACCTGAACGGCACCGCTTCGCTGATCTTCCCGGGCGGCGGCGAGGTGCCGGTGTCGCGCCGCGAGGTGGCCGACCTGCGCCGGAGGCTCCACCTGTGAGGCACGCGCGGTGAGTCCGCCCCCGCCGCCGGCGGGCGGGCGCCGCCGCACACCCCGCGACGAGCTTGCGGAAGCCACCGCCCACGGCGGGCTGTATCTCCGCCGCCTGGTGCGCGCGCAGCTCGCGCTGTCGCTGCTGGCGCTCGTGGCGTTTGCGGGCATCCTCGGCTCGCTGCCTCTGCTCTTGTTCCTGGCGCCCGGTCTGCGCACCATCTCGGTGATCGGCGTGCCGCTGCCGGTGTTCCTGGTGGCGGTGCCGCTGTTCCCCCTGTTCGTGGCGCTCGGCTGGCTCTACCAGCAGCGCGCCGACGCGCTTGACGACGCCTTCCGCGATCTGGTCGAGCGATGATCGCGATCATCGCCGTCAGCGTCGTCACGATCGGCACGCTGGGGCTCGGCACCTGGGCGGTGCGCTTCGCGCGCACCACGTCGGACCTGTTCGTGGCCTCGCGCGCAATCACGCCGTGGTGGAACGCCGCGGCGGTGTCGGGCGAGTACCTGTCGGCGGCCAGCTTCCTCGGCATCGCGGGGCTCGCGATGAAGATGGGGATGGACGCGATCTGGCTGTCGGTGGGGTTCAGCGCCGGCTACCTGACATTGCTCCTGTTCGTGGCGGCGCCACTGAGGCGCTTCGGCTCGTTCACCATCTCGGACTTCGTGGAGGCGCGGCTCGGCAGCCCGCAGATGCGGCTGCTGGCGGCGGCGATCGTGCTCGGCATCGCGGGCTTCTACCTCGTGCCTCAGCTCAAGGGCGCGGGCATCACGCTCCGCGAGGTCACGGGCGCGCCCTACTGGGTCGGGGTCGTGGTGGTCGGCGCGATCGTGGCGGTGAATGTGTCGCTCGGCGGGATGCGCGGCATCACCTACGTGCAGGCGGTGCAGTTCTGGATCAAGACGTTCGCGATCGCGCTGCCCGCATGCCTCCTGCTCATCTACCTCGGCGGGCTGCCGCACAAGTCGGCGCTGTTCGGAGCGGACGTGCCGCGCGCTCCGGCCGACGGGTTGGTGGTCAAGCTCGACTCGCCGCGCACCGTCACCTTCCCGCGGCCCACGGTCTTCCGGGAGAACGGGGTTCTTCATCGCGCGCGCGCGGGGGAGAAGGTGGAACTCGCGGCCGGGAAGCTGTCCTTGCCCGCGGGAGCCGCGGTGCCCTTGAGCTCCGGCGTCGAGCGCGGGCCGGGCGTGGTGTGGTCGCGGCCGGTGGGACACGGCGGCCGCGACGGGCCGCTCTTCGTCTACTCGCTGCTGATCGCCACGGTGCTCGGCACGATGGGGCTGCCGCACATCCTGGTCCGCTTCTACACGAATCCGGACGGGCCGGCCGCTCGCCGCACCACGGTGCGGGTGCTCGGCCTGCTCGGGTTGTTCTATCTCTTCCCCACGGTGTACGGACTGCTCGGGCGCGTGCTGGCCGGCGGGCTCTACGTCACCGGCGAGACGGATTCCGTGGTGCTGCGTCTGCCGCACCTGGCGTGGCCGGGCGTGCCGGGCAACCTTCTGTCGGCGCTCACTGCCGCGGGCGCGTTCGCCGCGTTCCTGTCCACGGCGTCGGGCCTGCTCGTTTCGATCGCGGGAACGCTGTCGTACGACGTGTGGGGGCGCGTGCGGCGGTCGGGCGCCATCAGCGCCCGCGCGCGGCGCGCGCGCTTCCGCCTCGGCGCGGTGCTGGGGATCATCGTGCCCGCGCTGCTCGCGCTCGCCGCCGGCGGGCTCGACATCGGCCTGCTGGTGGGCTGGGCTTTCGCGCTCGCGGCCAGCACCTTCTGCCCGATGTTTCTGCTCGGCATCTGGTGGTCGGGGCTGACGGCGCGCGGCGCGGCCACCGGCATGATCGCGGGGGCCACGGTGGCGAGCGTGGGGATCTTCGCGGGGCTGATCGCGGGCGACAATGTGGACGGAGCGCTGGGCGCGCTGCTGGCTCAGCCCGCGGTGGTCTCGGTGCCCATCGCCTTCCTCACCATGACCAGCGTGTCGCTCCTCGACCCCAGCGCGCGCCCGGACCCAGAGCCCTTAATGCTCGCGCTGCACGCCCCCGAGGGATTAGGCCTTGAGCAGCTAGAGCCCGCGAGCGCCGACAGCCGCGACCCCGCCCCGGTCTAGCCCTCATGGAGCCAGTCCTCGAGCGGTAGCTTGGCGCCCTCGCCGGCGAGCTGGTCGCGCGTGATGGGCGGTAGGCAGCTCACCGGCACGTTGCCGATCAGCTCGACCGTCTGCCTGTTCGACTCGGTCATGCCGTCGGACTCCCATGGCGTCATCACCACGCCGCGTACGTCGAGGCCCGACTGCCGCGCGACCTCGAGCGTGAGCAGGGTGTGGTTGATCGTGCCGAGCCCCGGCCGTGCTGCGATCACCAGGGGCAGGTCGAGGTCGAGCGCGAGGTCGCGGATCAGGTAGCCGGAGGTGAGCGGGACCATCAGGCCGCCGACGCCCTCGCACACCAAGGCGTCGGCCTGGTCGCCCGCGTTGCGCGCCTTGGCGAGCAGCTCGGTGGGCTCTATCTGCTCGTCGACGAGCTCGGCCGCGTAGTGGGGAGAGACGGGCGGGCCGTAACGATGAGGAGCCACGTCGTCCGCGCTCTGTCCCATGCTGGCCACCGACGCGAGCAGCTCGTGATCGCGCGCCCATCCCTCCGGCGGAGCCTCATCCAGCCCGGTCACCGCCGGCTTGTAGGCCGCCACCTTCTGGCCGCGCGCGGTGAGCGCCGCGCACACGGCAGCCGCGACGATCGTCTTGCCGACCCCGGTATCCGTGCCTGCGACGAAGACGCCCCGCACTAAGCAGCTTCGGCCCAGCCGTCGTAGACGCGCGGACGCTCGTTCGCGACCGGCTCAGGCTCACGCGGGGCGACGGGCTGACGCGGCACAACAGACCCGAGCGCCTTGGCCGCCTGCTTGAGCTCGGAGCTCGTGTGCGACGCCATCACCGCGAGCCGGAGACGCGACGTGCCGTCCGGAACGGTCGGCGGGCGGATGGCCTGCGCGAACACGCCCTTCTTCAGCGCCTGCTCGCACGCCCCCATGGCCTCGCGCGCCCCGCCGACGATCAACGGCACGATCTGCGTCTCCGAGTCCCCCGTGTGAAGTCCCTCTTCAGCCAGCGCGTCGCGCAGGGTGCGCGAGTTGCGCTGGAGCTTGTCCACCCGCTGCGGCTGGGAGCGCAGCAAGTCGAGCGCCGCCAAAGCGCCCGCCACCGCCGGCGGTGGCAGGGCGGTGGAGAAGATCAGCGTGCGCGCGTGGTTGACCAGGTACTCGGCCATGTCCTCGTCACAGCACACGTAGGCGCCGTAGGAGCCGAGCGCCTTGCCCAGGGTGCCGACCACGATGTCCACCTCGTCCTCGAGCGCCGCCGCGGCGACCGCGCCGCGACCACCCGGACCGAGCGCGCCGGTGCCGTGCGCCTCGTCGACCATTACCCGCGCGTCATAGCGGCGCGCGAGCTCGACGATCTCCGGCAGCGGTGCGACGTCGCCGTCCATCGAGAACACGCCGTCCGTCACGATCAGCGCCGCACGGCCCGCCGCCTCGCGCAGGCCGTATTCGAGGTGATCCACGTCGCAGTGGTCGTAGACGAACGTGCGCGCCTTGGACAGCCGGCAGCCGTCGATGAGGCTGGCATGGTTGAGCGAGTCGGACAGCACGACGTCGCCCTCGCGCGCGAGCGTGGAGATGATGCCGGCGTTGGCCAGGTAGCCCGAGCCGAACAGCAGGCAGGCCTGGCTGCCCTTGAAGTCGGCCAGCTCGGACTCGAGCCGCCGGTGCACAGTCATGTTTCCGGACACCAGCCGCGACGCCCCGGCGCCCACGCCGTAGCGCATGGCCGCCTCGGCCGCCGCCTCGCGCACGCGCGGGTGATCGGCCAGGCCCAGGTAGTTGTTCGAGCAGAGCAGCAGCACCGGCTTGCCGTCGAGCAGCACGCGCGGTCCTTGCGGCCCGGAGACGAGCCGCATGCGGCGGTAGAGCCCCTGCTCCCTTAATTCGTCCAGCCGTTCCTGGATGTCAGTCATGCCATTCCCCCCGCTTCGACCTGCACGATTTCCAGCTCCCGTCCGCCGTCCGCCGACGGCCGACCGCCGACCGGGCTCCGGTTGGGCGCGCCGTCCGGGCGCGGCGGCACGCTCGTCTTCTTCCGGTGCCTGAGCTGCGTCGCCGGGTTCCAGAAGTTGGCCTCGTCCTGGTGCCGGATCAGCCGGTCGATCGGCGTGCCGGGCGAGTCGCCCGCCAGCCAGCCGGAGCGGTTGTCCGGGCGCGGGTTCGAGCCGTTGTCTGGCTGCGCCGCGGTGTTCAGGCCGAGGTCCTCGAACATCGCGCGGTCGTCCTCCGGCTCCGAGCCGAGAGTGGTGAGGAAGTTGCCCATCATCACGCCGTTCAGGCCCGCTTTCACGGCGAGCGGCTGGAGCTCGCCCAGGTTCTCGATGCGGCCGCCGCAGAGTCGGAACAGAGCCGCCGGGAGGATCAGCCGGAAGATCGCGATCCACTTGACCGCCTCCCACGGGTCCA
>Ga0070659_100001834_pt1 | contig 15270 bp, 14 predicted proteins | sample KBSC23metaG_FD_64666 | JGI IMG/M metagenome (GOLD analysis project Ga0070659, IMG submission 64666) | Corn rhizosphere microbial communities from Kellogg Biological Station, Michigan, USA - KBS C2-3 metaG | ecosystem: Host-associated > Plants > Roots > Rhizosphere > Soil ... | reverse complement strand
CCCGCCCGCATCGTTCCGATGCCGGCATGGCGGGTTCCCCAAGGCTATGTAGCTCAGCCGGTTAGAGCACAGCACTCATAATGCTGGGGTCGGTGGTTCGAGTCCACCCATAGCCACCATCGCTGTCCTGAAACCCTTACAGGACAAGCCTTGCCAGTGTTTTCGCCCCTTCCCGAGCGCCGTGCTACAGGGAAAGCAGCGAAAAGTGCTACAGCGACGAGGCAAAATCTACACCTCCCGGGTTATCGTTCCGGTCGACCTTCAACCCCTGCTGCACAGGGTAGAGATCACCCGCAGCCTGCGGACGAGTGAGCGTCGGAAGGCGCTACGCCGACTGAGTCTGTGGGAGACCAATGTGGGCCTCCTGATGACGACCATTCGCCTACAGGGCACAGGAATGATGCGCGAACAACTCGACCAGCTCGTGAACCAGTACCTCTCCAAGACCTTTGAACAGATCGAGGACCGGCTGGCGATGGAATGGTGTGGGGTCTCTCAGGACGTCCATCAGGGTGACCTGTGCGAGGAGGCTGAGCGGTTGTCTGCAGGACTCTCACGGATCGACTACAGCCTCGGTCTTGGCGAAGCCTTAAAGCTCCTTCCCGGCGCTCAGGAGGAAACCCTTCGTACGTTGGCCAGACGCCTCATGGAGGCCAAGCTGGAGGTCATCAAGGCCGAACTGAAGGCCCTGTCAGGGGAGCCCCTCAGGGTGCCCGTGATGCGCCCTGTCGACCGCCAGCCGCCGAAGGCTCACGAGCAGGTGACGCCCACGCTCCGCCTCTCGGAGGTGGCCTCGCGGTACGCAGAGGAACGAGTGGCGCGGAACAACTGGACTCCCCGTTCAGCTGTGCAGTATGGGGGAATTCATGCCGTGATCGTGGACTTGCTGGGAGATCCAGAGGTCGCCAGCGTGACCAAAGCGAGCATGCGTCAGTTGGGGCTCGATTTAGTGAAATACCCTGCCAATGCCCAGAAGCGGTTCCCCGGAGTTAGTCCCAGGAATGTCCTTGCTGCGGCGGAGGAAGCTGAGATCACCAAGCCGGTTCCTCGACTGGCACCCAACAGCGTGAACATGTATCAGCAGGCGGCACGCAGTCTGTTCAAGTGGGCCGAAGAGAACGACTACATCAGCAAAAGCCCTGCGGGAGTCATGCGCTATGTTGACACCGGGCTTGCCGAGGAAGATCGCGATCCGTTTGACGATAACGATCTCCGCGTCTACTTCGAGAAGCTGGACGAGGAGACTGAGCCATACATGCACTGGATTCCGAGAATCCTAGCTTTCAGTGGCTGCAGGCTGGGCGAAGTGGCACAGCTGGAGAAGGCGGATGTTCGGCAGGACCAAGGCATTTGGGTCTTTGACATCAACGCCAGCAAGCCGCTCAAGCGATTGAAGAACAAATACAGCAAGCGCCTCGTCCCAGTGCATCCTCGACTGATCGAGTTGGGGCTGCTGGACTTTGTACGGGATCGCGCCGATGGCTTCCTCTGGCCTGCCGAGATCAGGACGAATAAGTTGGCACGCAGCAGTATCGACAAGCTGCAGAGGCGCTTGGCCTACCGCTTGCGTGTCGCAGGTGTGACGCATCCAAGGAAGACGGCAGCTCACAGCTTCCGCCACACGGTGTCCGATCGACTGCAGGCGGTGAACGTACAGGGATACATGATTTCTCAGATCTTAGGGCACAAGAACCGCGACATGAGCACCGGACGCTATGGGGGCAAGGGTCAGACGCCGATGTTGCTGGAGGCGTTGAGCAAGCTCACGCTGCCCATCTGAGGCCTACATCAGTGGATGGGGGGCGGAGCTAAGGATCGGCAGGCCTCGGCCAAAGCTGCTCCTACGATGCGCAACACCAAGCCACGGCTCACCGGGTGCCTGTGCAATTGGGTCACCTCGACACTTCCATCGGCCCGCTCCCGCTCCCAGCGCTTATGCGTACCACCGGCCATCCTGTGGATCAGCTTGGCAACCTGCACGTGCCGATACTCCGCGTGACGATCCGGCTGCAGATCATCGCGTATACGCATGTCCACTGACATCCACGCCGCCAAGACCTCAAGCGGATCGACCTTCTCCTTCCGCAGCTTTGCCCAGACGGCCTTCGCGCGCTCTGTTGGCGTCATTCCCGCGAGCCTGAAGGCCTCCACAGGGCGGCCTCCAAGGCGATACAGGCGGAGGACCGACTCCACCGCCTGGTCTACGTCGACGGTCTCCCGGTGCTGCCTCAGCCATTGCATGGCACGGAGCCGGTAGGGCCGAAGCTCGCCCGCCCCATAGCTGGATTTGACGTAGCTGCCATGGCGCCCGAAGAACTCGATGTGCTTGCGGCAGTAAAGGCGGTTCAGTCCTTTGCGAGCATGAGCAGTGGTGGGGTTGTGGCAGGTGTATATGGAGCAGCGAGCAAAGGGATCATCGGGTCTCGCGATGCGCTGCTTGAGGTTATCGATGCGTCTCAGCTGTCGTTCCACGGTGCTCATAGTGCCGTTCCTTTCTTACGCCCCCCTCTTATGGATAACTAAGGGTGCTTACCTTAAGTAGATGCTCTCTCCCTCCCTTCCTTTCTCACAGTAGAGAAGGAAGTCCTCTCCCTAATAACTACCCTGTCTGGAGCCTGATCCAAGGCATGGCCTCCATGGATGGCCATGGGCCACCCGATGGCATTGGTGCACATACACCGTCGACCTCTACGTCGACCAAAGCTCCAGTGACCTCCTTGAAACTGGCTTGCATCACATCCCTCGCTACTGATGCGTTTGGCAGAGCAATCACGAGGCAGTCATGAATTGGTAGCGCCACGACACCTCGGTCCATGAGCTCCAGAAGGCTGCGCATCAGAATCTGGCTCTCGGTGAAGAACCCCCGGATGCCGAACCCGGCATGGAGCAGGGAGCGAATGGCCGAGTGGTGGCGAAGGATGTGCTCGACGACGTCTCCGACCTTGTAGTGCTTCGGGAAGAGCTGACGAACTCCTCGGGGAAACCGGATGAGTTCCTTTGGGCGGTGCAGCTGCGCGTTCAGCAGCGCCTTCACGCCTTCACGGCAATCCTCAAGCCCCGGCACGAGGTAGAGGTCTCCCATCGGTGGCTCGGCGCCCATCTCTGCGTAGGCGATGTTGATGGCGCATTGCCCGAAATCCAGGCTGACCACCGGCTCCTCGCCGATGGTGAGGTCTTCGAGGCGGGCGTCTTTGCCCATCGACTGCCAGAAGCCCCCGTAGAGGCGGCCGCCTTCGTCCAAGCGGCCATTGTTGAAGATGCGCCTAAGCCACCGGTCACCCGTGTCTCGGGGCCTGCCGTGCTCATCGGGATAGTCACAGACGATATCGGCCCGAGCCAGCCAATCGTTGAGCCGCAGCATCTCGGACCGGAAGGTCGCCACAGGTTCCCCTTCGGGTACCGGCAGCGTCTTGGTTTGCCCCTTGAGCTTTGGACCTCGCAGAATCACAGGGTCGCCCAGCAGCTCAGGATCGCGGCCAAGGTCTTCGAGACCGATTTCCAAATCTTCCATGTAACGGCGCAGTCGCGCTGAGGCACGGATGGTGGATTGCTGACCGCCGAAAGGATTGCGCACCTGCGCTGCCTTGCGTAGCTCCAGCCAGTCCATCTCCGGCTCGCTCATCCATCGGATGATGTCGATTCGCGCCTCGGTCATGAACGATGCACCGTCCTGAGCAGACTCTCGCTTGGACAGGGAGATGTGCCGCCATGTGCTGGGGGCAGTCAGGGCGCAATGGGCGAGATCGCAGACGATGGCGGAGACAATCCGGTCGAAGCGTTCCTGATCTGCAAGGCGCCGCTGACGTTTGCGCGGGTGAAATTTTGTCTCATAGCTCAGCAGCTGGCTGCGGACTTCCTCGACCAGCGCCCTAGCTTTTTCGGTGGCTGCCCACCGTGATGGACTGAAGCGGGTGTCCTTCGGCGCGCTGTCTTCCGCTACTTCGATCATTCCGTCCATCAAAACTCGACACCCCGCCACCCAGCGCAGGGCCAAGGGGCGGCGCGGAGACGGACAATTTATTGGGAGGCGATGTCAGGCTGGTAAACGCTACGCCCGGCGCCGGAGTAGGCATCGTAGACGTGGGCAAATGATGCCGCAAGTTTTTGCGACTGCAGTTCCCTTGTGTAGGCCGCTGGCAGCTTGCGCAGCTCCAGCTTGATCGCCCGCATCACTCCGGCGCGGGTTTGCTGTTTCTCGCGCCAGTCCAGCACGAGCTTCTCGCGCTTGAGTGTAACCAGCAGCTCACGGCAGGCCGCTTTCACCTCGGCCTGCTCCTTCTTGGAGAGCTCGGGCTCGGGCTTGGTGAGGATGTCGAACAGCGCCAGCTCCTCCTCGGTGAGCCCCTCGGCGACGGCACGCTTCTCCTCCTCGGTGAGGTCGCGGGCGATCTGCACCAGCTCCTTGAACAGCTCCTCGATGTTCTTGCTGCCGGCGTTGTACGCCTCGATCAGCTTCTCGAACTTTTCCGCGAAGTCGACCCGTGAGTGGTTCTGCTGCAGCATCTGCGCCAGCTTGCCCTCGATGAGGCGCTTGAGCTTCTCGGCCTCGGTGTGCTGCTTGCCTTGGGTGAACCTGTCCTGCAGCGCCTCGAAGTCAATCTCGGAGAGGTTGACGAGCCCCTCGGGTCGACTCACCGGGCCGATGCGGTAGCCCTCGGTGGCGATGGAGTCGTTCAGCAGTTCCTCCACGTCCGAGAGCGCCGCCGAGATATCCGGCTGCTCGGTCTCGGCGCGGATCTTCGCGGCCAGATACGTCACCAGTACCGCCAGCGGCGCCAGCTCGTTGGCCATCGGGTCGGGCAGGATCGCCTTGAACAACCGCGCCACTCGATTGGCCAACTGCAGGTACTGCTTCTTGCTGGCCTCCGACCGCAGGATGCCTTCCACTGCATCCTCGATGAAGCCGATACGTGCGAACCCACGCGAGCTGGCGATGGCGTCAAGGTTGACCCCATGTTTCTCGCAGAACCCGCGGGTCTCCACCAGCGCGTCCCTGAGCGCCACCACAAGCGCTTCCTTGCTCAGGATGGGCTCACCCGGCTCCTTGCCCGGCGTGGGCCGTGCATAGATCGCCAGAGCGTTCTGCAGGGCACGGAAGATGCCCACGTAGTCCACGATAAGCCCTGACTCCTTGCCCGGCGCCACGCGGTTGGCACGCGCGATGGTCTGCATCAGCGTGTGCGCCTTCATTGGCTTGTCGAGATAGATGGTGGAACACGTCGGTACGTCGAAGCCGGTGATCCACATGGCGCAGACGAACACTAGCCGCAGCGGATCGCTCTCGTTCTTGAACTTCCCGGCGAGGTCTTCCTTCAGCATCCGCTCGCGGTGTGGGGTGATCTCCAGCCCCTTCGCCCGCAAGTCCTCCACCTCGTTCTGGCCCTGTGAAACCACCACGGCCATGTCGGTGCCTTCCATCAGGCCGATGCGGGCAATCAGAGGCTCCCGGTCGTCGCCGTGGGCCTTGGCCAGCTCGGCTTTGAGGCGTTCCAACGTGGCCTGCCAATGCGCACGCACCTTGTCGAACATACGCACCGCGGTGGCCTTGTCGATGCAGACCATCATCGCCTTGCCGCGATAGCCGCGCCCGGTAAAGTGGCTCACCACATCCGCCGCAATCGCCTCTAGTCGATCCTCGCGAGTGATGATGTGGTACTCGCGGGCAAACTCGCGCTCCAGCTTCTTCTGTTGCGCCTCGTCCAGCTCGGCTGCGTCCAGCAGCTGCTCCATGTCGCGGTTGAGCTGCTCATTGGTCAGCTGCACCTCGGGGATGCGGTTCTCGTAGTACAGCGGCACTGTGGCGCCGTCCTCGATGGAGCGGGCGAAGTCGTACACGCTCACGTAGTCGCCAAACACCTCGCGGGTGCGCTCGTCCTCACCCTTGATCAGCGGCGTGCCGGTGAAGCCGATGAAGCCGGCGTTGGGCAGCGCGTTGCGCATATTGAGCGCATAGATGTCGTACTGGCTGCGGTGGGCCTCGTCGGTGATCACGATGACATCCGAGCGCTCCGACAGCAGCGGATAAGATGCACCCGGCTCGTTACGGAACTTCTGGATCAAGGTGAAGATGTAGCGCTCGTTGCCGCGCAGCAGCTCCCTAAGGTGTGCGCTGCTGGTCGCTCGCACATCCTCGCGCGCAGTGGCTCCCGTGGCCTTGAACGTCTTGCTGATCTGATCGTCGAGCTCCTCGCGATCCGTCACCACGAGGAAGCTCCAGTTCCCCGGAAGCTTGCGCAACACCTTCTGCGTGAAGAACACCATCGACAGCGATTTGCCGGAGCCCTGCGTGTGCCAAAACACACCCAAGCGCTTACGTTCGGCGTGGTTGCTCTTGCGCAGTTCCACCAGCCGGGCGATCGCCTTGTTCACCCCAAGAAACTGGTGATTTTTGGCCACCTTCTTGATCAGGCCGCCCTTGCCTTCCTCGAACACCGTGAAGTTTTCCACGTAGTCCAGCAGGCGCACGGGCTCGCACAGTCCACGCAGGGCCACCTCCAGCGACACCTGCCGCGGCGGTGCGGGCTCGTCCTCCTCCAGCACGCGCTTCCAGTCGAAGAAGTGCTCCCATGCGCTGGTGAGCGTGCCCAGCCGCGTGTCGGTGCCGTTGGACAGCAGGACGAAGGCGTTGGGATGGAACAGCTGAGGGATCGACTGGCCACGGTAGTCGCGCAGGTTGTCGTCGTAGGCGCTGCGCAGGGGAGCACTGGGTTTCTTGAGCTCGATGAACACCCACGGCAAGCCGTTGACGAAGCCCAAGAGGTCGCAGCGGCGCCGGTACATGTCGCCGGCAACCCACATCTGCGAAGCGAGGAAGTAGTCGTTGTTGTCCGGGGTTGCCCAGTCGATCACTCGCAGGGTTTCCACCGTCTGTCCGCCGTGCTCGTCGGGCAGGCTCACCTTCACGCCGTCCTTCAGCAACTGGTACAGCTCGCGGTTCGCGTACACCGCGATCTGCTTGGAGCGATCCTGCGCCAGTTGCTCGACCGCCTGCTCGTAGGCGTCGACCGGCAAGCCCGGGTTGAGCCGCTCCAGCGCCGCCCGCAGACGGCGCGCCAGGATCACCTGGTGCTCGCTCTCGCGCCCCTCGGTGCTCTGCGGGCCGTAGGTTTCCGCGTAGAGGCTCCGGTGGTTCCAGCCCAGTTCCTCCAGCAGTGCGATGGCCGGCTGCTCCACCAGCACCAGCTCGCCATAGGTGGCCGACACATCCCTGATGCCGGACACGGGCGTCATGCGGCGATGGCCTCGGGGAGCGGCAGCTCGGAGACATCCAGCTCGCCGGAGATCAGCTTGGGAAGGAGGAGGTCGCGGGTGGCTCGCAGGTTCTCGTTCTGGTGGGTGAGATTGCGGACGAGCGACCAGATCGGACTCGCCTTCTTCTCGAACGCAACCACCAGCGGGGCGGGCGGCACCAGAAACGGCAATCCCAGAACCTCTTGCTTCGACACGGCTTTAAAGATCGCCCCGTTCCCCATCGAGTCTTCCTCTTTGAATGTCTCGAAGAGTCGATGAAGGAGGAACGTCTGTTGGCCCGTCCGGCTTCGGACTGCGCACAAGCCGCGGCCAATTACCAGACGTGACGGACTCAGGTTGATACGACCGACAGGAGCACGGACGCTTACCAAAATATCGCCGGCTTCGGCTAATCGCCCCTCCGATGAACAGAACATCTTGTGTGATGGGAAGTGCTGGCCGAAGTTCGTTACGCCTTGGTGAAAGGGTAATCCATTAGCCTTGTCGTTGTAGAACTCTGAACTCGGCGACTGGCCCATCGTCACGATGGCGCAGGCAGCCAGCGTCTCGCGCCCCCACCCCTCCGGCACCAGCCCGAGCTCGGATTGCACTATCCGCACGCCCTCGTGCCCCGGGTAGCGGAAGCGCACGAACCACTCCTCGTAGATGCGCCGCGCCATCTCATCCAGTATCGCGATGCGCCGCGTGTTGTTCTCGATAAGGTCGTTGTAGGCGGAGAGGATGGAGGCAATGCGGCGCTGGTGCTCAACAGGCGGGACAAGAAAGTCGAATGTCAGCAGCTTATCGACACTGAGATTGTCTTGCGTCGTTCCTCGGGATGCGTTCTGCATTCCCTGTTTCAGGGTCTCGATGTAGTACTTGATATATCGCGCATCCGATCTCGCTGGGTCTGCAGTGAAACCGACGATGCTGTCGGGGAAGCACCCGGCAATGCCAAGAATCGCGGTATCAGCAATGTTCGCAGCGATGGTGATGCACAAGGTGCCGGCAGGCCACAGCTTGCTTTGCGCGAGCCCGATGTCGCTATAAGTTTGATTGAATGTTCGTAGGTAGAGCTCGGCCGCCTTCACGTCCCCTGTCTGAAAGAAGGGCCACGATCCACCGTAAAGAGCGGGGTCATTTCTCGGACGGTGTCGCGACTTGCCACGAGCTACTGAGCCGAGCTGATCCAGGCGCTGCCGTTTCCACTGCATCATGCCGCGCCCGCCAGAATCTTTGCGGCGTTAGCAGCAATGATGCCTTGAAGATCATCAGCTTCGCGGTTGAGCAACTCTAGTTCCTCGCTCAACCCCTCCAACCGCTCCATGAAGTCGAAATCATCCGCCGCTCGCTCACCCACGCCAACGTAACGCCCCGGATTCAGGCTCCACCCTTGCGCCTCGATCTCCTCCAGCGTGACCACCTTGCACAGCCCGGCCACGTCCGCGTAGCGCAGTTTCGTAAACCGCTCGGCCAGTTCCGCCTTGCTGCCGACCTCGAACTCCGGCTTGTCACCGCGGTACATCCGCACGATGTTGGCGAGGTACTCGATCTGCGCATCCGTGAAGTCGCGCACCGCGCGGGTCACTTGCCGATAGATGGCGCGGGCATCGAGGAACAGCACCTGGTCGCGGCGCTTCTCGTCGCGTGCCTTGGCCATGTCGAGGAACCACAGGGTGCACGGCAGGGTGACGGTGTAGAAGAAGTTGCTACCCACGCTAACGATCACGTCCACCGCGCCGCTCTGGATCAGCTGCTTGCGGATTTCGAGCTCGCTGCCGCGCGCATCGCCTGCCGAGTTGGCCATAACGAAGCCGGCACGGCCTTTCTCGTTGAGCGCGGAGGCGAAGTACTGAATCCACAGGTAGTTGGCGTTGTCGGTGCTGGGCAGGCCCAGCGGCAACCGCGGGTCGCCCTTGAGGCGATCCTTGTCCACCCCGGAGACGTTGAACGGCGGGTTGGCCATCACGAAGTCGAAGTGGCCCACGCTCTTGTGCGGGTCGTCGTAGAAGCTGTTGGCCTCGATGATCTTGCCGGAGAGGCCATGCACGGCCAGGTTCATCTTGGCCAGCCGCACGGTGTCGCTGGCTTTCTCGGTGCCGAACACGCTGAGCTCGTGGGTGGCATTCTTCTGGTGGCGCTGCACGAACGCGGCGGACTGCACGAACATGCCGCCAGAGCCACAAGCAGGATCGAAGATGCGGCCGTGATACGGCTCGATAATCTCCACGATCAGCCGCACGATGCTGGTTGGGGTGTAGAACACGCCGCCCTTCTGGCCTTCCTTCATGGCGAAGTTGCCGAGGAAGTACTCGTAGACCTTGCCAAAGGCGTCGCCTTCCAGCTCCAGCGGCGCCATGAGGCGCAGCAGCTCCACGAGGGTGGGATTCGGTAGCTTGTTGAAGGTGCGCGGCAGTACGCCCTTCAGGTCTTCGTTGTGGGCCTCCACCAGCGCCATGGCGTTGTTGATCGCCTTGCCGAGGTTGTCGCCTTCGGTGAGCGTGCAGAGATACGAGAACCGTGCCTCGTCGGGCAGATACAGCACGCCCTCGGCTTGATACTCGAACGGCTCCAGATCATCCGGCGTCAGTCCCTTAGCGGTGAGCCTGACCTGCGCCTCGGTGAAGCGCTTGTCGGCATAGCGTAGGAAGATCAGCCCGAGCACGGGCGTGGAGAACTCGGAGGGCTTGAGGCCCGTATTGGCCCACAGTTGATCCGCTGCGGCCCACAGGCGGTTCTCGACGGCGACTAGATCGGCTGACACGTACGACTACTCCTTGAGACTTGCAGTTCGCGCAAGTATCGGGTTTGTGGCGTTGGCTGTCATGCTCGTAAGGTGCGCCAGCCTGAGCGCCATGACCGCGCAGGTTCGACCACACGACAGGGGATGAAAATGACGAAGCGTTTGTTGTGTGTTGTTGCCGCGTTGGCGTGCGCTGTGCTGCCTGCGATGGCATCCGCTGGTATCTATTCCGAGCGCATGCCCACGCACAGTTGCCGCAAGCCCTACAAGCCGTACAAGTTCAACAGCGAGTGGGAAGTTCAGAACTTCAAAGACGATGTGGATCGGTACAAACGTTGCCTCAAGGACTTCGTACAGGATCAGAAGGACGCAATCGACCAGCACCAAGAGGCAGCCAACGACGCCGTTGACGAGTGGAACCGCTACGCGAAGTATGAGCTTAGCTAAGGCGATTATATACTTGACAAACCCAATGATCGGCGTAGCCTAAGCTCCAACAAGGGGACTTAGACATGGCCGCTGATCTTTTCGCACCGCACTTCCAAGACGCTGATAAGGCTCGCGCCTATCTGGAAGCGTTGCGGTGGCCCGATGGCGCGGTTTGTCCGCATTGTGGTGTGATCGGCGATCACTACGCGCTGAAAGGTGCTGCACACCGCCCCGGCTTGATGAAGTGTAAGGACTGCCGCAAGCAGTTCAGCGTAACCGTAGGCACCGTCTTTGAACGCAGCAAAATTCCGTTGAACAAGTGGCTTATGGCCGTGCATCTGATGTGCGCCAGCAAAAAGGCCATGAGTTCGCACCAGATCCATCGCATGCTCGGCGTAACCTACAAGTCGGCATGGTTCATGACGCATCGCATCCGCGAAGCCATGAAGTCCGGTAGCACCGGCCTGATGGGCATGGGCGGCGGCACGGTCGAGGCCGACGAAACCTATTGGGGCAACCAGGGCAAGCAGCGCAAGGGCGCTCGCGGCTACCAGCAGAAGATGAAGGTTGTCTCGCTGGTCGAGCGGGGCGGTGAGAAGCGTTCCATCGTGGTCAATGCTGTTAACGCCAAGGTGCTGACTTCGGTTCTAGACGACAACGTATGCAAGTCCGCCCACCTGATGACCGACGAGCATTCCGGCTATACGCTGGCGGGCCGCAAGTTCGCCTCGCATGGCGTGACTCGCCACAGCGCAGGCCAGTACGTGGACGGCAACAATCACTCCAACACCGTGGAGTCGAGTTTCAGCCTGCTGAAGCGCGGCCTGATAGGCACGTTCCACCATGTAGGCGAGCAACATCTGCAGCGGTACGTCACGGAATTTGACTTTCGCTGGAATTGTCGCAAGATTTGCGACGCCGACCGCGCGAAGTTTCTGATTGCGCAAGTGGCCGGCAAGAGGCTGATGTACCGGGACTCATTGGCGCGCTAAAGGCTAAGGTCTGGATCATGGCTAACTTCCGTATCAGAGTTGGACTCAATCGAGGCCGAGGCGCATTCGGCTATAGGGAGCTGTCCGTGCTTTCGGAAGAGGTCAACTCGTTCCTGCGTAGCCTTGGCGAAGATGCCGGCCTCTCCGGCGACGATAATCAGTGGCTTGCCAAGGACATCGCTGACGGTTCTTTTCTAAGCGATGCGACTCCCGCGTTTGATGTCTCCGACGAGCACGCTGCGCTGCTTGAGAGCATGACGAACGCCATCGTTCACGGAGACGAGCCGAGAGCGATCGAACTTGGTGTTCGTGAGCGAACTCGATTCAAGTACGAATCGCTTGCCAAGAAGGCGGCGACCACCAAAATTCCGGTGGATGTCGGATTGTATGGTGATTCCGGCACCATCGAATGGGTAGGGGTTGTCCCTGAGGTTGCGCACAGACTTACCGAGAATATTTCCCCGTATCTCGATTACATGGGGGCGGTGCAGGGCGTGATCCATGTGATCTTCAAGGAATCCGATCCTCCGCACTTCAAGTTGCGCGACTCTGTGACCGGCGACTTGGTAGATTGCTTCTACAAACCGGAGCACTACGCGAGTATTTTGCGCGCGCTCCATCGCAAGGATGATCGGGTGCACGTAGCGGGATTAGTTCGCGCCAGCCGGATAGATAAGAAGATCGAATCGCTCAAGGTGACTCGGGTTGAGAGTCCGGGTGAGTTCAGTGACGCGGATTTTGAAGCGTTTTTTGGCTGCGCCCCTGCAATGACGGGCGAGATCGATTCTGCCGACTTCATCGAGCGCGGCCGACACGATGCCTGATCGAGTTTACTTCGATGCGTGTTGCTTTATTGAGTTGGCTAAGGGCCGTCGCGGCAAGGCGCTGATCGACGGAGGGGCGCACATCTGGCCGCTTCAGGCGCTGCTGCGTGCATCAAAGGCTGGGTTGATCGAGGTCTGTACTTGCGCGATTTCTGTCGCGGAGTGCGTGTCTGCAGAGGAAGATATTGGGCCAGAGGTGCAGCGACTTTTCACGGGTTTGCTTACTTCTGGAAAAGGAGGCGTACTGCTCCTTCAAGACGACATCTGGACGGTTGAACGCGCTCGTGACCTTCGCTGGAAGAACCGCGTAACGCTACGTAGCCCCGATTCTATCCACGTTGCCGCTGCGCTCCAATCTGGATGTAAGGAGCTTCTCACTCTCGACGGAAATAGCGCCTCGCCTAAGCGCAGATCAATTCTGAAATCAGCTGACGCGTTTGTGCCGTTCGGACTGCGTGTTGTCCTTCCAAAGGACACGTCACTAATCCCTGATGAGATGCGGCAAGCGGGACTTCTGCATGAAACCGCCTAAGCAAACAGAAGAACCGGCAGTAATGGATGACGTGTTACGACGCATGCTCGGCACGCCGCCCGACCCACACAAAGGCAAGGCCGAAAAGACCAAGCCCAAGGCTACTCGAAAGCCTAAGGCACCAAAGAAGAAGCCCGCCTAGAGCGGGCTTTATCATTAAACGTGGGACGCCCCGAAGGCCGCCCACGCCCTTGCTTAATGCAGCATGGCAAGTATTGCGAGCACTGCTTGCCAGGGTATCTAGATCAAAATCTAGAAAGAACCTAGCCGCAGCGCGATTTTCAGAGATTTCATAAGCTTTCCTACTTGTCGCTGGGTCGCCGGTCAGTCCGGCATTTGTATAGCGCCGTGACCATTCGGGCGCTACCGAGTGCGTTAACACTCGGTAGCCGAGAGCGTACACCGAATGGAATCGGCGTGGGTGCGTCAAGTATATAATCGCCTTAGCTAACCCGCCGACTCAGCAAGCGATGCTGATGCGTGCCAGCAGGTTGCGCACGCTCGACTTGTGCCAGCGGCCACCGCGCGGAGTGAGCATGCCGCGCTCGTTCAAGGCACCGGCCACGGCGCCGAGGCTCACCACGCCCACAGTCGCCAATGCTTCGAGCACTGGCTTGAGGTTGGCGGCGTGGTTGTCGGCAGCGCGACGGATGGCTTGCACGCTGGCCGTATTGCCGCGCCCTGCACGCTGCAGCGCCGCGGCCCCGTTAGGATTACCCAAGTGCACCCCGCGGGCCTTGGCGGCTGCCAGCGCCTCCTTTGTGCGCTTGGAGATGGCTTCGCGTTCCTGCTGGGCGACCAGCGCCATGATGCCCACGGTGAGGTCGTTGGCATCGGGCATATCGGCGGCGATGAACTTCACCCCGCTGTCGCGCAGCGTGAGCAGGAAGACCGCGTTGCGCGAGAGACGGTCCAGCTTGGCAATCACCAGCGTGGCCCCGGTGACCTTAGCGAGGTGAAGTGCCCTGAGTAGCTCGGGGCGGCTGTTGACCTTGCCGCTCTCAACTTCGGTGAAGGTCTCGATGACGATGCCTCCCCGCTGGAGCGCGTATCCGTCGGTGGCGGCCCGCTGGGCTTCTAGTCCCAAGCCACTGGCGCTTTGCTTGCGTGTGGAGACGCGGAGGTAGCTGACGATCTTCATGGGGCATCCTTGAGTACAAAACGGACTAACGTTCGTTACGCCGCTTTGTACCACCGGCTTCGAGCTTCGTGCAACCATGGCTGGTCGAACCTGCGTCGGGTAGGCAACCAGACGGGTATTTTTTGGTTCTGTCATTTACTACGTATTTCCGTTAGCTAATTCTTCAGAAATCGTTATTTGAAGCCATTCTTATGGGGGTACACAGCTATGAAAGGCTATCGCTACCTTCTAGACAATACATCGCTGGATGTCCGACGATTGATACAACGAAACACCTCGGTGACCCATGGACACACTCATTCATCTCATTGACGCACTGGGAAGCGCAGGCCCGATGGCTTGCCTGGTAGTTGTTGTCGGCGGTTTTATCTGGTTGCTGCACCGCGCGTTGTCTGTGATCGAGCGTGTCACCACCTCCCGGAAGATCGACCCGTGAAGCCTTGGGCAAAGCTCCCGACTTGGTGGTACAGGGACGATGAAAGGGGACTTCATCGCCTGCGAGGTGGAGCGGGCGCGGGAACCTCACAAGCTGCCCTTCGCGTGGCCATGGGCGTTGCTGTCCTAGACCAAAGGGAGGAAGAGTTCATTGTTCGCGCTTCTCTTACCGATCTGGAAGAGGTGACGGGACTGAGCCGCCCGATGGTTGTGCGCGGGGTGGAAGCCGCTGCGGAGTTCGGCTTTTTTACAGTCAAGCGTGGCGGGCCGGTGTCAGCCTCGAGGTTTACGCTGAGTTGTCCGCAGGCCGAGGCCGGACAGGCGGGAGGTTGGGCAAAACTCCCTCGCCCGGAGGTCATACAGCGTGTACCGCAGATTCCTCATCGTGGAGCGGGAGGGCTGATCGCGTTAAAGATCTACCTGACGTTGATCGCGGCGCGACCCAACAACAGCCTCGTGTCTCAGCTCCGCCACGTCACCCTGAGGAGCAAAACAGGCGCTCAGACAAGGGACCTGCGGCGCGCGATTTCGATACTCGGCAACGAAGGGCTAGTCGACGTGAATTACGAAGACCCTGAAGTTCGTTGGGGCACCGTCGGTAAAGAGGGTCGCCAAGCCCAGAGGTACATCTTGCGAGGCAACCTCCACGCTCCCGGGGCGAGGACTAGCTAGCACCAATGCTCGCTCCTGGTTTGCGATTGCTCGATGATTGCCACGAAACCTCACGAGATCAGCTGCATGACACGACGCCCCCCATTCACGCTCCCTGAGCATCCCGCTGAACAAAAAGTCCGAAAGCTTGAAGAAGAGCTCTATTTGGTCAGGGAGGCTCTCATGCACATGGCCGGCCCGAAAGCCGAGGAGATCCTGCGCGCTCCCTACAAGCTGAGTTCACAGGTTGAGGTCTGGCAGTGGTTCAGGGAGGCAGTAGAGCAAGTGTTGGG
>Ga0070659_100001833_pt1 | contig 15276 bp, 18 predicted proteins | sample KBSC23metaG_FD_64666 | JGI IMG/M metagenome (GOLD analysis project Ga0070659, IMG submission 64666) | Corn rhizosphere microbial communities from Kellogg Biological Station, Michigan, USA - KBS C2-3 metaG | ecosystem: Host-associated > Plants > Roots > Rhizosphere > Soil ... | reverse complement strand
CAGTGCGTCACTTCGAATCGCGCACGACGAAAGCGTGTCAGAGGCTGTTCAGCCAATTGGTCTGTCAGGCGTCCCATAGCGGTCACCTGCGGATCAATACCGAGGGTCCCCTTGTGGCCGAACTGAGTCAGACACTCTGACGCTGTCTGCTTGGTCTAGTCCAGACTTATACAGCTGACAACAGCGGGGGCAAAGCGCATGCGATCCAGCGGTCGCTCCTGAGGGACCTGCTCGTGTCCGATGTCGCACAATGCGTCGGCGAACCGGGCATCGCGCCGCCCGCGACAGCATGAACCTTTTAATGCTTCGGCTATCCGCACGCGCCGTCCCAGGCCCGAATTCTGATTGATCGCCCGCGACCGGCAGAGGCTGCCCTCAATACAGTGGTCGCGAATCCACGGTTTTCAACGAACGCGGATGTAGGCTGAATCGACATGACCGGATACTCGGCTGGCTGCTACACCGCGCTAATTCTCGTGGGACCGAAACCGGACTTTGCGTACGCCAGTGAATACTGCGCAGACCGCGAAGATGGACCCACTGACCACGAAGTTCGAGGCATCTGGCTTGTCCGCCCCGCGCATACCGACGATGCTCTATAGACCGCGGCTCGACGGCAATCAAGCCCCCCGCACGCCTCGAAGCGGCCTCGCTCAATGCGCGCCGCCGGCCATGCCGCCACCGCCCTTGCCCGGCCTGGTAAGCCAGACCAGCGGAACGATCACGATGAAGATGATCGACGACAGCCAGAAGATATCGTTCAGCGCGAGCATCGCTGCTTGCGCATTGAGCGTCCGTTCGAAAAATGCGGTGGCCTGATCCATGCCGCCGCCGAGCGTCGCGTGGAGCTGCGCAATGGCACTCGTATAGGCAGGGTTATTCATGCTCGATTGCTCAGCGAGCCGGGCATGATGAAGGATCGTGCGGTCGTTCCACCCCGTCGCGATCAACGACGTGCCGACCCCGCCCGCGAACACGCGCACGAAATTGGACAGGCCGGCGGCCGCCGGAATCCGTTCGGGCGGCAAACCCGACAGAATGATGGCGGTCAGCGGCGTAAAGAAGAGCGCCATCGGAATACCTTGCAACAGGGTCGGCAGCACCAGCGTATAGAGGTCGACGCTCGTCGTGTAATGCGAGCGCATGAAGAACACGCCCGCGAAGCCCAGGAAGGCCAGCGTCGCGAGCACCCGTGCATCGGACTTCGGCATGATCTTCGCCATCATCGGTGCCAGCAGCACGGCGAAGATCCCCAGCGGCGCGGTGACGAGCCCGGCGTCCACCGATCGATAGCCGAGATAGCCCTGAATCCATTGCGGCAGAATCACGAGGTTCGAGAAGAACACCGCGTACGCGACCGAGATCGCAATCGTGCCGCCGCGGAAATTGCGCACCGCGAAAAGCCGTATGTCGACGATCGGGTTCCGCTCCGTGAACTCCCAGATGAGGAAGAACAGGAAGCTGATGGCGGCGACGACCGCAAGCGTGCAGATCACGGGCGAACTGAACCAGTCGAGGTCCTTGCCCTTGTCGAGCATGATCTGCAGCGTCGCGACCCACACGATGAGCGACATCAGGCCGACCTTGTCGATGGGAAGCTTGCGCACCTGCGTCTCGCGGTCGCGATAGATCATCCACGTGACGCCGGCCGCGAACAGGCCAACGGGAATATTGATGTAGAAGATCCACGACCAGCTGTAGCTGTCGGTGATCCAGCCGCCCAGCGCGGGGCCTGCGATCGGACCGACCGTCGCAGTCATCGACCATAGCGCGAGCGCGGTCGCGCTTTTCTCCTTCGGATACGAACCCAGCAGGATCGCTTGCGACAGCGGAATCAGCGGCCCCGCGACGACGCCCTGCAATACGCGCGCAGCGAGCAGCACGAGCAGGTTCGGCGCGACGCCGCACAACCACGACGAGAACACGAACAGCACGATCGCGGCCACGAACAACCTGATCTGCCCGACGCGCTGCGTCAGCCAGCCCGTCAATGGAATCGCGACGGCATTGGCCGCCGAGAACAGCGTGATCACCCACGTGCCTTCGTCGACGGAGACGCCGAGATTGCCCGCGATGGTCGGAATCGCGACGTTGGCGATCGACGAATCGAGCACGTTCATGAACGTCGCGAGCGCGACGGCGACGGTCGCCAAGACCAGCTTTCCGCCCGTCAGCGGCGGCGGTACGGGTTGCGTCGAGGAATTCATCTTGTTTCCACCCCTGAAGTATCGACCGCGCCGGCGTATCGATCCGGCCGGTCAGGCGATTGGATCGACCGGAGCGCGACCGGAACGCGCACCGGGTCCACGGCTCAGCTTGCGCGCGCCATCGTGTCGCGCGTGACTTGTGTGTCTCGTATGTCGTGCCTGGCGGAAGCCGTCGGCGATCTGGCGGGTCCCGTCGCCCCCGCATGCTCGATGACGACGTTTCGCGCGATGATCTTCTCGATCTCGGCATCCGCCTGTGCGCCGTACTCGGCAAACACGTCCGTGCGATACGACGTGTTCATTGCCGCGCCTAGTTGCGGGCCCGTGTCGTCGCGCGTATCCACATCGACATCCATCGACAGTCCGATACGCAGCGGATGCGCGTCGAGCTCCTTGCGGTCGAGCTGGATACGCGCGGGCAGACGCTGCACGATCTTGATCCAGTTGCCCGTCGCGTTCTGCGCGGGCAAGCTCGCGAATGCGCTGCCCGTGCCTGCGGAGAAGCCGACGACGCGGCCGTGGTACGTGACCTTTCCACCGTACACGTCGGCCGTCAGCGTGACGGGTTGACCGACCCGCATGTTGCGCAACTGGCCTTCCTTGAAGTTCGCATCGACCCACACGCCATCGAGCGGCACGATCGCCATCAATGGCGTGCCGGGCGACACGCGCTGACCGACCTGAGCCGAACGCTTCGCGACATAGCCCGTGACGGGCGCGGGCAGCACGTTGCGCGCGTAGGCGAGATACGCATCGCGCACTTTCGACGCGGCCGCTTGCACATTCGGGTGCTGGTCGATCGTCGTGCGGGCTGTCAATGCGCGGTTGGCTTCCGCCTGCTGACGCGCGGCGTCAAGTGCGGCCCGTGCGGCCGCTACGTTGTCGCGCGCATGCGCGATGTCTTCGGCCGACACGGCACCCGTATCGGCGACGGCCTGACGGCGGCGCAGATCGTCCTGCGCGCGGACGAGATCGGACTGCCTCTGCGCGACGTTCGCGGCATACAGATCGTTGTTCACGTACAGACTGCTCACCTGCCGAACGATCTGCCCCAGCGCCGCTTCGGCGTTGCCGAGCGCGACTTTCGCATCTGCATTGTCCAGCGTGACGACCGGATCGCCCGCCTTCACGATCTGCGTATCGTCGGCATTCACCGCCACGACGGTGCCGGCCACCTGCGGCGTCAGTTGCACGAGATTGCCGCTGACGTAAGCGTCGTCGGTCGATTCGTGGTAGCGCGCATACGTCAGGTAGTACACGCCATATGTGACCGACGACACGACGACCGCCACGCCGAGCAGCGCTAGTAACAGCCTGCGTCGTCGTGTAGCGTCTTCGCTTGCGACATCGTCGCCTGCCTGCGGCGACGGATCATGATTCACGCGTGCGGATTCGACCGGCTTGCGAACCGGCGGGTTGATTTCGCTCATTTCGATTCTCCTGGCAGATTCGATGGATCGCCGTTCAACGCGCGGCGAAGGCAGGCGCGGCCGACACGGGTACGTCGGCACGTGCCGCGGCCCCCGAGTCTGCGAACGACGTGTCGATGAAGCCGCCACCCAGCGCGGACGCCAGCGCGATCTGACGATCACGACGATCCATGCGCAGATTCGCCACGCCCTGAGCGGCGGAAAGCGCATTGACGTCGGCGTTCAACACGGTCAGTTGATTCGTGAGACCGGCCTTGTATTGAGCCAGCGCCAGCGCGGCAGCCTTCTGCGCGGCTTGCTGCGCGGTCTGCGCATCGACCAGTTGCGCGTCCGTCGAACGCACGTCGGCGATTTGCGTCGCGACTTCGCTCAACGCAGTCACGAGCGCCTGGTTATAAGCCGCGACGGCGTTGTCGAAGTCTGCGTAGCGTCCCTTCAGTTGCGCGCGGAGTGCGCCGGCATCGAAGATCGGCAGGTGGATCGCCGGGCCGATCGACGCGGTGCGGCTCGCCGCCGTAAGGAAGCGCCCGAAGCCGAACGCATCGAGCCCGATCGCGGCGCTCAGATTGATGTCGGGATAGAACTCGGCCTTCGCTTCCTTCACGTCGTGCGCGAGCGCATCGACACGCCACCGGGCAGCCACGATGTCGGGGCGCCGGCTCACGAGATCGGCGGGCAGATTGTCGGGCAGTCGAACCTCGTTGCCGATGCCGAGCATCGGGCGGGCGATCCGCAGGCCGCGATCGGGGCCCGCGCCGAGCAGTGCGGCAATCTGATAGCGCGTCGCCAGAATCCGGCCGTCGAGCGATTTCAGCGACGCGCGGCTCGTCGCGAGGTTCGCGCGAGCGGTCTCGCGCTCGACCTGCGTGTCGAGCCCTGTCGCGATGCGGCCCGCGGCGATGCGATCGATCTTCTCGCGCCGATCGATCTCCTGTTGCGCGATGTCATGCAGCAGGTGCAGGCGGGCAAGCTCGTTATAGGTGCGTGCGATCGACGTCGTGAGCGTCAGCCTGACCGTCTCCGCGTCGGCGCGGCTCGCCTGAAGCGTCGACACCGACGCCTTCAGCGCTTCGCGTTTCTTGCCCCAGAGGTCGAGTTCGTACGAAGCGCCGAGGATGCCGCGATTCTCCGTCTGCCACGAACCGCCATACGGCGGCGGTACGAGCGCCGTTCCGGAAAATTGCTGGCGTGTGAGCGCATAGCTGGCGTCGATGCGCGGCATCGTCCCCGCTCGCGCGGATTCGCTGTAGGCCTGCGCGGCCGCCACGCGCGCACGCGCCTGAGCGAGCGTCGGGCTGCCTTTGAGCGCCTCGTCGATCAACGATTTCAGTTGGCCGTCGCCGAACTGATCGGCCCAATCGGCGGTGGGCCAATGCCCCTGCTCGAACGGAAGGCTCTGTTGCGTCGCGTACTGCCGCGGCTCGGTCACCGCCGCATCGCCGTGAATGCCGGCGTAATTCACACATGCAGACAACCCGGCCGCGACGATCGCCGGCACCCCCGCCTTGAACACGCGCGACGTGTGTCGCCCGGCGATTGAAAATATGTTCATTGCTCGTCTCGTCACGTAGTAGGCCACGAAAGCCATTTGCAGAAAAATCGCCATTCGGGTTCGCTCCGGTATCTGCGCAGGCGCGACGAGACCCGGGTGCATTTCATCGCGGCAACGCGACCTCATGCGTGCGCGAGAGGCCAGTCCCTCGTTCGCGAGCGCGAACAGTGTCCTGATGCCCATCCACGGATTCCTCAAGCTACGGCGTACCTGTTCACTGCGTCCGACACCCCGCACGCACCAGGTGCAGAAGTGTTCGCAGTTGTTCGTCAGAAGCTGGTATCGGTCTTCACCAAGGCGCGACCTGGCCCGCTCGACGACGGTCATTCCGGTATACGCGGCCCCCGGTTCCGGCTGAACCCGGATGCCCTTGTTCGCCGCGAAGCAATACAACGGAACGCATTCCACCGGGCACCGCCTTGCGGAGCGATGAAAGCCGCCATAGTGGATAACCAGGCCGTTTCCCGCGTAGATTCCGTGGTGCGCATATCCATCGCGTTCACTGACGAGATGCGCGCCCGCTTCGATGCGCGAATCGTTCCGGATCGGCGCCGGCGAAGTCGACAGCCACTCGATATCCAACGTTTTCATCGCAGGCCTCCGATTTCGTATGGGCGTCGCATGTCGCGTCGCCGCCCGAAACACCGGGAACGGTTGCCGTTGCATTTGCAACGCCTCATGGGCGACGGAGCATCACCCCCATTGCCGTACCGTCATGCTAGGAGCCGGAGCCACCCGCAGGTAGACCTGTATCGGGACACTTTCCCGTTCCTTGTCGGCACCAATCCGCTCCCATCACAGCGATGCACCCGATCGCCGCCTCTCGCCTCATTGGTGCAGAGTGGGAAACACCATGCATCCCGGGGCGATCTGGTACGGCGACTCGTCTTTGCCTAGCATGCAAGAGCGTTTGGCCCATCTTTCGGATGGAGGTCATGGGGATCGACTTGCAGGTTCGACCTGCACCATTGCGCGGATTCGCTTCGAAAAACAGCGCAACGCCCCGATACGCAAGATTCGAGACGCTCGCGTTGGACAGTACAAACAATCGGGAGGCATATGGAGAACAAGAGGTTGCAACCTCCGTCGCTGACACTGCTCGACAAATACCGCGGGCGGAAATTCGCCGTGCTCTACACGACCACGGTCACGGTCTCGGGTGGTGAATCCGGACACGGCCGTGCATCGGGCGTGGCGAGATCCGACGACGGTTGTCTCATCGTTGATTTACGGTTGCCCGCCGAACTTGGCGGTCCGGGCGGCGGCACCAATCCCGAACAGCTTTTTGCAGCCGGCTATGCCGCATGCTTCCATGGTGCGCTGAGCCTTCTGGCAAAGCGCGAACGCATTGACATCCGGGAAACAACCGTGGCTGTCGAAGTGTCGTTTGGTCGTGATCCGGTGGATGGCGGATATGCGCTGACCGCCAACATCACCCTCCGCATGCCGGGTGTGGACCCGCAGGTCGCGGAACGTCTGGCCCGCGACACCGAGCGCCTGTGCCCCTATACGAAGATGGCGCGGCAGGGAATCTGCAGTGTCGTCGTCGTGTCGGCATGACTGAACCTCTGCTGCGTGCGGTCACGCCGATGCCCTTCACACGTGATTGGTGCCGAAGCGGCAACAGAGTGCGCACGCGCCCGGTACTACTGGCACACGAGGCCCGCGATTACGATGGCTGCCAAGCGGGTCGTGCGATCGATCGCGATACGCAGGGCCGGCGGTACCCGCTTCCACAAATCAGGAGAACGGATCATGACGCAACGTATCAACTACTTTCAGCAATCGCCGGAATTCACCAAGAAACTCGTCGAGCTCGACGGGTTGTTTCAAAAGACGACGATCGAAGTGCCGGTCCGCGAGCTCGTCGAGATTCGCGCATCGCAACTGAACGGCTGCGCGTTCTGCGTCGACATGCACGTCAAGGCGGCCCGGATCCACGGCGAGCGCGAACTGCGCATGCATCACGTCGCGATCTGGCGCGAGTCGACGCTGTTCTCACCGCGCGAGCGCGCCGCGCTCGCATGGACCGAAGCGCTGACGCATCTTCAGTCGGATGGCGTGCCGGATGAGCTCTACGAACGCGTGCGGACCCACTATTCCGAGAAGGAGCTGTCGGATCTGACGTTCCTCGTCGGTGCGATCAACTGCTGGAACCGGCTGAATGTCGCGTTCCGCATCGTGCCCGGATCGTTCGACAAGACGTTCGGGCTCGACAAGGCCAACCTGGAGTAACGACATGAAACGCATCATGCTCACGCTCGCGCCGCTTGCGCTGTCGCTGTTGATGCCCGTCCAGCCGGCCGCCGCCGCACCGCAAGCCAAGGTTACGACGCTGACCACGGAGCCGTTGCCCGAGTATCCGGGCAAGGAGGTCGAGATGATCGTCGTCGATTATCCGCCCGGCAGCGTCGATCCCGTTCATCGTCACGACGCGCATGCATTCGTCTATGTGCTCGACGGCAGCATCGTGATGGGCCTGAACGGCGGGAAGGAGGTCACGCTTCACGCCGGCGACACATACCACGAAGGCCCAAAGGATATCCACACGGTCGGACGAAATGCCAGCAGCACGAAGCCGGCAAAATTCGTCGTGCTCATGATCAAGAACCAGGGTGCGCCGATCCTCACACCCGTGAAATAGCGGGAGCATCGTGGCGGCCCGGCGACGCCGGGCCCGCTCCGCTTGCTTAGCGCACCGGAAGCCTGCTCGCGATTCGGTGCGCAAGCTGCGCGGTGCAAGCGGCTCCATGCAGCCGTTTGCACCGCCGCGTCACGACGCGTCCTTGGCGACGTCGACGTCTTTCGTCAGGCCACCGACGTTCTCCCGGCACGATGATTCCGGAATCGGGACATCGCCGGGTATACTCCCCGCCAGTATCGCCCTATACTCCCCCCCAGTTTCAGCCGAACCACGAGAGACGACCTAAAAGGCGCAGAATCGTGGCGTGTTCTTGCGTGCGCGCAGGTCGTGCAAAAAGGCAGATCGATGCGTTCGCGCGTGCCGGAGCAACGCGCCGAATACGGATCGATCTTTCCGGCAGGGGCCGCTCGCAATTACCCGGCATGGTCGAGGACGCAACGAACGGCAAGGTTCAGCTTGCGCCGTTCGCGACGCACGCGGAATCGCTCTCCGACAATCAACGAAGCATTCGCTCCGATACGCAACGGGAAGTCGATCCGAGCCGTCGTTCACCAGTGAAGCATCGAAAAGGAGCATGAACATGTCCGTCGCCATTCATCCCGCCGTCGATCGCGGCATTCAAAAGGGCGCCGCCGATTTCGCGGGCGGTACGCTGCGCTGCCAGTGCACACAGGATCCGGTCGAGGTTCGGGTCGATGCGCAGGTCGCATTCAATCACGCGTGCGGCTGCACGAAGTGCTGGAAGCCGGCCGGCGCGCTGTTTTCCGTCGTGGGCGTCGTGCCGCGCGACAAGGTCACCGTGACTGCCCATGGCGAGAAACTGCGCGTCGTCGACGACAAGGCGTTGATTCAGCGCCATGCGTGCTCCGCCTGCGGCACGCATCTGTTCGGCCGCATCGAAAATGCCGACCATGCGTTTTACGGCCTGGATTTCATCCATACCGAACTATCGCCGGATACCGGCTGGGACGGGCCCGGTTTCGCTGCGTTCGTGTCGTCGATCATCGAGAGCGGCACGCCGCCGTCACTGATGACGGACGTGCGCGACACGTTGCGCGCCAAAGGGCTGGAGCCCTACGATTGCCTGAATCCGCCGCTGATGGATGCGCTCGCGACGCAAACGGCGAAAGCCAAGGGGACATACCGGGAGGCTTGAGTTCATCTCCACCGGCCGGCGCGCGGCGGGAAGCTGCGCGTCGTGCCTCATCCTGACGCTCACGAGCGCCGCGGTACCGCTTTCAATAGCACGGACCACCGCTGCCCAAATTACAGTGGCGTTTTGGATTCCGGCGCGTCCTCGACGAGCAGCACGCACCGGGCGGCGATTCTCTCCTTCGCACCGACCGGCACCTAATTCTCGGGCGCCGATGGAAGCGGAATCCAGTGCGTGTAGCCGGACTGCGCGTTCGCCACATCGTCGAATCGAGCGACGACCGCGAATCCTCCGTGCGTCCAGGCCAATACGTTAAGCGCCTGATCGGCATCCAGGCGCGTCGGACAGTGCTGACTCGTCCTGATCCAGTTCTGGCTTTTGCGTGCGCCCTGCCACCCATCCCATGCAGCGGCCACCCGGGTGCCCCTGACGTAGCCGTCCTGGTCACGAACCTGGTTGACGACGTCGGCGCGATATTCGCTTGGCGTATCGCGAAACCACCATTGCTCAAACAGCTCTCGTTCGGTTCTCACAGACGCCTCCCCACACAGTGTTGCGTCAAGCTCAATACGCAAGTGAGCCGCCGCTGATTTCATCAGACGTCGAGCATTCGCTGTTCCCGCGCCGCGGCTACGGTCGTCGTACCGGCTTGTCCGTCCACTGGACCGGCGGCGCTCAAACTGGCCCGAAATCCGTCAGGAACGTACCCGGGCCGTGTTCCGCCCTCGACCGAAAAGGCTTGACACCTCTGTCGCCGCCGCGTACTGTCGGCCGTGAAGTATTCAAGAAGCGCGACTGCTGCTCATCATCGACCGCGAACTGCGGTATTCGTTGTCCTTTCCCTCCTTGATTATTTTCCCGCGTCCATTCGTGGCGCATCCGTTCGTCTATTCTCAGGAGATCTAACATGGATACCGGTACTGTCAAGTGGTTCAACGATGGCAAAGGCTTTGGCTTCATCACGCCCGATAAAGGCGGCGACGATCTGTTCGCGCACTTCTCCGAAATTCGCGGCGACGGTTTCAAGACGCTTGCCGAAGGCCAGAAGGTGAGCTACGAGACCAAGAACGGCCCCAAGGGCCTGCAGGCAGCGAACATCACCCCGCTGTAACCGTCTCAAGCCTCGACTTCGCGCAAGGAGCGGCGCAGTGCCGCCGCTCCTTGTGTCATGCACGGCCTCGCGACGCCACGCGTCTCGAGGCCGGCTCGACTGGTCCGTCCGCTTCGCAGGGAGACATTGAACCTGCGTGCAGGCAGATGCCCGTCATGGTGCGCGTGTTCGACCGCGCATCCGGGCCCGGACCAGCCATCCTCGCAGGATCGCGCACGCGACGCAGCAGGAGAATTTCCATGACCCAATATCAGTCTCGCGGCAACAAGGCGCCTCCGCGTACCAAGCAGCCCCCGATGCTGCCGAAGCTCGGCACGGCGTTGAACTGGGTGCCGCCGAAAGAGTCCTCGATCACGAAGACGCAGCAGAAAAAGCGTACGACGTCTGCGCAATAGCGTCGACATCGCGGCTGCACAAGCAGCGGCGACCATCGCGCAAGCTGTTGCGGCGCGGGGCGCAGGCGGTCACGATCCGTCACCACGCGCGTGCCGGTTGCTGTACGTAATACCGAATAAGTTGAAGGCCCGGCGAACGATGCGCGTATGATGGGCTTATCCGAGCGATCACCCGCCCTCCGAACGCTCCCCCTTCACTACCGCGCGCTTGGTTGTCCCTCCGCCGCGCTGCAATTTTGTCCCTTTCACCCCCGCCGGCCCGCCCGACAATGGACGGACCTCGGCCGGACGAGTTCGACCGTGCTTTTCGCCGCGGCCGAACGACAGGAGTTTGTCATGAGCATGCATTCCTACCGTGGATTCGAGATCTATCCACTGATTTACCCGCACGTACCGGCAGCGAATGGTGCTCCGCACAACTACGATGCCGGCTTCGACGCAGCAGTCAGGATTTGTCTTCGCGGTGCGACGGACACGCAGACGCAAAGCCAGACGTACCGGCTGCGCGACAACGCGCCGTTCGGTACGGCCGGTGACGCACGTCGCGCATCGGTGCGCTATGCGGAGAACATCATCGACGACAATCGCGAAACACACGCGTTCCTGTCGAACGCAGGCTGAGGCGGCTACCCAGCCGATGCGATGCATCGGCAATCTGGAGAGCAACATGGTCATTGACGAACTACTCGCATTGATCGGACGGCACGAGGTTGCGTGGGCCGACACGATCTCGCTCGCCGGAATCTCTGATTCGGCACTGTGTCATCAGCAAGAGTTGCAAATGTACGGCGCGATACGCGCGCTATCGATCGATGCCGGACACTCGGAATTCGAGTCCGACGAGATAGCGAGCGCCGTCATGACGCGGCTCGGCTAACTTCATATTCGAACCTTCTCAAACAGGGCAACCATGACAACCGTCACACTGAAAGTCAACGAACCGATCGATGTCGCACTGCGCCGATTCCGCCGCGACATCGAGAAAACCGGGTTGATTCGCGAGCTGCGCAGTCGCACCGGCTATGAAAAGCCGACGACGGAACGCAAGCGTAAAAAGGCCAGTGCCGTTGCCAGGCAGCGCCTGCGCGCGAAGCGCATGTTGCCCCCGCGCAAAATGTACTAGGAGTGCATCGTGTCCAACCTGCCGGCCGACGCCCCATCGTTTTTCCCGTTGACGAAATGCCAGGTGGATTTCGATCGACAGAAAGACATGGTGACGCTACTGCCGAGCTTCTATGCGTTCGGCTGTGAGTACACCAGCCGCGGCCTCCTGATCGGCCGGGACGATGCCTTCAAATTGATTGCAGCCATCGAGAAAGCGCTCAGCGTTCAAGGCTGAGCCGCCGGCGCGGACGCTTCACAAGCATCAAAAGCAGAAGACCAACCATGCGCGTCGCGACCCGGTACGTGGACTTGCTCTGTTTCCTTGTTGCCCTTCAACTGGTCACCAAAAGGAAAACGCGCGAGTGGTTGTCGCCGTTTCAGCTCGTGGAATCGTTGCAGGCATGGCTTGTCGTCCATCGCGCGAAATGCGAGTGGCGCGATCGTGTCTGGATAGGGCACGCGTCTCTTCAGATCGCGAAGTCGGTCCACGCCGTGGACGGTCCTCCCCTCCCGGAGCGGCTTCCTGGCGTGGAAGACGACTCGACAGCCCGTCCGCGAGGCGCGATCGCCAATCGGTCGGGCCTGCGGATAAAGTGCATTCGCTACCTTCGAGAGCATATCTGACAGTGGCGCGCGCGCACGGCCACGTAGCCCGCGACAACCCTAAACCTGGAGGAGCATATGCTCTTCAATTCGACACGGTTCCGAATCGATCCGACACCACGCCGGGCCGATGGACAGTACATCGCACATGCGAGGATTACCACGTTGCTCGTCGACGGAGATGAGCGACAGGTGCTCTGCAGCGGCGATCTGGCCGCTTTCGAACGCCGCGACGAGGCAGTTGCGTACGCAGCGAAATGGGGAGAGGGTTGGTTGACTGCGCAATTTGGCTGAAAATGGGAAAGTCGGCGCACGCACGTGAAGCACGTCGCTGACGGCCTCTTCCTTCCATATCGATCGCCCCGCGCAGGGACCAGACTGGAAGGAGTCCGATTTGCCAACGCCATCGAGAAGAAGCCACGCCGCGATGATCAATGACCCGACATCCGTACCCCACTACCTCGTCCTGTTGAGCGGCTGGCAGCCCTATGTGCTGGATATGGAGCGCGTCGTGATCCGGCGGGAAGCAAGCCGGTTGTTGCTTGCGTTTGCGCGGACACGTGGAAAACTCGAGCGTATCGACGGTGACGAATGGAACATGTTTTCCGACGCACAAAACCTGTCGACCCTCGAGCGTGGGCAGGCGCGATTCTACGCACTGGTGAAAGGGACCGAAACCGAGCATCAACTGCGGTTGCTGGCCGTTCTCTGAAATTTCATTTCCGAGTGGATCCCGGCGCGGTGAGATTCGACCGCGCTACGTGAATGCGGATCATCCCGTCCACTGCACGCAAGGCGCAACATGAAACTGGTTTTGGTGGGTGCTGTGTTGTGCTGTGTGATCGTCTTCCTGTTCTGGGGCAACCCGCGAGACGGCGACCGGTAGCGCATCCGTCGCCGTCGTACGACCTCGAGTCGATGGCTTGAGAAGAGCGCCGCCGCGCACACTCCAGCAGCGCCCCAAACGACTCCCCCGTTCATCCCACGGAAGACCGCTTTGCGCCGACGGCATGCCGGCTATCTCAGGTCCGCACGGCAGGCGCCGTGTCGTGCGCGCCGGACGTCAATGCCAGTGCCGCGAGCGCGCCAGCCGGCGCGAGCAGCGCCCAGAATCCGATATAGCGAAAGCCGATCGCACCCGCCATTGCGCCCAGCGCGAACGCGACGATCGCCGGCAACATCTTGCCGAACCGTGCGCGTGCGGTCGCGCGCGCGCTGTCGGCCGTGCCGGCGGACAGCAGATCGACCACATCGAGAATCGCCTGCGTGACGTTGCCCGTCATCACCGTGTTCGGCACGCTTGCACGTGCGATCACGCGGGGATGCGCGTTCTGCACGCCCATCGCGAACGTGCCGACGATGCCGGCCACGAGCACCGGCAGGCTGTCGGACTGCGTGACGGGCGTCGCCCACACGCCGGCCGCACAGAAGCCGAGCAGCATCACGGCCTGCACCGCATACAGCGCACGCGCGCCCTGCCATGCCGGCCGCGCGGACAATGATCGCGCAATCAGGCTCGCCGCGATGACGCCGCATATGAAGGCGGGAAACACGCTCAGTTTCAGCACGAGGCCCTGCCCGAATCCGGCAACGCCTGCGCCGATCAGCACGAAGTTGCCCGTCACGTGTGCGGTGAACAGCCCGAACAGCGAGACGAAGCTCAGCGTATCGACGAACCCGGCGACCGCGGAAAGAAGGGTGTCTTCAGATTTCAATTCGTGATGTTTGCGTAAAGGTTGGGCGACGCGGCGACCGTGGATGGCACGGTTGCCGCGTCGCGTTCGGGAGGACCGACCGGCGGTCACGGATTGCCGTCGCCCTTCCCCCGTTGAATATCGCCGACGATGGTGACAAGGACGAGCGCCGCAATCAAGCCCAGGTGTTCAAAAAAACTGTTCAGCGCCATGAAATGTTCGGCGCCCGAGCGGTTCCAGAAATCGTTCGCCACGACCATCGCGACCAGCGTCAGCATCCCGAGGCTGCCGGCGCCGAGCCACGTGAAGCGGCGAAACACCACGCACAGCGAGCCGCCGATCTCGACCGCAATCGCCAGCGCCGCCCACAGCGCCGGCGGGTGCAGGCCGAAATGCGCCTGCTCCGCGACCGCATCGCCGAAGTGCATCGCCTTGTTCACCCCGCCGATCAGGAACGCGGAAACGAGCGCGAGCCGGACCAGCGATCCGACCCACTCCTGCGACAGGAGCGCGCGAATCCACGCGGGGCTGCACCGGCCGGTCAGGGTCGTCATGTCAGACCGCCCAGCACGAACAGCCGAACGCGCCCCAGAAGCCCTTCGCGTCCGAGGTCGGCAACGTGCGGCCCCACGCGCTCGCATGCGCGTGCCCGTGCATGCCGCAGGCAGTAGAACACCCGCACGCGGCAGCGGCCGCTGCTGCGCGCTGCAGCGGCGCGCCCTCGCGCTGCGTCGCGCCCCAGCCGCCATAGCCGCCGTAGGTGCGCACCGGCGACCAGTCCGGCATCGCGGGCGGAATCGGCATATCGTGCGACGCGAACGGCCCGGCACCCCACACGATCCGGCCGCCCACCACCGTCAGCAGCGCGGTCGTGTCGGCGATATCGTCCTCCGCGCACGTGAAGAAATCACGATCGGGGACCATCAGGTCCGCGAGCTGACCGACTGCGATGCGGCCCTTCTTGCCCACTTCGTTCGAGAACCACGTCACGTACTCGGTCCACATGCGCAGCGCGGTTTCACGATCGAGCAGGTTGCGCTGCGGATACAGGCGCGTGCCGCCGACCGTCTTGCCCGTCACGAGCCACCCGAGCGACACCCACGGGTTGTACGACGCCACCCGCGTCGCGTCCGTGCCCGCCGACACCTTGATGCCCTTGGACAGCATCTTCGCGACCGGCGGCGTCGCCTCGGCCGCCTGCGCGCCATAGCGCTCGACGAAGTACTCGCCCTGATACGCCATCCGGTGCTGCACCGCGATGCCGCCGCCGAGCGCCGCGATCCGGTCCATCGATCGCTCGGAGATCGTCTCCGCGTGATCGAAGAACCAGTTCAGCCCTTCGAGCGGGATGTCCTCGTTGACCTTCTCGAACACGTCGAGCGC
>Ga0070659_100001822_pt1 | contig 15332 bp, 16 predicted proteins | sample KBSC23metaG_FD_64666 | JGI IMG/M metagenome (GOLD analysis project Ga0070659, IMG submission 64666) | Corn rhizosphere microbial communities from Kellogg Biological Station, Michigan, USA - KBS C2-3 metaG | ecosystem: Host-associated > Plants > Roots > Rhizosphere > Soil ... | reverse complement strand
TCCGGACTACCTCTCCAACCTCAGCACCGGCAAAGCCGCGACACGCTCGCTGTACCAGTGGGCCAGCGGCATCACGGAATTCGGCTCCGTCCCGACCGGCGAATCGGGCGGCATGGCCGCCTTGCCCGCGCCGTGGGGCCTGGTGGGCCTGCGCAACACTTCTATCGCTTCTACCTGCGCGCCGTGGGGCTGCGCAACCAGTGATATCGATACCATGCTGACTCACGACGAACTGATTTATTGCATCCAGCAGCAGTACCCGGAGGCGGTGCACGTACCACCCTCTGGGTCTTGCACATGATCGACCCGAAGACGAGTGAGCAACAGAAGGACGGCGTGGCGGTATAGGATCAAAATCCAGTGAATTTCATTCGTGCGTTCGAGTTGACGTCACTTCGCCTGTGCTCCGGCTAACCCAGCCCGGACGCCCACCGGCGCCACGACGATAGTTATCGGCCGAAGTTCTTGCAGCATCCAGTTCTCGTTCAAGGGTCTGGATCCGCAGAATCAATCGCTCGCGCTCTTCGCGCAAAGATTGCCGAATGGCATCAGTCTCAATTGCGCGTCGACGATCCGCCGCCTCCAGACGCTCAGCCAACGTAACAAGTTCGTCAGAAGTGCGACCGAGACGAGACAACAATTCTTGTTCGCGCGCAAAAGCAACCGCACCGCCCTGCTCCAGCTGTGCAGCCAGACAATCAGCCTGCGCCTGCAACGCCGCTGCGCGCTCAATGAACGTGCGTTGCTCCATTTGCAGCTCTCGTACTTGAGCTTCAAGCCGCTCGCAGTGCTCGGTAAGCCAACGCACACTCCCTTCGATCACCACGGGAAACACCGTGTCATCTGGTAGCGCCCTGCCTACCTCACTGCGTACAGGCGCCAGCGGACCCTCTCCAGTTAGCCGCGCAGTCCCATCGGGCCCCGCCGCAGCACGACGCTGCGCGAGCACCGACTGGACAGTGCGGGTACTTGGCGATCGATCAATCCCCGCCTGCACGAGCAGCCGCCGATAAATCGTTTCACCAAAGGAGCGGCCTGCGATGCGGTCAATTTCATCGAATGCGCGAGACAAGAAGGCACGGTTGTCCGGATATCGAGCCGACAGCCTTTGCAACGCCGTCCGTATGTCTTCCAACTGTCCGTCCGAAAACGCTATTGGCAAGCGAGCCATCAGTGTCAACCCAAAATGTATAGAAGTATCGGCGGACGAAGCCGCCCCATCGCGCGCGCAGGACCGGTCCTTCAGATGGGTCTGCGTAGCTTGAATGGCCAGCGCATCCTCTGGTTCGTCCAGGGCTCGCGAAGATGGCGACTCGGTTACGCTCGCGTTTTCTATATTATATCGTGATCATTACACGATCAATTTCACGCGTTACGAGCGCAAAGGCGACGTTTGTTTTACCATTACAAAAATAATGGTAAAACAAACGTCCAGTGATGTTGAGACACCTTTTGAGGTTGCTGCCCAATCAATGAGCCCCCTTTCCTCCCCGAATTCAGGCGCTATCCCTGCCACCGAGCCCCTGTTAGCCGAAGGTTGTAGTCCGGAGGCTCTCTTTGATGAATGGCTGTCCATCAAGAAGGACGGGAACAATGGGCTGCGGCCCAACACAGTCTCGCAATATGCACTTGAAGGCCGGCGCCTTCGGTGGTTCGCTGCCCTCACAGGCAAGCCGTTTCAGCATTGGGAGCGGGAGGACGCAAAGCGCTATTTGGCCACTTTACGCAGTCCTCCCCCTGGCGCTCTAAAAGCCAACGCGGGTCGAAATACGGATGACTGGCGTCCCTTGCGAGGTCCCCTTTCAGCAAGCTCACTTCGACAAAGTCGCCTGATTGCCGGCGGGTTCTTTAACTGGCTAGTCGATGTAGGCGTACTACTTCGCAATCCGTTTGCATCGATGGACAATCCGGTGTCTGTCAGCGGGCCGGAAGTCCCCTCTCGTGCCCTAAGCTCACTGCAACTCGATGCGGTTTTTGAGGCAATCAGCCGACGACCCGCGGAGGCGTTTTGGGACAGGATACGGGCTGCGCGCGATCGTATGGTGATCACCTTGGCTTTCCGAACGGGCTTGCGAGCATCGGAGTTGGTGCGCCTTGTATGGACTGATTTCGAACAGCGCCAAGGGCCGCAAGGTGCTTATTGGACCATTCTGATACCAACCCCCAACAAGGCCACAATGGCTCCTGTGCGTTGTGATGCCGCAATGGAAGAGATTGCACGATTTCGGCGGACTATCGGCCTTTCTCCAGAACCACGATCCACTGACAACACTGCTGTGATCCCGGCGATCCCCGGGGGGAAGCGCCTTGCAGGGAAGCACCACGATAGCCTAAGCGTGCAACGACTGCTACGTCGTCCCGTGACAACACGACAAGGTCTGTATGTGATCGTCCGACGCGCATTTTCTGACGCCAAGCTGCTGCTGCTCTCTCGCGGACATGTCGAGCAAGCCACGGGGCTCAATGGTGCCTCTACCCATTGGCTGCGATACAGCGCAGCTGTTCACTTGCTCAAGGAGGGTCAGCCTGCTGCAACCGTACAGCGATTCATGCGGCTCAAGGGTATGAATGCGGTCATCCGACAAGTGGACATGAAAGGCGATGACGAACCACCCGAGCTGGATGGGGATCTGGCTCTCCGGAAGTAGAGTGCTCGCCCGGATCGGAGTCAGCAATAAGTGCATTTGCAACGCGCTCAGTGGGGAAAAGGCAACATGAAATCAGATGGACGCGGAACGAAGTGTCTCTAATAGAGACACCTTGCCGAGGCAATGAGGGCACTAGACGCTGTGCGAGCCTGCCTCAACAGCCGCCGCACTGATCTCCACGGAAAAATCGGATGACCCATTTGCGCAGATGGTGCCACTTCGAGCTTCCGAAAAAGCATGCTGCTGTGCGGCTACCTTCGGCTAGGCCGAAAGCGCTTGGTTTGCGACGTGTTGCTCCTGCTCAGTAGGGGCTGCCACGAGAACACGAGCTCGCACGTAAACCGCGAGCACTCGGACGATCCCTCACTGTCCCGGCCAAATCGGTTCAGTGCGTTTTCGCCAGTTTGCCAAGCGGCAGGTGCACACCGATCATGACCAACAGCAACGTCACAAGTCCCCGACCTCGGGGCGTCGATGGGTCCAGTGGCAAATGGTGCCGACCAGCTAAATTTGTCGCGTAGCCTTGAGCTCGCAAACAGCAGCACCTCGGCGAAGGGGTGCAACCGGCGACGGGCGTAGCCGGTGTGCCTAGACGTACGTTGCAACGCCTCCATGCTGACCCTCTTTGCCCATATGAGTGCGGTCGAGCGCAAAGATGCGGTGCACTGGATCGTGGCGCCCATGCCACTGCACATGGGGCCAGCGTGCAACTCGAGGTTGCAGCCAGTCCGCTCCCTGATAGCGCTCGGCAACTGCGTGGGGGCCGCGTTTTGGCCAGTGTGTCTACCGCTCGAACGCAGTCGCACCATTGAGCCCGAAGAACCGTCGGTTCTTGTCAGCTGATGTTCCCGATTCATCCAAGCACGACAGATACATTCGGCCCATTCCCCCAGTTAAAAGCGGGCCGCGTCCCGCTAGAGTCGGAGGGCAAGCCACACCAGGTTGCAAATGGCAAGCCGCTCGCTTTCGAGCGTCAGGGCACAATGCTTCGACGTCGAGTCCCTAAAAGGGACTGAATTTGTCGTCTCCAGGTCCCATGGCGTCAGGGACTCAGGGGAGCACGGTAGTGGGGTAGAGCATGCCCTGAGCTCGTCCCGAGGAAAATTGGCGCCCCGTTTTTGAGGATCCAAGTCCGGTCACAGAGGCGAGTCCCTTTTAGGGACGGCCAAAAAAAAAGAGCCCCGAAGGGCTCAGCACGGCGCTCATCGCGGTCAATCTTGACCAGGATTCTCATTAAACAGCTCGCTCATGAGCTGCCGAATACGCACCTCTTGCGCATCAGTCAGCACGTCACGTTTGATTTTCAGTGTCAGCGAGTTCACGTCCTTAGTAAGACTGCCAGCTTGTTTTTTGCCAGCAAAATACTTGTCGATCGTCCGCTCCGTGGCGACAGCCGACGTTCCTTTGTGAGTCGCGACAGCCACGACGGCAGCAGCTAGCTTTGTTTGTTCCATTTTCCCCGCCGACACCGACGGCCAAAGCTCCTTAGCTGCTTCAAGTGCCGCCTCGCCGTGCTTCTTCAGCGCTGAGGAAAGCGCTTCAGCAGCATTTCCGCCGAGCAGATCCGGCTGAAGGTCCAAGTCGGCGCGGATGAAGTCAGGCAAGCCGTCGAAGGCCAAAAATCGATGCAGACCCTGCTTCGACAGCCCAAGCGCCTCCGCCAAACGCTTCCTATTCGGAAACTCCTTGACCGACCGTTGAAGCGACAGGGAGATTTCATAATCAGCCAAGTCGTCACGCCCCATATTCTCAACGAGCGCCAGCACGGCCATATCCTCGTCGCTACACTCTGCGACGACGGCCTTAATGCTGTCCAGACCGAGCATCTTGTGCGAACGCCACCGGCGCTCGCCCGCGACGATTTGGTACGCCGTCTCGACCCGGCGAACAACGATGGGCTGCATAAGCCCAACTTCGCGAATGGACTCTGCGAGCTCGGCCATCTTCGCTTCGTTGAACTTCCGCCGCGGCTGCCATGGATTGGGAATGATCTCCACGACTGGCAGATTGGACACTGTCCCTTTGGCTTCAAGCTCCTGTACTCGAAGTTGCGCCACCGCTAGCGCACCAGCAAGACCCGGTGCGGTTTGTGTACGACTATTCCGGGGCACCTCCCCATCCTTGATGTCCGATGTCTTCCGGAGACTGGCCGTTTTGTTCAGCAGGGATTCCCGCAGGTTGTTGCTCATTGTTCATTCCTCCACTTCTCCGCGTACGTCTCATCAATCCACCGACAGTAATCGACCAATGGCTGTCGCACCCGCTGCAGGGACTTTGCTGCGCTATGTGTGCTGCTCACGTCAAACACGGTGGAAAACGCTAACGCACCCGTACTCATCACGGAGCTTGCTGGCACTTCAATGGCATGCAGCCACTTTTCATAGGCGGATTCCGCCCAAGCCCGAACGATCGGCGCCGACGAGGTGCGTGCATAGTCGACCTTTGACAGCACCAGCGAAACAAAGTCGTATTTCTTGTCCTGCTCATACTGAAGGAAGCTCTTGGACACGTCCGAGAACAATTTCCAGAATGACAATGAACTGATGAAGTCCAGACTCTCCGGGACCATGGGCATAACCATCGCGTCGGCCGCCAACAGTGCGTTGAGGTTCATGTAAGAAAGCGACGGCGATGTGTCCATGACGATGTAGTCATACTTCGCACGCAGCGGCTCCAGTCCATCGCGCAATACCGTCCAGAACTTGAAGCCCGGCGTAACTCGCTGCATGGCCGGCAGATGAAACTCGGCACCAATGAGTTCGGTATGGGCCGGAAGCACGTCCAAGCCATCCCAGTAGGTCGACTGGATTTTTGACGCCAATCCACCTGGAATCTTTTGGTCGTAGATGAATGGCAAAACGGTATCGTCGGAAGTGACATCCTTTTCGGCATACAGGCCGCACAGCTCCGACAACGATGCCTGTGGGTCCAAATCTACCACCAGCACTTTTCGGCCTCGCAGCGTTAGCCCTTGCGCTATGCACATCGTCGTAGTTGTCTTGGCGGAGCCGCCCTTGAGTTGGGCGGTAATCAGAATCTTTCCTCGGCCATCGCCTGTTCCAGAGGCCAACGGTGTTTGGTAGATTTCTCCAACCTTTTGAACCCATGTGCGCGCCTCTGCCAGCGTGAACGTGCGCGTCCTCCCAGTACCCGCTGCGGTGCCGGCGGGCAACTCTCCGTCCCCCTTCGTCGCTAGGTACTGCACCTGCGAATGCGAGATGTTGCACATGTCAGCAATCTCGCCAGTTTTGAACACGGGGGGAGCCTTCCGTGGACGCGGCGCGAGAATCGTCTCACGCAGTTCGTCTGTAAAAATCGTAACCTTCTCTGCAAACTGGCTAATTTGCTCCAGCGTAACTGTCCGGTCGATAACCGGAAGTTGGCTTGTCTTTACCATTCTGAGGTTTTCCAGAAAAATGCACTGAGCCTCAGAATATAGCAAAACACGGAAAACGTCCCCACTCAAAAGCAGTTTTCGAGGCTTTTGTTTGAGAATGCACACGACTTCCGGTGCCAGGCACGGTCTGACACTGACAACAATGGCTTTGGCCAAGCGATCCGCGATACCACAGCGCTTCATCAAGGTGAGGTCCGTTGTGCTGGTTTACGCGAAATGGCATTTCTGTCACGCATTCATACGTACGCTGTTCGTCCTTTGTCGAGCCTCAGGGCGAAACAAGACCCTCGGACGGTCCTCGCCGCACAATCGACCTCACCTAGGTGAGCTTGATCGCAGGCCTTTCGCACAATTGACCTCACCCTATTCCAGCACTTGTGCATTCAGCATCCAGCAAATGTTGCTGCCTTACCGGCCCAATGCGCACAATGAACCTCACCTATGATGTCGTTTCGACGTCCCTTACTAGCGTTCTCCTGCGCTGTTCTTTTTCTGTTTGTTGGTTTTTTTTCAGAAACGACCTACCAACTGACCAACAGCACAACAACAATCTCTTTAAGTTCAAGAACTTAACACTGCAAAAGTGAGGCTTTATGTGCTGGAGGTGAGGCTCTTTGTGCAAACGAGTGAGGCCAGTTGTGCAAGTAACGTGAGGCTCGTGCATACCTCAAGGTGACCTCCGCTGTGCATACGAAATCCAGATGCCAGAAGGTGAGGTGGGTTGTGCGTGCCCCTGTGGATCTGTCGCAAACCGAGATGCAGTAAGGCACTTGAGCCTCTTCTGGATTTCGCAGGTGAGGTGGATTGTGCAGGGCAGGGTAGGGCACCTGTCCGTTGGATGCCACGGTGAGGTTCTATGTGTTGACTGCTCACCACCGCGTGCTACAGTCCACACAACATAAGAAGGGCAGACGTAGCAATGAGAGCGGACAACCCGGGAGATGGCACCGTCAAAGCAACATCGCGGCAAATGGCACTCGCTTTGTTCGAGGATATGTTTGACATTGGCGTGCCCATCAACGAAGCCAACCGCGAGATCGGCTATCAGCGCAACAATCTCTTCACGGAGATTGTCAATGTCGGTCTACCTGCGCGCCGATTTCTCGACGCGGCATATTTCCTTATTGCACAAGACGCGACCGAAAAGGACTTCTTCGACGTCGATCTGAACTACTTCAAGTGGCTCATGCGGTATGACAGCCGCAACCTCAAACACCTGAGGTCTGTTGCGGACGAATGCCAGACCGGCAAGATTCGTGTCACGAGCACACCGCCCGGTCAAACGCCCCGTGACGACGATTCGTGGGTGTCAGTACAACTGATGGGTACGGTGGCCATGCATCGTGGCCGCATTGGTTTTCGCGTACCCCCTGAATTGCTGCCCCACATTCGTGACCCCCAACGTTCGCACTGGTTGAGCTTGCGCATTGCCACAGCGTTCACGCGCAGCTTGGCCCGCGCCATCTACGATCGTATCTTGCCAAGCGTCCAGCAGGGCAGGACCGACTGGATACCGCTTGAGGAGGTTCGCAACTGGCCTGGAAAGATGGGCGCGAATGCAGCGATCTTTAAATATTTCAAGCGCGATTGGCTAGAGCCGGCAGTGAAGGAAATCAACGAGATTTCCGACATTGAATTGGAGTACGAGACACGCAGTGAATCGCCCTCGTCAAAGAAGATCGATCGTATCCGCTTCGTGAACCTGAAGCGCAAAGCCATCGCCGATGCAGTCCTGGTGAATCTCTCCGATGCCAGCGACCTGTACATGACATTGAAGAACGAGTTCCGCCTGTCAACAGAACAATTTACCGAAATCTCCGAAAATCGGAACACGTGGACCGACGAGCGGATACTGCAAGCCTTGGAGTACACCCGGTACCGTCTAAACCAGGGCGTCGTAAAGAAGAGCCCCGCCGGCTACCTGATGCAGGCTTTGCGCGGCAATTGGGTTGTCAGCGAAGCCGAGATGAAGATGAATACCATCCAGGGGAACCTGCTTACCGCTGAGCGCAAACAAGCAGAGGAAAAATCGGCAGCGCACAAGGCTGTCCAGGCCAGTGCTGCCATGCACGACGCGGCGACCCGAGACCGAGTCAATGGCGAAATCCGGTCCGGGCGAGACTACTTCACTGCCGCCGATGCGAAAACCCGCAAGGATCTCGTTCGAACGTTCCTCACGTCACCCCTGCATGGCAAGATCATGCTGCGCCGGCACAAACTGATTGCTGCCGATATTACCGAGGCCAACGTCCTAACCTTGCACACTGACATCGTCACATCCTTCTGTCAGTTTGTCTTTTCCAAGGTCAGCAAATCTGCGCGCGCGGGCGACGGGAGCTAACGCGAAGGCGCGACTTGGCGAGGCTACGTCAGAATGGCGTGCGCGCACAGGGCAACGGCTCAGCAGTCTTGTTTAGTACTACGACCGTAGATCGTAGATTACTCGCCAAATCGAAGCTGCTGGAAAGCCTGAAGGCCACGTTGACGTTTCAGGTGCTGTCGGGCCAGATCCTCAAGACCGACCACCGCAGGCGTGCCTCCGTGTCGTGGACCTCCCAGCCGGTGGGCTGGGACGAGTTATCCGAAGTTCGGGTAGTGACGCAAAGCGCATATATGCGTGTTTGGCCACATGCTAAGATGCCGCCCACTGCCCATCCGCTGCACCACCATGTCCTCGATCTCCCAGAAGCCCGCCCGCCGCTCGGATCTGCCGGATGCGGAAGCGCGGCATGCTGCCACGCGGGCCGTGGCCGGCCAAGCCGCTGCCGACGCGCTTCTGGAGGAAGAGGGAGTGCAGCTCCTGTTCCGTCCGATCACCTGGCGGGACGTGGCCGTCGGCGACACCTGGACCTATGGCGGCTACGCGCCCGGGTGGGCGTGGGCAAAGGCCTTGGTGAAGTTCCGCCGGCGCCCGCGACGGGTTGAGGCGGCCGTGTGTGTTGAGCACCCCGGCCGGGCCCCGGAACTGTGTGGGCTGATTCTGGGTCGGATCAGTAATGGCCACGTGGTGGCCTCGATCCAGCTGATGAGCCGCGCGCCGGCACCGAATCCCCTGGAGGGACGGTTCGCCCGGGTCGCGGTGCGCTATTTGGAATTCTGCGCGGCCTCCGAGCACTGCGAAACCGTGGCCCTGCTGCAGCCGATTCCCGAGTTGGTCGATTACTACAGGGAGCTGGGCTTCCGTCGCCAGTATGTGAAAAAGGGTAGAATTCAACGACTTGAACGGGATTTGCGCGACGAGTTGTCCGCCGCCCCAGGAGCCTAACCATGAAAACCAACGCACGCCGCACCGTGAAGAAGACTGCGCCGGCCGAGACGCCGGAGCTTCTGCGTGTTCGCCTGGCGGCGTTCGCCCGGTACTCGCGCGCGTCGGCGGCGCGCCGCAAGGCGATTGTGGAACCGACCGTGAATGGTTCGGTGCTCAACGGGCGCCGGGTCCGCGTGAGTGGTTGAAGACGGCCACCAACCGCAGCGCACGATCCGCCTCCGGGCGGCTTTTTCTTGTGCGCCCAGCATGGGCGCACTCTTGTGGGTGCAAGTCCCACCGTAAGTTGATCACAGCGAACGAAGCGAAGCGCAACTGCGTGAGGGTGACCGAGCGTGGGGCGGAAGCGTGGAGCGAAGCTGCGAGCCGAGGGACACGAACCGGATAGATGACCCTGCCTCGATTTCGCGTACAGCAAGTCATGCAGCGGTGCGTCGGGATTCGTAGTCGACAGGGGTAAGGAAGTCGATCGACGTATGCAGGCGTTGCCGATTGTAATAGCCCTCCATCCAGTCGACGATATCCAGCCGTGCCTGGGCACGTGTTGCGTAGTGGGTCTGGTAAATCCGTTCGACCTTCAAAGTCTTAAAGAAGCTCTCCATCGGCGCGTTGTCCCAGGCGTTGGCACGACGACTCATTGAGACGGTCATGCCGTATGCGGTCGCCAAACTGCAATAGGCCCGGCTGGCGTACTGGGTGAATTCACCCTGGCTGCCGCGATCCGAATGCAGCAGCAGTCCGGGCGGCGGCTTGCGTTGCCAGTAGGCGCTGCGCAAGGCCTGGCAAACCAGATCGGCTTGCATGCGCTCGGACATCGACCAGCCGACGATACGCCGACTGGACAGGTCCAGGATCGCCGCCAGGTACAGCCAGCCTTCGTCAGTGGCGATAAACGTGATGTCGCTCACCCATGCCTGATTCGGCTGCCAGCCCTCAAAGCGCCGAGCCAGCAGGTTCGGAGCCACCGGCAGGCTGTGCGCCGAGTCTGTTGTGGCACGATACGGACGTTTGTAGACCGGGCGCAAGCCCTGCCGTTGCAGGCTGCGCCGCACGCGTTCAGCGCTGGCTGACTGGCCCTGGGCACGCAACTGTCGCACGATGCGCGGGCGGCCATAGCTGCCGCGGCTTGCCCGGTGGATAGCCGCCACCTCAGCATCCAAGGCTGCGTTGGCCTGCGCCCTGGCGCTGGGCGGGCGCACGCGCCACTGGCAATACCCGCTGCGCGAGACCGCCAGCACCCGGCACAGCCGGCTGACGTTGTACTGGTCGCGTTGTGCATCGATCCAGGCGTACCTCACCGCGCCCCCTTCGTGAAGTACGCCGTCGCCTTTCTGATGATCTCAATATCCAGCTTCGCGCTGGCCAGCTCCTTGCGCAGGCGACTAACCTCGGTCTCCAAGTCGCTCACCGGTCGACGCTGGGACGCCGGTGCGCTTGCAGTGGACACGGCGCCGACACCCACCTTGCTGCCGCCTTGGTCACGACACCAATTGCCCAACGTTGCCTGCTGCACCCCCAACCTGCGCGCCGCTTCGTGCTGACTGACGCTCTCGGCCAAGCGCACCGCCTCCAGCCTAAATTCCTCTGTGTATTGCCTTCTCGGCACCAACTTCTCTGTCATGCCTTCCTCCGTACAGTCAAAAAGTTATCAAACTTCTTGCCGTACGTGATTTCGAGGCAGGGTCACCGTGCTGCTGCCGGGGTAGCGCTGGCACGTCGCGCGTCGAGCGACCGCCAGCGGAATGGGCTTTGAATTCAATGACCTCTGAGGTATCACGAAGAACGAAGTGTGGGCGTTTAGCTTGTGGTTGATCCGGCATCGTTCTGCGCAACCTTCTTGTTGTTCATTCTGAGGCTGAATTTTCGGCGTTCGTCGAAGGCCCGGGTTAGCACATCTGACTTCACGCGATCTTCGTCGTGCATTACCGCCCCCTTGATGGCTTCATCCACGGCGCGTTTGATCTCTGCATAACTCAATCCATCCGCCTTCGCTGTGAGGGCCTTGAGCGAGAAAGGCTTGGGTGCAAATTTTCCAAGCCGGGACTGGAGCAGCTTCGTGGCTTGTGGCGCAGTCGGCAGCCGGTATTCGATCACATCGTCGAATCGACGGAAAAGCGCGTAATCGAGAATTTCCACATGGTTGGTTGCAGCGAGGATCAGGCTATGGGACTGGTCACTCTCGATCATCTGAAGGAAGCTGTTCAACACCCGCCGAATTTCGCCCACATCGTTGGCCAGCCCTCGCTGCGAACCAATGGCATCGAATTCGTCAAAGAAGTAAACGCCGCGCACGTCGTTGATGGCATCGAATATCTGGCGCAGCTTGGCAGCAGTTTCCCCCATGAACTTGGTAATCAGCGCATCCAATCGAACTGCAAACAATGGGATGCCAAGTTCGCCAGCCAGCACGGAAGCAGTCATCGTCTTGCCGGTGCCTGGCGGGCCAACCAGTAGCAGCTTCCGTCTTGGCGATAGGCCATGCTCGCGGATACGCGAATGGTGTTTCTGCTCTTTCATGATGCGGCCAAGCTGTTCAGCTACTTCCGCATCGAGCACCATGTCCGCAAATCGGTTCTTCGGATAGGACACCGTCAGCAGATTTGCCAGTTCGCCGCGCGGGCGGGCCAACGGAACCAGCTTGCCTGCTACATCATCCGGCGAGACACGAGCCTTCGCTGCGTCGATCATGTCGCGCAGTTCTTCGGCGAGCTTGCCGTGGCCCACTTTTGCTTCGCGGGCGGCAACCTGCATTGCAACGGAATAAAAGTGCCGGTCATCCCGCTCGATATGGGACTTCACCAACGCTTTGAGTTGTTCGGCATTAGCCATAGTGACCGCCAATCTGCGTTGTCATGTTGGCCGACGATCCCAGTGAGGCCAGTGCAGATTGCATCAACTGATCGGCGATGTGCTCGTCGATTGCCCCCAGTTCATTCCGGTCGGCGGCCAGAACGAACAGCAAGCCGACAGGCACATGCAATGCCTCTGCAATCTTGGTGACCGTCGAAAGTGTCGGATCGCGCTTGTTGTTCTCCAACATCGACAGATACGACACGGAGCAATTGGCCCGATCCGCAATGGCGCTTTGCGATGCGCCTTGTTGCGTCCGGCACAGTCGAATGGCCTGGCCTACATTCATTGCGCTTGCTTTCTCACTGGTTACGATGAGCGTAAAACTCGCCAAATTTTACCAGCAGTGAACATCAATGCCCAGCTTGTGCGAGTAGGGGTCGATGGCGCTGCTGACTTTCCCCGCTTCACGCGGTTAGGTCGTCACGATCCGTGGCAATCCCGCCACCGAGGTGATAGACCGCTGGCGAGCTGCCGGCGCTCGAAGGACAAGTCGTGCATACGAAGTGTGTCACTACCAGTTCAGCGCTTGTCTGAAGGGGGTGACGCTCGCGCAGGCAACTGGGACCGGTGGAGCGGAACGGGTTCGTGTTCCCTATGCAGGAACCCTGTTTATGCGGACGAGGGGTATCACGCTGTATCCGGCCGCCATTGGGAGTGCGAGATGCAGGCGACTGCAACTCTGCCGCTCAAAGATGGCATCAACAATCCATCGAAATCTGTTTTTGGCGGTTGATTTGAAGAGCTGTGGTGCAGGCCGCCGCCACTGACAAAGGAATGACGATGGACAGCCCAACAAGTGAACAGAAGGCGCTATCCGCGAAAGCGCTGAACGATAGGCAGCGTAACTACGACCGTCTTCATCACCAAATGCGCGTGCAGTGGTTGAGCGCGGCTAAGCCGATGTACGCCGACGGCGTTGTTGTTCCAAAGCCCCAGATTCGCAGCACGCTGACATAACAGTGAAGGGCAGGATGCCAGGTAGCTATCTCACGATAGCTACCTGATCCTGGTCCGCTAGGTCGCTTCGCGCCCACCGCAGACACTCAGGGCTTCGCCCCGAGACCCCTGATGTTGAAAAGTCTGTTGGACTGGTTGTTGTTGGAACTGGTGGGCTGTTTGGGGTACGTCGCGATCTGCCGCCCCTTCACAGGTAGCCGATGGCTTGGGTTGCACAAGATTGATCGCGGCTCTAGAGGCTGTAACTCTCTGGATCTGGCGCCGTGCCGCTCGGCCGGAGCGGACTTACAGCATGCAATTAACAGCCAGCCCCGCGAGCGGGCGCAGATGTGCTGCGCGGCCGGCATTGTGTCGAAAATATTTGACATCCATGATTGCGCGGCACATGCTTGAGAGCATGTACGCTGCACATGAACTCAGCCATGCCGTGCGCACTCGGCGCCGTGAGATGGGCTTGTCTCAAAAAGAACTGGCTAGCTTGTCAGGGCTGTCGCGCGCGACCGTCGTTCAGGTTGAGCGCGGTGCGATCAAGGATCTGAGTCTCAGTCGCACAGCGGCCATGCTTCATGCGCTGGGTCTGGGGCTGACGATCACCCAGGCTCACCCGAGGTTGCATTTAGAGAAGGCCGAGGCAACGCCACTTGATCTGGCGGCCCGCACGGCGAGCGTTAGCTACGCACGCTCCATCCCGCCAGCGACTCTTGGCACCGCATTGCGTACCGGCGAAGTCCCCATGGAATTCGAGCCGCATGTCTGCGCTCTCCTGGAGGAGGGGCCTGTGTCGTTGCTGGCCAAGGTCGTCGAGCAGCTTCATCTCCAATGGGACGTTTCGCGTGAGGAAGTCTGGACCAACATGCGGCGGATGGCCGCCAACTTTAAAGCAACAAGGGATCTCTGGAATGTCAAAAGCTGATCTGACGCGGCCAGGGGCGTGGGCCTCGCTGTTCCCAAAGGCCCTCGCCCTGATGGAGCACTTGGAGCGCGAGACCCACAATCCGCCGTGGACGTTTGGCGGCGGCACGGTTCTGATGCTTCGCATCAACCATCGCCAGAGCAAAGACATTGACCTGTTCGTTCCGGATCCGCAGTACCTGGGCTACGTGAATCCGCGCCTCAGCGATGCGGCCGAGGCAATCACGACCGAGTACGAGGAAAACGCCGAGTACATCAAGTTGATGTTGCCTGCTGGGGAGATCGATATCGTCGTCGGCACATCGCTGACGGATCAGCCCTTTGAGGTGATCGAACACGCCGGCCGGCCGATTCGGGTCGAATCGAACGCCGAGATCATTGCCAAGAAAATGTGGCACCGTGGTGACCGTGCCAAAGCCAGGGACCTGTTCGACCTCTGCGCCGTGGCAAAGGCCAATCCAGAAGCAATCGCGGTGGCCGCACCGTTCATGGCGCGCCACGGGGAGAAGTTCCTCGAAGTGCTGAGCGCACGGGAAGATTTTCTCCGGCGCGAGTTCGAAGCCATTGACGTCTTGGATTTCCGCGACTCATTCGACCAGTGCGTGGAGCTGGGCCGCAGGATCGTCGGCGTGGCGCTCGGGCGGCAGCCGTCTCCAGCAGATGGCATGGTCGCGGAGGGCTCATACGTTGGCCCGATTCTGGAAGCCTGACGCCGAGAAGCGCACCGTTCCGACCCTGATCCGTTGGACCGAAGACGAGGCGCAGAAGGTGCGGCACAGCGCGAGCATTCGGCAGATGGACGTGGCGGAGTTCATCCGCCGCGCGGCACTCGGCCGTAAAGCTGACGTCGATTTTGAGACGGAGATCGTCTTGGCGCTCAGCGACATCACCCGTGCCATGCGCGTCATGCACGCCGCAATGGTGGAGCGCGGCATTGCGCCTCCCGAGGCTGAGTTGCTGCCTTTGATCCTTGAGGCCCGCGCAGCCTGGCGACGTTGCTGCGCGTGCAGATTGAAGACTGGGGTTGCCCCGTTTCGGTGGACGGTTAAACAGTTGATTGAATCGTGCGGTATGGACCTCCCCGTAGGCGTGCCGGCGGGGCTGCTGTTCATCGTACTGCTGCTCGTAGCCCATGGGCGAGCGGTAGCCGATGCCGCTGTGCAAGCGCGTGGTGTTGTACCAGCCCTCGATGAAGGCAAACACGGCACGCTGAGCCTGCGCGCGGGTGGCCAAGCGCTCGCGGGCGAGCAACTCCCATTCGAGTGTGGCGAAGAAGCTCTCGCACATGGCGTTGTCGTAG
>Ga0070659_100001816_pt1 | contig 15366 bp, 18 predicted proteins | sample KBSC23metaG_FD_64666 | JGI IMG/M metagenome (GOLD analysis project Ga0070659, IMG submission 64666) | Corn rhizosphere microbial communities from Kellogg Biological Station, Michigan, USA - KBS C2-3 metaG | ecosystem: Host-associated > Plants > Roots > Rhizosphere > Soil ... | reverse complement strand
ATCGAGCAGCGCGGCGGAAAAATCTGCGTGCCGAAAATGGCGATTCCAAAGGTCGGTTGGCTCGCTTACGCGGCAGATCCGGCCGGCAACGTCTTTGGAGTTATCGAGCCGGATACGAACGCCAAATAAACGAAAGAGGAAAAGGTTATGACAACAAATACTATTCGACATCACCGCGTCGTCCGAGCGACGCCCGAAAAAATTTACAAGGCATTTCTCGACCCCGACGCGATGGCCAAATGGCTACCACCAAACGGATTCACCGGAAAGGTGCATCAGATGGACGCGAAAGTTGGTGGCACGCACAAAATGTCTTTCACGAACTTCACCACAGGGAACAGTCATTCCTTCGGTGGGAAATATCTCGAATTGACTCCGCATGAACGGATTCGTTACACGGACAAATTCGACGACCCGAATCTGCCCGGCGAAATGCAGACAACGATTACGTTAACGAAGGTCTCATGCGGAACTGAACTAAGCATCGTGCAGGAAGGTGTGCCCGGCGTCATTCCAGCCGAAGCGTGCTATCTCGGCTGGCAGGAATCGCTAGCTCAGCTGGCTAAACTAGTCGAGCCAGAGATTCCAGATTAAACCGACGCCCGCCTCACCACTCGATGACGGTGCTGGCCCAGGTGAGGCCGCCACCGAACACGACCATCAGCACGTAATCGCCGCGTTTGATTCGCCCGGTGCGGTTTGCTTCATCAAGCGCGATCGCTACCGCGGCAGCAGAGGTATTGCCGTACCGGTCGAGGTTCACGAACATTTTATCGCGCGAAATGCCGAGCCGATCGGCGATCGCCTCCATGATTCGTAAGTTTGCCTGATGCGGAATGACGCAGGCGATGTCGTCGATGGAAAGCCCAGCCAACTGGAGCGCTTTTTTGGCCGCATTTAACATTGCGATGACAGCCTGTTTGTACACTTCCTTTCCGGTCATGTGGATGGTGACCAGGTTCTTGTCGACGTTTTCACGCGTGATCGGGCAACGCGAGCCGCCACCCGGCATGAACAAGATGTTGGTGTACTGTCCGTCGCTTCCGATGTGGGTGCTGATTATGCCATGAGGGCTGCCCCGATGACGCAAAATAGCCGCACCAGCGCCGTCGCCGAATAGCACGCACGTATTGCGATCGGTCCAATTGGTGATTGAGGTCAACTTGTCCGCGCCGATCACGAGAACGGTCTCGTATGTGTGTGATGTGATGAATTGCTGCGCGATTTCCAACCCGAAAATAAAACCCGCGCACGCTGCGGAAATGTCGAGGCAAGCAGCGTTCGTCGCTCCGATCTTTTTCTGCACGAAGCAAGCGGTGGCCGGGAAAAGCATGTCGGGCGTGGCCGTGGCGACAAGGATGAGATCGATTTCCTTGGGCGAAATTTTCGCCTGCCCAACGGCATGCAGCGCCGCTTTCGCCGCCATGTCGCTCGTATTTTCGTCCTTTGCAGCGATGCGGCGTTCCTTAATGCCGGTGCGAGTAGTGATCCATTCGTCGCTGGTATCTACCATCCGCGAGAGGTCCTCGTTAGTCAGGACCTTCTCGGGCACATAGCTTCCTGTGCCGATGATTGAGACCGTCCGCAACGTCTTATGAGAGCGCGGGTTCGAGCGGGGCTGTCGTTTCATGATACCGGCGAATCTCCTCGACGATATGCGGGTTCACCTGCTGTTCAATGGACTCGGCCGCGACGCGCAGCGCGTTCTTGACGGCCAGCGGCGTGCTCGCGCCGTGAGCGATGATGCAAATGCCATTTATCCCGAGAAGTGGACTGCCGCCGTACTCTTCATAATTCGTCTTGTCCTTAATCGTTCCAATGGCATTCCTCACGAGGAATGCGCCGACTTTTCGCATCCGTGTACGCATGAGTTCGTGCTTGAGCCATTTAAACATCGCCACCGAGATCGATTCGCACGTTTTCAAGATAACGTTGCCAACGAATCCATCGCACACGACAACTTCAACCGGATCTTCAAAGAGATGGCGGCCTTCTATGTTGCCAACGAAGTTAAGCGAACTTGGTCTCAGCATCTTGAATACTTCCCTGGTCAGTTCGGTGCCCTTAACATCTTCGTCGCCGAGCGAGACCAAGCCAACGGTCGGATTCGTGTAATGCAGAACATGCCGTGAATAAACCGTGCCCATGAACGCATATTGAAGAAGCTGTTCCGGGCGCGCATCGATATTTGCGCCAGCGTCGATCAAAACGAAGACATTTGTCTCAGTCGGAAGCACGGCCGCAATACCCGGCCGATCGATTCCTGGCAATGTGCGAAGCTTGATCATGCTCGCGGCGACGGCTGCGCCTGTGTGTCCGGCGCTCACTACTGCCTCCGCATCACCGTGCTTTACAAGATCGACAGCACGGCTGATTGAGGAATCTTTCTTTCGCCGAACGGCGGTCCAGGCGCGATCACTCATATCTACGACCTGGGTCGAATGGACGATCTCGATCCGCGAATCGTTACACTGATGTTTGCGCAGCTCGTTTTCGATCTTGGCCGAGTCTCCGACCAGATAGAGCTTGTTGATCTGTTTGTAATCGCGCAGCGCCATAACGGCGCCGGCAACGAGGTTAGGCGGGCCAAAATCACCGCCCATCGCGTCGAGGGCGATCTTCATCAGAGCGGAACTTTGCGAGGTAAAACGATTTATTGCAAAGCGAAATTTGCAGCCGCTTCCCCGCGGGAAGCGTGGCTGAGGGCTGCGTCGCCCACAGGGCGCCGGCTACAGTTACTTACCTTCCAACGTCAACACCTGGCGCCCGCGGTAATACCCGCAGGATGGGCAGGCGATGTGCGACGGCACGCTGCTTCCGCACTGCGGGCATTTGTTTAGCGGCGACGCGTGCCAGCGGTTTGCCGCTTTCCGCGTGCGCAATCGCATTTTTGATGTTTTGCGTTTTGGAACTCCCATGGCAGGCGCTTACCAAAGCATCATTCGTCGGAATTACAACCAGCGCCTGCGTGATTCGTTAAAACGTTAAAGCGCAAATCGGGGCCGCTTCAACGGTTCAACGCTTCAACGATTCAGCTTTAGTTTGTCCAATGCGCTCCAATCCGATTTCCGCTTCGCATCCTGCTCTTCTGTTTTAATCCGTTTGGCCTTACAAACCCGATCACCGTCTCTGTCGCAGTGCGGATGTGCCGGTAAGTTCAGCAACAGATCCTCGCGCATGAAGGGCGTCAGGTCGACCGTCTCCGGGCCGTGTAACTCGGTGTGGACGGCGAAGGCGGGCACTCGGATTTCGTGCACAAAGTTTTGCAGACAGGAAACGCAACGCAGTTCCACCGGTTGCGACAACGAGCCGTTAGCCCACAGTCCGCCGTCAGCAACGCCTACGTCGATGTCGTAATGCAGAGGACCAGCGCAGCGAATTTCCTCCGATGCCAATTCCTGGATGGGACAATCTTCTTTCCCGTTTAGATGCAGACCTTGGGACGGGATTTGTTTCAGATGTACTTTCATGAGCTAACCCTCCAAAATTCATTGGCTAAATTTCCCACTCAGCGCTTTGGCCACACATTCCGGAACAAAAGATGAGACATTCCCGCCGAGCCTGGCGATTTCCTTTACGATACGCGAGCTGAGATAAGTATATTCCTCCTTCGGCATCAGGAATATCGTTTCTACTGCGGCATTCAGATTTCGATTCATCAACGCCATTTGGAATTCAAATTCAAAATCGGAAACTGCGCGTAAACCTCGAATCACGGCTCCCGCGTTTTGAGCACGGGCGAATTCGACCAGCAAGCCGCTAAACTCGGCGATCCGAACGTTCTCGATTCGACCGGCAGTCTCTTGCAGCAAATCCAGACGTTGCTCGAGCGAGAAAAGCGGTTGCTTCTCGTCATTATGCGCGACTGCTACGACGACTTCGTCGAATAATTTTCGCGCGCGCTCAATCACATCCAAGTGGCCATTGGTCACCGGATCAAAGCTACCGGGGTAAATTGCCCGTCGCATTTGCGAAAATTCGCAGAGGAATCGGAAAATGAAAAGCCGAATGGCGAACGGGTACTGTTATTCAATTGTCAGTTTGAGCGCTTGGGTCGCCTCGCCCTTTTTAAGGGAGAGGGGGAGGGTGAGGGTTGCGATTCGAGTAAGTGAGGTCTGAGACTAACCCCTCACCTTAATCCTCTCCCCTTCTAGAAGGGGAGAGGCGACAGAAGACCTGTCAGATTCTAACTGACAATAAACGGACACTACCTGGCCCATGGCGGAGCCGCTTCAACGCTTCAACCTTTTAACCTTTCAACGTGGCAAAGCTGGTTGCTTAACGCTGATGAAACATCACATTGCGATTAACTCCGATGCGCGATTCATCGCCTTACAAAACAATTGCCGTAGCGACAACCTTTTCGCCGCGGTTCAAGAAGGTCCTTGCTGAAGCGAAACGAATCCGCGATCGCTTTTCGGCTGATCTTCATCTGATCCATGTTGGAACGCGAAACGAGGACACACCGGGGAAGTTCGCCGAAGTTCTCGCGGAGCTAGACCTTCCTGCTGATTCGGCAATTCATTACGAAGATGGAGATCCGGCCGAAGCTATTCTGGCTGCATTGACGCGCGAAAAAATCGATATGCTCATTGCCGGGGCGCTGGAAAAGGAGATCGTGTTGCATCAGTTCCTTGGCAATGTCGCACGTCGCCTGGTGCGAGAGGCGAACTGTTCAGTGATGCTGTTCACGCGTCCGCAAAAAGATCCGAAACCGTTACGACGTATCGTGTTTATTGCCGACCATTCACAGCAGGGACTGGCGGCGTTGAAAACGACGCTGATGCTGGCGGAAGCAGAATCGTGCGAGCGACTGTACGTGATTGGGATCATCACTGCGTTTGATGAAGCCCGGGCTTCGATCGCCGGTGATGCTACCGGCAGTGCCAAGCATAAGCCGATCCATGACGAGGAAGACCCGCTTGAAGAATTCGTTCTGTCAGCCGGTGCCACTGAAGTTCCAATTGAGACGCGTTTCATCAGAGGCGCTACGGGCCTCGCTGCATCCGATTTTGTGCGATCTGTGGAAGCAGACTTGCTTGTCGTACCGCTCTTAAAACGTCGCGAAAGTGTTCAGCAACTGCCGAGCAATATTGCTTGGGTTAGCGATGTGATTCCTTGTAATCTTTGGGTCGTCCGCTGAAGGCCCGGCGTGTTATTCCGAGCGAAGTCGAGAATGGAGCGGCTGGGGAAGCCGCGACATGGACCGGGAGGCCGGAGGCTGAACGAACGGAAGTGAGTGAATCAAATCCGGTGGCGAAACCTAAAAATGACTCCGCGAGATCCTTCGACTCCGCTTCGCTTCCCTCAGGATGACTGGTGCAAGTAAATCGAATGACGATCCTACATGAACGACGCGCCTGAATTTCAACCGTACGGTTTGCCGCATCTCACGGTGATTGTAATCACCATCGCACTTCCGTTCGCACTTGCTGCACTGGTACGCCGCACACAATCGCAGCGGATGGAGAAGTTGATTATCACTGCGCTCTCGGTGGTGTTGATTTTAAACTATCTGGCTTATCTAATCTTCATCCGAAGCCAGGGCGTCGTGGATTGGCGGCAGATGTTGCCGATGCAAATGTGCGACTGGGGCATGTTCGTGGTGATCGTGGCGATGTGGACAGGACACCAGCGCTGGTTCGAAGTGGCGTATTTCTGGGGGATTGGCGGCACGTTGCAAGCCGTCCTTACGCCGAACCTGCGCTATGGTTTTCCAGACTGGCGGTTCATCAGTTTTTTCACGTCGCACTGCGGCATCATTATCGGCGTGGTGTTCCTAATGCTGACCCGTCGTTATCGGCCCTATCCGATGTCCATTGTCCGCGTATGGTTGTGGTCGGAGTTCTATTTCGTCGTCACGTTGATCGTTGATAAGCTTACTGGTTTTAACTATGGATTTCTCCTGCATAAACCTGAGGCATTTTCGATTTTGAGTTTCCTCTCCGATTCGTGGCCGCTGTATCTTTTGCAATTGCACGGAGTGGCCCTGTTATTTTTTCTCGTGCTCTACGCGCCCTTCGCCGTTTTTGACGCCACAAAAAGAGGATTGATCGGGAAACCAGGAAAACAGGAAGCGCCCCTTTAAAATTACTGCGTTCCTGCTTTCCTTAGCAATTCATGGCCAAGCCAAAACCGTTGCGTGTTGGGACAGTGTCAATTGGCGACAAAACGCCGGCGTTCATTCTCGGCCCATGCGTGATTGAGTCGGAGAAATTTGTCCGGCGAATGGCGAAGAAGATTGCTGAAGTGTGCGCTTCTGAAAACGTTGATTTCATTTTCAAGGCCTCTTACGACAAGGCAAACCGAACTTCTGTCCGCTCGTTTCGCGGAATCGGCGTGCGCGAAGGTTGCGAGATTCTTTCGGAAATTGGCCGCGAACTGAAGATTCCGGTGACGACCGATGTCCATTCGGTGGCTGAAGCCGGAATAGCCGGTGAGAAAATCGATATGTTGCAGATCCCGGCGTTCCTCTGCCGGCAAACGGATCTGCTGCGCGCCGCTGCGGAAACGGGTCGTGCGATTAACGTAAAAAAAGGCCAATTCCTCGCGCCGTGGGATGTGCGAAACATCGCCGAAAAACTGATCGCCTTCGGAAACGCGCAATTCTGCTTTACCGAGCGAGGTACCACCTTTGGGTATAACAACCTGGTCGCCGACATGCGCTCACTCTACTGGATGCGTGAGGCAGGTTATCGCGTCATTTTCGATGCGACACATTCCGTGCAGCGGCCCGGCGGGGCAGGGGATTCGACGTCCGGCGACGGTATATTAGCCCCGGTCTTAGCGAGGGCCGCAATGGCCGCTGGATGTGATGGAATCTTTATGGAGGTCCACGAAAATCCGGCACGCGCTTTCTCCGATGGACCGAACCAGGTGCGGCTAAACGATTTGCCGAAGCACCTTCGCATGTTAAAGGCTATTCATGCTGTGGTTTCAGGTAGGGGCGATTGACCCGCCTTCGCTGCGCTACGGCGCGGCAGGCCTCAATCGCCCGGGCACGAAGCTTAGATCGAGGAAGCGGGTGGTTTGGGTGAACCGCCCACGCTGGACAATATCAATCTGGTTATTGTCTGCCGTGCTATCAATCTTAATAGGCTTGCCCTCCGCGTCGGCTCAATCAAAGGGTCGCAAAGGAAGGGCTCGCGCGAAGGCGGCGCCGAGTGCGTCTCCCACAGAGCAGAGCCTTACGAACATTCCATTGCCGATTGGCCACGAAGCCAAAGGCCTCGTATTGCCGGATTTCGACGCCGAAGGACATCTGCGGGGAAAATTCGAAGCGGGCACGGCGCATCGAATCGACCAGGAACACGTCGGTTTTGAACAGCTCAAAATTACAACCTACACGCCGGAGGATCAGCAGGACTTAAGAATCGACATGAGCACGTCCGTACTTGATTTGAAAACCCGCGTTTTGAGCTCGAAAGCACGCACCACGATCCAGCGAGCAGATTTCAACATCGCTGGCGATTCAGTGGAGTTCGATACGAACAGCAGAACCGGTCGCTTGATCGGGAATGTAAAAATGGTGATCACCGACAAGTCGCATCTGACGGCGAAACCCGACACGAATTAATGAAGAAATTAACAGCGCTGGTTCTGGTTATCGCCTGCGCTTCCGGTGCACGCGTCCTCGGGCAGACTGCTACTGCGACACCCAAAGCAGTGGCCGCCGCACCGAAAGCAGTCGGAGCGGCGCCTAAAGCGGTCGCGGCCGCCTCGCCGAAAAAGCCAAAGACGCAACCAGCGGAGAAAGAAAACAAATCGCCTGCCAACTCGTTGCTTGGCCAAAGCGCCTTGGGCTTAAACACCAACGAACCGACGACGACGGAAATCTACGCTGATGAAGCGTTTTTTGATTCGACCAAGAACATGGGCATCTTTAGCGGCCGGGTGAAAGTGACCGATCCACGTTTCAATCTTCAGTCTGATAAATTGACGGTATTTATTACAAAGGGAGAAAACCAGGGCTTGGAGAAAGCGATTGCCGAAGGGCATGTCGGGTTAGTTCGCGAGCGACCCGATCCAAGCGGTGGTCCGCCAACGCGCGCAGTTGGGCGCGCGGACAAAGCGACTTACACGGCCGCAACCGGGGACGTCGAATTGCGAGGCACGCCCCGAGTCCAGGAAGGACCCAACATGCATGTGGCAACGAGCCCTGATACTGTAATGATCATTAACCAGAACAGCCAGCTGACAACTCACGGCCCGAGCCGGACAGAAATTCGTCAGGAACCGAATGACGATGAGGCCAAGCAGAAGAAACGCGAAGCAAAGAAGGCCGGAGCTCAAGCCACGCCGTCTCAGTCCGCGCCTGCAGCAGCCTCGCCGACGCCATGAACATTCAGACTGCGTCAGTTGCAATTCCGAAACGAGCTCCGGCGGTCGCGCCGAAACCGGAGACTGTCCTTGCGACCGACCAACTGGTGAAGATTTACGGTGGCAGGGCAGTGGTGGACGGAGTGAACATGAACGTACGCGCAGGCGAGATCGTTGGACTTCTCGGGCCGAATGGCGCTGGCAAGACCACCAGTTTTTACATGATCGTTGGATTGGTTAGACCAAACAGCGGGCGTGTGATTTTCTGCGGCACGGACGTGACGGATTACCCGATGTACAAGCGCGCCCGGCTCGGCATGGGTTATCTGCCGCAAGAAGAATCGATCTTTCGCAAAATGACGGTGGAACAAAACATCATGGCCATTTTGGAGACGCTTGCGCTGAGCAAAGCCGAGCGACGGAACCGTTGCGATCAGTTGCTGCACCAGTTCGGGATTGAGCGAATCGCGAAAAACACTGCGCTGACGTTAAGCGGCGGCGAAAAACGGCGTTTGACCATCGCCCGTTCGCTCGTCACGCAGCCGAAGTTGTTGATGCTTGACGAGCCGTTCAGCGGCGTCGATCCCATTGCGGTTTACGACGTGCAACAGATCATCGTTAATCTCCGCAAATCGGGGTTGGCCATCATGATCACTGACCACAACGTGCGCGAGACTCTCTCCATCGTGGACCGCGCTTATTTGATCTACGATGGACGGGTCGAGAGCGAAGGCACTAAAGATTTCCTCATCAACGATCCCATCAGTCGCCAGCTTTATTTGGGCGAACGCTTCAAGATGTGACGGTGCGCAGCACCGTCATCCTGAGCGGATCGAAGCGGAGTCGAAGGATCCCGTGAAGCTACGGTAACGTGATGCAACAGGATGTCTCCAGCCTTCGTCCCGCATCGCGGGACTACGGCTTGGCAGGCGACTTCGCTCGACATGACGAGCAGTTGCGCTAGACTGTTCTCAAGGCAATGGAGTTTGCCCTTTCCCGCGGGTGCGGGAGAAAACCGCGTGAGCTGATGACTCCTTCCAACCACGAAGGAGTTTTTTTATGCTCGGTTATGTTTTGGTAATGCTCGGCGGCGCACTTGGGACTGGAGCGCGATTCTGGTTGTCGGGATTGATTGCTGAACGCGCGGGTGAATTTTTTCCTCTCGGCACCCTTCTCGTGAACATTAGCGGTTCGTTCGCGGTAGGGTTTTTCGCTGGGTTTACCGATTCTGAAGGTCCCGTTCTTGTGTCGCCGCGATTTCGGCAATTTTTCATGATCGGCGTGTGCGGCGGTTACACAACATTTTCGTCGTTCAGCTTACAAACACTCGACCTTGCTCGTGATGGAGATTGGATGAAAGCGTTGCTCAACACAGTGTTGTCGTTTGCTTGTTGCCTCGCAGCCGTATGGCTCGGGCGTGTTCTCGCTCTTACGCTTCTGCCAAAATAGAAACAGCATATGCAAATTCCCGAAGACGCAGTTCTGCTCCGGATTTTCATTGGTGAAAGCGATCGGTACCGCCATCAACCGCTGTACGAGTCTATCGTTTTGAAAGCGCGCGAGATGCACATGGCCGGCGCAACAGTGCTGCGTGGGCCAATGGGATTCGGAAAATCAAGCCATTTGCACACCGCAAAAATACTGCGCCTGTCCATGGATCTCCCAATCGTGATTGAGATTGTGGACTCCGAAGAGAAAGTGAACGCGTTCCTGCCTGTGCTTGATGAAATCATGGGCGGCGGTTTGGTCACCCTCGAAAGAGCCAAGGTGATTCGCTACCAGGACCGGGAAAAAAAGTAGCCAATCGAACAGCGATTTCAGGTGGTCGCTTGCTGCAAAGCGCCAGCTATAAGATGGGATGCAGATTGGAAATTGCGGGTATTCACGCTAGAAGTTACGTCTAATGGCGGAAGAACCCGGGACGCAAACGATTACATCCTCAAGTGATCGGCAGAAGAGCGTTCCGATTGTCACAGTCGAGAGCTTCTACAATTCGCATGCCGAAAAGCTGCATATGAAGCTCGAGGGCCCGCGTGTGGGGTTTCATCGAAAAATTCGGGAGCCGACTATCAACAGGCCTGGACTCGCGCTGTCGGGGTTCTACACATATTTCGCCGAGAAGCGCGTACAAGTGCTGGGCGCTGCAGAACATTCTTATCTAAAAAGTTTGTCTGCCAGACTGCGCGTCGAGCGGTTTCGCAACTTATGCGAACACAGGATTCCGTGTCTTGTGATGTCGCGCGGGTTTCATCTCGCCCCGGAGTTGCTGGGTGTCACCGGCGAGGCAAAAATTGCGGTGTTCCGAACTCCGATGATCACGATGAAGTTCATTAACGCCGCAACGATCGCTCTTGAGATGGATTTCTCGCCGACGGTGACGGAATTCGGAAGCATGGTGGATATTTTGGGTGTCGGTGTGTTGATCCGCGGCGTAAGCGGCATTGGGAAGAGCGAATGTGTGCTTGGGTTGATTGAGCGCGGTTATAGTCTTGTGGCTGACGACGTGACGCGCATCACGATGCTGGAGGGACGTGAGCTCATGGCCACAGCGCCCGAAATGACGCGCAATCACATGGAGGTGCGCGGGATCGGTATCATTGATGTGGCAAAGGTCTTCGGCATCGGAAGTATTCGAGTGGAAAAACGCCTCGACCTTGTTGTCACGTTAAAGGAGTGGGGAGACGTGGAAGAGGTCGACCGGATCGGGCTGGACCGGGAATTTTATGAAATTCTCGGCCTCAAAGTACCGCACGTGACTATTCCGGTGCGACCCGGGCGCGACATGGCGCGGTTGATCGAGGTCGCTGCGATGGACGAAAAATTAAAGGGCTTGGGACAGAACGCAGCCGTTGACTTCAATACAAGGTTACTTCGGTTGATGGAGGAGAAGAGGGCGACGTAATGGGATTGTTGTATCGGAAAGGCAGTCGCGCCGCACAGCCTCAGAAGATCGAAAAAGAGCTGGCAATCGTGAACCGGCTTGGACTGCATGCTCGCCCGGCTGCGATGTTTGTGCGCATTGCCAGCCGGCATCGCGCGGAAATTTGGGTATCGAAGGAAGGCGAAGAGGTAAACGGCAAAAGCATCATGGGCCTGATGATGCTCGCTGCCGGTCAGGGCTCAAAGCTGCGTATCCGCTGCGACGGCCCAGACGCCGACAAGGCGATGGAGGAGCTGGAGGAACTTATTAAGGCGGGATTCAACGAAGAGTGATTCGCCCGGCCACGGTGTCACACAACTGACACCGCGAAAGACTTTCGTGAGTTTGACATTGGCCTTACTCTCGGAAGCCGATGAGCGATAACGCGGAAATCCGGTTTGAAGGAATTGGCGTTTCGCCCGGAATCGCCTTCGGCAGGATTCACGTCGTCCGCGAAGACTTGGACGAAGTGGTGCGGTACCAGATTGCGCCATCGCAAGTTACGGATGAAATCGGGCGGTTCGAGGCAGGGCTCATCCAAACGAGGATGCAGATCCTTGAGATGCAGCAGCGGATTGCCGAATCCATAGGCGCGAAAGACGCGGCGATTTTCGATGCGCACCTGCTCGTCGTCGAGGACCGCACGTTGATCGATGAAGTTCTGCGAAAACTCAGGACCGATCTTTGCAATGTGGAGTGGGCGTTCCAGGAAGTCGCCACGCGTTACGCTGAGACCTTGAGCAAAATCGATGATCCGTATCTGCGCGAACGCGCACTAGACATTCAGGATGTCACCAAGCGAGTAATTCGCAATCTGCAGGGGAAAGCTCCCAAGGCATTTCTTTCCCTGAGCCAGCCCCACATTCTGGTTGCGCATAATCTTACTCCTTCGGATACGGCAAGCATGAACCGCGACAACGTTCTCGGGGTCGCCACCGACGTCGGCAGCCGCACTTCGCACGCCGCGATTCTGTCGCGTTCTCTCAATATTCCGGCGGTCCTCGGTTTGCACGATATCACAGCAAAGGTCGAAACCGGTCAGCACGTTCTTGTCGATGGGAGCGAAGGCTGGTTGATCGTCAATCCGACGCCGGAAACGCTGGAGTACTACAAGCAAATTGAATCACGAAGGGCTAAAGTCACGGCGCAACTGAAGCAACTGCGCGAGACCACCTCCATCACGCGCGATGGACGTCACATTGTTCTTTCGGCAAATATCGAACTTCCGGAAGACGTCGATGCAGTTATAGCCAACGGAGCGGAGGGAATCGGACTTTATCGTACCGAGTTTCTTTATTTGAACCGCGAAACCCTGCCAAGCGAGGACGAGCAATACGAAACCTACCGAAAGGTTGCCGAGCGCGTACGTCCGAATCCGCTGATCATTCGAACTTTTGATTTGGGCGGCGATAAATTGGCTGCCGGTGCAGCGGACATCGGCGATGAGTTGAACCCTTTCCTTGGCTGGCGCGCGATCCGGTTTTGTCTTGAGAATCAGGACATTTTCAAAACGCAACTGCGCGCCATTCTCCGCGCCAGTACTGTGGGCAATGTAAAGGTAATGTTTCCAATGATCTCTGGGTTGGAAGAATTGCGCCGCGCCATGGCCGTGCTCAAGGAATGTAAACAACAGTTGCGCAGCTCAAAAATCGAGATGGCTGAAAAAGTCGAAGTTGGCGCGATGGTGGAGATCCCAAGCGCTGCCATCTGTGCAAGCGCGCTTGCACGCGAGGTCGACTTTTTCAGTATCGGAACAAACGACCTTATTCAGTATGCGCTTGCAGTAGACCGGGTAAATGAAAAGGTCGCGTATCTGTACGAGCCGACCCATCCGGCAATACTGCGTTTGCTCAAGATGGTTGCCGACGCGGCGCACGCGAACCACATCTGGGTTGGCGTTTGCGGAGAGATGGCGGGCGATGTCGCGCTGCTGCCGCTTTTGTTAGGCCTCGGAATGGATGAACTCAGCGCATCAGCGACCCTGGTGCCGCGAGTCAAGCGCGCGGTGCAAAGCCTGACCATTCCTGAATGCCGCGAGTTGGTCGAGCAGACATTGAAGCTCAACACTGCATCGGAAATTCTAGAGCGTTGCCTGCAACTGGCAGACAGTCGTTATGGCGATCTTTTGGGCTGAACTGTAGCGGCGGTCTATGACCGCCGGCGTCGCTGAATCTAGGCGGTCGCAGACCACCGCTACAAAATCACTCCTCCGCTTCCGGATCAGCCTTGAGTCCCTCTTCCTCCATTTTTCGCAGGACATCGCTCATATCGTCCACTTCATCCCACACATCCTGGCTCACGTAAATTGGCGCCTTCTGCTGGGTGGCCATCGCGATGCAATCGCTCGGTCGTCCATCCAACTCGATGATCTTTTTTTGCTGCAACTCGTTTTCGACCTGAATGATGACGCGCGCGTAGTAAGTGGCGTTTTTCAGGTCGTTAATGATTACGCGTTCGACTTTCGCGCCGAGTGCCGCGAGCAAATGCGCCATCAAATCATGAGTGAGAGGACGCTCTTTGGTGATTTGACGCATGAACATCGTGATGGCGCTGCCGACGGTTTGATCGACGTAGATGATGAAAACCTTCTCATTGTTGCCAAGGAAAACCGCGCATCCGCCGCTCGTCGGTAAAACTGCCCGCACCTGCACCTCGATCACCGTCTTGTTCATCGCGCAAACAGTACGTGGGCGAACAGGAAAAACAAGCTGTGCACACAGCGGCCCCCCATACATCCCCTGCGTCATCCGTGCCAGACGAAGATTTTCGCGCTACAAGCTTGAATGTTCTGCACGCTGATTAATATGCGCATTACGGCTAATGCCGTGGTGCGCAACGCGAATGAAAAATGACTGGGATATCGAATCTGCCATAGCCACATACAACGTGGAGGGATGGGGCGAGGGCTATTTTACTGTCAATGGCTCCGGCAACGTGGAAGCGCAGCCGTTGAAGAATGATGGCGGTTCTATCGATCTGCTGGAAGTCGTCAATGAGGCGCGTGCAAGAAACCTCAGTTTTCCGTTATTGATTCGGTTCCAGGATTTGCTCCGTCACCGGGTGGAATCAATTAATCGCGCATTTCAGACCGCGATCTCTGAGTTCGGCTATCAAAATGACTATCGCGGCGTTTTCCCGATCAAGGTCAACCAGCTGCGCGAAGTCGTCGAAGAAATCGTCGATGCAGGCGAACAATTTCATTTTGGCCTCGAAGCAGGGAGTAAGCCGGAGCTCGTGGCCGCGCTTGCGATGCAGAAAGACCCCGAGACTTTGATCATCTGCAATGGCTACAAGGATCCTGCTTTCATTCGCCTCGCGTTGCTCGGTCGCAAACTAGGCAAACGGGTCGTCATCGTGGGAGAAAAGCTGGAAGAGGTTGAGCAAATCATCCGTGCGTCTAAGGAAGTCGGCGTCGAACCTTGGATTGGAATTCGTGCTCGCTTACACAGCAAAGGTTCCGGGAAATGGTCGCCGAGCGGCGGCGAGAACGCCAAGTTCGGCCTCGACACGACCAATCTGGTCGCTGCGAGTCAGATGTTAAAGGATGCCGGGCTGGCGCACTGCCTGAAACTTGTCCATTTCCACGTCGGATCGCAGGTACCTGACATTTCGGTGATCAAACGCGCAGTGCGCGAAGGCGCGCGATATTACGCAAAGCTGTCGAAACTCGGACACGAACTTGGTTATCTCGACGTCGGCGGCGGGCTCGGTGTCGATTACGATGGATCGCGCAGCGATTTCGACAGTTCGACCAATTATTCGCTCCAGGAATACGCGAACGACGTCGTCTGGAACATCATAGACGTTTGCGACTCCGAAGGCGTCGCGCATCCGGCGATTGTGAGTGAGAGCGGGCGCGCCACTGTCGCGCATCATTCTGTGCTGGTGGTCGAAGCGTTTAGTTCGATCGAAAAGACAGCACCAAAGCTCAAGGTCGAAGCGAGCGAGAACGACCACAAACTGGTAGCGGATATCCTTGACATAAAACAGCGGTTGAAACGCGGAAATCGTCTTGAGAGTCTGCACGACATCCAGCAAATCAAAGAAGAGTCGCAGCAAACATTCGATCTCGGTCTGCTCGATCTCGAATCGAAAGCGAAGATCGACACGGTTTACTGGCAGGTCGC
>Ga0070659_100001811_pt1 | contig 15375 bp, 9 predicted proteins | sample KBSC23metaG_FD_64666 | JGI IMG/M metagenome (GOLD analysis project Ga0070659, IMG submission 64666) | Corn rhizosphere microbial communities from Kellogg Biological Station, Michigan, USA - KBS C2-3 metaG | ecosystem: Host-associated > Plants > Roots > Rhizosphere > Soil ... | reverse complement strand
AGCTTCCCGGTGACGCTGAATCCTTCGCAGTCGGTGACGTTGCAGGTGCAGTTCCAGCCTGCGGCTACGGGAACGGCGACGGGGCAGTTGACGATTACGAGCAATTCGAGCACGGGCAGCACGGCTGGCGTGACGTTGAGCGGGACGGGCGCGGCGGCGGCGAATCCGCAGTTGACGGTGAGCACGGCGAGCTTGAGTTTTGGCAGCGTGACGGTGGGTTCGGCGACGACGCAGCCGGTGACGCTGACCTCGACGGGGACGACGGCGGTGACGGTAAACTCGGCTTCGATTACGGGAGCTGGCTACAGCATCGCGGGTGCGAGTTTGCCGGTGACGCTGAATCCTTCGCAGTCGGTGACGTTGCAGGTGCAGTTCCAGCCAACGGCTACGGGAACGGCGGCTGGGCAGTTGACGATTACGAGCAACTCGAGCACGGGCAGCACGGTTGGAGTGACGTTGAGCGGGACAGGAGCGGCGGCGGCGAATCCGCAGTTGACGGTAAGCACGGCGAGTCTGAGTTTTGGGAGTGTGACGGTAGGGTCGGCGACGACGCTACCGGTGACGCTGACCTCGACGGGAACGACGGCGGTGACGGTGAACTCGGCTTCGGCGACGGGTTCGGGTTACAGCATCGTGGGGGGGAGCTTCCCGGTGACGCTGAATCCTTCGCAGTCGATGACGGTGCAGGTGCAGTTCCAGCCTGAGGCTACGGGAACGGCGGCTGGGCAGTTGACGATTACGAGCAACTCGAGCACGGGCAGCACGGCTGGAGTGACGTTGAGCGGTACGGGAGCAGCACAGCCACACGAGGTGGACCTGAGCTGGACAGCGCCGAGCAGCTCGAACGACGCTGTGGCGGGTTATCACATCTATCGGTCATCCAGCACCGGGGTGTTTACGCTGATCAACTCTGCGTTGAATGTGCCGACGACCTATGTGGACAACACGGTTGCCAGCGGGGCGTCGTACACGTACTACGTCAAGAGCGTGGACTACAGCGGGATTGAGAGCGATCCGTCGAACCAGGCGTCGTTTACGATTCCGTAGAGTATTGGCATTTTTCCTGAAGCTGTAGTTCGGTGCGACTCGAAGCGAGACGCAGATTCCCTTCGGGAATGACAAACAAAGGGGGATGGAAACGCAGGTCCTTTCGGGAATGACAACAAATCCAAGGACAGCAAATCCCGCTTCGGAGGATGAGGTCGCGCGAACCAGGTCTTCAGGGAAAATACTTTAGGAGAAGGAGCAAGACCTGCCTCGATTGAGGCTGCCGTGCCGGAGGTTTGCATAGTGCGCGTGTTTGCAAACGTTCGGGATGATGGTTTGCATCGCTTTGCATACTTTGAAACGGATTGCCCTTTTGCTCTTTCGCTCGAAGGGCGGCACGGCCAGGGTCGCCTCGATCCTGGCCAGTTGCCGGAGCGATTCAGCACCTGTACGGGGTGGAAGCAGAGCATCGGCAACTGAACGGAGCAAAGAAAGCGGGCGCTCCGAATTTGCTCTGAGAAAACGAACCGACACAATAGGCAAAGATAGCGGTGGCAGCCAGATTCGGCACGTAACGTGCAGGTTGACCTGGCGGACCAGTGCGCCGCCATGCGAAGAATGGTTGCAGAGTCTTGATGGAGTTGTGCGCACGGTCGGCTGAGGAAGCGAGGCCGCTATGCCCAACTATCGACGACAGACTTCAACGTGGACCATCTCCTCCTTCCTTGCGGTGCTGTTGGCGACGTTGTTTGGCGTGGCTGGAGCGGCACATGCTCAATGCAGTAACCCTGCCAACGCGATCGTTGCTGAGAACTGTCTGCCTGGGAACCCACAAAGCGAGTGGGACATTAATAACAGTGATGCGGGGGACCCAACGATCCAGGGTTTTGCCACCGACATCAGCGTGAACCGGGGCAGTACGGTCTATTTCAAGATCAAGACGAATGCGTCCGCGTACACCATCAATATCTACCGCATGGGGTATTACGGAGGGATGGGAGCGCGTAAGGTCGCCACGATCACCCCGTCTGTGCCGCTGCCTCAGACACAGCCTGCGTGTGCAACGGATGCCAGCGTTGGCCTTGCGGACTGCGGTAACTGGGCCGTCTCGGCATCGTGGGCGGTTCCGGCAACCGCTACTTCAGGTATTTACTTCGCCCACCTGATCCGCACCAATACAGGAGGAGACAGCCACATCGTATTTATTGTGCGAAATGACTCGAGCCACTCGGCTGTTTTGTTTCAAACCAATGACTCCACCTGGCAGGCTTATAACTACTACGGCGGAGGAAGCTTTTACGGGCCGAACTCTCCGAGCTTTGACCTGTCTAACCGGTCTTATAAGGTGAGTTACAACCGACCGGTGATGACGAGGGGATTTGATAATGAATCGGCCACATGGGTCTTTGGTTCTAACTACCCCATGGTGCGGTGGCTGGAGGCGAACGGCTACGATGTCACGTACTTCACCGACGTGGATGCGGCGCGCAATGGAAGCCTGATCCTGAACCATAAGCTATACATGGCCGATGGTCACGACGAATATGTTTCAGGCCCCGAGCGCGCGAATATCAAAGCGGCGCGGGATGCGGGCGTGAACCTGGCGTTTTTTACGGGCAACGGGATGTTCTGGAAGACGCGCTGGGAGAACAGCATCGACGGATCGAATACGGCGTATCGAACGCTGGTCTGCTATAAGGAGACCCTTGCGTTTGCGAAGATAGACCCCACTTCGACGTGGACAGGCACATGGCGCGACCCCAGCTTCAGTCCGCCTGCGGATGGGGGCCAGCCGGAGAACGTGCTTCAGGGCACCATCTTCATGGTGAATGGACCCGGCGCGGACAATAACGGTCTGTCGCTCAAAGTCCCTGCCGCCGACGGGAAGATGCGCTTCTGGCGCAATACGGCGGTCGCCTCGCTGGCTGCAAGCCAGACGTATACGATGCCGGCGGGAACCCTGGGCTACGAATGGGATGAAGACGTTGACAACGGGTTCAGACCGGCGGGATTATTCGACCTTTCAACTGCAACCTATTCTCTGAATACCGACCTTCTGCTGGACTACGGCGGGGCTTATGGCGCGGGAACCGCGACCCACCATATGACGATGTACCGCGCTCCGAGCGGGGCGCTCGTGTTTGGCTCCGGAACTGTGCAATGGTCATGGGGACTGGACAGCAACCACGATAATTCGTTTGGCTTCGCCACGCCCAATCCCGATATGAATATGCAGCAGGCTACGGTCAACCTGTTTGCTGACATGGGAGTGCAGCCGGCGTCGTTGCAGCCTGGTCTGTCGACGGCGACTGCTTCAACGGACACGACGCGCCCGGTTTCGACAATTACGTCGCCTGTGGCGAATACGACGGTCCACACCGGGAATGGAGTCACGATTACGGGAACGGCGACCGACACTGGCGGCGTCGTTGCGGGGGTTGAGGTCTCCGGCGACAATGGTGCGACCTGGCACCCTGCAACCGGGCGTGCGAGTTGGAGCTATACCTGGACGCCGTCGGTGGTGGGCTCGGCCACGATTCTGAGCCGCGCGGTGGACGACAGTGGGAACCTGGAGACTCCGAGCAGCGGTGTAACCGTCAACGTGCAGCCGCAGACGTGTCCGTGCAGTATATGGAATGCGTCGAGTTCACCGACGGTACCCGACAGCGGAGACGGCAATTCCGTGGAAGTGGGTGTGAAGTTCCGGGCCGACTCCGATGGCTCGGTGCTTGGCGTCCGGTTCTACAAGGCCTCGACGAACACGGGCACTCATATCGGACATTTGTGGTCAAGCACGGGAACGCCGCTGGGCACAGCGACCTTCACGAAGGAGAGCGGATCGGGTTGGCAGCAGGTCAATTTTTCGTCCCCTATTTCAGTTACGGCCAATACGACCTATGTGGCTTCGTATCTTGCGCCTGGAGGGCATTACTCGGATGATTCTGAATACTTTCTGCAGGCGGGATATAACAATCCGCCGCTGCATGCTCTGGCGAATGGAGTGGACGGAACGAACGGGGTGTATCTTTACACAACCTCGGGCGGCTTTCCCAACCAGAGCTATCTTTCGACGAACTACTGGGTGGATGTGGTCTACACGTCCTCGAATACCTATAGCTTGTCGGGAACGATTTCAGGCACGGGCGGCGGAGGGGCAACTGTAAGCCTGACCGGTACGGAATCGCTTTCAACTACGTCCAGCGCTTCGGGAAGCTATAGCATCGACGGCCTGATCAACGGGACTTATACCGTCTCGGTAAGTAACCCTGGTGTTACATTTGCTCCGACGAGTCAGACAGTCACCATTAACGGCACTCCTGTATCGAATGTCAACTTTACTGCGACGGTGACTAACCCGCTTAGTATCTCCGGAACGATTACGGGCGGCGCTGGAGCGAAGGTCAATCTGGGCGGGGCGGCGACGGCAACAACTACGGCAGATTCGTCGGGAAACTATAGCTTCAGCGGTCTGATGGGCGGATCGTATACGGTGACGCCGGTTCTTCCGGGCTACATTTTTACCCCGTACTCGCAGTCAGTGAATCTGTCTGCCACGAATGCAACGAATGTGAACTTCCAGGGCCAGGTGTGTACCTGTGTTTCGATCTGGAAGCCGTCGTCGGCACCTTCACTGATTGACAGTAACGATGGCACGCCGGTTGAAGTCGGCGTTAAGTTCAGGGCGGATGCGACAGGCTATATTGCCGGCGTTCGTTTCTACAAAGCAGCTACCAATGTGGGCACGCATGTGGCCCATCTCTGGTCGGGCACCGGAGCATTGTTGGCTACGGCTAGCTTTACCAACGAAACGGCATCGGGCTGGCAGCAGGTTAATTTCTCTCAACCGGTCGCTATCTCTGCAAATACGACTTACATCGTCTCTTACTTTGCGCCGTCCGGGCACTACTCTGCCGACACCAGATATTTTGCAACGACTGGAGTGGACAGCCCGCCGCTCCATGCTCTGGCGGAGGGTGTCGATGGGTCCAACGGCGTGTATGTGTATACCTCCAGCGGCGGAGTGTTCCCGGCTAATTCGTATCAGTCAACTAACTACTGGGTTGATGTGGTGTACATGGGGTATCAGTCCTACGGCATCAGTGGAACGATCAGCGGAGCAGGCGCTGGGGCAACCGTTACGCTGAGCGGGCCAGCGACGGGCGTAACAACAGCGGACAGTTCCGGGAATTACGGCTTCAGCGGCTTGTTCGCCGGAACCTACACGGTGACGCCAGGCAAGACTGGTTACATCATGGTTCCCGGAAGCCAGACGGTTGCGATCAGCAACGCCAGCGTGACCGGGGTTAACTTTACGGTCCCGTCCATTTGCCCGTGCAATACGGTGTGGCAGCCCTCGACGGTGCCGACGGTGATCGACCAGAATGATCCGCAAGCGACTGCGCTTGGGCTCAGATTCCGCGCGGACAGCGACGGCTATGTTGTGGGTGTTCGCTTCTATAAATCTGCCGCCAACACCGGCACGCACATTGGGAACCTCTGGACGAACGCGCAGTCCGGATCGGGCAGCCTGCTGGCGACCGCTTCGTTTGCCAACGAAAGTGCTACGGGATGGCAGCAAGTGACATTCGCCAATCCTGTGCCGGCCAAGGCGAATACGACCTATGTCGTGTCCTACTTCGCGCCGGCGGGACACTACTCAGCGACCGCTGGGGCCTTTGCCACGTCCGGTGTAGACAGCCCACCGCTTCATGCATTGGCTAACGGGGTGGATGGCCTGAACGGCATCTACTCGTACTCGTCTACGAGTACGTATCCGAGCAGTAGCTTCAACTCCTCCAATTACTGGGTCGATGTGATCTACGCTCCGGCGACAACCTATACGCTTGCGGGCACGATCACCGGGGTTGGAGCTAGCGGGACGCTGGTGACTCTCTCCGGTCCGGTGAGCGCAACGGCGACTACCGGAGCCTCGGGCGCCTTTGCGTTCAATGGTCTACCTAACGGGACTTATACGGTGACGCCGAGCAACGGCGGAATTGCTTTCAATCCGGCAAGCCAGACGGTGACGATCAACGGAGGGCATCAACTGACTGTCAACTTTACATCGAGCCTTCCCTATAGCATCTCGGGCACGATTGCGGGCGGCGGTGGCGACACGGTTGCTCTATCGGGTTCGGCAACGGCAACAACGACGGCGGATGCCTCGGGCAACTACACGTTCCCACAGGTGGCAAACGGGACTTACACGGTGACGCCTGGAACGGCAGGCTTTGCAGTCAGTCCGGCGAGCCAGAACGTGACGGTGAATGGAGCGGTTGTTACCGGGGTCAACTTCACGGCTACGGTTGTGACGTACGCGGTCAGCGGAACGATCACCGGCGGAGCTGGTGCGACGGTCTCTCTGACGGGTCCGGCGACCGCGACGACGACGGCGGATGCGTCCGGAAACTACAGCTTCGGCGGACTTGTCGATGGGACCTACACGGTGAGACCGTCTGGCGCAAACCTGATCTTCAATCCAGGAACTCTGACGCTGGTTGTCCATGGGGCAAACATTACCGGGGCCAATTTTGCTGTATTGGGCAACTGCCCGTGCAACACGATCTGGCAACCCTCTGTTATTCCTGGGTCTTCTGATGTGGGCGACACAAATTCGGTGGAACTGGGAGTGAAGTTCCGCGCCGATGCAGATGGGTATGTCTCCGGTATCCGGTTCTATAAGTCGTTCTCGAATCAGGGAACGCATCAGGGGAGCCTGTGGACAAGCACGGGAACCCTGCTGGCAACGGCAACCTTCGCGAGTGAAAGCAGCACTGGATGGCAGCAGGTGATTTTCTCGCAGCCGGTTGCTGTGAAGGCGAACACGACTTATGTGGCTTCGTACTTTGCGCCGAAGGGCCACTATGCGGCCGATTCGGGGTTCTTTACCTCGCAGGGCGTGAATGCGCCTCCGCTGCACGCGCTGCAGAATGGCGTAGACGGACCGAATGGCGTCTATGGCTATTCGGCGACGAGCGCATTCCCAACCAGCAGCGCCAACGCCACCAATTACTGGGTTGACTTGATTTACTCGCCCACGACGACATATACCATCGCCGGCACTATCAGCGGTCCCGGGGGAGCGGGGGCCGCAGTGAATCTGAGTGGAGCGGCGACTGCCACCACGACTGCGGACGCTTCGGGAAAATTCAGCTTCAATGGACTGGCGAACGGAAACTACACGGTTGTGCCCAGCGCATCAGGCTACCAATACAACCCCGCGGCGACGGCAGTGACGGTGAACAACGCGCATGTGCTGGGTATCGCAATCACGTCGAGCCAGACGAACGGCATCTCGGGCACCATTAGCGGCGCAGGAGGCGCGGGGGCGACGGTGACATTGAGCGGCGCAGCGACGGCCACCGTAACTGCGAATGCATCCGGAGTCTACAGCTTTACCGGACTGGCGAATGGAAACTACACAGTGACTCCATCAAAGACGGGATATGTCATGACGCCGAGCAGCCAGGCGGTGACAGTGAACGGATCCAGCGCAACGGCCAACTTTACCTCTCTACAGATCTATACGCTGAGCGGCACGCTGAGCGGAGCGGGTGGCAGTGGAGCGACAGTGACCCTGAGCGGAACATCGTCGGCGACAGTAACGGCGAGCAGCACCGGCGCGTATAGTTTCACTGTGACGAATGGGTCCTACACGGTGACTCCGACGAAGACCGGATTCATCTTTACTCCAGCCAATCGCGCGGTGACGATTAACGGGGCCAATGCGACGGCGAACTTTACCTCAGCACAGACCTACTCAATTACAGGAACAATTACCGGGGTAGGCGGAGTAGGAGTTACAGTCTCCCTGACCGGAAAGGCAACTGCTAAAACGGTTACAGACTCGTCCGGGGCATTTACCTTCAGCGGACTGGTGAGCGGCACCTATAAAGTGCAGCCGAAGAAGTCCGGAACGACCTTTATACCTTCAAGCCAGTCAGTCACGATCAATACTTCCAATGTGACTGGCGTGAACTTCCTTGCGCTGTAGACGGCAGGTGCGACGAACCACGTGAGCCGGGCAGGAACAGTTCCTGTGACGAAGCGGCCTTCACGGTTTTACCCAGAATGATCTTGCTGGAGAGTTCGGGATACCAGAATGACATGAACGCGATTGGAAAGCCGTCTCAGATGCTGACGGCCTGGAGCGATTCGATGACGTAATTCTGTTCCGGCTCTGTCATCTGGTGGAAGAGCGGCAGGATGAGTCCGGTATCGGTAGCGAGATTGGTGTGGGGCAGGGAGCGGTCCCAGCGTGCGGAGCAATAGGGAAGCTCACGGTGGATGGCCATGATGGCGCGGCGGGTGGAGATCTTCTTTTCGAGCAATTCCTGCATGATGGCATCGCGGTTTGATGCGTGCTCGCCGGTGAGACGCACCATGTAGGACTGATAGTTGTGGCGGCAGTTGGCGGGGGCTGCAGGTGTGACCATCCACGGTAGATGCTGGAGCGCGGCGGTATAATGCGCGGCGAGATGGCGCCGCCGTTCGAGGAAGCCGCTGAGCCGGTCGAGCTGAGTGATGCCGATGGCTGCCTGCATGTCCGTCATGCGGAAGTTGAAGCCGACTTCATCGTAGGTTTCGGTGACGACCTGCTTTGCGCTGTGGCGCGCGACATCGGAGAGGCTCATGGCGTGCTGCCTGAGGCGGCGAAGACGTTCGGCGATGGCGGCGTCGTTGGTGGTGATCATGCCGCCTTCGCCGGTGGTCAGAACTTTTCTGGGGTGGAAGCTGAAGCAGGCCATCGTGCCGATGGGTGCGCCGATCAGCCGTCCTTCGTATTCGGAGCCGATGGCGCAGGCGGCGTCCTCGACGAGGGCGAGATGGTGCTTTTCGGCGATCTGGAGCAGAGAGTTCATCTCGGCGGGCAGGCCGATCTGGTGGACGACGAGGATGGCTTTGGTGCGCGGCGTGATGAGGGCCTCGATGCAGTTGGGATCGAGGTTGTAGGTGGCGAGGTCGATGTCGCCGAAGACAGGGGTCGCGCCAACGTAGGCGATGGAGTTTGCCGTGGCGATAAAGGAGAGGCTGGGGCAGATGACCTCGTCGCCCACGCCGATGCCTAATGCGATGAGGGCGAGATGGAGCGCGGTGGTACAGGAGGAGACGGCGACCGCGTGGCTGCAACCGATGAAGGCGGAGAACTTCTGCTCGAACTCTGCGACGCGCGGACCCTGCGTAATCCAGCCGGAGCGGAGCACCTCGACGACGGCCTGCTCCTCAGTGGTGCCGATAAAGGGACGCGCTACGGGGATGGTCGTCGAGGGTGTGGTTGCGAGAGACGAAAGAACGCTCATCGTATACCTCCGGCGGGGGCCAATTCGGATCTGGCCGCTTCTCGCCACTGAATCAGCGCCTTGAGGCCGCTTTCGAGATCGACCTGTGCGGTGAAGCCGAGCATCTTTTGTGCCTTGTCGACAGCGGCGCGGCGCGCCTGAACGTTGTTGACCTTGCGTGCCGGCAGGTACTCCGGTTGAAGCGAGGAGCCGGTGATCTTCAGCAGCAGATGGCAGAGTTCGTTGAGCGTGGTCTGGACGCCGCGGCCGACGTTGAAGACTTCATCGGTTGTGTCGGAGACGAGACCGGCAAGATTGGCGCGGGCGATGTCTTCGATGAAGACGAAGTCCATGGACTGCGAGCCGTTGCCGAAGATCTTTGGCGGCTGGCCTGCTTCGATGGCGTCGAGCCAGCGGATGAGGACTTCGGTGTACACGCCGTCGATGTCCATGCGCGGACCGTAGATATTGAAGTAGCGGAAGGCAACGTAGGGAAGGCGGAACATCTCGAAGTAGGCGCGGAGCATCTGCTCGTTGGCGATCTTGCCTGCTCCGTAGAGAGTTCGGTTGTTGAAGGGGTGGGCCTCATCCATGGGCAGGTAGGAGGGATTGCCATAGACCGAGGCCGAGGAGGCGGCCACGATCTTTTTGACTTTGTGGCGCACGGAGCTTTCAAGGACGTTTGACATGCCGTTGATGAGAACCTCGACGGCTTCGCGGGGGGCCTCGGCGCAGCGTGTGATGCGCAGCGCGGCTTCATGGAAGACGTAGTCTACGCCAGCGATGGAGTTGTCGATGAGATCGCGGTCGCGGACGTCGCCTTCAATGACAACCAGGCGTCCGGTGCTCCGGGCCTTTTCGAGGTTGCGGAGGTTTCCGCGGATGAAGTTGTCGAGCACGCGGACCTCGTCCGCGCCTGCCTTGATCAACTGATCGGCGGTCGTACTGCCGACAAAACCTGCCCCGCCGGTGATGAGAATCCTGGTTCCTTGAATGGGGTTCATTGTGCTCCTTCGCCGCTCGTTCCGGTGCCTGTCGCCGGTTTGAACTTTCGTGTCTGCCGGTAAAAATTCGTCCATGCAGGATAGGACAGGTTACTCCTTGCGATGCCGGATGATCCTGGCAGGCACGCCAGCGACCACGGAGTACTCGGGGACATCCACCGTAACGACTGCGCCTGCGCCGACGATGGAGTGTGCTCCAACGTGAACGCCGGGAAGAATGGTTGCGTTGGTGCCGATGTCGGCCCCGTAGCCGATGACGACGGGCTTGATCGTGAGCTCGGTTGCGATGATGGGTACGTCGAGCGGTTCGCCGGTGTGGGCGGAGCCGAGCACCTTGGCTCCGGGACCCCAGCCTACGTAGTCCTCCAGAACGAGGTCGCGCGCATCGAAGTAGGCGTGGGGGCCGATCCAGACGTGATTGCCGATGCGGCAGGCGCCGTCGAAGCGGCCCTGGATCATGGTTTGCGCGCCGATGAAGACGGCATCGCCCAGCTCCATGGTTTCAGGATGCTTGACGACGACTTCGGGGCCAACCTGGAGAGCGTGTCCGGCGGTGCGGCACATGGCGCGAAAGACAACGCGGCGCAGCAGCGACTCGAAAGGGCCTTCTTCACTGCGATACCTGGAATAAAGGGCGAGCAGTTCGCGGGGCGAAAGGGTTTGCTTGAGGTGGGCGGCAAAGTCCCACTCCCATGCCGGGTCGTCGGTGACGCGGGCGCTGCCGAAGACAGCAGGAACGACGCGGGAGCCGATGACGTCTGCGGATTGGCGCTCAGGCGACAAGGCAGCCCTCCCTGAGTTCGGCGGCGACTCGTTCGATCGCCTCGGTCTCGATGCCAGGGTACATGGGCAGCGAGAGGATGCGGTCCTTCGTTCGTTCGGTGACGGGGAAGTCGCCTTGTTTGTAACCGAGCGAATGGTAGGCCTGTTGCAGATGCAGTGGGACGGGATAGTGGAGGCCGGACTCGATGCCGGCGTCGGTTAGCTGCCGGCGCAGAGCGTCGCGGTTGTCGGATTGGACGACGAAGAGATGGTAGACGTGGCGGCCGTAGGGCATCTCGGTGGGAGTGACGATCCCGGAGCCAGCTAACGCGCGGGCGTATGCCGTGGCGGCGTGGCGGCGCTGGTCGTTCCAGCGGTCGAGGTGCTTGAGCTTGACGGAGAGGATGCCGCCCTGGAGTCCTTCCATACGCATGTTAAGCCCCGGGAAGACGTGCTCGTAGCGTTTGGCGGAGCCGTGGTCGCGCCACATGCGGATGGATGCGGCTAGCGCGGCGTTGTTCGTAGTGACGGCGCCACCTTCGCCGCAAGCGCCGAGGTTTTTGCCGGGATAAAAGCTGAAACAGCCGGCGATGCCGAAGGATCCCGCTCTGCGGCCCTTGTACTCGGCCCCATGCGCCTGGCAGGCGTCTTCGACGACGGGGATGCTGCGGCGGTTGGCGATTTCGAGGATGGGATCCATGTCCGCAACCTGACCGTAGAGGTCAACGGGGATGATGGCGCGCGTGCAGGGCGTGATAGCCGCTTCGAGCAGCGTCGGGTCCAGGGTGAAAGAGACAGGGTCGATGTCCACAAACACTGGCCGCGCACCGACGGCGGTGATTGCCTCGGCGGTGGCGATGAACGTGTGGGGAACGGTGATGACTTCGTCGCCCGGGCCGATGCTCATGGCCGCGAGCACAAGATGCAGCGCGGCGGTGCCGGTATTGACGGCTACGCAGTGCGCGGTGCCGGTGTAGGCGGCGAACTCCTGTTCAAATCGCCGGACCTCCGGGCCGAGAACGAAGGTCGAATCGCGCAGGACACGATTGAAGACTTCGCCGAGGTCGTCCTTGATTTCTTCGTGGAGAGATTTCAAATCGACAAAGGGAACCTTCATTTGTCCTCCGGCTCGTTCACGATTTTTCTGAGCACCCGCGCTGGATTTCCGGCGACGATGGTGTGTGGAGGAACGTCGCGGGTGACGACGCTGCCTGCACCGACGATGGCGGACTCTCCAATGGTGACGCCGCACAGAATGGTGGAACTGGTGCCGATGGAAGCTCCGCGTTTGACCACCGTGGCGATGACCTGCCAGTCGTCTTCTGTTTGCAGGCCGCCGCCTGCGCTTGTGGCGCGGGGATATTTGTCGTTGATGAAGGAGACGTTGTGGCCGATGAAGACGTCGTCTTCGATCTGCACGCCTTCGCAGACGAATGTGTGGCTGGAGACCTTGACGTTGCGGCCGATGGAAGCGTTCTTTTGAATTTCAACGAAAGCGCCGATGCGGCTGTTGTCGCCAATGGAGCAGCCATAGAGATTGACGAAGGCGAAGAAGGTCACGTTCGCGCCGAGGGTCACGTCCGGTGCGATGCGACAGAACTCCGGGGCGCGGGAAGACGCGGGTGCATCTTCGCCGGTCTCGGAGTCGAGTTGGATGGGCACCTGCATTATGCGGCTCCCAAGGTGAGGGCAGGATTGAGCGCAGGGTTGAGTGTGTGGGGTAGCACAGGGCCGGGCACGGTGCTTGCCGGTCTGAGGTCAACCAGCCGGCCGCGCTGCTTCATCGAGCGGGAGGCACTCTCCAGAATGCGCACGATGCGCAGTCCGGCCTGACCGCCGGTGATGGGCTCGGCCCCTGTGCGGATGCACTCGACGAAGTGTTGTATCTCGATTTTCAGGGCTTCGGAGACATCCAGATGCGGAGCGTGCATGTCGCCGGAGCGGTAGCCGACCAGGGCTTTGTACATTGAGTCGCGTGACCCGTTGACGGTGATGCCCTTGTCGTACACCTTAATCTTTTCGCTGGGCTCCATGTCGTCGTAGACGATCATCTGCTTGCTGCCGCCAACCAGGGTGCGGCGGACCTTGACTGGGGAAAGCCAGTTGACGTTGACGTGCGCAATGACATTCTCGTCGAAGAACATGGTGAGATAGGCGAGGTTTTCGACACCTCCAAAGAGGTGGTTGATGCCAGTGGCCGCGACGGCGCATGGAGACGAGGGCAGGATGTAGTCCATGATGGCGAGGTCGTGAACGGCGAGGTCCCAGATGACATCGACATCGCGCTGGAACAGGCCCAGGTTGATGCGCGTGGAATCGTAGTAGAGAACGTCGCCCAGGGCCCCTGAGGAGACAATCTCTTTCATCTTGCGCACGGCCCCGGTATAGACAAAAGTATGGTCGACCAGGAGGGTGAGCTTGCGGCGGCGGGCCTCTTCGATCAGGTGGAGGGCCTGCTCGGAGGTGGAGGTCATCGGCTTCTCGACGATGACATGCTTGCCGTGCTCGAGTGCCTGGAGCGCGAGGTCGTAGTGGGTGGAGACGGGCGTTGCAATGGCGATTGCGTCAATCTTCGGGTTTTCGAGGAGATGACGATAGTCGGTCGTTACTTCAACCGAGGGATAGCGGTTCAGAACCTGCTGCAAGCGGTCTTCGCGCACGTCGCTGACTGCGATGAGCTGCGTCTCCGCTACTTCGAACAAGTTGCGAACCAGGTTGGGTCCCCAATAACCATAACCAATGACTCCAACGTTGATCACAAGTCCTCCTCCTATGTTTACGGGCCAGCTTCAAAGACGAACCAGACAGGTGCAAACATTGTGACAATTGCCTGCACAGTCGCTGCTTCGGGTGGCCGGGATGGAGTGTCTTACAGTTCCATCCTTGAATCAAGGCACTTCGTGGTGGCCAGAGAGCGCCACTTGCGGTTAAGCATGTCTGGTTCCAAAAGACATGCGGGGGACATCATGGGATCCCGATCTTTCCATGGCCCTCTACGGAGCGTTGCTCCAATGGCGGTTTGGAGCGCACCGAGGGGAGCCCAACCTCCTTAATCTTGTGCAGCAGAGCGCGATAGCTGATGCCAAGGGCATGAGCGGTCCTGGTGCGGTTCCAGGCGTTGGTTTGCAACGCGCTCAGGATGACGCTGCGTTCCAGATGCTGAACCGCTCGTCTGGTCTGAACGCGCAGAGGGGTTGCGAGATCGACGGTGGAGGACGGCGCGGCGGGGGCGGCCCCGACACCACGCAGCACGGGGACCAGATGCTCTTCGCCGCCAAGCAGCACATATCGCTTGGCCATGTTTTCCAATTCGCGGATGTTGCCCGGCCAGTGATAACACTCCATCAGCTTGATAAAGGGAGCACGCAAAGGCACGGGCTTTCTGGAGAATTGCGCAGCATACGTACTGATGAAGTGTTCCATCAGGATGGGCACGTCGGAGATGCGGTCGCGCAGGGCAGGCATGTCGATGTGCAGAACGTCGATGCGGTGGAAGAGGTCAATGCGGAATCGACCAGCCGCAACCGCCTCTTCGAGATTGTGGCTGGTAGCGCAGACCAGGCGGACCTCTGCCGGAGGGCCATCCGGGATGCCGAACCGGGTAGGGGGAAAACCGTTAAGCGCGCGCAGCAGCCGGGACTGCAGGGGTAGATCCAGCTCGGCGATCTCGTCCAGAAACAGGGTGTCCCGGCACGGTTGAGGGCAGTCTTCTATCGAAGGGTTCGCAGGCTTATCCGCTACCGCGCCAGTACCGAAGAGTTTGCCCTCGAAGACATCGTGCGGAACGGAGGGGCAGTTGATTTTGACGAAACTGCCGTCTCGGCGTGCGCTGAGGTCATGCACGGCCCTTGCGGACAATTCCTTACCGGTGCCGCTTTCGCCGGTGATGAGAACCGGGACGTCGGTTTGAGCAGCTCTTCGCAACTGCTCGCCGACGCGCCGGATTGCCGGAGATGCCCCCAGAAGGGATTCTGCCGGTCCGCTATGTTGCCTATCGAACATAGACCTTGTGGAGTCTGTGGCATGTACGTTGCCATTCTTTCCAGCGAGAAAAAGTTTTCTGTAAACCTCGTCTGGCGAATTCAGGCGGGCCGGATTGTGTTGTAAGCCGGGCCTGAAGAGATGGTGTTTTTAGGGAAGGTCTGATTAAGCCCGCGAAGATTCCGCCAGAGGCTAAAGCCTCATTGAATCGAAGTGGCTTACGGCGCGGCTCAAGAGGGTGCGGAAAAAGTGCGTCCGGCAGCTTGTGCAGAAAGGCCCGGGGCTGAAGCCCTTTGAATTTGCCGGGATTTTCGCAGGGCTGAAGCCCTGCGCTCCCACCGAAAGGCACAGATGGCGAGTTT
>Ga0070659_100001805_pt1 | contig 15397 bp, 7 predicted proteins | sample KBSC23metaG_FD_64666 | JGI IMG/M metagenome (GOLD analysis project Ga0070659, IMG submission 64666) | Corn rhizosphere microbial communities from Kellogg Biological Station, Michigan, USA - KBS C2-3 metaG | ecosystem: Host-associated > Plants > Roots > Rhizosphere > Soil ... | reverse complement strand
CGCGGGCACGATGTAGATCCAGTAGGTGAGCATGCCGTACCACTGGAACAGCTTCATCCACCAGAGGCGCCGCATGACGGCCGGCATGTCGCGCACGGCGTCGACGATCTCCGCCAGCGTCGCGGCCACCCCTCGTGCACGCGCGCGCAGTGCCCGCTCCTGTTCGGCACTCAGGGGAAGTTCCGGCGTCGATCGAACCGACCACCACACCGTCGTGAACGAGAACAGCGCGCCCATCAGGAAGGCCACGATCGTGACTTGGGGGATGTGGTGGGCGTTGGTCGCGTCCTTGTCCATGCCGACCCAGACCAGCACGCTCGGCGCCAGGTACGCCAGCGTCTGCGCGAGACCGGTGAACGCGCTTTGCGTCAGGAACCCCAGGCGATGCTGCGAAACGTCGAGTCGGTCGCTGACGAACGCGCGATAGGGCTCCATCGCCACGTTGTTGGCGGCGTCGAGGATCCACAGCAGGCTTGCCGCGAACCACAGGACGGGGCTGAAGGGCATCGCCAGCAGCCCGAGGCTGCACAGCATGGCGCCCACGAGGAAGTAGGGCGTGCGCCGGCCCCAGCGGCTCGTCGTCCGGTCGCTGAGCGCGCCGACGACGGGCTGGACCAGCAAGCCGGTGATCGGGCCCGCCAACCAGAGCAAGGGGAGGCTGGCCTCGTCCGCACCGAGGTACTTGTAGATCGGGCTCATGTTGCTCTGCTGCAGCCCGAAGCTGAACTGGATTCCGAAGAACCCCAGGTTCATGTTCACGATCTGCCAGAAGGACAGTCTCGGCTTGTCTCGCGTCATTGTCGTGGGCCGTTCCGGGCGGTCGATGGCACCCTGATGAAATCAGTATCGCCTGAAATGCAATCGATTGCATATAGGGTAATCACGACCATCGTCGGTCGCGCCGGCCTGTCCTGGAGCCGCCGCGCGCAGGCCAGCGTCGGCGGCTCAGCCGCGCGACGGCAGGGGCCACGCCGCCGTGTCAGGTCTCATCCATGACGTGTCACGGGGCGTTCGATGAGGCGCCCTGATCATTTCGGCTGTCCCTGCGACGGCGAGGAATCTTCCCGCCGAGTCATGCGATATTCCGACTTGAGCGTCCAGGTCTTGCCGCCATCGCTCGACGCCTCATCGCGAAAGACGAGGGAGCCGGGGCGCACGTCGTTGAACGACCATCGGTGCGTCGCCTTCGGATCCAGATCGTGGCTTTCAACGACGACCCCATCCTCCCGGACGGGGCCGGCGAACGTGGCCACGGCGGACACGTAGGGATCGAAGGAGTCGACGTGCCAGGTCGCGGACTTCGGATCGAAGTAGAAGAGTTCAGTGAACACTTCGCGCTCCTTGTTCGTCCCCGAGGGGTCGACGACCCAGAAGTCCTGCAGCGCGCGCCCATCCAGGATCCATCCCGCGGTGAATTGTCCGGAGCGGCGTGACGCCTTCCCATCCTTCGGGAAGTCGGTGTACTCCACATTCCAGGATCCGACGAGCGGAGCCAGCGTCCTTGCATTGGCGCCGAGCGAGGGGTGAGGTCCTGTGGCTTGAAGCGACGTACCCGGTTCAAGGCGCGAATCCGATCCGCTCGCCGCAGCGTCCGCCCCGCCGGGCGTCATGCCGAGGATCACGCACGATGCGGCAACGGTGCACAACACGAACGAAAGTGGCAACAGGCTGGTGCTGCGGTTCATTTGCTTCTGCATACCTTCTCTCCTGAAGTGGTCGACGGGGTTTGGCGGCCGACGTCTCTGCGCATCGCCGTGGCCCCAGTCTAGGAGCGGCCCTCGCAGTTCACCGATACCGCTTGCTGCATCTGGCCGGCGTTTCGCTGCATGGTTGATGCGTTCGGAAAGCGGCTTGGCGTAGAGTCAAGACCATGCGCCCCGTCCTGGTTCCCGTGCTGTCGACCCGCGCTCGCTGGATTGCGGTGCTCTGGTTCGCCGGCGCGCTTTTCGATGCCAGCCAGACCGTCCTGCAGATGCACGCGGAGGGCCGGCACGGACCGTGGCTGCCGCTCTTCGGCGTCGAAATGGTGTCGTGGCTTCCTTGGGCGCTGGCCACCCCGCTGGTCATCCTGCTGGCGCGCCGCTACCCGATTGCTCGAGCGCTCAGTCCGCGCGCCCTGGGAATGCACCTGCTCAGCTTCGTCGTCATCAGCTCGCTGGCGGAGGCGTGGTCCGCTGCGCTGCAGGTGCTGTTCAATCCGTGGGGCAATCGGAAGTGGCCGACCTTCCTGGACACCTGGAGCGCGACGCTCGTGTTCCAGGCCGTGACGTTCCTGGTGGTCTATGCGCTGATCTTCACGGTCACCCATCTCCTGGATGCTCGCGAGAGCATGGCGCGGCAGATGACCGAGAGCGCACGGCTCGGCGAAGAGCTTTCGAAGGCACGGCTGGCCGCCTTGCGCAGGCAGATCGAGCCGCACTTCATGTACAACGCGCTCAATTCCATCGTGGGGCTGGTGCGTGACCAGCGCAACGACGCCGCGGTCAACATGATCGTCGGCTTGAGTGAATTCCTGCGCCGCGCGTCGGAAGACTCCCATCGATCCCAGGTCGCGCTCGCGGAGGAGGTCGAGTATCTGCAGCGGTACCTGGAATTGCAGAAGGTGCGGTTTGGCGAGCGTCTGCAAGTGAAGGTGGATGTTCCGACCGAACTGCTGGGCGCGCGGGTTCCCAACCTGTTGCTGCAGCCGCTCGTTGAAAACGGCATCAAGCATGGAATCGGCAAGCTGGTCTCGGGCGGGCAGGTGCGCGTCGTGGGTTCACGCCACCACGACAACCTTTGCCTCAGCGTCTACAACGATGGCCCGAGCTTGCCCTCGAAGGCCTCCGCGACGCCATCCGGTGTGGGCCTTGCGAACCTGCGCACGCGCCTGGAGATCTTGCATGGCGACGACTTCGACCTGGATTTGAGACTGGCCGAGTCCGGCGGCGCGGAGGTCGTCGTGACACTGCCTTTTGCCCAGGCGTGAATGATGAGCAACGAAAGGCGACCCTTTCCCATACGGGCTCTCGTCGTCGACGATGAATCACTGGCGCGCCGCAACGTGGCCGTGCTCCTGGGGCGTGATCCGGAAATCGGATCCGTCACCGAGTGTTCCTCCGGGCTGGCGGCGCTCGAGGAAATCAGGAGGTCGAGGCCCGACCTCGTCTTTCTCGACGTGCAGATGCCTGAGTGCGATGGCTTCGACGTGCTGGAGTTGCTGGGAAGCGATGTTCCGCCAGTCGTCATCTTCGTGACGGCCTACGACGAGCATGCGCTGCGCGCATTCGAAGTGGGCGCGCTCGACTACCTGCTCAAGCCCTTCGACGACGCGCGCTTCGGCCGCGCAGTGCAAAGGGCCAAGGAAAAGCTCATCCATGTAGCATCGGGGCAGCCCGGGAAGGAGACGCGGCTGGCGGTCAAGAACCGCGGCGAAGTGATCTTCGTCAGGGCCTCGGACATCGATTGGATAGAGGCTGCGGGCTATTACGCCTGTCTTCATGTCGGCAGCCGCACGCACATCATCCGGCGGACGCTGTCGGAGCTCGAGCAGGACCTGGGGGAGGGACGGTTCCTGCGCATCCACCGTTCCTTCATCGTGAACCTGGAGCGCATCAGCGCCCTGGAGCTGCAGGCCGAGGGCGAATACGAGGTGCTGCTGTCTTCGCAGGTTCGCTTGAAGCTGAGCCGACGCTTTCGCAAGCGGCTCCAGGATCGCATGGAGACATTGTCACGACCCGCCGGCTGAGGGGAGGTCGTGCACCTGCCGACCGAGCGAAATCATGGGCGAGAGCCTTCGACTTCGATCGCCATGGGTCGGCGAGTAACAGTTGGTGAGTGCTGCATGTGGCAGTTTGTGGACCACTGCTTGGTCATGACGGCGTCAGCGTTCTGCTCTAACTTGCCTGACCGACCATCTGCGATTTGGAGCAAGCCTTGTCTGAAGGATCCGTGCGTGCCACTCGAATTCTCCTGGCCTCGGCCCTTGTCGCCGCTCTCGCGGCTTGCGGCGGGGGCAGCTCAGGATCGTCCACGGGATCGACGACCAGCGGTGCAAGCGGCGCTTCGTCCCCCACGGGAGGTTCCACGACTGGCACGTCGTCCGGCGGAACCACGTCGGGCGCAACATCGTCGGGCGGTTCGGCGCCCGCCAGCAGTCCCTCGAGCGGCACGACGGCCGGCACCGGTCCGGCAGCCAGGCTGGCCGCGCAGCTCGGCATGCCCAGCCGCCTGCTCGTGGGACTCGGGTCGGGCGGATCCGATACGACGCTGATCCAGCAACAGGGACTCAAGCCGGACATCTATGAGCGCTACCTGGTGGGCATCGACACGCAGGGCGGCTGGACGACCTGGAACTCGCCGTCGGGCGCCTATGCGACCTACGTGATGCAGCAGGCGGACTCCGTCGGCGCGGTGCCCATGTTCACGCTGTTCCAGTTCTCCGCGGACAACATGTCGGACCTGACGTCGCTCGGCACCGCCTCGTACATGCAGGCCTACTGGAGCGATGCCATCACGCTGTTCAAGGCCATCGGCGCCTTCGGCAAGCCGGTGCTGATCAACGTGGAACCGGACTTCTGGGGCTTCGCGCAGGCGACGGCCAATTCGACCTACGGTGGCGATCCGGCGAAGTTGCCCGCCGTCGTCTCGGGCGATTCGGCCTGCGCCACGATGGCGGCGAATGCCACGAGCTTTGCGCCGTGCCTGATGAAGCTCGCCCGCAAGTACGCGCCCAAGGCGGCCGTCGGCTTTCCGCCGAGCAGCTGGGGCGGCACGACGCTGGCCAGCGTGATCACGTTCATGAACGCGATGGGCACGAACCAGGGTGACCTGCTGATCATGCAGACCGTGGACCGCGACGCCGGATGCCGCGAGCAGGCGACGCTGACACCGGCCACTGCGCAGGCCGACTGCGTCGGCGGCGCGGGCCCGTGGTACTGGGACGAGACGAACCAGACCCACCCGAACTTCCAGGACAACCTCTCGATGGCGCAGGCATTCCATGACGGCATCGGCGGCCTGCCGATCGTCTGGTGGCAGACGCCGTTCGGCGCTCCTTCCGCAAGCCCGGGTGGGAGTGCCGGCCACTACCGCGACAACAAGGTCGACTATTTCCTGAAGCACCCCGCCGAGCTGGTCGCCGTCGGCGCGCTGGGCATCGTCTTCGGTGCCGGCGCGGAGAACCAGACGACCCCGTCGACGGACGACGGCCAGTACCAGACGTTGTCCAGACAGTACCTTGCCAAGCCGGCGCCGCTGCCCTGATCTGGCGCGTCCGAGACCATCAGCCGCTGGGCGCCGTGCATGCCGGCGGGGTCGCGCGACTCAGAACGGCGGCAGTTCCGCATGCCCCGTCACGGTCAGCTTCAACATCTGCCCGCGGGCGCGCGCGCCGGTGACCGCAGCCACGGGTTGCCCGGCACCGACCCACAGCCAGACGGTACCGGCATCCACGACGCGCCGTCCGTCGGCCTGGACCACGCTCAGCGCCTTGGCATCCAGCTGGAAGGCAAGCCGACGAGATTCGCCCGCGCGCAACGTCACGCGCCGGAACGCCACCAGCGTGCGCTCGGGCGCCGTTGCGCCGCTGGCGCGGGCATAGACCTGCACCACCTCGGCGGCATCACGCGAGCTCTCGTTCTTCAACAGCACCGACAGCTGCGTGCCGTGGCCTGCTGGTATGCGACTACGAGCCAGCCTGGCCTGCGTGTAGGCAAAGCGCGCGTAGCTCAGGCCATGGCCGAACGGGAACTCGACGTCGCCCTTGAACCGGCGGTAGGTGCGTCCTTGCATGGCGTAGTCTTCGAACGGCGGCAACTGGTCGACCGATCGGTAGAAGGTCAGCGGCAGCCTGCCGGAGGGACTGAAGTCGCCGGCCAGGAGTTCGGCAATGGCCTGGCCGCCCTCGCCCCCGGGATACCACGCCTGCACGATGGCCGCGGCGCGCTGCGTCGCGGCGCCGAATGTCATGGCGCCGCCGCTGAAGTTGATCAGCACCAGCGGGCGGCCCAGGGCCGTCAGGCGATCCAGCAGCTGCTGTTGCGGCGCCGGCAGGTCGATCCGGGTGCGGTCGCCGCCGGCAAAGCCCGGGGCCGTGACCGTCATCTCCTCGCCTTCCAGTTCCGAGGTGAGACCGCTGGCGAACACGACCAGGTCGGCTTGGCGCGCGGCCGCCAGGGCGGCTTCGTCGCTGGCGCTGGGCCGGCTCCACTGCAGCCGCTGCTCGCCGTCCCAGCCGGTCTGCAGCGCCTCCACGCGCACGGCGTAGGTCCGGCCGGCCTGCAGCATCACGCCTCGGGTGCTGGTGGGCCACGCGGCGTCCCAGAGGTCCACGGCGAGCTGGCCGTCGATCCAGATGCGGTAGCCGCGGTTGCCCTTCAGGCGGAAGACGTGTTCGCCGCTTTCGTCGGCGCGCACGTAACCGCTCCAGCGCGCCGATTCCTTGCGGTCGTAGGCATCCGGCCAGCCCCACTTGAAGACGGCCTGCGGCGCGAGTGCAACCGAGGTGGGTGCCCCCTCGAGGTTCATGTTGGCGAAGCGTTCGATCCGCACCCCGGCGCGGGTGCAGGCGGCGTCTGCGCACAGGCTGGTCGCCGGCACGTCTTCCAGAGGCGGCGAGACCCAGCCCGTGCCCGCCACGAAATCGACGTGCGCACCGCGAAGGCGCGCCTTCAGGCCCGCCAGCAGCGTGATCGGCCTGGACGGCGTGCCGTTGTAGTTGCCCACCAGCGCCTCCACGCTGTCGGCATTGGGGCCGATCACCGCGATGCGACGGCGCGGAGCCTTCAGCGGCAACACGCCATCGTTCTTCAGCAGGACCAGCGACTCGCGGGCAGACTCAAGGTCGAGCGCCCGATGCGCCGGGGTGTCGACATCGCGCGCCGTGATCTCGGCAAACGGCCGCTGCCCTGCGGGCGCGAGCAGTCCCAGGCGCAGGCGCACGTCGAGCAGGCGCACCAGCGCGCGGTCGAGGTCGGTCTCGTCCAACAGGCCCCGCTGCACGGCCGCGACCGTGGTGGCGGGCTGGGCGGTCGGGTTGGCACCGAAGTCGCAGATCAGGTCGGTGCCGGCGCGCACCGCCAGCGCCACCGCCTCTTCGGGCGTCCTGGCGTAGTGGTGCGCCCCCTCCTGGTGGATGTCGGCCACGGCGCCGCAGTCGGACACCACAGGGCCCCGGAACTTCCATTCGCCGCGCAGATAGTGCTGCAGCAGGCGCTGGTTGGCACAGGCGGGCACGCCGTCGACGGCGTTGTATGCGCACATCACCGATTCGGCCCGCCCTTCGGTGACGGCCGCATGGAAGGCCGGCAGGTAGGTGTCCACCAGGTCGCGCGGCGAGACGGGCACGTCCTCCTTGTGGCGGTCGGCCTCCGGACCGCTGTGCACCGCGAAGTGCTTGACGGTTGCCGCCACGCGCGGCCGGGCCGCATCCGGCCCCTGCAGCCCCTGGATGAAGGCCACGCCCATGCGCGAGGTCAGGGTGGGGTCTTCGCCATAGGTCTCCTGGCCCCGGCCCCAGCGCGGGTCGCGAAAGATGTTGACGTTGGGCGACCACACCGTCAATCCGCGATACAGCACCGACGATCCGTCGGCCCCCACCGTCTCCAGGAACTTGGCGCGGAACTCGGTGCCGACGGCCTCGCCCACGCGCTGCACGAGCGGTGCGTCCCAGGTCGCGGCCAGGCCGATGGCCTGCGGGAACACGGTGGCAGTGCCGGCGCGCGCCACGCCATGCAGTCCCTCGCTCCACCAGTTGTAGGACGGGATGCCCAGGCGGGGGATGGCCGGCGAGTCGTGCTGCAACTGGCTGGCCTTCTCGGCGAGGGTCATCTGCGCGACCAGGGCCTGCGCCCTTTGCATGGAGACGCTCGCCGGCGCGGCTGCCGCCATGCAACTGGCGAGCGACAGGGCCAGCGTGGATGCCTCGATCCAGCGGTTCGTCATGGCACGCGGCGCTTCACGGGCTCCAGCGTCAGGAGCGCGATGTCGTTGCTGCGCATCGGCACGGTGAACGTCAGAAGCCCGTCCTTGCCGACGGCGACGGAGCGGCTCACCTCGGGCAGGTCCCGCGTCAGCGTCTGCAGGCTGGCGAGCTGGGCATCATCGAGCTGCTGCGGCTTGCCCATCTCGAGGTAGGCCGTGTAGGCGTCGTTGGCCTTGTAGCCGGTGCGGCGCAGCGCCAGCCGGTAGGCGCCGGGCTTGAGGTGGCGCAGCACCAGCCTGACCGCCGGCGCCGGGCCGTTGGGCAAGGGCTTGCCGAAGTACACGCTGTTGCCGGACTCCTTCTGGTCCGGGGGCTGCCAATCCCAGGCGAGCACCGCGACATGGTCGCCGTCGACCGCGGCCATGACCTTGTCGTCCGCGCTGGGCACGTCGTTGCCGCGCAGCGCATGGAGGTACTTGTACGCGAACCACGCGGGCTTGCGCAGGCCATCGCGCGTCATCAACCCGAAGCCTCCGTGGAAGGGACGATCAGGCGGTCCGGGCTCCTCGAACAGGTCGCTGTAGGTCCAGTAGCTCATCGCTTGCGCGTAGCCGCGCGTGGCGCTCAGCTTGGTCAGGATCCACGGCGCGCTGATGTAGCTGTCATGCACCTTGTCGCGCGGGCTGTAGCTCGTGCTCCATTCGGTGACGTACAGGGGAATGCCGGGGAAGGCCGAGGCCTCGATCTCGCGACGGTTGCGGCGCACGTCGCCGATGATCGAATCCGGATCGGTGGCCAGGATGTGATCGGACCGCTTGCCGTACTCGTCGAAGAAGCCCTCGGTCACGCCATAGGTGTGGGTGGTGACGAAGTCCACGGGGACGTCGCTCGCCTTGGCATAGGCGAGGAACTCCGGCACCCAGGCGGCGCCGGCGGTGGCCGGGCCGCCCACCTCGAGCGCCGGGTCGACCCGTTTGAGCGCGCGCGCGGTGCGGGCGTAGAGCTCGAAGTAGTCGCTCGAGCGGCCGCCTTCGAAGAAGCCGGCGAGATTGGGTTCGTTCCAGACTTCGAACCGCCAACGATGCACCTCGTTGGCGCCATAGTGCTGGATCAGGTGGCGTGCGAAGGCCTCGATCAGCTCGGTCCAGAGCTCGGGCTGCGGACGCGAGCTGTTGCCCTTCCAGTAGAAGACCGACTGGTCGGAGGTCTTCATCGCCTGCGGCGTGAAGCCCAGTTCGACGAAGGGCCTGATGCCGCGAGCAAGCAGGCCGTCGTAGACCCGGTCGATGCCGCTGAAGTCGAAGGTGACGCGGCCATCGACGGTGCGCACGGTCCCGAGCGCGTCGTGGAAGATGTCGTGGAAGCGGACGTAGCGGAAGCCGAGTTCGTCGACCGCGGTCTTGAGCTGGGCCAGGTTCTCCGGCCGGCCGGTGGTGCCGGGGTAGTCGGCACCGACGGACAAGTCGAAGAAGCGGTCCACCGGCCTGGTTGCAGCCGCCAGGTCGAGGCTCACGTCGCGCTGCGCAGGCGCTGCGCAAGCCGTGCCGTCCAGGCCGACGCAAAGAAGCACCGCTGCGAGGGCGCGCAGCACCGGGAGTGCCGGAGAAAGCTGAAAGACGGACATCGAAGGAAAGGCGAAGTTGGAAACCGGACGGTTCATGGGCCACGCCGCCTGCCCTTGGGGGAGGCGGTGATTTGACGTTAAATCATCCGGCAATGATAGTTCGTTCGTTGCGTGAACCAACTAAGGGAAACACCGATTCCGATTGACGCAGCGGGCGGCGAATGGATGTCTCGACCTGGCGCCCTTCCAGAACGCCGAGAGGTTCGCTCGGGCGGCAGGAGCAGGCGCGCGCGACTGCGTCAGGCGCCCTCGAGCTCGGGTAGCCTGCGCATCACGAACTCCAGCGAGCGCGTGACCTCGCTGAGCAGCGGCTCGATGGTCTCGTCGCCGGCGGCGTGCTCATTTTCTGCCGCGAGAGCGGCCTCCAACGCGGCGGCGGCGTGCTGCAAAGCCGTCATGCCCAGGGTACCCGCCGCGCTCTTCAGGTCGTGGACGCAGCGCAGCGCGGCGTGGTTGTCGCCACGCACGCGCTCGCCGCGGAAGCGCATCTCGAAGTCGGTCTCGCGCTTGTGGAACATGCACAGCAGGCGTCGATACAGCGCCTCGTCGCCCTGCAGCACCCGTAGCCCCGCGCGGCTGTCCACGCCGGGCAGCGAATCCAGGGCCGGCGCACCCGAGTGCACGGCCGCCGGCCGCACCCAGCGGGCCAGGGTGCTGAACATCTCGTCGATGCGGATCGGCTTTGCGATGTGGTCGTTCATGCCCGCAGCGAGCACCTTCTCCCGCTCGCCGGCCATGGCGTTGGCGGTCATCGCGATCACCGGCAGGTCTTTCAGCTCATTGCGCTGGCGCAGCGCGCGGGTGGCCTCGTAGCCGTCCATCACCGGCATCTGGCAGTCCATCAACACGCCATCGAAGCGGTCGCGCTCGAGCGCGGCGAGCGCTTCGCGTCCGTCCTTCGCGATCGTCACGACGATACCGGCCCGGCTGAGAAGTTCGCAGGCCAGTTCCTGGTTGATGGCGTTGTCCTCGACCAGCAGGATGCGCGCGCCGGCCAATCCGGCCTTGCGTGCTTCCAGCAATTCCTGCCGCTGCTCGATCCGACGAGGTTGCTGACCAGGCTGGCCCAGCGCAGACAGGCAGGCGTCAAGGAGCGCCGAAGGCGTGACGGGCTTGGGCAGGAAAGCGGCGACCTGGAGTTGCCGCAGTTGCAGCTCGCGCTCCGCGTGGTCGCGGTTGAAGGCGGAAACCATCAACACCGCCGGCGGCGCATGGCGCCCTGCGCTGCGGGTCAGGCGCGCGAGACATTCGATGCCGTCCATGCCGGGCATGCGCCAATCCAGCAGCACCAGCTTGAACGGCCGGTCCGCGGCAGCGCCGCTTGCGACGGCGGCCAGCGCCGACTCGCCGTCCGGCGCGGCCTCGACGTCGAGCCCGAACGAGCTGACCAGCGCGCACAGCAGCTCGCGCGCGGCAGGATTGTCATCGACGACGAGCACGCGCGAGCCGTGCAGGACGCGGGCCTGCCGCTGCAGCGATCCGTCGGCGGCGGGATCGACCTGGACACCGAAGGGCAGCGTGAAATGGAACCGGCTTCCTCGCCCAGGCTCGCTGTCGACGCCGATCGAGCCGCCCATGGAATTGACCAGGTGACGCGAGATCGCCAGGCCCAGTCCGGTGCCGCCGTAGCGCCGGCTCATCGACGCGTCGGCCTGGGTGAAGGCCTGGAACAACCGCTCGCAGGCCTCGGGTGTCATGCCGATGCCGGTGTCACGAACTTCGAATTGCAACGTCACCTGGTCCTGCCGCAGGTCGCCGGGGCGCTCGCCGCGCGACACCGCGATGGTCACCTCACCCTGGTCGGTGAACTTGACGGCGTTGTTGCCGAGGTTCAGCAGCACCTGGCCCAGCCGCGCGGGATCCCCCCGCAGCATGCCCGGCAGGTCCGGCGGCAGCGCGAAAAGCAGCTCGAGCCCCTTCTGCTCGGCGCGCATGCCCAGCAGGTTGCTGAGCTGCTCGAACACGTCGCCCAGCTGGAACGGGATGCTCTCGATCTCGAGCTTGCCCGCCTCGATCTTCGAGAAGTCGAGGATGTCGTTGATGATGTGCAGCAGCGACTCTGCCGCGCCGTACACCTTTTCGACGTAGTTGCGTTGCCGGGCATCCAGCCCGCTCTGCAGCACGAGGTATGTCATGCCGAGGATCGCGTTCATGGGCGTGCGGATCTCGTGGCTCATGTTGGCGAGAAATTCGCTCTTGGCCTGCGTGGCCGCCTCGGCGGCGCGCTGCGCGCTCTCCAACTGCTCGGTGCGCTCCAGCACGCGGCGCTCGAGCGTGTCGGCCAGCTGGCGCACCTGGGCACGCGAGCGGCGCAACCGCACGAGGAAGAACACCGTTCCCACCAGCGCGATCAGGCTGCCGGCCAGCACGGTCCACAACCAGCGCTCCTGGAGCTCGCGACCTCTCAGCAGTTCGGCCTGCTGTTCGCCATGGCGCTGCAGCTCGGCCATCTCCTGGCGCCGCGCCTCGTCGCGGCGGTGCTGGGCGGCCTCGAGCAGGCGCTCTGCACTGCGCTCGGCGGAGGCCTTGGCCTGCAATTGCGCAGATTCGATCGCCAACTCGTAGGCTCCCTTGTGATCGCCCGCGGCGGCCGCCAACTCGGCCAGCCGGCGCGTCGCCATCGACTGGTATAGCGGCTGCCCCAGGGTCTGCGCCCGTCGATTGGCGTCCTCGGCTTCGGCCAATGCCCGCTCCCGGTGCCCCAATCCTTGCTCGATCTGGCTGCGTTGCAGCGACGAAAAGAAAAGCCCGGCGGGCAACTGCGTGATCTTCAGGATCTGGTGACCCCGCTCGTTGTCCGCCAGGGCCTCCTGCAGCTGTCCGTCGTGCAGTTCCGCCTCCGCCCGCAAGTTCATGGCGATGCCCAGCGCGGTGGGCGAGCCCACGGCGCTGAAAAGCTGGATGGCCTGGTCGAGATAAGGGCCTGCACCGGCACGGTCGCCACTGGCGCGCTTGGCTTCGGACAAGGTCACGAGCGCGTAGCCTTCCTGCAGCTTCGAGCCCGCAGCTTTCGCCTGCCGGAGCATTTCCTCGATCTGCGGTATCGCCTCCGCCAGGCGCCCACTCTGCGAATAGGCGATCGCCAAGCCGTGATGCGCATAGACCAGCGACCTCGGGTCGCCCGATCGCTGCGCGGCATCCAGTGCCTGCAGCGCCATCGTGACGGCCTCTTCCAATCGGCCCACGCGGCGGTACACGAGCGCTCCGCGGAACAGGGCTTCGGCCAGCAGGTCCGGCCGGTCCACGCCGTCGAGGGCGGCCATGGTCTGGGAGGTCACCTCCATCAGCCGGGGCACGTCGTTGTTGTTCACTGCCGCCAGGCCGATGTTCATGTCGGCCTCGGCCTGGCCGGCCCGGTCCCCGGCGGCACCGGCCTCGCGCAACGCCTGCTCTGCATGGACCATGGCTTCGGCGGTCCTGGCCAGATGGATCTCCACGCGCGCCAGCAGGTTCAGCGCGTGCGCGCGGTCGCTCGCCGGGGCGTCGGCAGGCAGCTCCGCCTGCAGGCGTTTCGCTTGCACGTAGGCAGCAGGCGCGTCGTTGTCGGCAAGCCTGCGCACCGCTGCCGCACGGTCTCGCCAGTCGTCGATGGGAGCGGCCGAGGCTGCCTGTGCCAGGAGCACCAGGAGCAGTGTGGCCCCGAGCACGCATCGTCGTCGAAGCCGAACGGCCGTCATATCCGCAGGCTCAGGCTGGTGCCGATCTGGCGGTCGTTGACCCATTCGCTCTGCGGCCGCGTCTGGACGCCGTAGTACGCGCGGCGCAGCGTGCCGAGCAGGTTGCCGCCGTCGAGGGACCAGGTCAGGCGGTCGTTGATGCGCCAGCGCAGCGAGCCATCGAGCCAGCCGTAGGAATGCGTGGTGACCTGGAAGGCGCCGACGCCCGCGATGCTGGTCGAGCCGCTGGGGAAGCTGCTGCGCCAGTTCCACGCCAGTCGCGCCGACCAGGCGCCCTGCTCGTACAGCCCCACCAGGTTCGCGCTGCGGCGCGACAGGTTCTGCAGGGGCACGTTGGCGTGCAGCACGCGATCGAAGGTGCTGCTGTTGATGAAGGTCATGTTGGCCTGCAGGCCCAGTCCGCGCCACGCACCGGGCAGGAAATCGAGGAAGCGCTGGTAGGCCAGCTCCAGGCCGCGGATGTGCGCGAGGTCGGCGTTGTAGGGCCGCGTGATCTGGTACAGCTGGCCGTCGTGCGTTTCCGCCTCGCTGCGCGTGGCGACGAAGCCATCCGCCTGCTTCCAGAAAATCGTGGCCGACGCGGAGTGGCCGGCCCCGAAATAGCCCTCGGCCGCCAGGTCGACGCCGGTGGACCTCAGGGGCCGCAGGTTCGGATTGCCGGCCGTGCCCTGGTTCAGTTGCGGGTTGACGGAGTTCGGTGTGAGCGTGATCGACGGCGAGAGCAGGTTGAAATCGGGCCGGGTGATCGTGCGAGACGCTGCCGCGCGCAGCTGCAGCGGGCCGCTGGAGCGCCAGCGCACGCTGGCGCTGGGCAGCCAGTCGGTCGTCGTGGCGTCGATCTGGATCGGCTCGACGGCCTTGCTGGAGGGCACGCTCTGGAAGCCCGACACCATGGAGCGCGTGCGAACCAGACGCAGGCCTGCCTGCGCGTCCAGCGCAAACCTGGGCACGCGCCAGCCGCTTTCTGAATACAGGGCGTCCGACTTTTCATTGATGCTCCAGATTCCCAGCTGTCCCCCTGCGGTTGGCAGCGGCGTGGCGATGCCGAAAGCCTCGCGCAGGGCCGCCGGGTCGCGCGCGTCGGCCAGCGTGTCGATGAGGTAGCGGTCGACGCTGGTGCCGCGGCCATCGAGGAACGGCGTGTACGGATAAGCGACGCTGCGGCCAGGACGGTGGGAAGCCAGCACCGTGCCAGGCACCGCGATGTCCCCGAAGACCAGGTTCTGGCCGTTGTCCGCCTGGCGGCGTGAATGCCGCCAGCCGATGGCCACGCGCTCGAGCGGCCCTTGATCGAGCTGCCAGTCGGCGTCCACGCGGCCCGCCAGCAGGCTGCCGTTCAGCGGCCGCACCCGGTACAGCAGCGACGCGTAGCGCAGGTTCACCGGGTCCGCGAGGTCGGTGCCTTCCACCGAAGTGGCAGGCACTTCGCCCGCAAGATCGTGCGTGAAGCGCGCCGCGGTGCCGGCCAGCGTGGGGCCCGAGAAGAACAGGCGATTGAAGCTGCGGGTATCGCTCAGGTCGGCACTCAGGCGCAGGTCGCCGCGGGTCCAGGACCCGCCGGCGGCGACCTCGCGCGTGCGGTCGACCGTGTCGCGGGCGAAGTTCAGGATGGAAACCGGCACATTGGTCCAGGTGATGTGCTGGACATCCTGCGTGCCGGGAAACAGCGTGACGCTGGTCGGGTCGAAGCCGCTGCCGGCGGCGAAGTTCGGGCCGGCGTTGAACTGCAGCGTGTTCTGCGTCGTCCGCAGCTCGGCATGGTGCCCTTCGGCGTAGAGGTCCAGTCCCGGCCGGGGCCGCCAACCCAGCATCACGCTGGCGCCATGACGGTGTCGGCGGCCGAGGCTGGTGCTCTCGGTTGTGCTGCCGGGAACCACGGTGTCTTGCCCCGGCATCAGGTCGAGGCGGCAGCCGGACGTCGCCCGCGCGCTGCAAAGCATCGGGTTGCCCGCGCTTTTCTGGTCCTCGCGCCAGGCCCGGTCCTGCAGCACCAGATTCACCAGCACCGCGACCTCGCCGGTGCCGGCCGCAAAGCGGTCGCCATAGAGCACCGAGAACTGGCCCGCACCCTTGTCGACGAGGTTGCCGGACAGGTAGCGCGCCGTGGCGGCGAGCGTGGGCTCGCGAAAATCGAACGGCCGCCGGGTGCGCAGGTCCACGGTGCCGCCGAGGCCGCCTTCCACCCGCGAGGCC
>Ga0070659_100001801_pt1 | contig 15414 bp, 11 predicted proteins | sample KBSC23metaG_FD_64666 | JGI IMG/M metagenome (GOLD analysis project Ga0070659, IMG submission 64666) | Corn rhizosphere microbial communities from Kellogg Biological Station, Michigan, USA - KBS C2-3 metaG | ecosystem: Host-associated > Plants > Roots > Rhizosphere > Soil ... | reverse complement strand
GCGCTTCCTCGGCCGAGAGCGACGGCATGTTGAGCGCGTTGGTGACGCCGCCGCGGGTGAGGAATTCGCTCATCTGCTCGGCGACCTGGATAGCGACATTGACCTGCGCCTCGGTCGTCGACGCCCCGAGATGCGGCGTCGCCACCAGCCCCGGCGTCCCGAACAGGGGGTTCGCCTTCGCCGGCTCCTCGACGAACACGTCGAGCGCCGCGCCGGCGACCTGGCCGCTCTCCAGCGCCTCCTTCAGCGCCGCCTCGTCGATCAGCCCGCCGCGCGCGCAATTGATGATGCGGACGCCCCGCTTCGTCTTGGCGATATTCTCGCGGCTCAGGATGTTGCGCGTCTGGTCGGTCAGCGGCGTGTGGAGGGTGATGAAATCGGCGCGGGCGAGGAGTTCGTCCAATTCCACCTTCTCGACGCCCAGATCCACGGCCCGCTCCGGGGTGAGGAACGGATCGTAGGCGATCACCTTCATGCGGAGGCCGAGCGCGCGGTCGGCGACGATCGAGCCGATATTGCCGGCGCCGATCAGGCCCAGGGTCTTGGATGTCAGCTCGACGCCCATGAACCGGTTCTTCTCCCACTTGCCGGCCTGGGTGGAGGCATTGGCCTCGGGTAGCTCGCGGGCCAAAGCGAACATCATCGCGACGGCATGCTCGGCGGTGGTGATCGAATTGCCGAACGGCGTGTTCATGACGACGATGCCGCGCGCGGTGGCGGCGGGGATGTCGACATTGTCGACGCCGATCCCGGCGCGGCCGATCACCTTCAAATTGGTGGCGGCTTCCAGCACGTCCGGCGTGACCTTGGTCGCCGAGCGGATGGCGAGGCCGTCATACTGGCCGATGATCGCCTTCAGTTCGTCCTTCGTAAGGCCGACCTTCTCGTCGACCTCGACGCCGCCGGCGCGGAAGATTTCGGCGGCCTTGGGATCCATCTGGTCGGAAATCAGGACTTTAGGCATTTCGGGTGCTCCGGAAAATGACTCCCTCTCCCCTTCAGGGGAGAGGGTCGGGGAGAGGGGGAGGTGAGAGACGCCGGAGCTGTTCCAGACGGCCCCTCTCCCAACCCTCTCCCCTGAAGGGGAGAGGGCTTCAGGCCTGCGCCGCCTCGGCATAGGCCCAATCGAGCCACGGGAAGAGCGCGTCGAGGTCGTCGGTGTCCACCGTTGCGCCGCACCAGATCCGCAGACCCGGCGGGGCGTCGCGATAGGAGGCGACGTCGTATGCCGCGCCCTCCGCCTCAAGCAGGCTCGCCATCCGCTTCACCAGCGCCGTCTGCGCCTCCGCATCGCCATCCTCGGCGAACTTCAAACACACGCTGGTGTTGGACCGCACCGCCGGGTCGGCGGCGAGGTGGGCGATCCAGGGCGTCCGCTCCACCCAGGCGTCGACCGCGGCGGCGTTGGCGTCGGCGCGGGCGATGAGCGCGGGAAGGCCGCCGACGCCCTGCGCCCATTCCAGCGCCCAGATATAATCCTCGACCGCCAGCATCGACGGCGTGTTGATCGTGTCGCCCTTGAAGATGCCCTCGTTGAGCTTGCCGCCTTTGGTCATCCGGAAGATCTTGGGGAGCGGCCAAGCGGGGCTGTAGCTCTCCAGCCGCTCGACCGCGCGGGGGCCGAGGATCAGCATGCCGTGCCCGCCCTCGCCGCCCAGCACCTTCTGCCAGGAGAAGGTGGTGACATCGAGCTTCGCGAACGGCAGGTCCTGCGCGAACGCGGCGGAGGTGGCGTCTGCGAAGGTGAGGCCGGCGCGGTCGTCGGCGATCCAGTCGCCGTCCGGCACCCGCACGCCCGACGTCGTGCCGTTCCAGGTGAACACGACGTCCGTCGCGGGATCGACCTGCGCCAGGTCCGGCAGCTCGCCGTAAGGCACCTTCACCACCGTCGCGTCGAGCTTGAGCTGCTTGACCACGTCGGTCACCCAGCCCTCGCCGAAGCTCTCCCAGGCGAGCATCGTCACCGGCCGCGCGCCGAGCATCGACCAGAGCGCCATCTCGACGGCGCCGGTGTCGGAGGCGGGGACGATGCCGATGCGGTGGGTGTCGGGGACGCGCAGCACCCTGCGCGTCAGGTCCAGGGCATATTGGAGCCGCGCCTTGCCGAGCTTCGAGCGGTGCGAGCGGCCGAGGCAGCCGAGGGCAAGATGTTCGGGGCCCCAGCCCGGCGGCTTGGCGCACGGGCCGGAAGAGAAAAAGGGTCGTGCCGGACGTTCTGTTGGCTTTTCCCGACGCGCAAGCGCGCCGGCGGTGTCCGGTTTCGTGGCAGTCATGTCAGTCTCTCCTTGCAGAGAGCGCGCGCCGCGTTGGGACGGCGTGGCCCACGCGCGACGGTAGTGGCAAGGCGAGGGCTGTCAACGCAGTGCGGCGTGAAAATATCGCGAGTGGTGCCTCCCCATCGCCAGATGGGGAGGGGGGTGTAGGCGGGTCGGTAGTCCGGGGGACTGCCGAGAGCCGGAACCGGCTGCGTAGCAGCCGTCGGCCGAAGGGTGGTGGAGGGGTGACCGCGCACCTCGACCCGAGATTTCGAGCGCGAACCTCTGCTGCCGAGCCAGTTACCCCTCCACCAGCTTCGCTGGTCCCCCTCCCCATGCGAGGCATGGGGAGGCACGGTGGCTTGACCTCCGGCAGGGCGGACAGCAGCATCTCACCGTGCGCCGCCCGCTCCTCCTCCTCGTCCCCCTGACCCTCAGCAGCTGCATCCCCCATGCCCGCCACGCACCGCCGCCTCCGCGGCCCCGCGCAGCCGCCGCGGCACCGCTCATATGCTACGCCAACCTCCGCGCCGCCGGGGCGTCCTTCCGCCCGCTCCCGGACCGAATGCTCGACAATGGCTGCGGCATGACCGGCGCCGTGCAGCTCCTCGACATCGGCACGCCGGTGACCAATTTGGGCGCCATGACCTGCGGCCTCGCCGAGCGCTTCACCGGCTGGGTCCGCGACGCGGTGCAGCCCGCCGCCCTCGCCGCCTTCCGCACGCCCGTCGCCAAAATCGAGAGCTTCGGCACCTACAGCTGCCGGCCCTTGAACAACCAGCCAGGCGCCCGCCTCAGCGAGCATGGCCGCGCCAACGCCGTCGACGTCGCCGCCTTCGTGTTGAAGGACGGCCGCCGGATCAGCGTCGCCGCCGACTGGAACGGCGCCGACGAACCCGCCCGCCGCTTTCTGCGCGCGGTCCACGACGAAGGCTGCCGCCGCTTCAACGTCGTATTGGGGCCCGACGCCAATTCCTTCCACCGCGACCATTTGCACTTCGATCTGGGGCGCGGCCCTTATTGCCACTGAGGATCACGCGGCGGGGCGCATCCGCTCCACTCCGTTCGCCCTGAGCTTGTCGAAGGGCTGTCCTTCTTCTCGCTGACGAAACAGGAAGGGCAGGGCTTCGACAAGCTCAGCCCGAACGGAGTGGGGGAGCGATCGGCTGTATTGGCTGGACCGACGCTAGGGCCGGCCGCGGCCCTACTTCTTCGTCTGGGAGGCGCGGCCGTCGACGCTGGGGGCGGCCATGTCCTTGACGTTCTTGCCGGGGGTCGCCTTGTTCTCGGTGAGGATCGGCTGGTCCTTGGCCTTGTCGCCCTGCGGCGGCTGCTTGGCCTCGGCGGCGGCAGCGGCATTGGTCGCACCGCCAGCCGCCGGCGCGGCGGCGGGAGCGGCCGGCATCGGCTTCGGCGCATCGCTCTTCGAATTGAGGAAGGCGATGACGTTGGCGCGGTCCTGCGGGTTGGAGAGGCCGGCGAAGGTCATCTTGGTGCCGGTGGCGAAGCTGCTTGGCGACTTCAGCCAGGCGAAGAGATTGTCCCAGGTCCAGGTGCCGCCCTTGCCGGAGAGGGCCGGCGAGTAAGCGAAGCCGGGGGCGTGGTGGCCGATCGGCTGGTCGATCACGCCGTAGATGTTCGGGCCGACGAGGTTCGGCCCGCCCTTGTCGGCGTTGTGGCAGGCGGTGCACTTCTTGAACGTCTCGGCGCCCTTCGCCGGATCGGCGGAGGCGAGGTAGAAGGCGGCCGGCTTCTCGGCCTCGGCGCCGCCGCCCGTCTCGACCCCGGTGACGCCTTCGACCGGATAGCCCATCTTCTCGGGCCGCTCGGCGTGGAACATCTCGCCGGTCACGATGGTCACGCCCAGGGCGACGATGCCGGCGCCGAGCACCCAGCCCGCAATCGTGTTGCTGCGATTGTCCATGCCGTCTCAAGCCTCCGAGGATGCGGGGAAAGGAATGAGGAGCCCCGCGCAGATTGTGCGTTGGGCGGGTCCTTTAAGCAGCGCCGGGCGGCGGAGCAAGACCGTCCGCCGCGCCATCCACCCCGGCGTCGACCCAGGCCTGCAGCAAGGTGCGCGCGATGGCGAAGGGCGGCGGCGCGGCGAACGGCGCGTCGGACGCTCCGGCGAGCGCGGCGGCGACACCGGCGCGGTCCACCCAGATCGCGTCCTGCAGCTCGTTGAAGTCGAGGACGATCTCGGACGAGGCGGCGGTGCCGATGCAGGCGATCATCAGCTGGCCGGGGAACGGCCAGGGTTGGCTGGCGACGTAGCGGACGCCGGTCACCTCCACTCCCGCTTCCTCCTTCAGCTCGCGCGCCACCGCTTCCTCGATCGATTCGCCCGGCTCGAGGAAGCCGGCGAGGGCGGAATAGCGGCGGGGCGGATATTGCGGCTGGCGGCCGACGAGAACGCGGCCCTCATGCTCGGCGAGCATGATGACGACCGGATCGACGCGCGGGAAATGGTCGAGCCCGCAGCCGGTGCAATGCCGCCCCCAGCCGGCGCGGTAGAGCAGGGTCGGCGCGCCGCACCGGCCGCAGAAGAGGTGCCGGTTGTGCCACTCGATGAGGCTGCGCGCGGCGCCCCAGATGGCGGCGTCGCGCGGCGACATCAGCGACAGGATCGGGAATATCCCCCAGGCCGACCGGCCCAGCTCGACCCGCGGCACCGGCGCGAACAGCGGCCGCTCCTCCGTGAGCCCGAGAAAGATGCGCTCCGCCTCCGCTTCGAGCGCGGCGAGCGCGTCCCAGACGAGGGCGCCGTCGCCGTCGATGACCGGATCGTGCCCCTCCAGCCGCAGCAGCGCCGCGCCTTCGCGGTCGGCGAGCTCCGCCAGCGCCGCCTCGTCGAGCCGCAGCTGGTCGGCCCGGTCCAGCCCGGCGCCGGTGAACCCTGTGCGGATCAAAACCCGTCTCCCATCGGCAGGGGAGGCGTTTGGCGCCACTCGGCCCCCCGCGCGGCGAGGCGGGCGAAGAGGGTGGGGAGCCCCGCTTCCTCCAGCCGGTCCACCGGGTGCCATTCGCCTTCTGGCGGGTCGTCGGTGTTAGCGCAGAGCAGGCGCATGGTGAGGGCGAAATGGGTAAAGACGTGGTCGACGGCGCCCGCCTCGCGCCAGGCGGCGGCGGCCGGCGCCTCCTCGGTGGGCAGGGCCAGCATGCCGCCGAGCAGACCCTTGGCCGGCCTGCGGACGAGGAGGACGCGGCCGTCATGTTCGAGCCAGTAGGCGGTGCCCGTCCGCCGCGGCTTCGGCGCCTTTGCGGCCTTGACCGGAAAACGTTCCTGCTCGCGCCGCGCCAGCGCCTGGCAATGTGCGGTGAGGGGGCAGCGCGGGCAGTCCGGGGCGCGCGGGGTGCAGATGGCGCTGCCGAGGTCCATCATCGCCTGCGCGAAATCGCCCGCGACCTCGGCGGGCGTGATGGTGTCGGTGAGCCCGTACAGCGTCTCCCGCGCCCCCGGCAGCGGCGCCTCGACCGCGAACAGGCGCGACACCACCCGCTCGACATTGGCGTCCACCACCACCGCGCGGCGGCCGAAGGCGATCGCGGCGATGGCGGCGGCGGTGTAGCGGCCGATGCCGGGCAGCCGATGTAGCCCCTCCTCATTGTCCGGAAAGCGCCCGCCATGTTCGCCGGCCACCGCGCGGGCGCAGGCGATGAGGTTGCGAGCGCGGGCGTAATAGCCAAGCCCGGCCCAGGCTGCCATCACCTCGGCCTCGGGCGCGGCGGCAAGCGCCTCGACCGTCGGCCAGCGCGTCGTGAACTTCTCGAAATAGGGCCGCACCGCCGCCACCGTCGTCTGCTGGAGCATCACCTCCGACAGCCACACGCGATAGGGGTCCGGCCGCTCCCCGGCCTCGGCGCGCCAGGGAAGTTGCCTTTTATCCACAGCATACCAGCACAGCAGGGCATTTGATGCATCGACGGCCATGGCCCGCCTATGGCATGGTCCGGCGCGATGGCGAAAGGTGGGGCGAAAGTGGCCGGGACGAGGAAGAAGGCCGAGGAGGCGCCGCGGGCCAACCGCGCGCGCGCCGTCGCCGACATGCTTCCCGCCGTCGGCGGCGCCGCCTTCCGCCGCTTCGGCTTCGTCCAATCCTCGATCGTCAGCCGCTGGGGCGAGATCGTCGGCGAGCGTTATGCCGGCGTCTCCTCGCCCGAATCGATCCGCTTCCCGGTCGGCAAGCGCTCGGCCGGAGTCCTGAACCTCGTCGTCGAAGGCGCCCACGCGCCGATGATGCAGCATGTCGCGCCGGTCATCGTCGAGCGGGTCAACCGCTTCTTCGGCTATCCCGCGATCGAGCGGGTGCAGTTCCGGCAGGGCATCGTCCGGGTGGCGAAGGCCGCCTCGCGCAAGGCGCCGCCGTCGCTGCGGGCGATCCCGGCGGAGCTCGGCGAATCCCTGCGCGGCATCGCCGATCCGGAGCTGCGCGCCTGCCTCGAATCCCTCGCCCGCGGGGTGGCGGAAAGCCCGAACGCCCCGGCCATTGCGGTCGCCATCCCGATCGTCGGAAGAATTGGAGAAAGGAAGTCATGAAGCTTGCCACCAGGACCCTCGCCGGCGCGGCGCTCTTCGCGCTCTCTCTCGCGGGGTGCAACAAGAACGGCGCCGACGCCAACGCACAGGTTTCGAACGCTCCGCTCAAGCAGATCCCCGCGCCGCAGGGCAGCGACTGGACGCAGACCGTCGTCGAGACCGCCGAGGGCGGCTACCGCATGGGCAATCCCAACGCGCCGGTGAAGCTCGTCGAATATGCCTCCGTCACCTGCCCGCACTGCCGCGAGTTCGAGGAGGAAGGCGGCCCCATTCTGCGCGACAAATATGTGAAGAGCGGCCAGGTCAGCTGGGAATTCCGCCCGATCCTGCTCTTCGCCTCCGATCCGGGCGCGACCGCCTTGCTCTATTGCCAGGGCGCCGTGCCGTTCTTCCGCCTGAAGGAGGAGCTTTACGCCGACCAGCCCAATTGGGCGGTGAAGCTCCAGGGCCTGTCCGAGCCGCAGCAGCAGCAATTGAACGCCTTGCCGCCGCAGCAGCGCGCCGCCGAGCTGGTCAAGGTCGCCGGCCTCGACCAATTCTTCCAGCAGCGCGGCATGCCGGCGGCGAAGATCCAGTCCTGCCTCGCCGACCCGGCCAATTTCAAGAAGATCGCCGACACCACCGAGCGGTCTGGCAAAGAAGGGGTGACCGGCACGCCGACCTTCTTCATCAACGGCCAGATCCAGAAGGACGTTGCCGGTTGGAAGCCGCTCGAGCCTTCGCTGCGCGCGGCGGTCGGCTGATGCGGGGCGCGCTCCTCATCGGCGCCCTCATCGGCAGCGCGGCGGCCGGGCCGCTCACCGCGGCGCCCGTCCATCATCGGGGGCGCGTCCATCACCGGGCGGCAGCGCACCCGGCGGCCCATCCCGGCGCGCGGGACTGGAGCCAGACCATCGTCGCCACGCCCGAAGGCGGCTTTCGCATGGGCAATCCGGCGGCGCGGGTGAAGCTCGTCGAATATGGCTCGCTCACCTGTCCGCATTGCCGACACTTCGCCGAAACCGGTGTGCGCCCGCTCGTCCAGAACTATGTGCGGACCGGCAAGGTCAGCTACGAATTCCGCAACTTCATCCTCAATGGGATCGACGTCGCAGCGACGCTGCTGGCGCGCTGCAGCGGCCCCAATTTCTTCCGCGCTGCCGATGCGATCTATGCGGCCCAGCCGCAATGGCTCGGCAAGGTGACCGCCATGTCGGCGGCCGACCGGCAGCAGCTGCAGGCGCTTCCCGACGCGCAGCGGCTGGTGCGGATCGGCGCCATCTCCGGCCTCACGCCGATGGTGGCGCGCTTCGGCGTCCCCGCCGCGCGCGCCAACCTGTGCCTGCAGAGCAAGCCCGGCATGACGCGTCTAGGCGCAATCGCCGAGGCCGCCTCGAAGATGGGCGTCAACCAGACGCCGACGTTCATCGTGAACGGCGCCAAGACCGACGCCGCGAGCTGGGAAGAGCTCGAGCCTTTGATCCGGAAAGCCGGGGGATAGAGATGGCCGCCGGGGGGCTGGAATGAGGTTGGGAGGGCGCGGATGCAGATCAAGCGCCTGAAGCTTTCGGGCTTCAAGAGCTTCGTCGAGCCTGCGGAACTGCGCGTCGAGCCCGGCCTCACCGGGGTCGTCGGCCCCAATGGCTGCGGCAAGTCGAACGTGCTGGAAGCGATCCGCTGGGTGATGGGCGAAAGCTCGCCCAAATCGATGCGCGGCGCCGGCATGGACGACGTCATCTTCGCCGGCACTGCCACCCGCCCGGCCCGCGAATTCGCCGAAGTCTCGCTGCTCCTCGAACGCGTTGCCGAGGACATGCCCGGTGACGTGACGCTCGCCCCCGTCGGCGACGTCGAGGTCACCCGCCGCATCGAGCGCGGCGCCGGCTCCGCCTACCGCGTAAACGGCCGCGACGTCCGCGCCAAGGACGTCTCCCTGCTGTTCGCCGACGCCGCCACCGGCGCGCATTCGCCCGCCCTCGTCAGCCAGGGCAAGATCAGCCAGGTCATCTCCGCCAAGCCCACGGAGCGGCGGATGATGCTGGAGGAGGCGGCGGGCATTTCCGGCCTGCACGTCCGCCGCAAGGACGCCGAGCAGAAATTGCGCGCCACCGAGGCCAACCTCCTCCGCCTCGACGAAGTGCTCGGCGACATGGAGGTCCGCGCCGCCGCCCTCAGGCGCCAGGCCAAGGCGGCCGAGCGCTACCGCAAGCTCTCCGACCAGATAAGGGTGGCGGAAGGCCGCATGATCTTCGCTCGCTGGCGCGAGGCGGCCGAAGCCGCGGACGCCGCGAAGCGGGAGGCGGAAGCCGCCGGCGCCGCGGTCGACAAGGCTTCCGAAGCCCAGCGCGCCGCCGCCGCCCACCAGCACCAGGCGACGCAGGCGCTCGCCGACCGCCGCGCCGCGGCGCAGGCGGCGCGCGAGAAAGCGACGTCGCTCGGTCATCAGCTTGCGACGCTCCGCGCCGAGCGCGACACCGTCGCCCGCCGCATCCGTGAACTCTCCGACCGCCGCACGACGCTCGCCGCCGACCGCGTCCGCGAGGCCGCGCTCGGCGAGGACGCCGCCGTCGCCTTGGCCCGGCTCGATGCGGAGCAGCGGGAAATCGCCGCCCGGATCGCCGCCGCCGAAGCCTCGCGCGGCACGATCGACATCCGCACGGTCGAGCTGGAGGATGCCGCGCGCGCCGCCGAGGCCGATCTCGGCAAGGCCCGCGCCGTGCAGGCCGCCGAGCAGGCCGAGGCCCGCGTCGCACGCACCGCGCTCGAAGCCTCCCGCGCGAGGCTCGCCCGCACCGAAGCGGAAGCGCGGCGGCTCGATGAGCAGATGGGCGCGCTCGGCGACGAAGCGCCGCTGGTCGCTGGCCTCCACGCTGCGCGCGACCGCCGCGAAACCGCCGAGACCCGCCTGACCGAAGCCGGCGAGCGCATCAAATCCGCCGAAGCCGCGCGCGCCGCCGCCGCCTTCGCCCGCGACGCCGCCGAGAGCGAGGGCGCCTCCGCGCGTGCCGCGCTGGCAGCGCTGGAGAGCGAGGCGCGGGCGCTCGCCAAGGCCGTCGAAGGGACGAGCGGCGACCGCGCCATCAACCACGTCAAGGCCGCCCGCGGCTACGAACGCGCCCTCGCCGCCGCGCTCGGCGACGATCTCGAAGCCGCGCTCGAAGGCGACGGCCCGCGCCGCTGGAGCGGTGCCGAAGCTGGTCCCGCCGACCCCGAACTTTCTGAAGCCTGCGACAGCCTCGCCGCCCACGTCACCGCGCCGGCCGCGCTCGCCCGCCGCCTCGCGCAGATCGCGGTCGGCGCCGAGGATGCGGGCACCCCGCTCGCGGTGGGCCAGCGCTTCGTCACCCTCGACGGCCGCCTGCGCCGCTGGGACGGATTCGTCGCCACCGGCGTCGGCGCCGCTGCGGCCGAGCGCCTCATCCGCGTCAATCGCCTCGCCGACATCGAGGCGGCACTGCCTCCGGCCCGTGCCGCCGTCGAGGCTGCCGGCGAGCGCACCGCCTCCACCCTCGCCGCGATGCAGACCGCGCGCGACGCCGCCGACGCCGCCCGCCGCGCCGAAGCGGAAGCCGGCGCCGCGATCCGGGAGGCAGCGCGCGCCGAGGATGTCGCCAGGAGCGAGATCGAGCGGCTCGACATCCGCAAGTCCGGCCTCGCCGAGCGCATCGCGCAGGCCGCGCAGGACCTCGCGGAAGCCCGCCAGGGTGTGGAGGACGCCGAGCTCGTCGTCGCCTCGCTTCCCGATGCGGCCGCCACCGAAGCCCGCGTTGGCGCCCTCCGGGCCGTCGCCGAAGCCGCCCAGCACGCGCTGGCCGAAGTCCGCGCCGAAGCCGCCACCCACGCGCGCGCGGTCGGCGCCGACCGGCAGCGCGCCGAGGCGGCGAAGAAGGAGCATGCCGACTGGGCCGTTCGCGCCGCCGAAGCGTCCAAGCGCCACGTCGACATGGGCCGCCGTATCGCCGAAGCCGCGGAAGAAGCCGAACACCTCGCCGACGCGCCCGACGAGATCGCCCGCCGCATCTCTGCCATGGAGACCGAGTCCGCCGAGGCCGTCACCGCCGCCGACGCCGCGCTCCAGGCGGAGCGGGAAGGGGAGGCGGCCCTGCGCGCCACCGAGGCGCGGCTCGCCGACGTCGGCGAAGCGCTCGCCACCGCCCGCGAGGCCCGCGCCGGCGCCGCCGCCCGCTTCGAGAATCAGGAGGGGCGCCGCATCGAGATGGGCCGCATCTCGGGCGAGCGCTTCGAATGCCCGCCGCCGTTGCTTCCCGAGAAGCTCGGCTTCGACGATGCGGGCATCGCCGCCGCCTCCGACGAGTCCGCCCGCCACGAGCGGCTGATGCAGGAGCGCGAGCGGATCGGCCCGGTCAACCTCGTCGCCGAGCGCGAGCTTGCCGAATTGGACGAAAGCCGCACGTCTAGCGCCGCCGAGCGGGAGGAATTGGGCCAGGCGATCCACCGCCTCCGCGGCTCGATCGGCAGCTTGAACCGCGAGGGCCGCGCCCGGCTTCTAGCGGCCTTCGAAACGGTGGACCGCCATTTCCGCAGCCTCTTCACCACCCTGTTCGAAGGCGGCCAGGCGCATCTCGAGCTGGTCGAGTCCGACGATCCGCTCGAGGCCGGCCTCGAAATCCTCGTCCAGCCGCCCGGCAAGCGCCTCTCGACCCTCACCCTGCTGTCGGGCGGCGAGCAGGCGCTGACCGCCATCGCCCTCATCTTCGGCCTGTTCCTTACCAACCCGGCGCCGATCTGCGTCCTCGACGAAGTCGACGCGCCCTTGGACGACGCCAATATCGAGCGCTTCTGCGACCTCCTCGACCGCATGACCGACGAGACCGACACGCGCTACCTCATCGTCACCCACAACGCCGTGACGATGAGCCGTATGCACCGCCTGTTCGGCGTGACAATGATCGAGAAGGGCGTCAGCCGCCTCGTCAGCGTCGATCTGGGCGGGGCGGAGCGCCTGCTGGCGGCGGAATAGCGGACACCGACAAGCCGCGACGCCCCCTCACAAGCAGGACTTGATACCCCCAACACCGTTCGGGCTGAGCCTGTCGAAGCCCTCCCTTCCCCCCTTTGCTGAAGAAGAGAAGGACAAGGCTTCGACAAGCTCAGCCCGAACGGCTGGGGTGGTGCGATCTCTCGGTGGCTACCGCGCGGGCGCGGCGTCGCCGATCCAGCGGCCGCTGTTCTGGAATTCCGGGCGGATCGTCGAGGCTGGCAGCGCGTCGTTGCTCGGCGGGGGCGGCGCGGCGGCGTCGACCCGGCCAGAAACCTGCCGCGTCGGGGTCCCGTAGGCGAGGAGCGGGGAGAGGGGCAAAGACGGCCCCGTGACCGCCTTGGGCGCGACATAGGTCGGCAGGCGGTTCGCGATGACCACCGCCGGCGAGGGCTCGCGGCCGGCATAGCGGCGGCCGTAGCTGCCGGCGTCGCCCCAGCCGCCCGGCAGGCGGTAGAAGCTGTGGGCGCCGACCACCGCCGCCTTGGCGAGGCGGAAGGCCCAGACCGGCACCACCTGCTGGGTGTGATAATGGGTCGAGAGGCCGACCGGCGCGTAGACGGCGCCGGCGAGTGCGGCGGCGGCGATGCGGCGGGCGCGCAGCCAGGCTTCGCCGGCCGGGCGGATGGCGAGCGAGCCGTCGCAGGTGAAGGTGAACTGGCAGCCGCCGCCGGCGCGCATCGGCCCCTGATAGACGACGCCGCAGACGCTCGCCGGGTAAGCGGGATGGCGCACCCGGTTCAGCACCACCTGGGCGACGGCGCGCTGGCCATCCTCGGTCTCGGACCGCGCCTCGTAATAGACCGCCTCGGCAAGGCAATCGAGGGCGCGCAGCTGGTCGAGGCCGGAAGCACCGCGGAAGACGATGGAGGGCGCGCGGGGGTTGGCACCGGCGACGATCGGGATCGCCGCGTTGATCGCCGCGGCGTCGGTGGCGGAGACGGGCTTCAAGTCGAGCGGCTCGGACGCGGCGAGGACCTCCTCCGGCACAGGCACGGCGGCGAGAGCGGGCGCCGCGGCCGGCGTGGCCGCGCTCGCCTTGGCGGCAAGCTTCGGCGCGTCCGGCGCGTAAGCCGCGTAGCTCGGCACGCACGAGGCGCTGAGCGTCAGCAAGGCGAGGCACGCGATCTCGCGGCCGCGCGCCGCCGCCACCTCGCCCAACGCCTTTGCCGCTATCGTATCTCGTACCGCCACTGGGTCTCGCCACCTGAGGAAAGAGGGCCCCTAAAGCCAATTAGCTTAAGGCGTTGCCCCCCTGCTGCCCCCCAATTTGGATTGTCCCGCCCCGGGACGGGCCGGCGCACGCGGTTAATCGGCGAGGGCTCTGGATCGGAAATGGGCGCGGGAACGTTCAGCCGCCTGATCCACGATAGGAATTCCCTCGATGCGTAAAGCTTTGGTGTGCGTCTCCCTCACCGCCCTCGCCCTCGCCGGCTGCGACAAGGGGGGCGGCAATGGCGGCGGCGGCGGCCAGTCGGTCAGCGTCAGCCCGCAGCAGGTCAGCGCCGCCGATCTCCAGGCGGCCGTCACCGATCCGCGCGCCAAGAAATTCTACGAGGCGCGGAACTGGGCCGCGGTCTGGGACGATGCCCACGCCAAGGACCTCACCGCCGCCTTCGCCGACGCCGGCCGCCACGGCCTCCAGGGCCAGGCCTTCATCAAGGAGGTGAAGCAGGGCGCTACCCCCGCCGAGCGCGAAGCCGCGATGACCCTCAACGCGCTCGATTACGCCCAGGCGCTCGCCCAGGGCGTCGCCAACCCCAAGAAGGTATTCGATCCCTACACCGTCCCCGCCAACGAGGTGGACGTGGCGGGCGGCCTCGCCCAGGCGGTGCAGAAAGGGAATGTCCGCGAATGGCTGGCCAGCCTCGCGCCGCAGGACGACGAATATAAGGCGCTGTCCGAGGCCTATGTCCGCTACGCCGCCGCGTCGAAGGGCCCGCAGCGCCAGCCGATCCAGACCGGCGACAAGATCGCCCCCGGCGACAAGGACGCGCGCGTGCCTCAGATCGTCGCGGCCCTGCGCAGCGGCGGCTACCTCCCCGCCGATCAGCCGCAGCCGCAAGCCCAGCCCCAGCCCCAACCTCAAGCACACGGCGCGAAGAAGGGCGCCTCAGCCCAGCCCGACGCCAACACCTACACCAAGGCGATGGCCGCGGCGGTGGCAAAGGTGCAGCAGGATTACGGCATCAAGCCCGACGGCATCATCGGCAATTCGACGCTCGAGGCGCTGAACTCCGGCGCCGGCGAGCGCGCCCGCATCCTCGCCGTCAATCTGGAGCGCCGCCGCTGGCTGAACCGCCAGGCCCCCGCCACCCGCATCGACGTCAACACCGCCGCCACCGTCCTCACCTACTGGAAGGACGGGCAGGCCAAGGACCGCCGCGTCGTCGTCGCCGGCCAGCCCGACTGGGAGACGCCGGAGATCGGCGCGCCGATCGTCAGCCTCGTCGCCAACCCCGATTGGACGATCCCCGAGAAGATCGCGAAGGAGGAGATCCTCCCCAAGGGCGCGGCCTATATGGCGAAGGAGCAGATTTCGATGAAGAACGGGCGGCTGGTCCAGGCGTCCGGCGACAAATCGGCGCTCGGCATGGTCAAGTTCAACATGGCCGACCCCTACGCCATCTATCTCCACGACACGCCCGGCAAGGCCGCCTTCGGCCAGCCCGAGCGCCACCAGAGCCACGGCTGCGTCCGCGTCAACGATGCGATCGGCTTCGCCCGCATGCTGGCGGCGGACGAGGGGCTCGGCGACCGCTTCGAGCAGGCGCTCGCGACGCACAAGGAAACCGACGTCCCCATCCCCAACAAGATCCCCGTCCGTCTCCTCTACCACACCGCCTATCTCGACGGCGGCAAGGTGGTGTTCCGCGGCGATCCCTATGGCTGGGACGACAAGCTCGCCGCCGCCTTGGGCCTCGGCGGCCCCTTGAGGCACCGCGTCGTCCAGCACGTCCACGAGATGGGACCGTAAGACTTCGTCCGAAAGTGGTACTTTCGGCCGGTTGGGGATAGCGTTCGCGGCAGCATCTGATCCGGAGGCTGCCGATGAAGAGTCTTGCTGCACTCGTTTTGTTGCTCGCCGCTCCGGTGGCGGCTCCCGCGCCGCCGCAATTCTCGGCGGCGGACCAGGCGTTCGTCGCTTATCCGGGCGGCGACATCCTGATCGAGCATGTCCAGCTGGTCGACGGCACCGGCGCGGCGCCGCGGCAGGATGTGTCGGTGCTGGTGCGGGGCGGGCGGATCGCCGCCATCGGGCGTGTCGCCGCGCCGGCGGGCGCGACCGTGATCGACGGGCGGGGCAAGACCCTGCTGCCCGGCTTCGTCATGGTCCACGAGCATTTCTTCTACCCAACGCCGAAGAGCGGGGAATATGAGGAATATCCCTACAGCTTCTCGCGCCTCTATCTGGCCGGCGGCACCACGACGCTCCGCACCGGCGGCAGCCTCGCGCCCTATGCCGACATCAACACCGCCCGCGCGATCGCGGAAGGCAAGCAGCCCGGCCCCGACATGGACGCGACCGGCCCCTATCTGGAGGGCCCCCGCCTCCTCACCTCGAAGATGGCGCGGCTGAAGGACGCGGCCGACGCGACGCGCACCGTGGATTTCTGGGCCGGCGCCGGCGCCACCTCGTTCAA
>Ga0070659_100001799_pt1 | contig 15428 bp, 13 predicted proteins | sample KBSC23metaG_FD_64666 | JGI IMG/M metagenome (GOLD analysis project Ga0070659, IMG submission 64666) | Corn rhizosphere microbial communities from Kellogg Biological Station, Michigan, USA - KBS C2-3 metaG | ecosystem: Host-associated > Plants > Roots > Rhizosphere > Soil ... | reverse complement strand
CTCAATGTTGCGCATAATCGGGTCGTGAAACTGTCCTTCGTGCAACCAGTTACCGTAGAAGGTTGACAATTGGTCTTTCCATGATAATTGCCATTTGGTTAATACGTGTTTCTCTAAAGTATGGTGCGCTTTGATGATGATGATAGGTGCGGCAGCTTCAAAACCTACGCGGCCCTTAATACCGATAATGGTATCGCCAACGTGAATATCACGGCCAATGCCATAAGGTTGCGCAATAGCTTGCAATGCCTGTATAGCCTGGGTTGGGTGCTTGTAACGTTCGCCATCAATAGCAACAAACTCGCCTTTCTCAAAAGTAAGGGTCAGTTGTTTGGTGCCGGTTTCGGTTACCTGTGTAGGCCATGCATCCTCAGGTAAACCCTGGTGCGAAGTCAACGTTTCTTTACCACCTACCGATGTACCCCAAATACCTTTGTTGATAGAGTATTTGTTCTTTTCGAAGTTCATTACCACACCGTGGTCCTTCAAGTATTGTATCTCTTCCTCGCGGCTTAGTTTCAGGTCGCGTATGGGAGTTAATATCTTTACCTCTGGTACCAATATGTTAAATATCATATCAAAACGTACCTGGTCGTTACCGGCGCCGGTGCTGCCATGGGCAACATATTCGGCACCAATTTGCTTGGCGTAGTTGGCAATAGCAGTAGCCTGGCTTACACGTTCGGCACTAACCGATAAGGGGTAAGTATTATTTTTTAACACATTGCCATATATCAGGTAGCGGATACAGTCGTTATAAAAATCAACCGTTTCATCAACCACATGGTGACTGGTAACGCCCATTTTATAAGCGCGTTCTTCAACACCTTTTAGTTCTTCTGCGCTAAAACCACCTGTGTTCACAATAACCGAGTGAACTTCCATGCCCAGGTCTTGTGTTAAATAGATACAGCAAAATGAGGTATCTAAACCACCGCTGTAAGCCAATACTACTTTCTTCTTCATTATATGTTATTATTTACAATAAGGGCCGCGCAGCTACTAATCCTGGCCTATTTTTTTAAGGGCATTTTCAATACGCTCAAGCAGGGTAGCTTTATGCGTAATCTTTTTCATTTTGTCTTCGTATTCTTTTTGTTTTTCGGCAGGGTCAAACAGCATGGCGGTGCACATGCAGTTTTTGCGATCTTTGCTCATCAGTATGTCGTAATTAACACAGCTTTTGCAGCCTTGCCAAAAGTTTTCATCTTGCGTAAGCTCAGAATAGGTTACAGGCTCATAACCTAAGTCGGAGTTTATCTTCATTACGGCCAATCCTGTGGTTAGGCCAAATATTTTGGCATTTGGATATTTTTGACGCGATAAAGCAAAAACACGCTCTTTAATAGCTTTTGCCAAACCTACTTTTCTAAATTCCGGATTTACAATGAGGCCCGAGTTGGCCACAAAATCGCCATGGCTCCAGGTTTCGATATAACAAAAACCTGCCCAGGTACCATCTTTATGTAAAGCGATAACAGCTTTCCCTTCCAGCATCTTGTCAGACACATAGGAAGCCGAACGTTTGGCTATACCTGTACCACGCGCCTTTGCCGACTCGGCCATCTCATCACATATCTGTTGCGCATATTCAACATGCTGACCGGTTGCAACCTGTATATCAAAATCTTGTATGGTCATTTAAAAAAGAGGTATTAATTTGAAAACTATTGGCTGTTGGGCCTAAATTGAAACAAATGATTATGGAAAAGGATTTTTATTCCTTTACAGAGATTTTCAAGGGTGACCGGGTAGATCAAAGTCTTGATATAAAAAGTCTTCGTCGGAGAACAGAAGGGGCAAAAACTGTTGAAACCAAAGCGCAAGCCACCGGAGCATTAGCTGCTCTGGTTTTAGGCGTAAATATGCTTTGTTTGTTCATTGTATTTAAAGTTTTTTGTCTTTAAAAATTTTCTGCAAAATAGGGCATAATTTTTTAAATATGCAATAGTTTATATGGAATATGCTTTACAGCTGACCATTTTAAAAATATGGATAAAAAAGAAAGGCTTCCGGTATGATCGGAAGCCTTTCGGGTATCGTATGCTGAAGCTTGTTACTGCTTAACAGGAGCTCCTGTTCCGTTAGTGGCCGGTGGCGTTGGCGGCGGCGGAGATTTTTTGGTAGTAGCTTTGCTGGCTTTGGCAGGCGCGGCTGTAATAGTTTCGCTGGTGGTATATTTCCAAAGATTGTTCTTATAGTCGGCCAGTTTTTTCTCAATACGTGCCGCTTCTTTATCCTGTTCAACCGGATCGGTGATGTAATCTTTTATCCTGCGGCCAAGCGGGTTCGATTCTTCAATGATCTTGGCATTAAACTGGCGCTGTAAAAACATATCGTCCATACTTACATCATACAGGTTTTTGTCCGGATCAGAAAGGTCCATTGTAGCAAATACCAAACGGCATTGTTTGTATTTCAACCAACATACAGGTTGTGTTCCTACGGTATCACCATTACTTAATGTTAAACGGATAAGTGGCGCAATACCAATTATCCTGGTTTCAACACGTTCGCGGCGTTTGTCCAGGTAAACATCCTCTTTAATGCGATAGCCAACAATTTTGCTCGAATTAAAATCGTTTACCTTTCTTTCCGAACCAATTTTGGCACCGGTTTGAGGGTCAAATTTATCAACGGTGGCTGTATCCCTTAATTTACCCATTAACTGGTTATAAGTTAACGGTACGGTAAATGCATCGCCGGTAGGGTTAGCAGGGGTACCACCTGTAGGGTCATATGGCGTAATTTTGCCATCTTTCATGCCTTGTAATAAAGCGTCTATCAAAGTAGAACCAGGTGTGTTGAATTTTTGGTTTTTAGGATCTTTCAGATCAATATCTCTCCAATACCTGTGGTAAAACTTGATGTTTTTCGGGTCGGGTTCCAGTATCGGGAAAGGTCTTGCCTTTGTCATTACCACACTTTTAAAATAACCGTCATCAGAGTCGGCAACGGTAGCCAGTCTTTTTGTGGTATCGGGCGGAAGAACCGGGGTATTTACCACCAATGGTGTAGTATCCTTAGGCGCTACAACTTTAGTTGTAGTGGGTTTTTTAGCAGTGGTTTTCTTTTTCTTTTTTGATTGGGCCATCAGGGTTGAAGTCCCTGTTAGTATAATCAATAAAGCTAATACGAGCGTCTTTTTCATGATATAATTGCTATCGTTTCTGTTTGTCTGGATTGTATTTAATTAGCAGATGCTGTTACTTTAGGAGCTTTTTCCTTTTTAGCCTTTTTAATTGCCGGAGCTTTCCTTGTTCTAACCTGGTCTGTTAATATATCAGGCGCCGACATAGCACACCTGAAGCCTATATACGAGTGTGGCGTATTTTGGGTTTCGTAATTGCGTGTAGCAGTATTTAATTCGCCTGCATTGTCTTTCCACGATCCGCCACGTACTACTTTACGCTGCATTACATCAGCATCATCATCTGGTGCATCATATAATAAAACAGGGTCGTTATCTTCAACAAACTCACGGGCCGACGGGCTGTAGGCATCTAAGGTCCACTCAGCCACATTGCCTTGCATATTATACAAACCAAAAACGTTTGGCGCGTATGATTTTACCGGCAAGGTATAAGTAGCGCCATCTTTAGTATAAGAGCCTTCGCCTTGTTTAAAGTTAGCTAAAGCCAAATTCTTTTTAGTTTTTTTGTTGATGTATGAAGGCACAACATTTACGTCTGTTCTTGATGCAACGTTGCCAACAATACTTTCGGCATTGTTTTCGCCGCCCGATGCCGCGTATTCCCATTGTGCTTCGGTTGGTAAATTAAATTTCAAACCAAAATCTTTAATGTTCGCATCCTGCGAGCCCGAAATGATACCTCTCCAGTTTGAATAGGCACGGGCCTGTTTCCAGGTCACACCAACAACAGGGTAGTTATCAAATGCTTTATTGGTAAAATAGTTGTTTACATAAATATCCGACTGTGAGTTCGGAAAATCCTGCGCCCAAACATTGTTATCAGGCATTACCTCAACGGTGTCAACTACGCTTTTGCCTTCATTAGGGCCACCGGCCTGCACATGGCGGTAAGTAAATTTAACCAGTTTACTGGTAAGTTGCTTTTTGCCTGCAACATCTTTAACCAGGGCGGTTAATTTAGGCAGGTACTCGGGGCTTTGCCAAAACGGAACCTTACCGTTCAGGTCAATTTTGCTCCAGTTAATTTTTTTAATGGTAGTATCTTTACCGCCTTTTGCTTTGCTTTTAATTTTGGTCTCTACAAAAAGCTTAGGGTCTTTTATATAATCTACTACAGCTACCGAGTCGGCAACCCAGTCAACAAATTTGCGGTACTGTCTGTTGCTTACTTCTGTCGCGTCAATAAAGAAAGCGGTTAAACTTACTCTTCTTATCGATGCGGTATCTATATCAGTAGAATCGGTATGCGGGGCACGCTCAAATATGGTACCTGCCGGAATGTAAACCATTCCCGGAGGAGCAGCCGGCGACTTACCTTTGTAGGCTCGCGTATCATGCGGTACTTCGTATACTTTTTTTGCGCTTTTACAAGCACCAAGAAGTGTACATGCGGCAATTAAGGCTATTTTTGTGTAATTCGTACTCATAAGGATCTTTCTTCAGTTGTATTTTTTAGGGTTTAGACTCTTTTTCTATTTGTAATTAATTAAAATTTATATCGTAAGCTGATAGATAATACGCCATATCCGCCTTTCTGGCTTGTGGCAGCAGGCTGATATCCGTCAGCCAGGGGAGCATTGAATAAACTGTATTGAAAATTTGGGTTCAGTTCAATTTTATCAGCACCCCACACACCCGGCATACCAATATTTGTGCCAATGTTGATTGGAATCATACTCACGCCTGTGTACTTATTGCTTTTATATAATGATGTTATTGGCGAATAGCCATCGACTCTTTTATATGGAATGGTAGATGAATTGCCGGTAGTTAATGTTACGCTCGAGAATATTTCTCCAAATCCAACGCCGATATAGCTTCTTTTTACCGCATCAGTAAAACCATTACGCGATTCAAAATCACTTAACAAACCTATTGAAAAACGCAGATTGATACTTGCTGAATAATAGCTAACTACTGTTTTGCTATATGAATAGGTATTTGTACCATCAACTCCCGACATGTTACCGTATTGGCCTTCCGCCAATATAGTAAAGTAGTTGTTAATGTCATAACTCAGACCGCTCAGAAGGGTATAGCTTATGGGTGTTTGGCTCCAGGTAGTCTGTAAGGTATTGCCACCCAAACCCAAGCTTAGCCTAAAGCCGGTTTTGTTTGCGCCATAGCTGTAGTCAATTTGGCTGTATGCTGGTTTAGATAGTAAAACTATACAGCAACCCACTGTTAAAAGTGAAAATAAGTATTTTTTAGGATTAAAAAATCTAATTAAAATTATTTTCATACGTAAATGTTTTTCGACTCGTAAAAATAATAAAAATTTAATTAATACAAACTATTTGGCAATTTAGTAATCAAAACAAAAAAATTCGCACCTTTTAATAATAATATCTTAATATAAAGTATATTTTCAATGATTAATTATATTCCGGAGGCTGAAATTTAAGGATGGTAATATTGATTAACTTTTTTAATTTTAGATTAATCCCATTCTCTTTTTATTTTCTTTCTGAATACGTCATACATTCTTTTTATTTTAATTCTTTATCATTTTAAACTGTATGGCTATTTCTGAGTGCAGATAAATTAAAAACATTGCAATTTGTTTAGGGTTATATTGTATATTAATTAATAGTATTATTGATGTAATAAATATGGCCAGGCGCTGCGAAAATGTTTATAACCTATAAATTGTGCAAAAATATAACAGATTTAAACCGTCGCAAAAAGTAATAAAACAACAATGTTGTATACGCACGCATTTTCAGTTTTACGCAAATGGGCCCGTTTAGGTTTGGTAATTGCATAAAAAAATTAATTTTTCAATAAAGTTTACATCATCTCATTCAAAAAAATGAAAATTTAAAAATGATGGCGCTCACTGTTTAGATCATTCAGGATGACTGTATGCTTTTTAGGATAACTTGTTTCGTTAAAAGAATATTTATTAATAATAAATATATTCTGTAGGAGTGCCGATTTGCGATTTTGTTTTAATGTTATACCTTAGCAATGTATATACAAAAGATACGTTTATATTTAAAGCGGTATTTGCTGTTTTTTGCTGATACTACCCTAATTACGAGAAATGGCATTTTTAGACTATGTTTTGCAACCGCCCGCCTACGGCTGGAAAGATGATAATGGCGATCTGATCAAACCCACATCCAAACAAATATTCAAGGAGTTTTTTTCGAGGTTAAACGTTTTTAAGGACCGTAAAAACTGGCTGGCTTTTTTTAGCTGGTTAAAGGTAATATGCCTTATTCCTTTTTTCTTTCTGTTCGTTTTTAAGTTTTTCAGCTTATGGATGCTGTTGGCTGCATTTGTATACAGCATGATCATTATGGGTACACACGGTACCATATGGTATCACCGCTATTGTACTCATGGTGCTTATACCTTTAAAAATAAGTTTTGGCGCTTTATTACGCACAATTTAACGCTGCAAATTATCCCCGAAGAAATATATGTAGTGTCGCACCATGTTCATCATGCCAAATCAGATCAGCCCGGCGATCCTTATAATGCGCAAGGCGGCTTTTTGTACTGTTTTTTAGCCGATGTGAACCATCAGCCCATGAACCAGAATCTGAACGAAGCTGATTATGCCAAAGCTACCAACCTGATGAAACATACCGGTGTAAACACAAACTCATTCAATAAATATCAAAAATGGGGCTCAATGGCTTGTCCATTTGGTTCTGTTCTGTCGTGGATAGTGAACTGGGGTATCTGGTATGCTATATTCTATTTTATGGGCGGCCATGCCCTGGCATGTACCCTGTTTGGCGCGGCAGGTTTTTGGGCGGTGGGTGTGCGTACATTTAATTATGACGGCCACGGCCAGGGCAAAGACAAACGTAAAGATGGTGTTGATTATAACCGTGAGGATATGTCTATCAACCAGCTTTGGCCGGGTTTTGTAGCAGGCGAGTGGCATAATAACCATCACCTGTTCCCTAAAAGCGCACGCTCGGGCTTTAAAGCGTACCAGGTTGACTTTGCCTGGTATTACATTAAGTTTTTAAGTATGATAGGGGCTGTTACCTCATATCGCGATTCGAAGAAAGATTTTATGGAGCAGTATCATCAGCCCTATATTGAGAGTAAGAAACCGGTTGCTGAACTGGTGGAAAACTAAACATAATAATCAAAATAAAACCCCGGCCACTGTAAAGCAGACCGGGGTTTTTTAGTTTAAAACAATTACCAGGCTACAATTCTTCGCCGTGCTGGCTGATATCCAAACCTATCAGTTCTTCTTCCGGGGTAACCCTTAACGGGCTTATCATATCGGTTATCTTCAATAATAACATCGAACCAAAGAAAGCAAATGCCGATACTGCTGCCAAAGCGCACAGGTGTACCAGGAATAAATGCGTTTCGCCATAATAAAGGCCATTTCCGGTTGTATTGGCTCCGTTAACATTGGTATGCGCAAATACTCCGGTTAGCAGCATCCCTACCATGCCGCCAACACCATGGCAAGGAAAAACGTCCAGCGTATCATCAATAGATGTACGTGAGCGCCACATTACCACCAGGTTACTTACCACCGCCGCAACAATGCCGATGATCAATGAATGGGATATGGTTACAAAACCCGCTGCAGGTGTAATGGCTACTAAACCCACAACCGCGCCAATACAGGCATTCATTACTGATGGTTTTTTACCCAGCATAATATCAAAAAACAACCACGACATAGCCGCCGCTGCAGATGCGGTAGTAGTTGTGGCTAAAGCTGTAGCCGCCAGCGCCCCCGAGCCTAATGCCGAACCGGCGTTAAACCCGAACCAGCCAAACCATAACAAGCCTGTACCCAATAACACATAGCTGATGCGGGCAGGCGCGTGCGCTACATCGTTACGGCTTTTAAGATATAATGCCGAAGCCAAAGCAGCCCAGCCGGCCGACATGTGCACTACAGTACCGCCTGCAAAATCAAGCACGCCTAACTTAAACATCAGGCCATCGGGGTGCCAGGTAGAGTGGGCGAGTGGCGCGTATATAAACACCAGGAACAAACAAAGGAAAATAAGATAAGAGTTAAAGCGGATACGCTCGGCAAAGGCGCCGGTTATTAAGGCCGGTGTAATTACCGCGAATTTTAATTGGAACATGGCAAATAAAACAAGAGGCACGGTTGGTGCCAGTTTCCATGTAGCGTTGCCCAGCATTCCCTTCATCATAAAAAAAGTTGAAGGATTACCGATGATGCCGCCAATCGAGTCGCCAAAGGCTAAACTAAAACCGAAAACAACCCAGATTACTGTAATAACACCCATGCAAACAAAGCTTTGCATCATGGTAGAGAGCACGTTTTTTTTGCTTACCATGCCGCCGTAAAAAAAGGCGAGGCCGGGTGTCATTAATAAAACTAAAGCTGTAGCGGTAAGTAACCATGCGGTATCGCCGGTGTCAATTTTGCTTCCGGCAACGGTTACGGTACTTACGGATGGAAATACAAGAGCGAGTATCAGTACAATTACAAGTACCGAAAATGGTAATATTTTTTTCATGATGATTGATTGAGTATAACAATGCATGCCATAGCCCTAAAAGGGCGATAGCAGGCGATAAAAATTCAGAAACATTAAATAATTAAGATAAACCCGTATTACAGGTGTATGCTAACTGGTTTTGTTTGATTTTTACCAAAAGGCATGAAAAGGAAAGAGGATAAGGTGCCGGAAAAGTGAATGTATTGCGGTTACACTTTCCTGGAAATGTAAGGCGCAACGGATACTTACTACCAGGGTTTGGCTGGCAAAAAGCGTGTATTTTAATACGTGTATTGTTTTATAAGCCTGTGGGGTAACCTGGGCAACACAAATGATCTCGAAAAAGCTCCGGATGTTTTGTTTTTGTTTTGGCGCCTCTGTGATTTTGGCTTGATGCCTGGTTTCGTACGCTGTAAACCCGGAAGCAACAGATGTGCCATTAGTTTGGAAACTAAAAAGCACTAAAGATATTGCTATTGATCGGATAATCTTATGAAGCATGCCTAAAAGTAGGCTTTTTTTCAAGCTTTAACAGAATAATGTTAAAATATTTGAAAATGTGTGAAGTTTTTAAGTATTTTATTGAAAATAGATGTAATTATGCCTGTTTTTATAGATTTTTATGAGTGTAGTTTAAAAAATGGTATAAAACATAGCAATTGCTGCCGCACTCATTGCAATAAAGGTTATCCATAATAATGTTTTTGATAGCGACCTGCTTTTATATTGACCCAGGATTTTTTCATTCGCGGATATTCTGGCTATAAGAAATAATAGCGGAACAGCGGCAATTCCGTTAAATACAGCTGCGTAAACAAGTGCTTTTACAGGATTAATATGAATAAAATTGATCAGTAATCCCACAACAGTGGCAGCTATAATAACGCCATAAAATCCCCGCGCTTTTCTTAATTTATAATTTAAACTCGCCTTCCAGTTAAAAGCTTCGGAAACCGCGTACGCCGCCGAGCCAGAAAGAACGGGTACAGCCAACAACCCCAGGCCAATAATGCCTGTCGAAAAAATAAGTTTAGCTAAAAAGCCCGCGTGCGGAAAGCTATGTACCAATGGCTCCAGTGCTTTGGCGGCATCGGCCGCGGTTTTAACATCGGTTACACCGCTGTTGTGAAGTACGGTAGCGCCCACTACAATAATGCTCCAGGTAGCAAATTCAGAAAAGATCATTCCGAAGTTGTTATCAATACGCATTTTATGAATAGCACCCCAGCCATTTACGCGTTTGGCCGGGTTTGTGGCTTTACTTTCTTTTTGCTCCTCTACCTCTTGTGATGCCTCCCAGAAAAACATATAAGGCGAAATGGTTGTGCCTAACACTCCGGTAATAATGAACAAAAAGGCAAAGCTAAACTCAAAATGCGGCACAACGGTAGCGCGTAAAACTGTGGCCCATGGCTGGTGCACAATAAATAATGTAATAGGATAGGCCAATAAGGTAATAGCCAGCCATTTCAAAATTTTTGAGTAAGCTTTATAGCTGGTATATATTTCAAGCAATAAAATGGATACGGTAAAGCATAGCGTAAGTGCAACGAATGGTAATGGAACCAATAATTGCGCGGCGGCTGCCATGGCGCCAATATCGGCGCCAATATTGATCACGTTGGCAATTACCACGAGGGCGACAACAGCATGCAGCACCGTGCGGCTGTAATACCTTTTTACTACTGCCGCAATCCCCATTCCTGTTACCAGGCCAATACGGGCGCAGGCTTCCTGCACGGCCATCATAAAAGGCAGCATAAACAAGGCTGTCCACAATTGTCCATAGCCAAATTGAGCTCCCGTTTGTGAGTAGGTGGCTATACCCGACGGATCATCATCGGCAGCGCCGGTAACCAAACCCGGGCCCAGCAGGCTGAAATATTTAAGGAACTTATTTCGGGGTTTAACAGTTTCTTCAGATTCCATAAATGTGTACGCTAATGGCGGTGTAAAATAAACAAACTATTGTGATGTTTTATTTGTTTAAGAACGACTGAAATTAAATAGGATGTTAAAAACTGTTAAACCTTATTCATTTAACAAAATTTAAGTACCAGGCATACTATTTTTGTTTATAATTGGTTTTGATTAGAACAATAACAAAGCGGTAGTTAAAATAAAAATCCAATTCGGATACTTTGTTTTTTAGCATATCTTTGCTTGTTGTAAGGCCCGTTAAACGGAGCCTGTTAAAAGTTTAATTAAAAATTATTGTTATGTTAAGTTCAGCATTGTTATTTATAAGCGGGCAAGACACTATTGTTATTTTAGTTGTCGCCTTGTTTTTGTTTGGTGGGAAGAAATTGCCTGAACTGGCTCGTGGGTTGGGTCAGGGGATACGTGAGTTTAAAGATGCATCTGAAGGTGTAAAAAGAGATATTCAAGAGCAGATAAATAAAGAAGTTGAGAAAGTGGAGGTTAAAAGTACTCCCCAGCCTGAACCGGCTGTAACTGCAATCCCCGAGTCTGCAACCCCGGTTAATAATCATCCGGGCGCTATACCCATACAAGATACCAATTTTCACCAGGAGGCTGCTACTCCCGAAGCCAATACAGCTGCCCCTGCAACAACCGATACAACATTAAAGCCTGAAACCACAACACCCGAGGTATACCACCCGCGCGAAACGCCTTTATAAATCATCATTCATAAACCTAAACATGATATTTTCTATTTCTTAAAAAGCCATGCAATACAACAAGATCAATAATCTATTGGGCTGGCTTTGCTTTTTAACAGCGTCAGTTACCTACATTCTAACGTTAGAACCTTCGGTAAGTTTCTGGGATTGCGGCGAGTTTATCTCCTGCGCGTTCCGTTTACAAATTTCGCACCAGCCGGGTTACCCGCTGTTTGCCATGATAGGTAAGGCCTTTTCGCTATTATCTATGGGCAACAATGCCAAAGTGCCGTTCTTTACCAATATGGGCTCGGCATTGGCAAGTGCTGCGGCTATTATGCTTTTATTCTGGATAATAACAGCAATGGCCAAAAAACTGCTGGTTAAAAGAGGCGAAACTCCCGATCAGACTCAAACCGTATTAATTATGGGTTCGGGTTTGGTAGGTGCAATGGCATTTATTTATACCGATACTTTCTGGTTTTCGGCTGTTGAAACTATCGTGTTCGCATGGTCATCACTGTGTACCGCTTTGGTAATATGGGGTATCATGAAATGGGATGCTCATGCAGATGAGCCCCGTGCTGATCGCTGGATCATTTTTATCGCCTATGTAATGGGCTTGTCTATCGGTATCCACTTACTTAACTTGCTTACCATCCCCGCTATCGCGCTGGTTTACTATTTCCGCAGGTATAAAAATATTACCACCAAAAGCACGGTGATAGCTTTATTATGCGGTATACTTACCCTGGGCCTGGTTCAGTTTGGTATTATACAATATACTGTAAAGTTTGCCGCTTATTTCGACCTGTTCTTTGTGAATACGCTTGGATTAGGTTTTGGCAGTGGCGCTATCTTCTTCTTCGTTATCCTGATTGCGATACTGGTTTTTGGTATCAGGTATTCGATGATGAACAACAAGCCGACCATGAACCTGGCTTTCTTATGTATCGTGTTCATCTTTTTAGGCTACAGCTCATTTGCCATGATCATCATCAGGGCCAAAGCCGATCCTAACCTGAACAATAGCGACCCGAACAACGCCTTTGTGATGCTGAGCTACCTGAACCGTGAGCAATATGGTGAAAGACCACTGTTATACGGCCAGTATTTCGACTCAAAACAAAAAGAATTATCACAAGACAGCGCTGCCCTGATAAAAGCGAATGGCAGTACCATTTATCGTAAAGGCAAAACCAAATATGAGCCTGCCGGTAAAAAATACAGCATTCCTTATGACAGAAATACACTTTTACCGCGTGTTTATGACCAGGAAGGCGACCACCCTGCATTTTACAGGCAATGGTTGCGTTTAGGCGAAAGTGAGAGTCCGCAGTTTGCTGATAACTTTAAATTTTTATTTAGCTGGCAGATATGGCAAATGTATGGCCGCTACTTTATGTGGAACTTTGTTGGCCGCTATAACGATATGGACGGGCAAAGTAACCAGGGTTACGATGGCCAGTATACCACCGGTTTTACTGATAGCCACCTGCCGCAAAATACTTTGCATGGCAACACCTATACGCCACTATATGGATTGCCTTTAATAATAGGCTTAATAGGCGCCATTTACCATTTCCGTAAAAATAAACGCGATGCGCTTATTGTAGCCCTGCTGTACTTCTTTATGGGACTGGCTATTGTACTTTACCTTAACCAGCCACCGTTGCAGCCGCGCGAAAGGGATTACTCTTACGTAGGTTCGTTCTATGCTTTCGCGATATGGATAGGTATAGGCGTGCTGGGCATTGCCGACCTGCTGGTTTTAGGTATCAAAAAGCTTGATGTTAAAACCGCCGGAGTTATTGCCACTGTTTTATGTTTGCTGGCGGCACCTGTGCTGATGGCAAGCAAGGAATGGAAGGCGCACGACAGGTCGACCAAATGGACGCCGCATGATATGGCTTATAACTACCTTATATCATGCGCCCCCAACGCTATTTTATTCACCTATGGTGATAATGATACCTACTCGTTATGGTATGACCAGGAGGTGGAAGGTATTCGCCCAGATGTGCGCATTGTGAACTTAAGCTTATTAGGTACTGATTGGTATATACGCGGCATGAAGCATAAGATGAATGCATCTGAGCCGCTGCCTATTTCAATGCCTGATGATAAGTTTGAGTTGGGTGTACGCGATGTAGTATATTATAACGACGCTAAAATACCAGGCTCGGTGGAGTTGAAGGAAGTATTTGATTTTATAACATCGGATGATCCGCGTACTAAAGTGCAGTTCTCGCCGGATGATACGGAGAACTATCTTCCTACCAAGAACTTTAAAATGACCATCAATGCTGATGAAGTAATAAAGAACGGTGTGGTACCGGCATCTAAAAAAGACAGCATTGCACAAGTAATGGAATGGAAATACCCATCGAACTATGTAACCAAAGACAATTTGGCTATGATAGACATACTGGCGCATAACAACTGGAAAAGGCCGGTTTACTTTGCTATTACCGTTGGTAACGATAATATGATGGGCCTGCAAAAGTACCTGTACAAAGAAGGCTTTGCATACCACCTGATGCCGCTTAAAGCAGATACCGCTGCAAGAGACCAGGACAAGGCGAATACCATGGTGATGTATAACAATGTAATGACCAAGTTTAAATGGGGTAATATGAAAAATGCCCGTTACCTTGACCATGAGTCGACAACGATGTTCTACCCGCTGATGATCCGTTTATTTGGTAACCTTGCCCAAAGCCTGATACAGGAAGGGCACCCTGATCTTGCCGCTAAAGTGCTGGTAAAGTATGAAGAGGTAATGCCGGATATTTATCCTGAAATGGAAGAAGCGCTGATCAAAAATTATATAGGCCAGTTAAGCTTCCAGTTGAATAATAATAAACTGGGTACCAAAATATTCAAGAGCATTGAAAACTACATGCTCGACCAATTGAATTACAATGCTTATTTATTGGAGAACAAAAACGGCGAAGGTATGAACCAGCGCGATGTGCAATATGCCTTATCGGTATTGAATGATATGGTTGATACTACCGCGAAGTTCCACCAGGATGCTTTGCATAAAGATCTGGAAGCTCAGTTTAATAATTATAAAACTAAGTTTGCAAGTGTAATGCCAATGCGATAAGCAAGGTTTTTTTTAACATATAAGATCCGGTGCATAATACATGCCCGGATTTTTTTATTGATTTGTATTTACCAAACTTTCGAACTGTTTTTTGTATTCTTGCGCCAGTATGATAAAGAAGTTTACCTGTGTTTTTTCGCTGATATTTTTGCTGGGTACAGGCCTGTTTGCCCAGGGGAGTCTTGATATTCATTTTAACGGTTTGGGTTTTATGGATAACCGTGAATACTCTGCCTTTGTGCCGCGTTCGCGCACCTATTCAGGCACACGTACCACGTTGGATCTTGGGGTTAACCTGGATAGCCTGAACCATTTTATATTTGGCGCCAATGGCATACATGAGTTTGGCGCCCACCCGTACTTTTTAAAAGTCGACCCGATAGCATACTATCATTTCGAAAGCAAACAATGGACCTTTAATATTGGTGAGTTCCCGCGCGAAGGGTTGTTAACGCAATACCCACGTGCTATGCTTAATGATACCTTACGGTACTATCGCCCCAATGTGGAAGGGATGCTAACCAGCCTGCGTTACAAACATGGTTACGAAACCATTTGGATTGACTGGGTAAGCCGCCAAACACAAACCGACAGGGAGCAATTCCTTTTCGGAGCGCTGGGTACTTATCAGCCCGATCCTGCAAAAGCATTCTTTATCTCGCACTATTTTTACCTGATGCATGATGCCGGCGCAGAGATACTGCTGCCCAATGATCATATTGCCGATAACGGTGTAGTGCAGCTTAGGATAGGTGTAGATTATAGTCATCGCCATACCGGCTTTGATAGCCTGAAATTTGATATTGGCGCCATGGCATCATTAGAGCGGGTGCGTGGTGTTGACGGCTGGCAAACACCTGCCGGGGTTGTAGCCAGCGCTTACATAGGTTATCATCGTGTTGCCCTTTATGATGAGTTTTACGCAGGTAAAGGCAGCCACATTAATTATGGTGATTCGTTTTACGAGAAGAGCGTTTATAACCGGTTAGATGTTATTTATTCGCCGTTTGTGTTTAAGCGCTTAAAAGGACAATTCATATTTAGTTTTCACCAAAGCCCGGGCTATTATGGCG
>Ga0070659_100001795_pt1 | contig 15444 bp, 14 predicted proteins | sample KBSC23metaG_FD_64666 | JGI IMG/M metagenome (GOLD analysis project Ga0070659, IMG submission 64666) | Corn rhizosphere microbial communities from Kellogg Biological Station, Michigan, USA - KBS C2-3 metaG | ecosystem: Host-associated > Plants > Roots > Rhizosphere > Soil ... | reverse complement strand
TTGGATGCGCTTTACTGGCGCTCACTTTTTTGGCTTGTAATACCGATCCGAACTCTGTGGCTAAGAGTCCGGCACCTACAAATTCCGCAGGAACAAGTGCGGCCGCGCCCAATTCCGAGTTGGCTGCCGCCAGGGTCATGTTTGAAAAGAACTGCACCGGATGTCATGGTGGCACGGCTGAAGGCGGAACAGCAAAAGTAAACAACAAGCAGATCAAGGTTCCGTCACTGAAATCTGAGCGAGCGATGAAGCATGACGATCAGCGTCTGACCGAAACAATAACTGACGGCGAAGAAGAGATGCCGGCGTTTAAGGACAAGTTAAAAACTCAGGAGATTGCCGATTTGGTGAAGTTGATCAGGAAAGAATTTCAGGGGAAATAATCGGTCGGATCTATTGATCATTGGTCGTTTCTCATTGGTCATTTGTCATTTCGCGGTGAAAAAGATGTGATGATGCCCGTCGCCAAGGGATCGAAATGAAAATGGCCAATGAACAATAGGATGATCAATGGCCAATGAGCAATAGAATTTTCGGCCTCATTTCATAACCTCGCGCCCCAGCTTTACGATTCCCGCATAAGCATCTATATTCACCAAAGTGCACTCGTAGCTCAGTTGGATAGAGCGTCTGACTTCGAATCAGAAGGTCGCAGGTTCGAGCCCTGCCGGGTGCACCAAATTCCATTCGAGGGCCCCCTCTGAATTTTCCTTTCATACTTTTTTGCCTTTAAAGGACGACACATGTCTAAAGCTCCCGAGCACGAAAACACCAATCTTGCATTGGTGGGCTTTCGCTACGACGAAAACTCTTCGTTTATGAAAGGAGCTTCCGAAGCTCCGCCACAAATTAGAGCAGCGTTGCGTTCCGAAGCCTGGAACATGACCAGCGAGTCAGGAACGGATCTGTCAGGCGAGACAATCTTCTTTGATGCGGGCGACGTCGAAGCGGTACCCGGAACTGATATGTTGTCGTTGGTCGAGAATTCCATGGTCACACTGCTGAACGATGGACTCAAACCAATTTCCCTCGGCGGCGATCACTCGATCACTTACCCCATCGTTCGCGCGTTTGCTAGAAAGTATCGCGACTTGAGCATCCTCCATTTCGATGCGCATCCCGACCTTTACGACAGTTACCAGGGCAACAAGTATTCGCACGCCAGTCCATTCGCGCGCATCATGGAGAACAAACTGGCGAAGCGACTTGTTCAGGTTGGCATCAGGACCATCAACTCGCACCAGAAAGAGCAGGCTCGAAAGTTCAACGTCGAAACTATAGAGATGCGCGACGTTCGAGATGGCCTGCAATTAGAGTTTGATTCTCCGGTTTATATCTCTTTTGATGTGGATGTGCTGGATCCGGCTTTTGCCCCCGGCGTGTCTCATCGCGAACCCGGTGGTCTATCCACGCGCCAGGCCATCGACTTGATTCAGAGGTTAAAAGGAAACGTAGTAGGCGCTGACATCGTGGAATTCAACCCACGCATGGATCCGCTTCACGTCACCGGAACTGTCTGTGCCAAACTGTTGAAAGAGCTGGCCGCGCGAATGATGGAATAGGGATCGGGGTCCCCTGTCCCCTATTTAGAGCGGGCGGCGATTGGCACGTAGTCGCGGGTGCGATCTCCAAGATAGACTTGCCGGGGGCGCGCGATCTTCTGGTCCTCATCCTGTAATAACTCGACCCATTGGGCCAACCAGCCTGAAGTGCGAGGAATCGCAAACATTACTGGAAACATATCAACCGGAAAACGCATTGCCTGATAAATGATTCCGGAATAGAAGTCCACGTTTGGATAAAGCCGTCGCTTCACGAAGTAATCATCTTCCAACGCAATTCGCTCAAGTTCCAGCGCGATATCGAGCAGCGGATCTTTTCCGGTCACCTCGAACACTTCATACGCAACTTGCTTGATGATGCGCGCACGCGGGTCATAGTTCTTGTACACGCGATGTCCAAAACCCATCAGCCGGAATTCGCCTGCCTTGACGCGCTTGATGTATTCCGGAACGTTCTGGACTGAGCCAATCTCTTTCAACATTCGCAAAACCATTTCGTTCGCGCCACCGTGAAGTGGTCCATAGAGCGCGGCGGCAGCGCCGGCGAGCGCCGAGAAAGGATCGGTGTGAGCACTGCCAATACTGCGCATCGCATTCGTGCTGCAATTCTGCTCGTGGTCAGCATGCAGGATGTAAAGCACAGTCAATGCTCGTTCCAGCACCGGGTTTGGTTGGTACTTGAGTTCCGTAGTCTTAAACATCATGTTGAGGAAATTTCCTTCGTAACTCAGATCATTGTCTGGATACGAATACTGCATTCCGATCCGGTGGCGAAACGCGAAGGCGGCGATGGTCGGAACCTTGGCAATCAGCCGGTAGATCTGTTTCCAGCGACACTCCTCATTAAAAATGTCCTTCGCGTCCGGATAGAAAGTCGACAACGCGCCAAGCGTGGCCTCAAACATTCCCATCGGATGCGCATTGTAATGAAAGCCGTCGATCACCTTCTTGATATTCTCGTTGATGAAGGTGTGGTAAGTGATGTTCTTGGTCCAGCTCTCGAGTTCAGACTGATTTGGCAATTCCCCGTTCAGCAAGAGATAAGCAACTTCGAGATAGTTGCTCTTTTCTGCAAGTTGATCGATTGGATAACCGCGATATTCGAGGATGCCCTTGTCGCCATCAATGAACGTAATTCGGCTCTTGCACGAGGCGGTGTTCATGAAGGCGGGATCGTAGGTCATCAAGCCAAAATCGTCGTCGCCGACCTTAATTTGACGAAGGTCCATCGCCCTGATCGTACCGTTTTCGATTTGAACCTCGTATTGCTTACCCGTGCGATTGTCTGTGATGCTGAGAGAGTTTCCGCTCATCGTAGTCTTCCTTCGAGTCTGATAGGACTTTTCATGGTTATGTGAGCAGATTAGCCTATGCATCTCCGACTTCTCAAGCGGCAACGCCGATACGCCTCCGGACACCACCGGCATTCAGCCGCGTGGTCTTCAACTTTCACCTATTTTCGAGTTTATGGGTGTTGGCCATTAGGTTGAAACTGAAACGACCACACGGCTGAAGCCGGTGGTATCCGCGCTGTCTTCGCTGGTATGGGTTAGGTTGAAACTGAAACGACCACGCGGCAGAAGCCGGTGGTATCTTCGTCGAAGTTGGAATGAATCAGTTGCGACGAGCGTCTTTGATTTCCCGCTCCGCCTGCTTCTTCGCCTCTTTGGCGTCGCGTTCACTCACTCCAAGATCCTGCAATGTCTGGCCCAGACTACGGCCGGACGCTAACCCTGAAAGGATGTTGCTCCTGGTAACATTGGGGAAACGCCCCCCGAGGTTCTGACTCACTCGAGTTGCCGATACGTACTGACCAAACTTCAATCCGGGATCCTGACTTAGCGCGAGTCTATAACCATCACGGAGACCATTGGCGTTGGTCCTCAGCAGCCTCGGAACGCCAGGATGATCGCGAAGGTCATTATCAGCGCGATTCAAATTGTCACTCGCCATCCTTGCTCTTTCAAGGCCGGCATCAGATCTTCCATTCGACCTGTCAGATGCGTTTGCGAGTCCAGAGTCTGATCTACCATTTGAACGCTCAGAAGCATTTCCCAACCCCCGATCTACGCCAACACCCGACGGTGGCCCACCTGGACCACCCATACTTGAACCGCCTCGACCACCGCCGGCGTTTCCAGCATTACCATGGCCGCGACCCTGGCCCAATACGGATATGCTCAAACTAAACATCAGCAGGACTGCAACCGCCACAAACGTTTCATAAGCTTTAGGTTTCATCGATACCTCCCCCTAAAATTGAGTTTGAAATATCTCTGCCACTCGCAAATTAGATCTGGACCAAACCAGGGAAGAGTTTCAGCGCAGCCTAACTAACAAACGAGACATGGGTTTGCAACTTGACCGTGCTCCACCACGCGACTGCGAGTGCGGCATCCATTCTAGTCCGAGCCTTGGGCCCTGAAAACCATGAACCCGAAATTACAATCGGATTGCAACAGGCCCCCTTCAGACCCCGGCCGCACCAAAAGCATTCACTTTTTTCGCATTTGCCAGTTAGAATCAAGCCCTTACTGGAACACGCGTTCATTCATTTTCCGCGGAAAGCCCCTTGGCTTACCCCAGCGGAATCTCAGACTGGTTGGTCCGGGGTAATGTAACCAGGATTTCCTTGCCCGACTCAGACGTGGAATTTCAATCACTCGTCGAAAGAAGACTTAGCTAATGAATAAATTCAGGCTTGTACTAACAATCGTGGTGGTGTTTATCGTTGCTAACTTCACGGGATTCTTCATTCATGCGATCTGGCTGAAACAGGATTACATGCCGATTGCTAACCTTTACCGGCCCGAAGGTCAGGAAAAAATGGCCTTTATAGTCCTGGCCTACCTTGCTTTTGCCATCGGGTCAGTCTGGGCCTACGCGCATGGGGTCGAGAATAAACCCTGGTTGGGCCAGGGCCTGAGGTTTGGGATCGTGTTGTGGCTAATTTTATCGGTGCCCTGGTTTTTTATTACTTACGCCGTACAGCCGATCCCGGCGCTCCTGCTTGCAAAACAGATCATCATGGAAGCGATCGACAAGATCGTGCTTGGTCTTGTTATTGCCGCGTTGTATAGACCACCCAGGAGCGCAGTGATTTCCGACTGATTACTTGACGCCGATTAAATCAATATCGAAGACCAGAGTTGAATTCGCCGGTATTTTGTCCTTTGCCTGGGCGCCATAACCGAGCCTACTGGGAACAATGAGGCGGCGGGTGCCGCCAACCTTCATAGTCGAAATTCCTTCATCCCATCCTTTGATCATGGGGGTCCGGCCGAAGCGAAACGTAAATGGTTGACCTCTGTCCAGCGAACTGTCGAATTTAGTGCCGTCCTCAAGCGTGCCCGTATAGTTAACAGTTACTTCCTGACCAACCTGCGGACTCTCGCCGGTACCAACGACCTTATCGACATACTTCAGTCCTGAGGGAGTAGTTACTTCGGCAGCGCTGACGCGATTGCGTTGCCACAGAAAGTAAACGACGCCACCCAGAACGACTGCAGCGACAATTACAATCGCGGCAAGTTTTAGATTATTGCTTGCTCCGGAGTTCGATGCTTCGGTTCCGGCACGAGGGACTCGAGGTCGTTTCTTGGCCTTATTTATCTTCCTTTGACGACTTTGCGGCACTGATTCTGATCCGTCCTTTTTCGAGGTGTGAAAGAGTTGGGACTGACCTTATACATATAACGCCGCGAGGATTCAAGTGAGGGCCTGTTCTCAATTATCTCGCGGGCGACGTGGGCGGCGCTGGCGATTATCGTCGCGCAGCACCTGGAATTTCTTCCATTGCTCCGGAGTCAGCACCTGTACCAAACGATCATCTGCTTGTTTGCGAATGTCGATTACCTTTGGTTCAGCTTCCTGGCGGAGGGCGCGCAACTGTTCGCGCGTGTCGTTGAAGATCTGTTTCACCTTGGTTTTTTGATCTTCGTTCAATTGCAGTTGCTGCGACATCTCTTCGAATCTGTCGCCCGGTGTCATCGAGTTCCTGGCCCAGGCCCGGTAAACATTTAAGGCTAGAATTCCGGACACGAACCCGAGGACAAAGATAATGCCGGCCGCGACCCGAACTTGCCACCTGTTCTTAGCAATATTGTTCATTGACTACCTCACGTCGTCATCATTTTCATCGTTATAGATTGTGCTGAGCACTTGTTCGTAGCTCATCTGGTCATCGCTTTGCTGGTCCATCAGCACAGCTTCTGCGGAATAAGCAGAAGCCGTGTCCTCACCAGCGGACGGAACACCTGGCGCGAAGAAACTCAACACACCCAGAGCCGCCGTTGTTAGGGCCATTGACGAAACCAATGCTCGCGTTGACTTCCAAAGACGTGACCACGCCGGAACATTCTCAATTGACTGCTTTTCTCTCCAGGCTGCCAGCACGCGAGTCTGGAAAAACGGCGATGGTTCAACCGGCACGCTAACTCGTTCGCTTAAGATAATTGCTGACAATCGCGCCGCCTGGTAAGCGCGCTCACACGGTTCACACTCTTTTGCGTGACTGGTAATCGTCGCCAGGTCGCTGTCAGAAAGAGCCGGCAATGGCGAGTTCTCGAGGATCTCGATGATGTGCTTGTTTTTCATTACGCGAGTTTCCCTTCTCTTCTGCCTGCCTTTGAGCCCAACAGCTTTTCCATCGTTTCGCGAAGCTTCCGCCTCGCTCGAAAAGCTCTAACTTTAACCTTCGATTCGGACCATCCAGTCGCTTCAGCCACTTCTTTCACCGAGGCGTTCTCGCCATCAATCATGAACAATGCAACCTGATCTTCCGCCGGCAATGTGCCGAGCAATCGATCGGCTAAGTCCGAAGCAACAACCTTGTCCTCTACTGACTGAGGTTCATCGCCAGTATGTCCCGCGTTGGTATCAAGCCAGTGATTCTCGTCATCGGTCAAATCCGCGACTGCCAATTCAGGTCGCCTCTTAGCGCTGCGGACCATGTTCAAACATGTGTTCGTTGCTATGCGCGTCAGCCAACCTTCCATCGAACCGCGGCCCTCATAACTATCAAGTTGAGTGAAGGCCTTCAGAAAAACCTCTTGAGCTGCTTCTTCGACGAGCGCTCGCTGTCTGAAAAATCTGTTTGCCACACTGAAAACTCTTGGACTGTATCGTCGAACAATCTCTGCAAAGGCAGACTCGTCGCCGCCCTGCGCTTGTTGCGCCAGTTCGAAGTCCAGGGCGTGTTCAAGACCATCCGTCAGATGCGATCCTCATCGGCTAACGGCTGGCGGACTCTTTTATGGCGCATCGAGTCCGCCAGATCCGTGGGGAAGACGCTTACTCAGTCTTGCGCATTTCGCCGCGACGAGCTTTGAACTGCGCTTTCTGTTGTTCGAGCTGCGCCTTCTGCTCAGGCGTTAAGACGGATAACATCTCCTGGTGGAGTTTGAAGCGTTCACCCATCGCTTTCGCTTCAAGACTAGCCATGTCCGTCAATTTCTGAGTAGCCAGCGCTTCGTTGAACGTACCGCCTTCGCTCGCCTGGCGCAACTCCTGGCGCTTGGCTCTAAGCTGCTCTCGCAACGGTTTGTTGCTCTGTGCAAAGCTCTCGCGAATCTGCTTCATCTTAGCCTTCTGGTCATCAGTTAGATTTAGCTGACGGAAGCTTCCCATTCCTCCCCAGCCATGTTGTTTACCTCGACCTCGCCACTCGCGGTGAGTTCCCTGACCCTTATCCTTGTCAGTCGATACTGACTGGGCCACTGCGATTGAGGCAGCCAAAGCAATTGCTGAGAGAGTAGCTATTGCCAGTGTCTTAAACCGTGGTTTGTTCATTGTTTCTAATTTACTCCTGGTTCTTTACCGAAATTTGGGGAGCCTTACGTCGAGTAAGACACCGCGGCAGGAGTGATGGTTACAACTCTCTAAAAAATAAATCCATCGTCCGTTGTCCGTCGTCCGTATCCCGTGACAAGTAACGGACACTTCACTACGGACTACTGACCACGGGCAACGGACTACGGACTACGGACTACGGACAACGGACTACGAACAAATCCCACACCTTTCCTTTGCATTTCTTTACGTTGACTGTAACCGAAACGTCACGGGTGGTGTCTAGCATGTTGTCACTAACGCAATTGCATCTTCTGGCGACGCAGTTGCATGTACTTATTGGAAATGATCTTAAACAGTGAGGAACGCCCGGTTTTCAATCGGCGGTAAGGCAAATGAAGCTAACACAACTAAGTTTTGTCCGTAAGGTACGAAACCTGAATCCTGGTAAAAAGACTCGCCTGGTAATCGGCCTTGGAGTTCTTTTAATCGTGGCGTTTGCCGGATTTGCTTTTTGGAGCAACCGCGCTAGTGCTGCTGAGTACATGACGGCTAAAGCCGAACGCGGCAACTTGCGCAACACGGTGACGGCCACTGGCGCTCTTCAAGCAGTTACAACAGTACAAGTTGGTAGTCAGGCTTCGGGAACGATCTCGGCTCTTTATGCAGACTTCAACTCGCAAGTGAAAAAGGGACAGGTTGTGGCTCAGCTTGATCCGGCTCAGGCACAGGCACAAGTGCAACAATCGAAAGCCAATCTCGAGAACGCAAAGGCCAGTTTGGTCCAGGCCCGAGCTGCTGTAGTGCAGGCTCGCGCGGGCACTGCTGATGCCAAGGCAAAACAGCTAGCAGCAAGATCTACGGTTCAAAACCAGCAAGCGGGCGTCTCAGGCGCCCAGGCGAATCTGGCGGTACTTAAAGCCGAGCGCGACGACGCTCTCAGCAATCTAAAGCAACAGGAAGCGCTTGTTACTGCCGGTGTAATTGCAAAACGCGACTACGAGGTTGCTCAAACTGCTTACCGTACAGCGGATGCTCGATACAACCAGGCGACGGCCCAACTAAATCAGGCCCAGGTCAGTGAGCAATCTTCGGCCGGCGCGGGCCAGGCCCAGGCTGACGCTCAACTTGAGCAGTCACAGGCCCAGGTTCAACAAGCCCAGGCGCAGGTGCAACAGGCTGAAGCGCAGGTACAACAAGCACAGGCAGCTTTGAATCTTGCACAAGTAAATCTCAGTCATACGACAATTACGTCGCCGATCGACGGAATAGTGGTCTCGCGTGACGTCAATGTGGGCCAAACCGTCGCGGCAAGTTTGTCGGCGCCTACTCTGTTTACGATTGCAAACGATTTAACAAAGATGCAGGTAATAGCAAACATAGACCAGGCAGATATCGGACTGGTCGAACAAGCTAAGGCTGCGACATTCACAGTTGATGCCTTTCCCAGCAAGGAGTTTAAAGGGACGATCCAGGAATTGAGACTCAACCCACAGAATGTGCAGAACGTCGTTACCTATAACGTTGTGTTCAATGTCGATAATCCTGAGCAAAAGTTAAAGCCAGGTATGACGGCAAATCTTACGATTACGATCGACGAGCGCAACAACGTGCTCAAGGTGCCAAACGCTGCTTTGAGGTTTCGACCGCAGAGTACCAACACTCAAAGCGGAACTGCCGGAAACCAGGCTGCTCGAGGACAGCGCCGTCAGCAGGGCCAAAATAACTCAGCCGGCGATGGACAGGGACAGCAGGTCACTCCGTCAGCTTCGCCTGTGCTGGCAGGACAGACACGAATGATCTGGGTGCTTGGAACAGATAAAAAACCGCAGCCCAGAAGAATCGTTGTGGGTCTTAGCGATGGCTCGGCAACCGAGGTTGTGTCCGGAAATTTACAGGAAGGTGAAGTAGTGATTATTGGCGAGAACATCTCTGGTGATAGCCGGCCGCAAACAACTCAAAGTGCTCCTGGTTTTGGTGGCCAAAGAGGTGGTGGTCTGGGCGGCGCGCCAAGGCGATAACTTGAGCTCTCGAGAGGAACTGCGAACAGTCGCCTTTCCTCTCGAGCAGCGAAACTGGTGGACGACTCAGACTAACTTGAGTAAAGGGTAACTATGGCGGCAATACTAGAACAACCGGTTGCAGAACCAACTGATGAACTGAAGGTCAGGAAGACAACCGAACCTCGAACAGTGATCGAGTTGGACCACATTCACAAGACCTACACGATGGGCGATGTGGAGGTGCATGCCTTGCGCGGAGTCTCCCTGACTATTAAAGAGGGAGAGTTTGTCGCGATCATGGGTGCGTCGGGCTCGGGCAAATCGACAACGATGAATATTATCGGGTGTCTCGACCGGCCTACTCGCGGAACGTATATCCTGGATGGACAGGATGTTTCCGAAATGACCAAGGACGAGCGCGCTGACGTCCGAAGTCAAAAATTGGGATTTGTATTCCAGGGCTTCAACTTATTATCGCGCACTTCGGCAATGGAGAACGTTGAACTGCCAATGCTTTACGCGGGACTGGATACCCAGGAGCGTCATAAAAGAGCTTCTGAGGCACTGACAGCAGTGGGTCTTGCCGGACGTGAGCAGAACCACCCTAACCAGTTGTCAGGTGGTCAGCAACAACGTGTCGCGATCGCCCGCGCACTGGTTAATCACCCGGCGTTGATCCTGGCGGACGAGCCGACCGGTAACCTCGACTCGCGGACGTCAATCGAGGTGATGGAGATATTTCAACGTTTGAATCGCGAGCAAGGAATAACGCTCGTGCTCGTGACTCACGAAACTGATATTGCTGAGTACGCCAAACGTGTAGTGGTTTTCAAAGATGGCAAGATAAAGAAAGACTCTGTGGTTGAGCACTCACGTGACGCCGCAGAGGAGTTAAGGAATCTCCCTGCAGTTGAAGAGGATGATGACGACGACGAATAGTTTCGAACTGCGGGTAGGAGAATAATATGAGCTTCTTGATGATCGTTCGAATTGCTTATCGCGCACTAGCTCGAAACAAAATGCGAGCGGCGCTTACAATGCTCGGCGTCATTATTGGCGTCGGCTCAGTGATTGCCATGGTCAGTATCGGACAGGGCGCTCAGGCATCAGTACAAGCGCAGATCTCGAGTTTTGGTACCAACCTGTTGTTTGTCAGCGCGGGCGCACAAAACGTAGGTGGTGTTCGTAGCGGCACTGGAGATAGCGGAACCAATACGTTGACTGAAGATGACTTGCAGGCCATCCAGCGTGAGGTTCCCAGCGTGTCAGCGCTGAGTCCGATGATCAACTCGCGTTCGCAATTAGTTGTTGGCAATCAAAACTGGAATACATCGATCCAGGGCGTCAGCGAACAATTACCTGCCATCAGGAAGTGGACCATCGACAGCGGAGAGTTCTTTACCGATGCGGACGTACGGTCTGCGGCTCGGGTAATCGTGGTGGGCCAAACCATTGTTGACAATCTTTTTTATGGAACTGATCCGGTCGGTCAATATATTCGTGTCATGGAGTTACCCTTCCGTGTAGTGGGAGTTTTAGGACGCAAAGGACAGGATGCCCAGGGACGCGATCAGGATGATATTGCGTTTGCACCTTACACCACAGTACAAAAGAAATTACTCGGAACGACTCGGATCCAGGTGGCCTATGTGTCGGCAATTTCGTCCGACGCTACCTACACAGCTCAGTTGCAGATAACAGACCTGCTGCGTCAGCGTCACAAGTTATCGGGCGGCCAGCCAGACGACTTTACCGTAAGAAACATGTCGGACGTGGCCGAAGCTGCTAACGAAACGAATAGCATTATGACATGGCTGTTAGGCAGCATTGCCGGTGTCTCTTTGCTGGTGGGCGGCATTGGAATCATGAACATTATGCTGGTATCGGTAACTGAGAGGACACGGGAAATAGGTATTCGCATGGCTATTGGTGCGCGATCCTCGGCAGTCCGCACACAGTTTCTGATTGAGTCGATTGTCCTCAGCTTAACCGGCGGCATCATTGGGATAATCCTTGGTATAATTGCGTCACTCGTAATTCCAAAAGTTCTGGGATGGCCGACTCTCGTATCGACTGCAGCCATAGTAGGTTCAGTGGTATTCTCGGCTGCGGTCGGAATCTTCTTTGGGTATTATCCGGCGCGAAAAGCAGCAGCACTCGATCCTATCGATGCACTGCGTTACGAGTAACTCGCGGATCAGGTAGAGATTAGACGAAGCCTTATCCAGTGGATTCTCGGTGCAACCTTTGTGTTCTTGGTGTCTCCGTGGTGGTTGGTGTTAAGAACTGAGAGACCCACCTAAGAAGAACACAAAAGGTCGCACCGAGAAAGCTACTCGAGCAGAAGCAACAACGGTTGTACCGAGTAAGTCCGGCTAACATTGCCTGCTTTATGCATTCCGTACTCGAATAACGCGTTATCGTCTTAAAACATATCTCTGGTTGAGATGCGCCCATGAACCTTCGCAAACGGCTCCCCGGCGTGAACTTCTTTGTCACGCTCGCACTGATACTCTGTATCGTCAGCTGCCAACTCGCTCAATCACGTCGCAGCGAGAGCACCCAAAATAATTTACGAACAAAGCGACCACGACTCGTTCTCCTGATCGCAGTTGACCAATTTCGCTACGACTATCTTGAGCGATTCGCGGATCTGTTTGGCCCAAACGGATTCCGTCGACTTATGAAAGACGGCGCATCGTGGACTCAATCGAACTACGATCACTTCCCTACTTATACCGCTCCAGGGCACGCGACAATGATGACCGGAGCCTATCCGGCTGAATCAGGCGTTATCGGGAATGAGTGGCTCGACCGAACAACTGGTAAGAGAGTGACCAGTGTTTCAGATGAAAGTGTGAAGTTGCTCGGTGGTGGTCCAAATGAGATGGGATCGAGCCCAAGGCGCTTGATGTCTTCGACGGTTGGTGACGAATTAAGACTGGTGACCAATGACCGGTCCAAGATCATTGGAATCTCCGTTAAAGATCGTTCAGCAATCTTACCGGCGGGTCGTCATGCAAATGCTGCATACTGGTTCAGTACGACCGCCGGTAACATGGTTTCGTCCACTTACTATTTCAATCAGCTGCCGCAATGGGTTACGAACTTCAATAATGCACGCCCTGCCGATAAATTCTTTGGCGCCAAGTGGGATAGACTTCTAAGTGGCGCTGAATATCAAAAGCGCGCCGGGGCCGATTCCCCGCCCTGGGAAGTCGTCGCCAAGGGCACGGGAGACACAAACTCTTTTCCGCACGTGATAACGGGCGGCGCCTCGCAGCCTGGTCCTGTCTTCTATAGTGCGCTCGAATACTCACCTTTTTCGAATGACTTGCTGCTGTCATTTGCGCAACAAGCCATAGTGAATGAAAACCTGGGACAGGACGAAGATACTGACGTGCTGACGGTGAGTTTTTCAGCTGACGACTACGTAGGTCACCGCTTTGGTCCATACAGCCAGGAGGCAATGGATATCACCCTGCGTGTCGATGCTCAAATTGGCACTTTGCTGGATTTCGTTCAGACGAAAGTGGGACTTTCGAACACGGTGGTGGCGATGACCGCCGATCACGGCGTCTCGCCAATCCCGGAACACGCTGCCGCGCTTGGTTTGGGAGGTAGCAGAATCAAACGTGAAGACATTATGGGCCCTATTCGTGCTGCGCTCACGGCCCGCTACAACAGTCAAAATAAGTCTCCCGACCCAACGCTCGACTACATTTTCAGAGACGATATGCAGGGAGGGTGGCGCGACACGTTAATTAACGGGTCAATCTATCTAAACTATGATGCTCTAAAACGGGACGGCGTCCCGAGCGACGAAATCGAACAAGTAATCGGACGAACTGCCTTAACCGTTCCCGGAGTAGCGCGATTCTTTACTCGGAGTCAGCTTTTAAAAGGTGAAGCATCTTTTACAGATCCAATCGAACGTCGCGTCCTGCATGGCTTCTATCCGAACAGAAGCGGCGATGTGATCCTACTGGCGGAGCCATACAAATACCTGGCAGAAACCATTACGGCAACCCATGGTTCGCCCTACGCCTACGACACGAATGTTCCAACAATCATAATGGGACCTGGAGTCATACCCGGCCGATATTACGAACCGGCGGCCCCCTCAGATATAGCGCCGACACTCGCAGCGCTTCTTGGCGTCACCGCACCGAGTAGCGCAGTTGGCCGCGTTTTAATTGAAGCCCTCAGAAAATAATAGGCAGATTTATCGATCAGCGTAACCTTTTGAGCTCATACCAGTTTCTATATTCAAGAAGGCTGGTGCGAGGACCAGATTGAACCAGGTGACTGAAGCCGACGAGAGACTGCTGATTGAAGCGGCCCAGCAAGACCCCAGCCGTTTTGCGGAGCTCTATGCACTGCACTTTCACCGGATCTATGCATACATTTCCAGGAGGGTGCGCAACCGGGATGAGACGCAGGATTTAACGGCGCACGTCTTCCAACAGGCACTCGCAAACCTGGAAAAGTTCAAATGGCGTGGCGCTCCCTTCTCTGCCTGGCTGTACCGAATTGCCGCCAACGCAATCGCCGACTACACCCGAAAATTACCCCGAGAAGCAAACTCCGAGCCGGTAGCCGTCTCCATTGCCGATACGGAAAGTAATTTTGATGAAAGCGAAAGGCGCGCCAGTGTCTACCGGGCAATCGAGTCACTACCTGACGATCAAAAACGAGTAATAGTCATGCGTTTTGCAGATGAAAAGAGCATCCGTGAAATTGCGGTCGCACTCGGACGAAGCGAAGGAGCAGTAAAGCAACTTCAATTTCGCGCAATGGAAAATCTTCGCGGCAGCTTTAGCGAGAAGGCAAATGGCTGAACGTTCACTTAACGATCAACTTGACGACCTCGTCACCACGATGTTGGCGGGTAGACGCCCTGATCTGTCAAATGAAGATCCGTTGGTGGTCCAGCTGTCAGAAGTGGTGGAAGAACTCCGTAATCTTCCGAGCGCCGACTTCTATGAACGATTAAAAGAAGAATTAACAAGGAGTATTGAAATGAGTAGTCCTGTTCAAAAGCTTGGACCGGCGGTGCGAAGGTTTTCCACCTATATCTGCGTTTCGAACGCGAGTGCCGCTATCGATTTTTACGTCGATGCATTCGGGGCCAAAGAGCTGATGCGCCTGGCTGAGCCTTCGGGAAAGATCGGTCATGCCGAGCTGCAAATTGGGGAGTCAATTCTGAAGATTTCGGATGAGTATCCGGAATACGGAGCGCTGAGTCCGCAAAGTCTGGGAGGATCGCCGGTGAAACTCCATCTTCAAGTTGATAACGCTGACGATTTCGCGCGTCGAGCAGTTGCTGCCGGCGCCATTATTAGCCGGCCGATTGAAGATCAATTTTATGGCGACCGGGCAGGTCAATTGCGCGATCCATTCGGGTACACCTGGATAGTCGCGAGTCACATTAGAGATGTATCGATCGCCGAGATGCAGGAGCAATTCGATTCCTTCAGCAAACCGAAGCAGGCGCCCGCCAGACGCGAAGGCTATCACAGTGTTACGCCGTACATTACAGTGCAGAAGGCGTCGGAACTGGTCGAGTTTGTTAAGCAAGCATTTGGGGCGACCGAGACTTTCAGGACCACCGGATCTGCAGGCGGGCTTCATTCTGAAGTGCGAATAGGAGAGTCGATGGTGATGATTGGTGGCGGTCCGGGCATGACTGAAAGACCCACTGCAATTCATCTTTACGTACCCGATGTGGATGACGCTTTTCAACGAGCTGTTGATGCCGGCGCGACTGCTCTCTTTGAACCCGCCGATCAACCTTATGGTGAACGTTCCGGCGCACTACAGGATCCGATGGGTAATAGATGGTACATCGCTACGACCACGGTGCCGTTGAACCAGATTGACAAGGATCTTCGCACGGTAACTATCTATTTCCATCCGCCAAAAGCCCAGGATTTGATCGATTTTCTGACTAACGCTTTTGGAGCCGAGGAGATCATGCGTTCAGATTCGGGTGATGGCGCTATTTACCATGCAAAGGTGCGCATTGGTGATTCGGTGGTAGAGATGGGAGATGCCCGCTATGAGGGACAAGCGCTGCCAACTGCTAT
>Ga0070659_100001794_pt1 | contig 15450 bp, 10 predicted proteins | sample KBSC23metaG_FD_64666 | JGI IMG/M metagenome (GOLD analysis project Ga0070659, IMG submission 64666) | Corn rhizosphere microbial communities from Kellogg Biological Station, Michigan, USA - KBS C2-3 metaG | ecosystem: Host-associated > Plants > Roots > Rhizosphere > Soil ... | reverse complement strand
CACGCCTGCCGACAGAATCCCGCCGGCATAGCCCGCCCCCTCGCCCGCCGGAAACAGCCCCTTCACATTCAAGCTTTGGAAGTTGTCCAGCCGCTTGATGCGGATCGGCGATGAAGTGCGCGTCTCCACGCCTGTGAGCACCGCATCATGCATGGCATAGCCCTTGATCTGGCGGTCGAACACCGGAATCGCTTCGCGCATTGCTTCGATGGCATAAGCGGGCAGCGCAGGCGCAAGGTCGGTCAGGTGCACACCGGGTTTGTAGGATGGCAGCACCGAGCCGAATTCCTTCGACGGTCTGCCGGCAAGAAAATCACCGACGAGCTGTCCAGGCGCATCGTAATTGCCGCCTCCCATGACGAAGGCGCGCGATTCGAGTTCGCGCTGAAAATCGATGCCCGCCAGCGGATGCCCCGGATAATCCTCCGGCTTGATGCCGACCACAAAACCGCTGTTGGCATTGCGCTCATTGCGCGAATACTGACTCATGCCATTCGTGACCACACGCCCCGGCTCCGACGTTGCCGCCACCACCGTGCCGCCAGGGCACATGCAGAAGCTGTACACCGTGCGGCCATTTCCGCAGTGGTGCACCAGCTTGTAGTCCGCCGCGCCAAGCAAGGGATGGCCGGCGAACTTGCCGAAGCGAGCGCTATCGATCACCGATTGCGGATGCTCGATGCGAAAACCGACCGAGAACGGCTTGGCTTCAATGTATACGCCGCGCTCGTACAGCATCTGGAAAGTGTCGCGCGCGCTATGGCCGACTGCGAGCACCACGTGGTCGGCGGCAATGTATTCTCCGTTCTCCAGCTTTACGCCGCGCATTTGACCGTTGTCGATATCGACATCGACCACCTTGCTCTCAAAACGGAATTCCCCGCCCAACGACTCGATGGTTTCGCGCATCGCTTCCACCATCTTCACCAGGCGGAAAGTGCCGATATGCGGCTTGCTGACATACAGAATTTCTTCAGGCGCATACGCCTTCACGAACTCGGTCAACACCTTGCGGCCATAATGCTTCGGGTCCTTGATGCCGCTGTGCAGCTTGCCGTCGGAGAAAGTGCCCGCGCCGCCTTCGCCGAACTGCACGTTCGATTCGGGATTCAAATCACGCTTGCGCCATAAGCCCCAGGTGTCTTTCGTGCGCTCGCGCACGACCTTGCCGCGTTCGAGGATGATCGGACGGAATCCCATCTGTGCCAGGATCAACGCGGCAAAGATGCCGCAGGGGCCGAAGCCGATCACGACCGGACGCGATTTCACTTCGGCCGGCGCTTGGGCCACGAACTTGTAGCTGGTGTCGGGTGTCGGCCCTACATGTTGTACGCCTTGCAGCGTTGCCAGCACCTTTTCCTCTTCGCGCACCTCGACGTCGAGCGTATAGACCAGCGTGATCGCATTCTTGCGCCGCGCATCATAGCCACGGCGGAAGATAGTGTACGAGAGCAGGTCTTGCGGCGCGATCTTCAGGCGCGCAAGGATGGCAGCTTGCAGATCGGCTTCGGGATGATCGAGCGGAAGGATGAGGTTGGTCAGTCGCAGCATGTGCGTTGTGGGAGAAAAACGCGAGGAAGGGCGGTATTTTACCTTACGAGAAGCCTTGCCCCCCGTTACAGTTGCTTGCGTTTGAAACGGGTGAGAAATGGATCGGCAAGGCCGGGGCAAATTACGCTAACATCCTGTCGTCTTTCATTGCCTGGAATCAAAATGACCCGCTTCACCACATTCAACCGCCTACTGGCCCACGGCACCATCTCAGGTCTTCTTTTGCTCGGCGGCGTTGCTGCCAGCACTCCCGCTTCCGCACGTTCTTCCACCTGCCACAATTGCGGAACCGTCATCTCTTCGCACACTTACCAGCGTCCTGCCGAGCATGGCACGGGTGTGGGAATGGTGACCGGCGCCGTGGCAGGCGGTTTGCTCGGCAATCAGATCGGCAAAGGCAACGGTCGCACACTGGCAACCGTTGCCGGGGCTGTCGGGGGAGGTTACGCGGGTAACGCGATCGAGAAGCGGGTGCGCTCGAACACGGTCACCCAAGTGCGCGTGCGCATGAACAACGGCACGATCCGCAATTTCAACGAAGCAGGACAGGCCCGCTGGCCTTCAGGAGCAAAGGTGCGCGTGGTGCACGGCGCTTTGGCGCCGCGCGCATAAATAAACCCGTTCGCGCATCAGGAAGGCATCAGGCGCTGCGATACTGATCCCGCAGGCTTCTGACTTGGTCGTGATTGCTCAACACGCCTTGATATTGCCTTTCCACCACGGCGCGCACATCCGCCGGCAGGTTCTTCTCAAGGGCGCGGCGATAGCTGTTCACAGCGACATCCTCGCCGCGCTCGCATTCCTTCAATACCGCCTTGTCATCATGTCCCATGATGGCTGACTTGACATCGACCCAGCGGCGGTGAATCGCACCGCCCAGGCTGCCGCTGCGTCCCGGATCACCGCCATAGGCACGCACCAAGTCCTGCAATTCGATCGCGGCGGCTGCGCAACTCTCCGCGCGATTATTGAAAAAGGACTTAAGCGTTGGCTCGCCGATATCTTCGGCACAAGTGCGGAAGCCCTCTTCCCCATCCTTGCAGGTTTCGATCAGGTCATTGAGAGTCGAAATGATTTCTTCGTTATCCATGCTTTCACCTTTACTTGCTGGGACTTACGCTGTTGGACGAACCCGAGGTACCCGAGGCACCGGATGGCTGGGTACCGGATGTACCGCTGGACGCACCGGACGTTCCCGCCGGTCCCATGGAGGAGCCCGACATGTTGGAAGTCGATTTGCCGCTGGCGATGCCTTGCGCCATTGTCAGGTGCTGATCGACCACTGGCTGCATCTTCGAAGCGAGCGCCTTGAGGTCGGAGTCGGTGGCTCTGTCCTGTACGCGAGTGAGCAGCCGGTGCGTATCGCGATGATCGACGAGACCACCCTGCGACATGTATTGCTTGTCGAATTTGTCGCCGGACAAGGACGACAGCTTCTTCGCCTCGGCCTTGTGTTTTGCGTCGGGCTCAGTTGGCAGCGTGACGCCCTTTTGCTGCGCCAGTTGCTGTAATTGCTGCAGCGCCTGGCTGTGATCGTCCATCATCCTTTGCGCGAAGTTTTTCACCTGCTCATTCTGCGACTTATTTTGTGCAATCTTGGCGGCCTCGATTTCAGCAAGGTTTGCATAGGCGAGTTCACGCATCAGTTCCGTATCGGAGCGGCTCATGCTCTTACCGCCTGAGGCTGCCTGGCCCGAAGTCGAAGTAGCACCGGAAGATGCATTCTGGCCGGACTTGTTTTGCGTGCTCATTCCGGCGGATTCCTTGCCGGAAGAAGTCGCGGTGGACGATTGCGCGTAAACAGTACCGGCACCAAGCATCATCGTCAGTGCAGCAATACCAAGTACACGAGGGATATCGTTACATTGAGGCATGTCGATTCTCTCCTTTTGGAAATGGGTAGCACCCACCAACGCCACGCGCCGGTGGAAATCCATCTCAGGCAATGGCCGTGCCAGGAGCAGCGAGGAATGCACATGAGGGAAGGGCCCGCAAAAACAGGCCCGTGCATGGGAAAGGACTACAGGGGGGAGAAGAAGAAATTACAAAATCGTCAATGTGCGATGAGCTGGAAATGAATAGCTCTTATACCGACCTTTCGCGAGAATCAGGAAACAATACCCAGCCATCGGCGGAAGAAGTCGCTTTCCAGACGCGCCTGCTTACGAAGATGCCAGCAGAAAGATCGTAATCCCGCTGCTCGATGAGCATGCGACGGCCGCCGTTCATTTCGAAACACACCAAGTTGAAAGAGTTGGGTTGTCCACTCCGGCGACGGGTAGAAACTGCAGTACCCGCTTGCAGGATGACAACCTGCCGCGATGTAGCACTGGCCGGGATGCAGTAAGGAAGGTGGATATGGCCGCCGAGGAATAAGTCGGCACCCGCGCTGATCCATGCATCCAGTGCTTCTTCTGCAGCACGGACACGATTGTTACGATCATCGGACGTAATGACCGCAAGGGGATGATGCAAGGCCACGACCTTGAAAGGCTGAGGCAATTCGGCAAGACGTTGCGCCACGCTCTGCACTATGTCAGCCGGCAGAAAGCCGTGCTTGTGACGCAGTACCCGAGTGGAATTAACGCCGAGTACGGCAACCTCATCCCCCTGCCAGAGGGGCGCCAGCACGGGATCAATATACTGCTTGTAATAGCGATAAGGCTTTATGAAGCGGGTCAAGAGATCGAATAGCGGCAGGTCATGATTGCCGGGCAGCGCCAGTATTGGAATGGGTGCAAGGCTGCACAAGAAAGCACCGGCAGCGCGAAACTCTGCGCGCCTTGCACGCTGGGTGATATCGCCGGTCAACACGATCAGATCCGGCGCCTCTCGTAGAAGGTCATTTACCAAAGCGGCACAAACAGGAACATCCTCCATACCGAAATGCGTGTCGGAGATATGGGCGATTCGTGTCACCGGCTTGCCTCCGGCACGATAACCTGCAGGGCGTCCTGCTCTGTCTCGATCACCAGCGGCAAGGTGCATTCAACCAGCTCTCCGTCCACGGCCACCCAGATGTGCCGTCTCCTCCCATCAAGCCAGTCAACCTGTACCCTCAATGCGCAGTACTGGCGCAGATTCTCGGCAGTTTCCAAAAGCGCGAGAGCACCGCGCAGGGCAAGACCCAAAAGTTCGATCCGATTTACCTCACGCAGTGCGAGGACGGCCAACTCGCCTCGCGCCACGCACTGCGCTTCGTCCAGGCCGAGCAATTCCATCTGCAATGCATTGCATCCGAAGAACACCATCAGTGAAGAAAGCATCACGGGTTGGCCATCGATTTCCAGACGCAGCCGATAACTCCTGTGTTCGCGCAACAAGCTGACGAGCCCCGAAAGCACCGCGACCAAGCGATTGCGTCCGAAGCGCCGCTTATGTATTTCTCTGCGTTCGATCAACCGCCTGTAAAGGCCAATGCTGGCATTATTCAGAAACAACCGGCCATTCACGCGTCCGACCGCTACCCGCCGGATGCAACCCTCAATGATGACGCGGGCAGCGGAAACGCTATCAAGCGGAATCCCGAGGTTCCGTGCAAAGTAATTGAAAGTGCCCAGAGGAAGGACGGCGAAGGGTAGTCCGCGTGCGTGCGCTATGGTGGCTACGGCATTCAGTGTACCGTCACCGCCGGCGGCCACGAGAATGCCCGGCCGGCTATCCGCCGCCTGCTGTGCCAGTCTCGGCAGATCGCGCGGGTGCCGCGCCAGGAACAATTCCACATGGCGGCCTGCTGCCTTTAATACCGTATCGATAGCCATGTGCGCGGCTGATTTGTCTTGACTACCCGCACTCGCATTCATTAGCACTGTGATCGGCAAATTCTCGATCCCTACAGCAAAAGGCTGCGCCGATGATTGAATAGGGCCAAACGACATGCCGACGGACAAAAATTTCTCCAGGGTGCAGGCAAGACTGTTTTCGGCGCAAGCTGCATAACTTGACCGTGAATGCAAAGACTAATCTGCCCCTATCCACGGAGATTTGATCGACCACAAGCGCCAACAATATTGCCGCTTGCGCTTCGTATCTGCATCAGCTCTTTTTCAGCAAAACGAACTTGGCTAGACGCTTGCTGGCGGCGAACAAAGTGCTGTGCAGCGGGGCTTTTTTGTTGTCGTGCAAGCGCCGGTTAAAGTAGGGTATGCCCTCCACATCAACGCCGAACAGTTGCTTGCGCTGCGCGGTGTTGGCAAAGCGTTCGAGATCGGCCGGCACGGCGCTCGCGTAATGTTTCATCCAGTAGTGGGAATAAGCGTAGATGATGGACTTCCTGACCTTGTCGCTGCGATTATCCAGCGCCATATGCAGCACATGGGTGTTGAATATCACGGCATCTCCGGCCTTGGGAACGATCTTGACGACTGCCAATGAAGCCTCGATGTCTTGCACTGAAGGTTTCGGGTGTCCTGCCGGATATCGATGGCTGCCGGGAATGAAGGCAAGACAGCCTTGATCGGGACGCAAGTCCTCCACGAAATAATGCACCTTGACGAGAAAATTCAAGGTGTGTTCGAGATTCACGCCCAAGACATGACAAACATCGGAATGCCATGGGCCGGTAAAAGTCGGCCCCGGATAAAAAAGACGCGCGCTTGTGTGGTTTAACTGAATATCCTCGCCGACGATATCCACCAGCACCGGAAAAATCGTCGGCAAATCCACCAGATCAACGAATATCGGGTCCTGATCCAGAATGTTGGGGATATCGAAGAAACGCGACTCTCCAGTGTCGGCCTTCGCTGCTTTCTGCCACTGATCGAAATGCCGTTCACTGGCTGTATCAAAAGCCGTTCGGGTGTGCTTCAACATATGGTCAGGAATAACGCTTCGCAGATGCACAAAGCCCTGGGTTTCATACTTCAATTTGATTTCAGCAATCTCGCTCTTGGAAAACATGCAGCGCATTCTTTAATGTCCTTTTTAGGACTTACTCAAAATTGTTTTGACAAAGTGCGCCAACGCAGACCGTACGCGCTGTACGGCAAGGCGGCGCAACGCCGCTGGGGTGGTTTGGCGTAAGTCCTGCTTAAAATGCAGAAGAAAGGGCTTTGTGCCGGCGCGGCGTTTCTACCCGGTTTTTCGAAATCCGCCGGAAAAGTCGAAGCTGTCCTGCCGTGGTTGCAGGCCAACCGAATTGTTCCGCATACCGTCGTGTCATTTCACGTTCCGGATAATGCAGCCGCAATGCATTGACGGCAGCAACAATGCCTTCAGGAGTGCGTTCCCGCATGAGCAGCCCCGCCTGAAGCGACCTGACGATTTCCGGGTTTCCTCCAACGTTGCTTGCAATAACGGGAGTGCCGCAAGCCATCGATTCCAGCAAAACGTTGGCGCATCCTTCCCGGCTGGAAGCCAGCACCAGCGCATCGGCAGCACCGTAATATTTCCTTAATTCATCCTGCGGAAGCGAGCCCAGGAATTTCACCCTGTCCGCCACATTCAAGCTTTTCGCCAGGCTTTCCAGCTTGTCGCGCTCCGGCCCCCGGCCTGCAACAAGCAAGCTCACGCCAGGCAAATTCCTTAATGCCTTGATGACCAGATCGTGGCCTTTCAACTCAATCAGATTGCCAGCCGAAAGCAGGGTGAATTGCGTCAATCTGAAAGCCTTGCGCTGCCTTTCGCGATCGATGGGAGCAAACAGTTCCAAGTCCACGCCGTTATGCAAGGTGATAACGCGATTGTCTTCAATGCCGAGCTTCACCAGCGCCGCTTTCAAGGCGTGACTGACGGTGATGACTCCCGCCGCCTGCCGTGCAGCCCACCCGATCATTTTTCGAGGAATCCGAAACTGCGGAAGAAGATTGATATCCGTGCCGAGCGCCGTGATCACCACGGGCTTGTTGAAATATCGGCCCAGCATGGCTGCCGCTACGCCATCGGGATAGAAATAATGAGCATCGATAATATCGAAATCGTAGCCCTCATCGAGGATGCGGCCGATCGCGGATTTGGCCGCACAAGCAAGCGACCACGGCGCAATGGACATGCCGACTTTCGGAGGCACCGGATACCGGGGATGGACGACCTTGATGCCAAACCGGGTTTCCTCCTCCGGCACTCTGGCAAACGCGGCATATTCGCCGAACAAACGGTGCCGGAACGGAAACCAGGGAACGGGAGCGACAACTCTGGATGTCACTTTGCCGGAGGCGACAAGCTGACGCAGGCTGGTCTGCACGAAAATGCCGTGCTGCGGCCACACGGCATTCGGGAATAACGTGCTGAACGTAAGGAGTTTCATCGGGCATAAAAAAATGAGGGCCGCCTCCGGCAGTTGGCCTTTTGCTAAGCAGTGTAGTCACGAAATATCGCTTTTGCAACACGCAGAGCGACAGAATCCGTCATTCACGTGTCATGCGGTGGAATATGAGAGGGGGAAATCAGGCCGGCGCGCTGCTTGGGTATGCGCAGCAGATGAAAATGATGGACACGCTCTCATTCACAAATTTAAGCGTCGCCCAAAAAAATTGCCAAAGCAAAGCTTTGGCAAAAACCGGGATTGCGCTGAAAGCCGCGTCGCTCCCCATGCTCGCGGCAGCCGCTACAACCCGGCATCACAACCTGTTATGCATCTCCTTCAGATGCGGTGGCGCTTCTCGCACTTGACCTCGATGGTATCGAGTACCTTGCCATCCGGATCGACTGTCTCCAGCAATACATCAAAACCCCACAACCGGGCGACGTGCTTGAGCACTTCTTCCGCCTGATCGTTCAACGGGCGGCGCATGTACTGGTTGTGCCTCAACGTAAGTGCTCGGTCGCCGTGCGTGTCCACCGACCACACCTGGATGTTCGGCTCGCGGTTGCCCAGGTTGTACTGCCCCGCGAGTTGCTCCCTGATATACCTGTATCCCGCCTCGTTATGAATGGCGGAGATGGCGAGCTTGTCCTTCTTGTCGTCGTCCAGCACGGAAAAGAAGTGGAAGTCCCTGATCAGCTTCGGCGACAGGAATTGCGCGATGAAGCTCTCGTCCTTGAAGTTGCGCATCGCGAAGTCGAGCGTCTTCTTCCAGTCGCTGCCGGCGATGTCGGGAAACCAGTGGCAATCCTCTTCGGTCGGGTTTTCGCAGATGCGGCGAATATCGCGCATCATCGCAAAGCCCAGTGCGTAGGGGTTGATGCCATTGAAGTACTTGCTGTGGATCGACGGCTGGTAGACGACGTTGGTGTGGCTCTGCAGGAATTCCATCATGAAGCCATCGCCGACGACGCCTTCATCGTAGAGTTGGTTCAGGATGGTGTAGTGCCAGAAGGTCGCCCAGCCTTCGTTCATCACCTGCGTCTGGCGCTGTGGGTAAAAATACTGCGAGATTTTGCGCACGATGCGCACGATCTCACGCTGCCACGGCTCCATGAGCGGCGCGAATTTTTCAATGAAGTACAGCAGGTTTTCCTGCGGCTCTTCCGGAAAGCGCTTCGGACCGTCTTCATGCACCGCCACGTGCTTCTTCGGCAGCGTGCGCCACAGATCATTCACCTGCGATTGCAGATAGCGTTCGCGCTCTTCCTGACGTTCGCGCTCTTCCGCCAACGACAGTTTGGCCGGACGCTTGTAACGGTCCACACCATAGTTTTGCAGCGCATGGCAGGAGTCGAGCAGCAGTTCCACTTCTCCGATGCCATAACGCTGCTCGCAGTCCGCGATGTAGTTCTTCGCGAACAGCATGTAGTCGATGATGGCATCGGCATCGGTCCAGGTGCGGAACAGATAATTGCCCTTGAAGAAGGAGTTGTGGCCGTAGGAGGCGTGCGCGATCACCAGCGCTTGCATCGCCAGGCTGTTCTCTTCCATCAGATAGGCGATGCACGGGTTCGAGTTGATGACGATCTCGTACGCCAGCCCCATGTGGCCACGCTTGTAGCTTTTTTCGGTTGCCAGGAATTGCTTGCCGAAGGACCAGTGCGCATATGACACCGGCATGCCGACGGAGGCATAGGCATCCATCATCTGCTCGGCAGTGATGATCTCCAACTGGTTCGGATAAGTATCGAGGCCGAAGTCGCCGGCCACGCGCCGGATCTCTTCATGGATCTGTTCGATCAGCTCGAACGTCCATTCGGATTGATCGGGTAAGCGGAAGCGTTTCGACTTCTTTCCGCGACTCGACTTCCTGGCGGGTTTCTTGGTGAGCTCGGTCGTCGTCATTTCGGTTGTTTCTTGAACAGTTCACGGAACACCGGGTAGATGTCGGAGGGCGATTCGATCTTCTGCATCGCAAAATGCGGATGATGATCCGGTATCTGCGTGTACTCGTGCCACAGGTTCTGCGGTTCGCCGTCGGTGATCTCAACATAAGCGTAGTACTGCACCATCGGCATGATCTTGTTGATCAGCAGTTCGCGGCAAGTGATGGAGTCATTGTCCCAGTTGTCGCCGTCGGAGGCCTGGGCGACATAGACGTTCCAGTCGCTGCTGGAATAGCGCTCGGCGATGATCTTGTGGAGCAGATGCAGCGCCGACGAGACTACCGTGCCGCCGGACTCGCGCGAGTTGAAGAATTCGTCCTCGTCCACCTCGGTGGCCTGCGTATGGTGGCGGATGAATACCACCTGGATCTTTTCGTAGGCGCGTTCGAGGAAGAGGTAGAGCAGGATGAAGAAACGCTTGGCCGCGTCCTTCTTCGCCTGATCCATCGAGCCCGACACGTCCATCACGCAGAACATCACTGCCTGGCTGGTGGGCTTGGGCACCTTGACGCGATTGCTGTAGCGCAGGTCAATGGGGTCGAGGAAGGGAATGCCGTTGAGCTTGGCACGCAGGTGCTGGATTTCCTTGCGCAAGGTCAACACACGATGATCGTCCTCGAAGGCGTTCTTCAACAGCTCTTCCAGTTCCGCTTCCGCCGCGCGCAAGCGCTTACGCGATTTCGCGCCAACAGCGATGCGACGGCCAATCGCACTGCGCATCGAGCGCAGCACATGAATATTGGTCGGTGTGCCGGAGATGGTGTAACCAGCGCGCTGATGCTTGAATTCGGTGATCGAAGTAAGTTGGGTCTTGATGAGGTTGGGCAGTTCGAGGTCCTCGAAGAAGTAGTTCATGAACTCTTCGCGCGTCAGCTCGAACACGAAATCGTCTTCGGTGATCTCTTCGCTGTTGCCTGCCTTGCCTTTGCCTGAGCCCTGCCCGCCTTTGGGCCGCTGAATCTGATCGCCCTTTTGATATTCCTTGTTGCCCGGACGGACGACCTCCCACACGCCGCCATGGGCATGACCGAAAGTGGGCTCGCCAATGTCCTTGACCGGAATCGAAACCTTCTCGCCTTTCTCGACATCTTTGATCGAGCGGCCCTTGATTGCGCGTGTAACGGCGTCCTTGATCTGGCCCTTGTAACGCCGCAAAAAGCGTTCACGATTGCCAGCGGACTTGTTTTTTCCCTGCAGACGCCGGTCGATGAGGTGAGCCAAAATGCCTCCTGATACTGTGTGTGCGTAGTGTTCCTCTCTTCTTGTGGAGAGGGGTGTCCCGCACCCGCTTGCCAGCTCCTTCCCCCTTATAGGGGGAAGGTTGGGATGGGGGTGTGATGGTTAAATAAGCTTATGCATTTGCTCAAGCATCACACCCCCACCCTACCCCTCCCCCTAAAAGGGGGAGGGAACCGGCAGACTATGAAGCTGCGGGAATGACATCTACATCACGACGACTTGCGAACCCGCAGATACCACTCGCACAGCAGACGTACCTGCTTCGCGGTATATCCCTTGGCGACCATGCGCGAAACGAATTCCTGGTGCTTGTTCGCATCCTCGGCACTGGCCTTGGCATTGAAAGAGATCACCGGCAGCAATTCTTCGGTATTCGAGAACATCTTCTTCTCGATCACCGTGCGCAGCTTTTCATAACTGGTCCACACCGGATTCTTGCCGTTGTTCTGCGCACGGGCACGCAAGACAAAGTTGACGATCTCGTTACGGAAGTCCTTAGGATTCGAAATACCCGCCGGTTTCTCGATCTTTTCCAGTTCGTTGTTCAAGGCATCGCGGTCGAAGCTTTCACCAGTGTCTGGATCGCGGAACTCCTGATCCTGAATCCAGAAGTCGGCGAAGGTGACGTAGCGGTCGAAGATGTTCTGGCCGTACTCGGAATAGCTTTCGAGATAAGCCGTCTGAATCTCCTTGCCGATGAACTCGACATAGCGCTGCGCCAGGTACTCCTTGATGTACGACATGTACTTCTGTTCGGTCTCGGGCGGGAACTGCTCGCGCTCGACCTGCTGCTCCAGCACGTACAACAAGTGCACCGGATTGGCGGCAACTTCAGTCGTGTCAAAGTTGAATACCTTGGACAAAATCTTGTACGCAAAGCGGGTCGAGAGACCGTTCATGCCTTCGTCCACGCCGGCGTAGTCCACATATTCCTGACGCGACTTGGCCTTCGGATCGGTGTCTTTCAGATTCTCGCCGTCATACACCTGCATCTTGGAGAAGATGCTGGAGTTTTCCGGTTCCTTCAAACGAGAAAGCACTGCGAATTGCGCCATCATCTTCAACGTTCCGGGTGCGCATGGCGCCTTGCCGAGCGAAGAACTGGTGATGAGCTTGTCGTAAATCTTGATCTCTTCCGACACGCGCAGGCAATACGGCACCTTCACGATGTAGATACGATCGAGGAATGCTTCGTTGTTCTTGTTGTTCTTGAAGGACTTCCACTCGGATTCGTTAGAGTGTGCCAGCACAACGCCATCGAACGGAATCGCGCCAAAGCCTTCAGTGCCCTTGTAGTTGCCTTCCTGCGTTGCAGTCAGCAAGGGATGCAGCACCTTGATCGGCGCTTTGAACATTTCAACAAATTCCATCAAGCCCTGGTTGGCCAGGCACAGGCCGCCGGAATAGCTGTAAGCATCCGGGTCGTCCTGCGAATAATCTTCCAGCTTGCGGATATCGACTTTGCCGACGAGGGAAGAAATGTCTTGGTTGTTCTCGTCACCCGGCTCGGTCTTGGAGATCGCGATCTGCTTCAGGATGGACGGATAACGCTTGACCACGCGGAACTGATTGATATCGCCATTGAACTCATGCAGACGCTTGACCGCCCACGGGCTCGGGATGGTTTTCAAATAGCGACGTGGAATACCGTAGTCTTCTTCGAGGATGGCGCCGTCTTCATCTGCATCGAACAGACCAAGCGGCGATTCGCTGACCGGCGAACCTTTGATGCAATAGAAAGGCACCTGCTCCATCAAGGACTTGAGTTTTTCAGAGATGGAGGACTTGCCGCCGCCGACGGGGCCGAGCAGGTAAAGCACTTGCTTGCGTTCTTCGAGGCCTTGCGCGGCGTGGCGGAAATAGGAGACGACCTGCTCGATAACTTCCTCCATGCCGTAGAAGTCACGGAATGCAGGATAAATCTTGATAACCTTGTTGGCGAAGATGCGCGAGAGCCGCGGATCATGGCGGGTATCGACCAATTCGGGTTCACCGATAGCGGCGAGCATGCGCTCGGCGGCGGTGGCGTAAGCGAGTCGATCGCGCTTGCACAATTCCAGATATTCTTGCAGGGAGTATTCCTCTTCCCGAGTCCGCTCATACCGTGCTGCGTAGTTGTCAAAGATTTTCATTGGGCGTCCTTTGATGTGAATCTACCGGTCATTTGGGTGTCGGATACAGATGTGAATTTCTACTCCGCAATTTCATAATACGCGCACTTTCAAGGAGTCGGTAGGAAATTTTTCGCATTTTTTTCGTAAGCGAAAATTGCAGGAGAAACCGCGTTCTGCTCCACGTTTTGAAAGGGTTATTTCTCGATTTTTTTCATGCCTAAATCGATGACATAAAACTTTTTCATCATGCATTCATCCCATGTCCGATTTGCGTAAACGCGACAATGACTGTGCGATGCCCAAGACGCCGCGCATTCAATGCGTGAATTAAATGGAAAAAAAGAGCGCTGTTTTTTTAATCGACTTACACAGCAAACATCACTTGCCGAACAAGCCTTTCAAGCCTTCCTGCAACTGCTCCTGTACGCGATTTTTTTGCTCTTCTATCGCCTGCTGTGCACGCGATCGGACTTCTTCTTTTTTCTCGTCGAGCTTCTGCTTCGCCAGTTCGCTTGCCATGTCGGCAAAATCGATGCGCCAACCGATGGCATTGAAATGACCGGCAAGCTTGACTGGTATCGTCAGCCCCTTAAGCGCCTGCAGTTCCGGGCCTCCTTGCCCCTGCAAAGTCGATACCACGGTGGCACGCATGAGATAGTCCAACCGTTCCGCACCGAGATCGATATCGCCCGCGCCGGTCACGCGCAAGAGCGGCGACTTCAACACAAGATCATCGTTATGCGCCACACCGGCCGCAATGCGAAAGCTGCCGGACAATTCGCTGAAATCGGTTTTCTCCGCCGCCGAAGCAGTACCGTTCTGCGGCGGAGCATCGCCGCGTAGCGCGCCTATATTCGTCTTTGCTTCGCGCACCGTTTGCGCGATGTTCACGCCGCGTACCGCACCATCGCGCAACTCCAGGCGCGCAGTGCCGGCAAGGGTCTTTTTCATTTGAGAGAAATCGCCCCCCGTTGCGCTGACATCGAGTTGCACATTGCCCTTGCCCTCGATGCGGTCATTGCCGGTTGCATCCTTCAGCAGCGGCCCGAGATTGATGCCGGCGAGTTTCTGGCGCACTGCCAGACGCATCGGATTCGATACAGCCAGCGACAACGAACCTGTCGCATGACCGCCGTACAAATCCGCTGTCAACGGATTTACCTCCAGCCGTCCGCCGGCGGCATGCAATTCGAGCCGCATATTGGCGGTGCGAATATTCTTCACCTTCAATGCACCCACCTTCAGCGCACCGTCCGCACGCACATCCTTGAGTGCAGACATGTCGGCGGGTTTGTCGGCCGAAGGGCTCTTTTGCGCGGTGGCAGACGGTTTGGCCTGATAGCGTTCAAGGTCCAGCTTGTCGATGGCGACATCAAATGTATATGCAGCAGGAGAAAAACTTGTCATCCCCAGCTTCGCGTCGAAACCGCTGTCGTCCAGATTGCCTTTCAACTGCGCGTTCAATGCTTCCTTGGCAAGGTTGATGCCAGCGTTGCCGCCTGCTTTTAGTGCAAGCGTGCCGCCACCCGGATTGGGCAAGGTGAATTGCGCGGCGATCTTTGGCAAGTCAACAAGATGCTTGGTGAGATCGATCATGACCGGCGTAGCGAGTGAACCGTTGATAGCCTGTCCATCCTGCTTGCCGGAGAAGGTCAATGCAAGCTGCGGCGATGTGAACAAGAGCTTGTCGATGTCGCCGGATAAAGCGCCGCTCGCTTTCGCCTTCACATCGAGTTTGGCGTCACGCACCGCCATGTCCAATGTCAACGCGGGCAACTTGAAGGCTTGCGGCGAACCTTCGAAAGCAGGCAGCGCGATATCGATGGAGATATTGCGCGTACCTTGTACAAGGCGCGCCTCGCCGGCAAGCTTGCCGCCTTCCACGCGCTGCTCGGTGATCGCCAGCTTCGGAATATCGAGCTTGAATTCCTGCGGCTGACCGGCACGCTTGGCGCTGGCACTGAGCTTGATGCCATCAAGCACATAGCGTTTGCTGTCCGGCCGCAGGTCGGCGTCACCCGACAGTTTCAACGCCAGATCCTTCAAGTCCGCCACCGTTCCATTGAGTTCGGCGTCGAGTCCCTTGAATGCATATTGCTTGTGCGCGAGGTCGAAAGTGAAACCGCTGTCGAGGGCCAATGCTGCATCCACCACGGGTTTGTCCAGTCGTACTCTTGTGCCAAGCTTAAGCTTGCTCGGCACGCCGTCGGCCAGCCTGCCGGTATCGAGCTTGAGCTGATCGAGCATGAAATTGCGGCCTTCTTTGCGATCGTTCAACTGCAATTGCGCATTGCTCACGTGGACGCTATCGATGTCGAAGCGAAATTGCTGCCCGCCCTCCTCGTCTTTGGCAAGC
>Ga0070659_100001782_pt1 | contig 15474 bp, 13 predicted proteins | sample KBSC23metaG_FD_64666 | JGI IMG/M metagenome (GOLD analysis project Ga0070659, IMG submission 64666) | Corn rhizosphere microbial communities from Kellogg Biological Station, Michigan, USA - KBS C2-3 metaG | ecosystem: Host-associated > Plants > Roots > Rhizosphere > Soil ... | reverse complement strand
GTCCACCGCCATGCGCACGCGGCTGCCCGCCTCGTCCATCAGGTCGATGGCCTTGTCCGGCAGGAAGCGGTCGGCGATGTAGCGGTTGGACAGCGTCGCTGCGGCCACGATGGCGCTGTCGGAAATCCGCACCCCGTGGTGCAGCTCGTACTTCTCCTTCAGCCCGCGCAGGATCGAGATGGTGTCCTCGACCGTGGGCTCGGTGACGAACACCGGCTGGAAGCGGCGGGCGAGCGCCGCGTCCTTCTCGACGTTCTTGCGGTACTCGTCGAGCGTGGTCGCGCCCACGCAGTGCAACTCGCCGCGGGCCAGGGCGGGCTTCAGCAGGTTGGAGGCGTCCATCGCCCCTTCGCTCTTTCCGGCGCCCACCAGGGTGTGCATCTCGTCGATGAACAGGATGATCGAGCCCTCGGCGGCGGTGGTTTCGTTCAGCACCGCCTTCAGCCGCTCCTCGAACTCGCCGCGGTACTTCGCGCCGGCAATGAGGGCGCCCATGTCGAGCGCCATCAGCTTCTTGTCCTTCAGGCCCTCGGGCACGTCGCCGTTGACGATGCGCAGGGCCAGGCCCTCGACGATGGCGGTCTTGCCGACGCCGGGCTCGCCGATCAGCACGGGATTGTTCTTGGTGCGGCGCGACAGGACCTGGATCGTGCGGCGGATCTCCTCGTCGCGGCCAATCACCGGGTCGAGCTTGCCGTCACGGGCGGCCTGGGTCAGGTCGCGGGCGTAGCGCTTCAGGGCGTCGTAGCCCTCCTCGGCCGAAGCGCTGTCGGCGGTCTTGCCCTTGCGCAGGGCGACGGCGGCCGCCTCCAGCGCCTTGGTGGTGGCCCCGGCGTCCTTCAGGACCTTGGCGGCGTCGCCGCCGTCCTTGGAGATGGCGATCAGCAGCCGTTCGGTGGTGACGAAGGCGTCGCCCGCTTCCTTGGCGCCCAGCTCCGCGCCGGCGAACACGCGCGCGGTTTCCGGCTTCATGTAGAGCTGGCCGGAACCGCCCTCGACGCGCGGGGTCTTGCCGAGCAGGGTGTCGACCGCCTTGTCGGCCTCGTCGGGCCGCCCGCCGGCGCTCTCGATCAGCGCGCGGGACAGTCCGTCCTTTTCCTCAAGCAGCACCTTCAGCAGGTGCTCGGGCCCAAGCTGCTGGTGGCCGCGGGCCAGCGCCAAGCTCTGCGCCGACTGGATCGCCTGTTTGGCGCGGTCGGAATAGACGTCGATGTTCATCAGGTCCCCTCAATTAGGCGAATGGGCGGGGCCGCCTCATCAAGCACGGCCCGGCCTCCCCGATGTAGTGTGGCGAATGCGCCACACAAGGCGCTGCGCCGCCCCTCCGCCGAACTCAGTGCGGCGGGTTGTTCTTCTCCAAAAAGGCGATGGTGGCCTTGAGCATTTCCAGGCGGGTCTCGCCGCGCGTCAGCCAATGGTCGGTGGAGTCGAGCCTGAGGAACTCTACCGGCTTTCCGGCGCGCTTCATCGCGTTCGCCATGAGCCGGCTTTGCTCGATCGGAACAACGGTGTCGTCCTTCCCATGAATCAGCAGTAGCGCACCCCTGATCCTGTCGATGTGATCGATGGGTGAGATCTCGGAAACCGAAGGGTCGCGCACCTCCTTCGCTCCGATGAACTCCATAAGGGAATGCTCAGGCGCACGTCCGTCCTGTTCGCGCACCCAGGGTGTGAAATCCCGCATGTCCGAGATTCCGCCGTACGAGACCGCGCAGCGATAGATGTCGGGATCCAGCGCCAGTCCGGCTATTGCCGCGTAGCCCCCGTAGCTGGCTCCGACGATGCAGACGCGTTTGGGGTCTATGACGCGCTCAGCCGCCAGATAGCGAACGCCGTCGGAGAGATCGGTTTGCATCTTGCGGCCCCACTGGCCGAAGCCGGCGTCCCGGAACTTGCGACCGAAGCCGGCCGATCCTCGAAAATTCACCTGCAGAATGGCGTAGCCGCGTGAAGCCATGGCCTGCGCCCACCAGTCGAATCCAGGTTCGTCCCGCGCCTCCGGGCCACCGTGCGGGAAGACGATCAGCGGAAGGTTTTTCCCGCTCACACCTCGGGGCGTCGTCAGGTACCCCGAGAGCGGCATGCCATCGGCGGCTTTGAACTGGATCGGCCGGACCGGCGAGATATCGTCGGGACCGACCTTGTCGTACCGATTGGCGATCCAATCGGCGTGGCGGGTGTTGAGGTCGATCAGCGCATAGCCCGGTCCGAGCTCCGGAGAGTCGACGCTGACGACAATTTTCCGCCGGTCATCTGTCCAGGACGCCAGCCGGACACGTTGGTTGGGATAGGCGCGCTCGACCAGCTTCCAAACCTCCTGATCGGCTGCGGAAAAGAAATGGTAGCGCTGCTCATCGCCGACCAGACCAGCGAGCCCGATCAGGTTGTGACTGACGGGATCAAAGACAGGCCGTTCGTTGCCTTCGACTGGAAGGGGCTCGGACCACTCACCCTTCGCATTCACCTCCCGAAGCAATTGATCGTCGCCGCTCGTCTCCGAGACGAGAACCGAATTCCCATCTCGGCCTCGCCCGAGCAGCACCGGAACCTTGTAGAGCTCGTACTTCCACGCCTTTTCGTGCCGCTCCATCTTCTCGGTTCGGACGTCCTTCCAAACTCCATCCGTCCTGAACTTCAGCGTCCACACCCTGGACGCTCCATCCCATGTCGACTCTGCGATGGCGCGTCCGTCAGCGCCCAGGACGAAGTCCATCGCCTCCGGCGCACCGGTCTCAACAGCTATGGATTTGTCGCTGTTGATGTCGATGCGATAGATCGTGTGGACGAAGTAGAAGCCCGAAAGGTGATAGGTGCGTACGAACAGCACGGGCTTGCCGTCAATAACCCCCGCCTGCGGATTCCAGAAGGCGTTGAGGGTTACGGTCGTGTCCTGCAGGAGCGGCTGAGTACCACCTGTCAGGATATTGTAGTCAAATCCCAACTGAAATTCGCGCCGAGCGGATTCTGTATCCTGAAGACTTTCCGTGGATCCGCGCAACACCACCAGATGGTCAGGACCAACCCACAACATTCCGGTGAGCTTGGTATCGCCGCCTTGGAGGAGTCGCTCCAGCCGATGCTGCGCCAGATTCTCAATTCGAATGGAGCGCTTCTCACCATCCGTTTGGATCAACGCCAGCCGCGCCCCATCCGGCGAGATCGCGATGTCCTCGATGGCGGGCAGGCCGCCGTACGCTTCCAGCGGCGCCGCGCGCGCCGCACCCGCAGCCAGCACTGCCACCAACACCGCCACGGCGGCGAGCACTCGTCCCAGTCTGCTCATACGCAAGCCCTGCTGAACTCTATTCGACATTCCGGTCTGATAAGCGGCGCAGCGGCTCCAGGCGGGTCATCGCGGAGGATTGTTCTTCTCCACGAAGGCCATCGTCGCCTGCAGCATCTGCAGCCGTGTCGCGCCCAGCGAAAGCCAGTGGTCGGCGTTGTTCTGCACCACGAGTTCGACGGGCTTGCCGGCCCGTTTCAGGGCGTCGGCCATCTCTGTGCTCTGGTCGAGGGGCACCACGGTGTCGTCCTTGCCGTGGATCAGCAGGATCGGCGCCGAGGCCTCCGCCGCATGCAGGGCGGGCGAATAGGCGGCCAGGACCGGATCGCCCAGATCCTCGGCGCCCATGTAACGGGTCCAGTACCGCAGCGCGATCCGGCCCGAGCGGCCACGCGAGTAGCTGATCAGGCGGCGCAGATCGGCGACGCCGCCGAAGGAGACCGCGCAGCGATAGACCCCCTTCTGCAGGGTAGCGCCGGCCAGCGCCGCATAGCCGCCGTAGCTGCCGCCCACGATGCAGACGCGTTTCGGGTCGATCAGGCCCTGCTCCGCCAGATAACGCACCCCGTCCGAAAGGTCGGTCTGCATCTTGCGGCCCCATTCGCCAAAGCCAGCCTTCTGGAACTCCCAGCCGAAGCCGGCCGAGCCTCGGTAGTTGACCTGCAGCACGGCATAGCCGCGCGAGGCCATGGCCTGCGCCCACCAGTCGAAACCGGGCGCGTCGCGGGCCGCGGGACCGCCGTGCGGAAACACGATCAGCGGGAGGGCCTTGGCCTCGCGGCCGTTTGGCAAGGTGAGATAGCCGGTCAACTCAAGCCCGTCGGCGGCCTTGAAGCGCAATGGCCGCACCGGGCCGATATCCTCCGGCTTCAGGCCTTCGTACTCGGCGCCCAGCCAGGCCCCTTCGCGAGTGGCCAGGTTGACGACATTGTAGGCGGGCCCGGCCGTCGCCGAATCGACGCGCACGAGGATGCGTCGCCGGTCGTTGGACCAGGAAACCAGGCTCACGCGGTCCCCCGGGAACGCGGCCGCCACCGCCTTCCAGGCCTGCTCGTCCTGGGCCGCGAAGAAGGTGTATCGCGTCTGATCCCCGACGGTCGCGACGAAGCCGATCAGCCGCCCGGTCATGGGATCGTGGATCGGAGCCTGGCTGTCAGACGCCGGGATCGCCTCGCTGCGCCCGCTGTCGAGGTTGAGCTCCTTCCACTCGAAATTGTCGTTCTGGTTGCCCGCGATCAGGATCGTGCGCGGCGAGCGGCCCAGGCCCATGACGTCCGGCGGGTCGATCGGCTCGTCGCGCGCCAGAAGGTCGCGCCACACCTGGCCCTGCTTGGCCTTCAGGCCCCACCGACCGCTGATCCGATCGTAGAGCGACTGGGCGACGGCCTGACCGTCCGACCCAACGATGATGTCGTCGGTGTCCGTCTGGCCGGTCTCGGCCAGCCGGGTGCCTGCGTGGGCGAGATCGACCCGATAGAGGCCCAGCACACCGTGGGAGTTCACGAAGGTGATGCCGCGCAGCATCACCAGCGGGCGTCCGTCGACCGTGCGGACGATGGGAAGGCCCTCGAGCACGTTCATCGAACCTTCCACGTCGCCGAGTAGCGGCCGCAGCTTCTTGTTCGGCACGTCGATGTCGGAGGCGAAGAACCATTCGGCCTTGTCGGCCTGCACCGTGATGGGGGTCTGCGTCGAGCTGGTGGTGAGGATCAGGTGCTGGTCGCCCGCCCAGCGCAGATCGCGCACCTTGGTCGACCCGACGGTCGCGAGCAGCGGCACCGTATTCTTGTCGAGGTCCTTGACCACGATCCGGCGCTCTTCGCCGTTGGTGACCACCACGGCGACCTCCGCGCCGCTGGCCGAGATGGCCCCGATCTCCAGGCTTGGAAGCTTGCCATAGGCTTCCAGCGGCGCGCCATGGGCGGCTCCGCCCGCCAGGACCACGACCGCGGTCAGCGCCCCACGCCACCCCGACATCGCACGCACTCCCCCAAATGCGCGTTGAGGTTGTCGCTGTGGGAGGCTCAAATCAAGCGAAAGCTTGACCGTTAGCCCGGCTGGTTCGCGTAGAGTTTGACCACGCGATAGAGGTACTCGCGGCCCTCGTAGAGCGAGCGCACGCGGATGCGTTCGTTGAGGCCGTGGACGCCGCCGCCGTCGCTCTCGCCGAACATGCCGGAGAGGCCGTAGGTCGGCACGCCGCCGGCGGTGAGGAACCGGCCGTCCGTGGCGCCGGTGGACATGGCCGGGACCAGCGGCACGCCCGGCCAGAGCTGGTGGGCGACGGCTTCGGCCGGGCCGGTGATCTGCGCGGTCAGGGGCGGCGGGGGCGAGACCGGGCTCTTCTCGCCGGCCAGCTTGATGTGGATCGCCGGGTCGTCCATCACCTTGACCAGGGTCGCCATCACCGCCTCGGGCGCCTCGCCCGGCAGGATGCGGCAGTTGACGTTGGCGGTGGCGCGCTGCGGCAGGGCGTTCAGCGCGTGGCCGGCGTTGACCATGGTCGCCACGCAGGTCGTGCGCATCATCGAGTTGTAGCCCGGGTCGCGGGCGATGGCGGCGATCGCCGCGGCCGGCGTCGGCTGCGCGAGCGCGGCCTTCATGTCGGCGCCCATCTGCCCGCCCAGGATCGGGGCCATCTTCTGAAAGTGCAGGCGCGTGGCCTCGTTCAGGTGCGCCGGGAAGTCATAGAGCCCGATCTTCGTGAGGCCGCCGGCCAGGTGATAGATCGCGTTGTCGCGGACCGGCCGCGAGGAGTGGCCCCCGCGGTTGGTCACCTCCAGCGTATAGTCCTGGTAGACCTTCTCGCCCGCCTGGATGCCCAGGTAGACGCGGGTGTCGCCCTGCAAGCGCCCGCCCGCGCCCTCGTTCAGCGCGAAGGCCGCGTCCATGTCGGCTCGATGGGTGGTCATCAGCCAGTGGGCGCCGTTGAAGGTGTCCGGCGTCTCCTCCCCGCAGGTGAGCGCCAGCTTGATCGTGCGCCGCGGTTTGAAGCCCTCTTTCCTGTAGCGGATCATCGCGTCGGTGAACGAGGCGGCCATGGCTTTGTCGTCGCTGGCGCCGCGGGCGTAGAAGTAGCCGCCTTCCTCGACCAGCTTGAACGGGTCGCGCGTCCAGTCCTCGCGCCTGGCCTCGACCACGTCGATGTGAGCCAGCAGCAGGATCGCCTTGGCCTTGGCGTCGCTGCCGTGCAGCACGGCGATCAGGTTGCCGTCCTTGGGCCGGTTCGGCGGGACCAGGATCCGCACGTCGCCGTCGGCGTAGCCGGCCGCCTTGAGGCGCGCGGCCATCTCCTGCGCCGCCATTGTGCAAGACCCGGCCGATACCGTGGTGTTGGTCTCGATCAGCTCCTTGTAGAGGTCGCGGAATTCCGCCTGCCCGGGGAAGTTCGGCGGCGCGGGCTGGGCGGCTGCGGCGATGGCGCAAAGCGCGAAGGCGGCCGTGACAGCCAGCGTGCGGATCATCAGGAACTCCAAGCTTGAGCGGTGACCGTATGGGCGCGGCCTAAGCCTCGCAAGCGGCTCAGTTCAGCTCGGATTTCTTGCGCGGCTCGGGCGGCAGCGGCGCCACCGGCACGCCGTCCTCGACGAGCGCGCGGACCTCGCTGGCACTGGCCTGACCATAGATGCCGCGGTCTTCCGAGCGGCCCTCGTGGATGGCGCGGGCCTCGGTCGCGAAGGCGTCGCCCACATCGTCGAAGTTCTCTTCCACGTGGCGGCGGATACGGCCCATGGCCTCCATCATCATGGCCTGCGCCTGGGCGGGCGGATCGTTCTGGCTGCGCCGTTTCGCGCCCGCGACGGCCGGCGCCATGATCGCCTTGCGCACGGCCTTCGAGCCGCAGACCGGGCATTCCAACAGGCCTCGCGCCTGCTGGTCGTCGAAGTCGGCGGAGGCGCCGAACCAGCCCTCGAACTCATGCTCGTGCTCGCACAGGAGCGCGTACCTGATCATGCGAGCGCCGCCGGCTCAGCGAAGGGCCGCGCGTTGGCCAGCGCCGGGATCGCCGCGCGCGCCCTGGCGGCGGCGGCGAGGTCCAGATCGGCGATCAGCACGCCCGGCTCGTCATGGTCGAACCCCGCCAGCACCTCGCCCCAGGGCGCGACCGCGATCGAATGGCCCCAGGTGCCGCGCCCGTCCTCGTGCTTGCCGCCCTGGGCCGGGGCGAGGACGAAGGAGCCGGTCTCGATCGCCCGGGCGCGCATCAGCACCTCCCAGTGCGCCGCCCCGGTCGGCCGGGTGAAGGCCGAGGGGATGGTCATGACCTCGGCCCCGGCCAGCGCCAGGGCGCGATAGAGGGCCGGGAAGCGCAGGTCGTAGCAGACGGTCATGCCAAGCCTGAGCTCACCCGCCTGGGCGGTGACCGCCCGCTCGCCCGGCTCATAGGTCGCCGACTCGCGCGAGCTCTCGCCCGTCGGCAGGTCCACGTCGAACATGTGCAGCTTGTCGTAGGTCGCGGTGACCTCGCCCGTGGGCGAGACCAGCACCGAGCGGTTGGCGGCCTTGCCGTCCTGGCGCTTGACCAGCGCCGAGCCGATCAGGATCCAGGCGCCGAGATCCACGGCCGCCTTGCGCAAGCCTGTGACGACAACGTCCTCCTCCAGGCTACGGAGCATCGGCAGCAGGACGGCGCGGTCCTTCTGCAGGACGTTGGTCCCCTCAGGCGTGGCGATGAAGCGCGCGCCCTGGCCGGCCGCGTCGCGCACCATCGGCAGGACATGCGCCAGCGCCGCGTTGGGCGTGGCGGGCGTGCGGGTCTGGATCAGGGCGACCTTCATGGCGCCAGTCTATAGTCCAGGCTTTGAAAAGGCCTAAGCCGCCGCCTGCAGCAGGGGGTCGAGCTTCCCGGCGCGGTCGAGGGCCACCATGTCGTCGCAGCCGCCAATGTGCTGGTCGCCGACGAAGATCTGCGGGAAGGTGGCGCGGCCGTTGGCGCGGCGCATCATTTCCTGGCGCTTCTCCGGATCGAAGGCGGCCTCGATCTCGGTAAAGTCGACGCCCTTGCGCTCCAAGAGGTCGATCGCCCGCACGCAGTAAGGGCAATAGGGCTTCGTGTAGATGGTGACGTGGGACATGACGCTCTTAGGCAACCAACCGTCGCGGCATTTTCATATGGTGAGTCCTGCCATCTCTTTAACCCGGGCCACCACTGCGACATCCACCCGCACCGCGCCGGCCGCCTTCAGGGCCCGCGCGCAGCCTTCCGCGGTCGCGCCGGTCGTCATCACGTCGTCGATCAGCAGGATCCGCTTGCCGGCCACCCGGCGGGCTCGGGCCGCCGGGACCTCGAAGGCGCCGGCCACGTTGCGGCGGCGGCCCGTCCCCGACTTGCCGCCCTGGGTGTCGGTGTCGCGCCGTCGAACCAGGGCGTCGGGCAGGTAGCGAACGCCGCTCAGCCGCGACAGCGGCCGGGCGATCTCGGCGGCCTGGTTGTAGCGGCGGCTGAGCAGGCGCGAGGGGTGCAGCGGCACGGGCGCGATGGCGTCCGCCTCGGCCAGCAGTCCGTGCGCGGCGCGCGACAGCCAGCGGGCGAATAGCGGCGCGAGGTCGAGGCGGTCGGCGTGCTTCAGCTTCAGGATCGGGTCGCGCGAGGTCTCGTCGTAAAGGCACGCCGCCCGCGCCGCGTCGAACGCCCGGCGCTTGCCCAGGCAGGCCGCGCAGCGTGAGCCGATGTCGAACTCGAAGGGCGTCCCGCAACCGTCGCAAACCGGGCCGTCGAGGAACTGGATGCGGCTCCAGGCGGCGGCCGAAATCCCACCGGCCAACGCCGCCTCGCCGTCGATCGACTGCGGCGGAAACACCATGTCCAGCGCGCCGCGCCACAGCGCCCGCGTCCGCGGGCCTGGTTTCAATACGGCCTGGAAGAGGCCATCTTCCGCGCTCATGCCGAACCCGCCCCCAAACGCCGCGCCACGCCTCTTCGACCGCGCCCTGCACCGCAGGCGCCTCGACCGCGCCGCCAAGGGATTCGCCGGCGCCGATTTCCTGCAGCGCCGCGCCGCCCTCGACATCGCCGAGCGCCTGGAGGCCATCATGCGGGACTTCCCGCTGGCCGTCGACCTTTCGGCGCGCAACGGCGCGTTCCGCGAGGCGCTGGCCGGCAGCGCCGCGGCGACGCGCGTCGGCCTGCTGGTCGAGGCCGACCTGTCGCCCGCCATGCTGGCCGACCGCGCCGGGCCGCGGGTGGCCCTCGACGAGGAGCAGCTGCCCTTCGCCGCCGAGAGCCTCGACCTCGTCGTCTCGACGCTGGGCCTGCACTGGACCAACGACGTGGTCGGCGCGCTGATCCAGATCCGCCGGGCGCTGAAGCCCGACGGCCTGTTCATCGGGGCTTTTCTGGGCGGCGCGACCCTCACCGAGCTTCGCCAGGCGCTGACCGCCGCCGAAGACGAGATCCTCGGCGGGGCCGGCAGCCGCGTCTCGCCCTTTGCCGACAGCCGCGACGCCACAAGCCTGTTGCAGCGCGCGGGCTTCGCCCTGCCCGTCGGCGACGTCGATCGCATCGACGTCAGCTATGAGCACCCTCTGCGGCTGCTCGCCGACCTGCGCCAGATGGGCGAGACCAATGTGCTGGCCGACCGCCACCCGCGCGGCCTCACCCGCACCCTGCTGGCCCGCGCCGCGGAGATCTACGCCGAACGGTTCGCCGGACCTGACGGGCGGGTCAGGGCGACCTTTGAGATCGTCACCCTGACCGGCTGGGCGCCGCATCCGGATCAGCAGCAGCCGCTGGCGCCCGGCTCGGCGAAGATGCGCCTGGCCGACGCCCTCGGGACCGTCGAGCATCGCCTCCCGCGCGAGGGTTGAGCGGCAGAGCTTGGTAACGCCAAGGAAACCTGGCTCGTCGACAACTGCCTAGGGCGGCGCACCCTAAGGCTCAGGCCTTCAGGCGGCGCTTCGGGGGACTCCTTGAGGCGGGGGTCGAGATGACGAACAGAACCAAGCACTTCGGTCTGGCCGCGACGGTCTGCGCCCTGGCGCTTGCCGGTTGCGCCACGGAGACGAAGCCGGCGCGGGTTGCGCGCGCGGCGCCTTCCGCCGCGCCGCGCGCGACGCCGATCGACCGCGACCTCGCGGCTCAGGCCAGCGCGTTCGAGACCTTCATGCGTCACGCGCAAAACATCGACGCGCAGTTCTCGGGGCCAGCCGAGGTCTCGCAAGCGCTGCAGACCGGCGCGGCGCACGATCCGCGCGAGCTCGAAAGCGGCATGATCGCCTATGCGGCCCTGGCCGCCATGCAGGAGCCGCGCTTCGTCGCCGCCGTGCGCGCCGAGCGCGACCGCGGCGAACTCGCCCGCCGCCTGACCGCCGACCCACGAACCGCCCTCGGCTTGCCGGGCGGAGACCAGGCCGGCGCCCGCGCGAGCGGCGCGCTCTACGCCCAGGGCGCAGCGCTCAGCGGCGAAGGCGAGAAGGTCAAGCGCGCGGCCTATTCGGTGCAGCATCAGGCCTGGTCCAAGGCGCCGGTCGCCGACCCGGCCGGCCGGCTCAGCCGCGTGAAGCGCATTTCCGCCGAGGGCTACAGGCCGAGCCGCGAAGACTCCGCGCACCTGCGAGCCGCCCTCTCCGAGGGCGCTCGCCGCGGCGGGGCGCCGAGCCCGGTGGTGGCGCGCGGCGTGGCGCTCGCCGCGCTGAGCGTGCTCGGCGAGGACGGCAAGGCCCGCAGCCTGATGAGCGAGCCGAAGTCCAGCTCCTGCCTGCGGCTCGCCAAGCTCAATCTCTACCAGTGCCTGGCCAGCGCCGGCCCGCATTACGAGGACATCTACTGCCTGGGCGAACACGCGATGATCGAGCCCGGCCGATGCGTCGTGGACGCCACGCGCGCCGGCCCCTCGCCGGCGCGCCGCCTGCCGGTGTCGAAGGCGAGCTACCGGCGCTGATCCCTTTCCATCAAGGGAGGGACGTCAAAGCAAGTCCCTGAGCCATGCGACCAGCGGTGGGTCGGCGGGCGGCATCGGATAGTCGGAGAGCTTGGACGGCCGCACCCAGGCCAGCGCCTTGTGTTCCCGCGCCGTGACCTGCCCGCTCCAACGGCGCACCAGGTAGAGCGGCATCAGCAGGTGGAAGCCTTCGTACTCGTGGCTCGCGAAGACGAAGGGCGCCAGGCAGGCGTGGGTGACTTCGATGCCCAGCTCTTCCTGCAGCTCGCGGATCAGGCAGGCCTCGGGCGTCTCGCCGGCCTCGATCTTGCCGCCGGGAAACTCCCACAGGCCGGCGAGTTGCTTGCCCTCCGGCCGCTGGCAGATCAGCACCCGCCCGTCCGCATCGACCAGGGCCGCGGCGGCGACCAGCAGCATGGGTTTTGGCGGGAGCTCGATTGGCATGGCTTCTCTTGGCGCGCTCGGCCCGCGAAGGCGAGACGAAATCTCCGAAGGTCTGCAATGCGGTTTGCCTCCCGCCGCTGCGCGGGGGCGGTATAGGTCCGCAACGGCTCGGACGACTCCAAGTCACCTCACCCGCGAGCGGACGTCTCAGAGCGTCCCCAGGGGAAGCCGCCGCGCGCAACGATGCCGCCCCGAGGTGAACTGGCGAAGCATTTGACTTCATCGGCTTTGAGGCCTGCACTTACGGTCAGGCTTGTTTGGGCCGTTGCGGCTCATCGGGGAAACGGCGGGCGCATGTCAGAGCAGTCAAACGGCGTTTCGCGGCGCCGCGTGATCGCCACGGCGGTCGCGTCGGCGACATGCGCAGGGGTGGCTCGGGCATCTGCTGGGTTCGAGCCCTACCTCAGCCTGCGCGAGACGGCGCGGCGCATCGCGACGCGGGCGCTCTCGCCGGTCGACCTGACCCGCGACATGCTGGCCCGGATCGCCGCGGTCGACCCGATCCTGAAGAGCTACGCCACCGTGATGGCCGACAGCGCCATGGCCGAGGCTGGAGCCGCCGCCCGCGAGATCGCCGCCGGGCGCTATCGCGGCCCGCTTCACGGCATCCCGGTCGGCGTCAAGGACCTCTGCTGGACCAGGGGCGTCCGCACCATGGGCGGTCTTGCGGTGCGCCGCACCTTCACGCCGCGGGAGGACGCCACCGTGGTGACCCGGCTGCGCGCGGCCGGCGCCGTGGTGCTGGGCAAGACCAACCTCTCCGAGGGCGCTGCGGCCGGGTACAACCCCGTGATGGACGTGCCGCTCAACCCCTGGAATCACGACCGGTGGCCGGGACTCTCGTCAAGCGGCTCAGGCGTGGCGGTGGCGGCCGGGCTGTGCTTCGGCGCAGTGGGCACGGACACCGGCGGCTCGATCCGCATGCCCTCGTCGGCGAACGGCGTCGTGGGCCTGAAGCCGACCTACGGACGGGTGAGCCGCTACGGCGTCATGGCCATGGCGGACTCTCTCGACCACGTCGGCCCGCTGGCGCGCGAGGTGGCGGACGCCGCGCTGATGTTCGATGCCATGGCCGGTCACGACCCGCGCGATCCGACGTCGCTCGACGCCGCGCCGGCGAACGCGGCCAAGGCGCTGGGCGGCGGCGTGCGCGGGCTGCGGATCGGCCTGGACCGGGACTATGCGTTCAAGGGGATCGACGCGGGCGAAGCTCGCGCGCTCGAGACCGCCCTGAAGGTGCTGGAGGCAGAGGGAGCGCGGATCGTCGAGGTGCGGATGCCCGACGTCTCGGACGCCCCGCAGTATTGGAGCGTCATCTGCGGCCATGAGGTGGCGCAGGCGCACGCGGCGACCTATCCCGCGCGGGCCGCGGAATACGGCCCTTACCTGCGCACGATGCTGGCGGCCGGCGCGGCCGTCACGCCGGAGCAGCTCGCGGCGGCGCGGCGACGCCAGGCCGCCTTGACGGCGCAGATGGACGAACTGCTCGCGACGATCGACGTCCTTGCCGGTCCGGCGAGCGACAGCGCGGCCTGGCCGATCACCCACGCCCTGCAGGTCGGGCCGCTCGCCGAATACCACCGGGCTTGGAGCGCGGCCCAGCCGCGCAGCGCCGAGTTCATGATGCCGATGGACCTGGCCGGCGTGCCGGCGATCTGCCTGCCCTGCGGCTTCTCGCCGGATGGCCTGCCCTACAGCCTTCAGTTCACCGGCCGGCGCCTGAGCGAGGCGATGCTCTGCCGCGTCGCCTACGCCTACGAACAGGCGACCGACTGGCGCCGCCGCCACCCACCGGTACAGGCCTAGCCCGTCTGGCGCGCCAGTCGCCACGCGCCGATACATGGCGACAAACCCCCTGCTGTAGCGGACCGTAGCAGGTCGGCGAACCAGGTTCGGCAACGGGTGGGGAGCGGACGTTGATCTATCTGCCCGTTGAGCTCCTTGGTCCATGGCCTTAGGGTCGCCACACCGGGCCTCCGCGGGTCGCCCGGTCACAGACGGCCAGCCGTCCAGGAACCCACTCTGTGTGGAAAAGGCGGCAGTAGGCCCAGGTCAGGATCGAGGTGACCGCCATCCACAACCACATGCTCGATGACGAGCCTCGCCTGTTCTTCATGCACGTCTGGGCCAACGAGGACGCCGGCAAGGAAGCGCATGGCCTGCGCGCCGGGCTCGATCATGTAAAGACCGCGGGCCGCTAGGTTATGCGAGCACCGGCCCGCCGCCTCGCGACGCTCCTCGCGGCAACGCTTGGGCTCTGGGCGTGTGACGCACGCTCGACCGCCGGCCCGCCGCGGCTCGTCCTCGAACGTACGATCCCGCTCGCGGGCGTCGCTGGACGCATCGACCATCTGGCGATTGATCCGCGGCGCCGGCGGCTGTTCGTCGCCGAGCTTGGGAACGGCACAGTGGAGGCCGTGGATTTAGCCAACGGCCGCTCGCTCGGCCGCATCTCCGGCCTTCGGGAGCCGCAGGGTGTCGGATACTTGCCCCGCCGTGACGAGATCACCGTCGCGACAGGCGGCGACGGCATGCTGCGGTTCTATCGCGCCACCGATCTCGCCAAGGTCGGCGAACTGAAGCTCGGCGATGACGCGGACGACGTGCGCGTCGATGACGCGACCGGGCACGTGCTGGTCGGCTACGGCCACGCCCTTGCCCTCATCGACCCGGCGACCCGCACGCTCGTCCGACGCGCGCCGCTGCCAGCCCATCCAGAGGGTTTCGAGTCGGACGGCGACCGCGCCTACGTGAACCTGCCCGACGCCGGGTCCATCGCTGTCGTCGATCTCGCCCAAGGCCGCGCGCTCGCGCAGTGGCCCAATCCAGGTCCGCACTTCAACTTCCCGCTGGCGCTGGATCATGCCGCCGAGAGGATCGCCTCGGTCTACCGCCTGCCCGCCAAGCTCGTGCTCTTCTCGACGACAGGCGTCGCGGTGCAAAAGCTCGACAGCTGCGGCGACGCCGATGACGTGTTCTTCGACGCTGGGCGACGACGGCTCTACGTGGTCTGCGGCGGCGGCTCAGTCGCTGTGTTCGAGCGCACAGGCGCGGCGTATCTGCCAACCGGTTCGATCAAGACGCGGAGCGGGGCGCGGACGGGCCTGTTCTCGCCCGAGCTGGATCGCCTGTTCGTTGCAGCCCGTGCGCACGGCTCGGAACCGGCGGCGATCCTGGTGCTCCGGCCCGTGCCCTAGCCGTTCTGCACCGCGGCCTGCGTGGTGCTGCTATGGGGCAAATTGTTGCGCCGAAAATTGCGCGGCCCCGGCTTTTACACAGCCTCGGTCGAAAGCGGATATTGGCAGAGCGCCGCAAAGCGGCCCTCCCCAACATCAGCTTAGTGTCAAAAAGGTCGATAAAACTTGACTTCGGCCTTTGCTGATGTTCTCTTTTTGTTCATGAGGTGTCAACCGCAGAAACAGGCCCGCGCCGAGGCCATGCTGGGCGAGCTCGCCGAGCTCGGGCTGATGGTGGCCAAGAATCTCGCGGTGCGGGTGCGCGAATGCGAGGACGCCGACCAGGCCGTCGCGTTGGCCAACGCCTTCCAGAAGGCCTCGCGCGTGGTGCGCCTGACCCTGGCCCTGGACTTCAAGCTGGATCGTGACCTTGCGCGCGAGGCCCGCGAGGCTGAGCGGGCTCAGGCCGAGACCGTCCGGGCCGAGGCCGCGCGCGCCGCCCAGGCGCCCGCGCCGGCCCGCACGCCCACCCCGGCCGAAGCGCGCAAGGGTCGGGTCGGCAAGCTGCTTTACCGCCTGCTCTGGAACGAAGCCGAGGGCGACAGCGAAGAGTTCGAGGTCCTGCAGGAAGACCTGAGCGCGCGGCTGGCCGAAGCCGCCCTCAGCCCCGACTTCGAGACGCTCCCCATCG
>Ga0070659_100001778_pt1 | contig 15494 bp, 15 predicted proteins | sample KBSC23metaG_FD_64666 | JGI IMG/M metagenome (GOLD analysis project Ga0070659, IMG submission 64666) | Corn rhizosphere microbial communities from Kellogg Biological Station, Michigan, USA - KBS C2-3 metaG | ecosystem: Host-associated > Plants > Roots > Rhizosphere > Soil ... | reverse complement strand
CCGTCGGATCCCCGTCGCCCACGCGGATCTGGGCGTCATGCTGGTGTCGACCGAGAGCCGCCTTTGGGCACTCCCGATCGAGGGGACCGCCGTCAGCCACGGATCGGACAATCGCAGTCGCCAGCTCCTCGAGATCGACCCTGCAACGGGCGACATCATGCGGCGGGTCCCGCTCCTGCAGCGAAGCCCGATGGATCTTGTGTACGGGTACGGCAGCCTCTGGATCCTCGCCCCGGACGACGACTATCTGCGGACCTTCGGCACGCATCTCATCCGCGTCGAGTTGCCGTCAGGCGGGTGACCGTGCCCTGACATCGGCCCTGCGCCTCGTTAGGGCGTCGTCTCCGGCGGCGCCAGCGCCTCTTCCAGGTCGCTGTGCGCCTGATCGATGTCGGCGGCAGCGTCGTTGATCCCGCCCTGGCCGATGTCCGCCATGATCAGGACCAGCGAGCGGGTATCGGGCGGCAGCTGGTTCTTCGCCGCCTGCTCCTTCTCGACCGCCGCCCGGATCTCCTCGGTGCTTGCGCCCCGCCGCACGGCGACGTAGAGCGCTCGGAGCGCGACGTCATAGGCGTGGCTTCGGTCGAGCCACTGGTCGAGCGTCGTCACATCGACGGTCGCCTTCAGCTGGTCGCGCAGCTTGCGCGCGTCGGTGATCGCCTTGTCGGCGTCGTCGAGGTGACCGAGCGCGATGGGGTAATCGGCCTTGCGACCCGCCGCGGCAGCATCGACGACGGCTTGGTCGTGAGCGGCGAGGAGCCCGGACAGGCGGTTGGCCGCGAGCGCGCTGACGACGAGACGTCCCCACGCGGCATCCAGGTCGTCCGTTGACTTGAGCCCACCGACGTACGCCTCGTGCCGGTCGATGGTGTCGGATGACAGCTCGTACGCGGCAGCCGGCGTTCCGACGATCGGTACCTGGCCCAGGGCGGCGCGGATGCGCTCGCTCCGTGCCTTGATGTCCGCAACGAGCTGTGTGCCCTGGGCGGTTGCGGTGTCGACCGTATCGGTCTCGTTGCTCGCCATCGCAGCAAGGATCGTCCGCGCCTGCTCGCCGAGCGTGTCGACGTTGTCGGACAGCGTCTGCAGGTCGGCCTGGATCGCGTCGAGCGACGCGTTCGCGACGGCGTCGCCATGCCCGGTGCGACCCGTGCGATCGACCCCGTTGGGTGCCGGGGTGTCCATCCCGGCCACGACCCCGGCAGCCCCGAGCGCGATCAACGCCGCCGCCAGGAGCCAGACGAGTGCGAGGCCTCCCTGCCGGGCGAAGTCGCGGATCCGAGCCAGTGCTGTCCTCCCGACGAGGGCTGTTCGCGCCTACCGGATGGTCCATGGCCCGCGGGATCGTCCCGCGGTCGAGGCGGCGGAATCGTAGCATCGGCCGATGACCGCTCCCGATGACACCCAGGTCCGCGACGCGACGCGAGCCGCTCGTCGACGACTCCTCGAGACCATGCCGAAGGCCGAGCTCCACCTCCATCTCGATGGCTCGTTGCGCATCGCGACCGCGATCGAGCTCGCGCGGACTCGCGGGATCGAGGCACCCGACGACTGGTTCGGGATGTCGGAGGCCCTCGTCGGGGAGATGCCGGGGATCTCGCAGGCCGAGCTGCTGAAGCGGTTCGACCTGCCGATCGCCCTGATGCAGGACGCCGAGGCGCTCGAGCGGATCGCCGCCGAGCTGGTCGAGGACAAGGCCGCCGACAACGTGCGTTACGCCGAGATCCGCTGGGGACCGCTGCTCCATGTGATGGGCGGGTTGCCGCTCGCGGACGGGATCGCAGCCGTCGTCCGCGGCGCCCGCTCCGCCGCGATGCGCACGGGCATCACGGTCCGCCTCATCTCGACGGCGCTCCGCTCACACGATCCGGAGCGGAACGTCGAACTGGCAGAGACCGCGGCGCGGTTCATCGACGACGGGCTCACCGGATGGGACCTCGCCGGGCAGGAGGCCGCCTATCCCGACCCGCTGCTGCATGGCCGCTCGTTCGAGGTGGCCCGCGAGAACGGGCTGCGCATCACGATCCATGCCGGCGAATGGGGCGGTGCCGCCCAGGTCCGACGTGCGCTCATCGTCGACCCGGAACGCATCGCCCACGGGCCTGGCGCGATCGAGGACGCGGCGTTGTGCGCCGAGCTGACGGCGCGCGGCGTCACGCTCGATATGGCCCCGACCTCGAACTGGCAAGGAGCGAGCGTCCCGTCCGTCGCGGAACACCCGATCGGCCCCCTCTACCGGATGGGCGTGCCGGTGACGCTCAACACCGACGACCTGACGGTGTCGGACCTGAAGCTCTCCGAGGAGTACATCAAGGCGTCGGAGCAGATCGGCCTGTCGTTGCCCGACCTGTGGGCGATCGACCGCCATGCGCTCGACGCCGCCTTCATCGACGAGACGACCAGGGACCGGTTGCGCGCGGAGTTCGACCTGTGGGCTTCGAACGTCCCGGAACTCGCCGGCCCGGGCGGCTGACAACGCCGTCGGCGTTACCCGGCAAACCCCTCGAGGATGGCCTCCAGCTCGGAGGCGTTCGCGGCGACCGCGTCGGGTCGTTGATCCGGACGTAGCGCGTCGACGTCGGCCTGCTCGGCGATGCCTGTGAGCATCAAGATGCTGCGCGCGCCGATCGCCTTCGCGCCGGCGAGGTCCGTGACGATCCCGTCGCCGATCACGATGGCGTCCGCGGGCTGGCGGCCTGCCGCCTCGGCCGCCGATTCGAAGAGGTGCGGCTCGGGCTTCCCGATGGACAGCGGCGTAACGCCGGTCGTGGCCTCCAGCGCCGCGGCGATCGAGCCCGCCCCGGGTCGCAGCCCACGCTCGGTCGGGTAGACCGGATCGCGATTCGTGGCGATGGACCTGGCCCCAGCGCGGATGCAGTCGGCGGCGGCGGCGATGCGCAGATACGTCAAGGCCGGATCCAGCCCGGTGACGACTGCGTCGGGAGCGCCTGCGGCGGCCCAGCCATCGATGCCCTCCTGATGCATGCGCGTGGCGGCATGCCCGGCGGTCACGACATCGAGACCGACGTCGCGCAGCTCGCGCTCGAGGCCGCTCGCGCCCAGTGTCAGGACCCGGCGGATCCCAGGTTCATGGCGTGCGATGTGAAGGGCGGTCGCACGCGACGACGACACGACACGATCCGCGGACACCGGGCAGCCCATCCCGGAAAGCCGAGTCACGTAGTCGGCCCGGTAATGCATCGAGTTATTCGTGACGTAGACGACGTCATCACCCCGGCTGGCTCGCGCGGCAAGCACCGCAGCGACCCCCGGGACGGGTTCGGCGCCGCGATAGACGACACCGTCGAGATCGACAAGAAGCAGCAGACTCACGTGGCCGATCGTAGCCGCCGGTTCGGGCCACCGCTCCGGGCCGCCGTCGGGGCCGCGTACGATCGCCGTCTCATGCCCACCTCTCGCGACCCACTGGCAGACACCGCGCGACTGATCGTCGACGGGTCGAACCTCCTGCCGGCACTCGCCCGCGGCGGCGGCAGTGTCCCGCCGGCCGCGCTGATCGGCCGGATGCGTGCTGCGATCCCGGCATCGATCGCGGTCGAGCTCGTCTTTGACGGCCCGCCTGACCCCGGCCTGCGCGGCGAGCGGATCGCCGCCGGGGTGACGGTGCGCCACGCCGGACGACGGAGCGCGGACGAGGCGATCCTGGAGCTCATCGAACGCGGTGGCCCGACCTTCGCGACGCGAGATGCGGACGCGATCCTGGTCGTGACGGATGACCGCGAGCTCGGCTCGGGCGTTCGAGCACGCGGCGCGAGGACGGCCGGAACGGCGTGGCTCATCGGGCGCCTGCAGCGACCCGGACTTGCCTCGTCGTCGGTCGGGAATCGCCGGCCGCCCGCCGCGCCGCAAACGGAGCGGAACGACCCGGATCGGACACCCTGGAAACCCGGCCGTGGTGCCACTTCCAAGAAGGGCAACCCACGTCGTCGACGGCCGCCGTCGGGTAGCATGCCGTCGTGAGCCTCGTCGACACGCTGAACCAGCTCTGGAACTCGATCTTGGACATCACCAAGATCTTCGTGATCCCGGACTGGAACGCGGTCATCGGCCTATTGCCGATCCTGATCTTCGTCGGGGTCATCGGGCCGCTCATCACGTTCGTGATGCTCGGCACCGTGGTCTACCAGGTCGCGAAGCCACGCCCGCGTCTGGAGCTCACCGAGGGTCCGACGGTCGCCAAGGTCGGCGCCAACGGACAGCCGATCTTCCCGCCCGGCCTCCCGTTCTGCCGCCGGCACGGCCTCATCTATACGAGCGGCACCATCCATTGCGAACGCGGTGGCGAGGACCTGTCGGTGATCTGCCCGATGTGCGGGCTCGGCCGGCCCGCCGCCATCGAGACCTGCACCAACTGCGGGCTCGTCCTTAACGTGAAGTCCCGGCCGGTCCCAGTCGTCCGGTCGAACGGTCCCAAGCCCGGCGGCGCAGCGGTCGCCTAGCGGTCGCTCCGCGACCGGCGCAACCCTCGACGTCGTTCGAGCGTCCACAGAGGCAACGACATGGCCGAACTGTCATCGATCCTCTTCCCCATCGGCGTCGTGCTCGTGGCGCTCGCGTTCGCCGCGCACGTCGGGCATGCCGTGATGCTTGCCAACGGCCGACGGGTCGCGCTCCCGGCGATCGGAGGCTCGGCGCAGCCCGCCTATGCCGGCGTTGCGACCGGATCGTTCGTCACGTCGACGATCGGATCGGCAGGCGCCGGGCCGACCGTCTCCGCCTCACCGAGCCCGCTCTCCCGAGCTGCCTCATGGCTGACGGTCGCGGCCGTCGCCGTGCTCGGCGCCTCGATCGTGCTCCGCGGCATCGTCGTCGGGCGTGGACCATGGGGGAACATGTTCGAGTTCACCGTGGCGTTCGCGACCTCGATGGTGGCCGGCTACGAGTTCCTGGCCCGCCGCTATCCGATCCGGTCGATCGGCTTCCTGCCACTCGGCGTCGCGTTGGCCTTGCTCCTCTACGCCTCGTCCTTGCCGCGCGAGATCTCGCAGCTGGTGCCCGCGCTCCAGAACCCGCCGCTGCTGACCATCCACGTCGGCATGGCGGTCCTGTCGTACGGGATCTTCGCGACGTCGTTCGCGGCCGGCGTCGCGTACCTGATCCAGGGCCAGAACGATCGATTCGCGTGGCTGCCGTCGCACAAGGTGCTCGACGAGGTCGCCTATCGCGCGGTGATCATCGGGTTCCCGATCTTCGCGACGATGATCATCCTCGGCTCCTGGTGGGCCTCGATCGCCTGGTCCCGCTACTGGGGCTGGGATCCAAAGGAGACCGCGGCGCTCGTCACCTGGCTCACGTACGCCGTCTACCTCCACGCACGCAACCAGCGTTCGTGGGCCGGCCGACCGGCCGCGCTGCTGCTGGTCGTGGGATTCGGGATGGTCCTCGTCACCTACTCCGGTTCGCTCTGGTTCTCGGGCCTGCACGCATATAGCGGTCTCTGATCGCCTATGGCCGAGGCGCCGACCGACGCTCCGGTCATCGATACCCACGGTCTCGCCAAGCGCTATGGCCACACCGACGCGCTGATCGACCTCACCCTGCGCGTCGAGCCGGGTGAGGTCTTCGGTTTCCTCGGTCCCAACGGTGCGGGCAAGACGACGGCCGTCAAGCTGTTGCTTGGGTTGGCGCGGGCTTCGGGTGGTGGCGGGACGGTCCTGGGCGCTCCGCTCGGCGACCGACTGGCGCGGCGCGAGATCGGCTATCTCCCGGAGCTGTTCCGGTATCAGCCGTGGCTGCGGGCACGGGAAGTCGTGGAGCTCCACGGACGACTCCGCGGCGTCGACGGAGGCGGGTCCACGTCCTCGGGGGATGCGGCGGCCGCGCTCGAGCTCGTCGGCTTGGCCAACCGCGCCGACGATGCGGTCGGTGGCTTCTCGAAGGGGATGCAGCAGCGGCTCGGGCTGGCGGTCGCGCTGCTCGGAGGGCCGCGTCTCGTCATCCTTGACGAGCCGACCTCGGCGCTCGACCCCGTCGGGCGGGCAGACGTCCGGTCGATCGTCCGGCGGGCGGCCGACGCGGGTTCGACGATCTTCCTGAACAGCCATCTGCTGACCGAGGTCGAGCGGGTGTGCGACCGCGTCGCGGTCGTCGACCATGGGAGGGTGCTTGCGAGCGGCCGGATCGACGATCTGCTGGGTGAGTCGTCGGTCCGTTTGCGCATCACCGACTTTGCCGCGGCCGATGTGGCGGAGCTCCGTCGGTTCGGACGGGTGTCGGTCGGTGAAGACGGGTGGTTCTCGATCACCGGCCTCGACCCTGAACGCGTGCCGGATGTCGTGGCGGCGATCGTGTCGACCGGGGGTCGGGTGCACGCGGTCGAGTCGGGTCGGGTGACCCTCGAGGACCTGTTCATGCGGCTGGTGGGCGGCGGCTCGGACGAGGCCGCCAGTGGTGGCGCACCGGAGCGTCCCGCGTGAGGGCGGCGTGGATCATCGCGCGGCTCACCGTGGCTGAGGCCGCCCGGCGACGGATCCTGTGGGTGCTGCTGGCATTGACGTTGTTCAGCGTCTTCGTGACGACCTGGGGCGTCGAGCGGCTGGTTTCGCTCGGGCGCGAAGGCCCTGATCCTGCCAACGAGCTCGAGATCCAGGTGGCCGTCTCGCAGGTCTTGATCCTCGTCGCCTTCATGTTCAGCTTCGTGCTGGCGATGACGGCGGCGTTCCTCGGAGCGCCCTCGATCGCGTCGGATCTCGAGTCGGGCATCGCCCACGCCATGCTGGCGCGCCCCATCCGGCGGGCGGATCTTGTCGTCGGGCGCTGGATCGGCTTGGCCGCGATCGTCATCGCGTATGCATCGCTGTCGGGGTTGCTCGAGGTGGCCGCGGTGCGACTCGTCTCGGGCTACTCGCCGCCGCAGCCGTGGCTCGCGGTCGTGTTCCTGTCGGGTCAGGCCGTCGTGCTGCTGACGTTCGCGATGCTGCTGAGCACCCGACTACCGGCGATCGCAAGTGGCGCGGTGTGCGTGGTGCTGTTCGGGCTCGGCTGGATGGCCGGCGTGTTCGCGGGGATCGGCCGGTTCTTCGACGCGGGGCCATTGGTGACGGCCGCCGAGGCGTCGCGCTGGCTGCTGCCGTCCGACGGGTTGTGGCGCGGCACGATCTACGCGTTGGAGCCGTCGGTCGTGATCGCGGGCATCGTCGGCGTTGGCGGCCCGAGAGCCGAGGCGAATCCGTTCTTCGCACCGACCCCACCGCCGACCGAGTTCCTCATCTGGTCCGTGGTGTGGATCGCCGCCATCCTGGCACTGGCGACGTGGTCGCTCTCGAGGCGCGATCTCTAGCCGGATAACGGGCTGGTGAGGCGCCCACGCCAGACTCGGACCTGTGAGTACCCGCGAGCGCCCGATAGACCGCGGCCGCCGGATGGCCAGGGTCGATCGCGTCCGCGCAGGATCTGAGATCCGTACCGCTCGGCGCGTCACTGGCAGGTCGCTTGAAGAGGTGGCCAAGGCTAGCGGGATGTCGGAGTCGCAGGTACGCCGGATCGAGCGCGGCGTCTTGTCAAGCGTGAGTGTGGAGCAGCTCGCGTGCGTCGGTGCCGTAGTCGGGCTGGATGTCCGGATCCGAGCCTTCCCGGGGCCGGATCCACTCCTCGACGCAGGGCAGGTCGCTCTCCTTGGTCGCCTTCGACGCAGGATCGACCCTCGCCTGTCCTTCCGGACCGAGGTCGTGCTGCCCATCGTTGGCGACCAGAGAGCCTGGGATGGACTGATCAGCGGACTGAAGGGTGCTTCACCACGATTACCGCTCGACGCCGACACCCGGCTTGTCGACAGTCAGGCCCAGATCCGCCGACTGATGGTCAAGCTACGGGACAGCGGTTTCGAGTCTGTGCTCTGGGTCCTTGCCGACACGCGCGCGAACCGCGAAGCACTTGCAGCGGGCGCCGCGACGATCCGTCCCGACTTTCCCATCTCGGCGCGGAGGGCGTTGGCAGCCCTCGCCGCCGGCGAGCACCCAGGCGGTTCGTCCGTCGTTCTGATCTGACCAGACGCCTCCCGGTCATCAGGTGACCGAAACAACGGCTGGACGGCCTCCGCCGGCGGCTCGATCGCTGGTTCGGTCATCGGGTGACCGAAACAACGGCTGGACGGCCTCCGTCGGCGGCTCGATCGCTGGTTCGGTCATCAGGTGACCAATACAACGGCCTGGACGGCCGCGCCCGGCCGGACCCGAGATCAGCCGCGCCCTTGGAAACCTAGTGCCGGGTCGTCGCCCAGGGCGGGATCCTGTCGGTCGGCATGCCTGGCTCCCCTGGCCCACGGGCGCGGCGGTTCCGGTCACGTGCCGAGCCCTCGCCCGGCGGGAGCCAGGCGGCTGCCTGCGCCGCCGCCAAGGCATCGGCCGTCTCGCTGGACCCGACAGACGCCGCCGGGACGTCGGCGGCCTCCTGCGCCACGGGCTGGGGGAAGAAGCCCTCGCCGGGCTGCTGGCGCTCCGGCGGCGCGAAGTCGCGGAACGGGATGATCTTGCGCTCGAACTTGTTCAGGAGTTCGGGGTGGGCCCGCTCGACCTCCGCGAAGACCTCCTCGAGCTCGTCGCCGATGAGCTCGTCGCGCTCGATCAGGGCCTTGGCGAGGTGGTGGATGGCCGGCTCCTTCTCGCGGAGCAGGCGCTCGGTCTCGGCATAGAGCTCGTCGAGCATCTCGTGCGCGGCCACGACGAAGGGCGCCGGCGGGAATTGCCCGGGTTGGACCGGGGCGATGAGCTTCGTCGGGCCCATCGCGAAGCGCGCTACGTAGCTGACCGCGGAGTTGGTCGCGTTCTGCAGGTCGGATGAGGGCCCGGTCGACAACGTATCCAGGAACCGGTTCTCGACGACGTGCCCCGCCAGCGAGACCATGATCTGCGTCTCGATCCAGCGGGCGTACATCGAGGTTCGCTCTTCCAGCGGCTTCTGCTGGACATATCCGAGCGCGTGGCCACGCCGGATGATCGTCGCCTTCGAGATCCGATAGGACGGCCGGAGGTAACGTGCCGCGACCGCATGGCCAGCCTCGTGGTACGCCGTCTCACGTCGGTCCGTGAGGTTCCACGAGCGGATCGGTTGCTTGAGACCCATCGTCCGCTCGTCGGCCGCGTCGAGCCAGTCCTTGTAATTAAGGAACTCGCGGTGCTCCTCATGGGCCTTGATGAGGGCCTCGTTGATGATCGTCTTGATCATGATCGGGGTCCAGCCCATCGAGTCCGTGAGAAGCAGTTCCATCGGGATCTCGGGGTCGTGCTGCTTCTTCGAGAGGTAATGCGCGATGATGTCGCGGCGTCCGTCGGCATCAGGCTCATGGACGACGATCATCCGGTCGAGTCGACCCGGTCGGACGAGGGCCGGATCCAGGACCTCGGGACGGTTCGTCGCGCCGATGACGAAGACGAGTGGCTTGTCCTCCACGGGACCGCGGACGATGCCGAACCAGCGCAGGATCTTGTAGCGCCAGCGGTCCTCGACCAGGTTCGCCAGCGAATCCATCTGGTTGAGGAGGGTGTTCAGCCCCTGGCCGCCACCCATCATCATCCCGCCCATCATCATGCCGCCGTTGCCATTGCTCTGGCCGCCGCGGTTCATGCCGATGGAGTCGATCTCGTCCATGAAGATGATGCAGGCGCCGCGCTGGCCGCTCGGGGCATACTTCCGGCCGAGCCCCCGGGCATCGCGGAAGAGCTTCATGATCATCATCTCGGTCATGCCCCAGAACATGCCGCGGATCGAGCTCGCATCGATGTAGATGAACGGCAGCTCAGCCTCTGCCGCGATGACAGCGGCGAGGAACGTCTTGCCGGTACCAGGCGCGCCGGCGAGGAGCATGCCGCGCGGCATCTCGCCGCCTCGGAGCTCGAACTCGCGGACGCCCCTGAGGATCGAAACCGTCGACTTCGCATGCTCGAGCAGGTCCGGCTGGCCGCGGTAGTCAGCGAACGACATCCCGATCTGCGGATCGTCCGGCGTCACCGTGTACTTGCGCGGGCGCGAAAGGAACCAGAACAGGAAGCCGAACTGGACGATCAGATAGAAGGCCGCGAACGACAACTGCAGCGCGAACGCCGGGATCGAGGCGATGATCCCGAACACGCTCTGGATGAACGCGACGGTGCCGCTCGATGCGATCAGCGCCGTGAGGACCACGAGAACGAGCAGCAGTCGCCACAGGTTCCTGTTCCACACGAAGCCCAGATGCCCGAAGAAACCGCGAACTGCCGTCATCGGAAACCCTCGATCTTTCCGTCATTCACCAGAATGACAAGGTTGATCGCAAACGGGATGCCATCCTCCCGTTGGTAGTGCATCAGGATCTCGGTCGCGGAACGCTTCCCGTCGACCGAGGTGCCAAGCACGTCGACCGAGTCGATGTTCTGGATACCGTACTTCGTCATCTCATTCGTCAGATCGATGTGGGGTTGCTGGTCGAGTGACGAGCGGATCGCATCCGCGTCATTCACGGCGAGCGCAGCGATGAACTCCTTGGCGGCCGGCGGGGCGTCCTGCGCGGCGACGCCGGGGTCACCCGTGGGACTCGTCGGTGCTGGCCGGGTCGCCTGGAAGACGTAACTGCCGATCGCGATGCCACCGACGAGCAGCACGGCCCCGATGACGACCGTAAGGATCGCCTTGATGGCGCCACCTACCGTGCGACGGCGGGCCATACGCCGCTCGGCCTTCGCGTCCGCCGCTGCCTTCGCGTCTTCCGCGGCCTTGGCTTCGGCGGCCGCAGGATCGCTCGCGGCGTCGATCGTCGCGAGCGCTTCAGCGGTCGTGTCGGCGGCCTGAGCATCGGCCGTCACGACGGCCGCCTCGCTCGCGACGGGATCTGCGGGCGTGTCGGTCGTGAGCGATGACCCGTCCGCGGGCGTCGCCTCGGCGGCAGCGGCGGCTTCGGCGCTGGCTGCGGCCTCGGGGGTCAGTGACGCTTCGGGGTTCGGGACCGGGTCGTCCGCGGTCGGCGGCAACACCTCGTCAGGTGCCGGTGCATCGGGCTGTGTCACCTCTTCGTCTTCAGGACGGCGAGCTGGCTCGGCACTCATGGCGTCGTCACCGACGGCGGCGGGTCGATCAGCTCGACGCGCCCGGCCTGGGTAGCGACGCGCCAGGCGAGCTGGCCATCGGCGCCGGAGTTATCGACGACGTGCGCTGAATACGCGTGGAGCGACAGCCCATTACCGACGACCCACGATCCGAGGTGGACGGGCGGGTCGACCTTGACGTACTCGGCCTTCACCCGTGCCGACTTCGCCTTCACCGCGGCCGAGATGCCGAGCAAGTCGAGCGTGGACTGGTCGTCTGCGACATACGCGTTGATGAACTGACGCGCGACCGGCGATTCGGCGGTCCGCGACTCGGTCGTCTCGGGCTTCGGCGTGAGGTCTTGCGTGATGCTGGGCACGAGGAAGCCGATCAGGGCTCCGATGGCGAGTGTGGCCCCCGCCCGACTCAGGCGGCGTCTCCAGACCCCTCGTCGACGCATCGATCCTCCGTTCTGGGTGAACGTGTGCCGCGCAGTGTAGTGCCGTTTCCGTGCAGGCGACGAAAACGTCGTGCGCTGCTGCAACACAGGATTCGTCGGGACGGCGCGTTTCGGATGCTCGGACGCCCGCTCGGGAGGCAGCACGATCCCGTCAGCGCGTGCGCGTCACCTTGTTCAGGTTGCGCGGCCGCTCCGGGTCGACGCCGCGTGCACTTGCGAGGTACATCGCGTGGAGCTGCCCGACCACGATCGAGACGATCGGACCGAGCCACTCGGGCGTCCCGGCAGCGAGCGCGAACGGCCACCGCGCGACGTCGAGCGCCTCGGGCTGATCTGACACGACCGCGATATCCGCATCGAGCTCGTCGCGCAGCCGGCGCAGCAAGTCCACGAGGGACGCCTCTGTCGGCCCGGGTCGGACCGTCGCGAGCACCGGCACCCCGGGCTCCAGCAGCGCGAGCGGCCCGTGCTCGAAGTCGGCCGCGGAATACGGATCTGCGAAGACTCGGGCCAGCTCCTTGAGCTTCAACGCCCACTCGCGGGCGGTGGCGTACTCGTAGCCGCGCGCCAGCACCAGGAGCCGATCGGCGGCCACCTGATCTCTCGCCATCGATTCGACCGCTGGCTCCAGCTCCAGTGCCGATGCCATCGCGTCCGGGATCGCGACGAGCGCCGCGGCATCGGCAGGTTCGCCGGACAGTGCCGCGGACAAAGACGCGATCGCCAGCAGCTCGGTCGTGTACGTCTTGGTTGCCGCGATCGCCAGCTCGGGCCCGGCGCCCAGATCGATGCAGGTCTCCGCCGCCAGCGCGAGCGGTGAGGCCGGATCGTTGGTGATCGCGAGCGTCGGCGCACCCTGCGATCGGCCGGCCGCGACGACCCCGACGACGTCCGGTGACGCCCCGGACTGGCTGATCCCGACGACGAGCGATCGGTCGAGCCGCGGATGCGCTCCGTACAGCGAGATGACCGATGGTGTACCGAGGCCGACCGACAGCGCGTGCCGGACGCCGAGCACGTACTGCGCGTAGATCGCCGCGTGGTCGCTCGTGCCACGCGCGGCGATGACGACGTGATCGACGTCGTGCGCACGGATCGATTCCGCCAGCGGCACGAAGACGTCGGGCGCACGCGCGAGAAACCGACGTGCGACCTCGGGCTGCTCGAGGATCTCGCCGCGGAGCGTCATACGGCCACGGGCAGGCGGCCGGGTGCGGCGGCTCCGTCGAGCACGGCCGCGAACGCCTCGAGCGAGCCCGGCAAGATCGAGTAGCTCGCAAGGGCCGTGACACCCGCCGGCACCGCGGAGACATCCCAAGGGCCGCGCATGGCCGCCACGATGGTCGGCGTGCCGGTCCCGGCAATGGCCGCGACCAAGTCGAGCTGCGAGCGGAGCCGATGCGCATCGATGGTCCCGATGACCGCGAGGTCGGCGGTGGCGGCACGCGCCCGAACGGCGGCGATCGACGCCTGGTCGGGTTCGGGTTCGACGACCACCTCATCCACATCGCCATGGTATCGACGGAGGGCGGTGGCCAGAGCCGGCCGGACCGTTGACGAGGTGTCGGCAGGCGTCAGGTCAGACGGTCGCGGCATCACCGCGAGGATGCAAGGGACCGACGACCACCGGATCGGCAGCAGACGGGCGGGGTCGCGGACGAGCGTCATCGACCGCGCGGCGAGCTCAGCGGCGAGCTCCAGGTGATCCTGGCACCCGACGACATCGATCTCGGGCGGCTCGCCGAACGACGCGAGCCACTCCCGGAGCGTGGCAAGCCGCCGTTCCGTGGCAGCCATCTCCGCGGCGTCGAACAGGCCTCGCCCCGCCGCCACCACCAGCCCGTCCTCGATCGCTCCGCGCGCGACCGGATCCGCCGCCGTCAGCAGCAGGTCGACGCCCGCGCGGACCGCGGCGACGACGTCGGGGACGCCATCGCGCAACCCGACGCCGGCCATGTCGAGGGCGTCGGTGATCGACACACCATCGAACCCGAGCTCGCCGCGCAACAGGTCCGTCATCGCGGCACTCGACAGCGTCGCCGGCACGCTCCCGGATCCGGTCACATCCGGCAGCGCGACATGCGCCGACATCGCCACGCGCGCCCCCGCCTCGATGGCCGCGCGGAATGGCACCAGCTCGCGCGTATCAAGGGTCGCGCGCGAGGCCGGGACCGTGACGACGCCGTGATGCGGATCGGCGGCCGCCTCGCCGGCGCCTGGGAAGTGCTTCATCGACGCGGCGACTCCCGCCGACTGCAGCCCACGGACCATCGCGGCTCCATGCCGCGCCACCAAGCCCGGATCGTCCCCGAATGCACGGATCCCGAGCGCCGGGTTGGCCGGGTTCGACGCCACATCGAGCACCGGCGCATAGACGACGTTCACACCCATGGCCCGTGCCTCGGTGCCGATCGCCCGCCCGACACGCTCCGTCACCGCGATGTCGTCCACCGCGCCGAGTGCCATGTTCCCGGCGAACGACGTCGTGCCATCGCCGAGGGCGATGAACTGGCCCGCCTCCTGGTCGGCTGCGATCAGCAGCCCACCGCCAGCTGCCTCCTGCAGCGACGTCGTCAACGCCCGGACCTGCGCCGACGACTCGACGTTGAGCGCCCGGAAGAGCGTGAACCCGGCCGCCGGGGCCGCCCGCAGTCGATCGATGACCGCACTGGTCGCCGACATACCCTCGAACGCGAGCATCACCCGCCGAAGGATGGCGTCCGCTCGGTCCGTCACCCCTTGACGGCGCCCGACAACCCGCGGACGAAGTAGCGCTGCACGACGACGAAGAACAGCAGGATCGGGATCACCGTCATCGTCACGCCCGCCGCGATCGAGCGGAAGTCGGACGAGAAGAAGCCCTGCAGCGCGGCCAGCCCGACCGGCAGCGTCATCCCCTTCGGGGTGTGCAGCATCAGCGACGGCCACAGGAAGTCGTTCCACGACGTGACGAACGTGAAGATCGCGACCGCGGCCAGAGACGGCCGGATGATCGGTAGCAGGATCGACCACCAGATCCGCCACTCCCCGGCGCCATCGACGCGGGCCGCGTCCACCAGGTCATCGGGGACGCCGCGGAACGCCTGGCGCAGCAGGAAGATGTTGAAGGCGCTCACGATGTTCGGGAAGATCAGCGCCGGCAGCGCGTCGTAGTAGTGGAAGACGTTGACGGCCAGGATGAAGCTCGGGATGTAGGTGAGCTGGGCCGGCACGATCAGCGTCGCCAGCAGCAGATAGAAGATGAACTCCCGACCGGCGAACCGCATCTTCGCCAACGGGTAGGCCGCCATCGCAGCGACCAGCATGTTGAGGAGGCCCGTCGCGATCGCCACGACCGTCGAGTTCAGGAAGTAGTTCGCGATCGGCAGCGAGTCCCAGACGCGTGCGTAGGCCGCCAGTGTCGGATCGTTCGGCAGGAACTGCGGCGGCACCGACGTGATCGGATCGGCCGGGCCCTTGATCGATGTCAGCAGCATCCACGCGAACGGGAACACCGTCACGACGGCGACGGCCGTGAGCACGACGTACCAGCCGGCATTCCGGAGCCATCGACTACTGCGCGTCGCGCGCCTCCGGGTCCCCTCCGCGGTGCGAATGTCCGCGACGGTCGTCGTCGTGGCCGTCATCGCGCCGTGCTCTCGCCGCGCTCGAGCAGGCGCACATTGACGATCGAGAAACCGAGCGTGACCAGCAACAGGACGATCGCGATCGCCGATGCATATCCGGCATTCGAACGCTCGAAGGCCTGCTGCCATAGGTAGAAGACCATCGTGACGCCGCTATTGAGGATCCCGCCCGTCCTGCCGGTGAGGACGTAGATCTCGTCGAACACCTTGAGCGCCGCGAGGCTCGAGATCACCGCCACGAACACGATCTGGGGGCGCAGCCCCGGCAGGCTGACGTGCCAGTGCTTCTGCCAGTCATTGCAGCCGTCGATGCGCGCCGCGTCGTACAGCTCTTCGGGGATGTTCTGCAGGCCGGCCAGGAAGATGACGGCGTAGTAGCCGATGCCGGCCCA
>Ga0070659_100001772_pt1 | contig 15511 bp, 10 predicted proteins | sample KBSC23metaG_FD_64666 | JGI IMG/M metagenome (GOLD analysis project Ga0070659, IMG submission 64666) | Corn rhizosphere microbial communities from Kellogg Biological Station, Michigan, USA - KBS C2-3 metaG | ecosystem: Host-associated > Plants > Roots > Rhizosphere > Soil ... | reverse complement strand
CCAGATCGCGTCACGTGCGCCTTCCGGGTGGCAACAGATGAATCTTCAGATCGTGCTCGAAGCTGACATTATAGGCACAACTGCCAGTTCTCCACGTATCCTGGATGTCTATTTCTGGCGGTAAGTCGGTTAGCCGCTGTGTAAGGAGCAACGTCCTCATTTGCAAACTGCGGCCCCGGGGCAACCGCGCCGACTCTCGGCATTGTTCCAGCACCTCCGCGCGCATCCAGTTCAGAGCAGAGTCTGATTGCTCAAGTGCTACACGCGGTTTTTCGCGGCAGGCTGTTTCGAGAGAAAATGCGTTCTCCAACGCTAGTTAGAGCTATTTATGAACTTTGAACCATCGTAGGGACTTTGCATGCGTTGTGGTACTGCCGAGCATGGAGGGATGGGTCTCAAGGGTGGAGTCGGTTATCCAAGCGATGTGACGGATGAGGAGTTGGCGTTTGTGTTGCCGTATCTTCTGCTTTGCCGCGAGGACAGTCGGCAGCGGAAGCATCAAGGCGATCGCGAACAAGTCGCAGCCCTGGCCGAAGAGGTGCAGCAGGTGACCGGCAACAACGTGGAACTGGCCTATGTGGACCAGGGTTACACCGGCTCGAACGCGGCCGAAGCCGCAGAACAGCACCGCCTGCGGCTCGAAGTGGTCAAGCATCCGATGGCAAAACGGGGCTTCGTGCTGCTGCCGCGCCGCTGGGTCGTCGAGCGCAGCTTCACCTGGGCCGCGCGCTTCCGAAGACTCGCCAGAGATTACGAAGGTCTTCATCTGCTCGCCTTCGCCACCCTCATGCTCCGAAACCTGGTAGGCACACTCAAATGAAGTTCCTAACAGGCTCTGGCAAGATAAGGTATTGAAAATAAACAACATAACGGAGCTGAATTTTGGGCGCCAGCATTTTGAGGGCTGAAGAGAGTACGTTTCTCAAAATAAATGCCTTATGCCTGGAAATGAAAACGCCTCCTGAAAGGAGGCTCTAATGTAACCTATTGATTCTAAATGGTGGCCAGAGACGGGATCGAACCGCCGACGCCGGCCTTTTCAGGGCCGCGCTCTACCACTGAGCTATCTGGCCTTGGCTTGAACGCTTATTGCGGGGAACGCCAAGAACACCCGCAGCGCTGTTGCTTCATCTGTGCCCGGCCCATTCAGGGGAGCAGTACCGCCGACGGGAGCCGGCAGCGCAAATGCAATTCAAGTATAGCAACCCTGCGCCATACCGCCAACTCACCCTGCTCGCGCTATCCTTGCTCATCCTCGAACGCTAAGGTGGCACCGTATGGCTCGTTGTCTCTCCTGCCTTGTCTGTTCCTCTTTCCTGCTTTGTCTTGCCGCGTCCGCGCCGGCACAACATCCTGCTCGCACCCGGGCCGTAACTCCGCAAGAGCAGCGTGCCGTCCGGGCCTTCGACAAGGCCAAGCAAAGCCCACTCGAGCTGTACGCATTTCTCGACCGTATGCCGAAAGGGGCCGATCTGCACATGCACCTTTCCGGGGCGGTCTACGCGGAAACCTTCCTTAGGGACGCCGCAGCCGACGGTCTTTGCGTGAACCGTGCGACGCTGAGCTTCTTCAAACCCCTGGCCACCACGCGCAGCCTGCCACCGCAGCCCGTCTGCGGAGAGGACAACGTTCGCGCCTCCGATGCCTTCAAAGACCAGCACCTTTACGACCAGCTTGTCGATTCCTTCTCCATGCGCAGCTTTGTTCCCAGCGCAGGCGTCAGCGGGCACGACCAGTTCTTCGCCACCTTCGGCCGCTTCGGCGGCATCGCCAAATCGCACCTCGGCGAGTGGCTCGACGAGGTGGCCACGCGAGCGGCGGCGCAGAATGAGCAGTACCTCGAAATCATGCACACGCCCACGTTCTCCGGCGCGGCAAAGCTCGGCGACTCCCTCGGCTGGCCCTCCGACGCCAACCCCGCAGCGAACACCACCGGCGATGCCGCCGGAACGTCGCGCGCAGACCTTGTGCATCTCCGCGAAGAGCTACTGGCAGGCGGACTACGCGATGAGGTGGACGTAGACCGCAAAGAGATAAGTGACGCCCTCGCCTCGCGCAGTCTCATCGAACACTGCGGCCAGCCGGACGCTGCCCCGGGCTGCTCGGTCAAAATCCGTTTTCTCGGCCAGGTGCTCCGCGCATTCCCACCCCAGCAGGTCTTTGCCCAGACACTGCTCTACTTCGAGCTTGCGAACGCGGACCCCGACGTGGTCGGCATCAACTTCGTGCAGCCTGAAGACGCATATCTTGCGATGTCCGAGTATCACCGCCAGATGCTGATGCTCGATTATCTCCACGGCGTCTACCCGAAGGTCCACATTACGCTGCACGCCGGTGAACTTGCCCCTGGCCTCGTGCCGCCCGCAGGTCTCCGCTTCCACATCCGCGAGGCCGTCGAACTCGGGCACGCCGAACGCATCGGCCACGGCGTGGACGTCATGTACGAAGACAACCCGCACCAGCTGTTGAAGGAAATGGCCGCGCGGCACATCATGGTCGAGATCAATCTCACCTCAAACGACGTCATCCTCGGCGTCGTTGCGCGTCATCATCCGCTGCCCATCTATCGCGCGGCAGGCGTTCCCGTGGCGCTCTCCACCGACGACGAGGGCGTCTCGCGCATCACACTCACACGCGAGTACACACGCGCCGCGCTGGACTTCAACCTCAGCTACCTCGACCTGAAGGACATAGCGCGCACCAGCCTCGAACACAGCTTCCTCCCCGGCGCGAGCCTCTGGGAAAAGCCCGACGTCTTCCTCCGCGTCAATCCAGCCTGCGCCGCGCAGCCGCCGGGCACGGAGAAGCTAACGTCAAGATGCCGCAACTTTCTTGCACAGAATGAAAAGGCGATGGAGCAGTGGGAACTTGAACGCCGGTTTCAGGTATTCGAAGCCAGCATGCAATAGAAAAAGTGATGCCAGACAGAGAGTAAGAGTCTGTCAGTCCCCGCTCACAGTTTGCAGCGGCTGCATCTTTCCGGACTTGCCGCGCAACTGCGCTATCCACGCACGCAGCCGGTCGAAGAAGAGGTAGACCACGGGCGTGGTGAATAGCGTCAGTGCCTGCGAAACGATGAGCCCGCCGACAATCGTAATGCCGAGCGGACGGCGCAGCTCGCTGCCGGTGCCGGTGCCGAGCGCCAGCGGCAGGCCGCCCAGCAGCGCGGCCATCGTGGTCATCATAATGGGACGGAACCGCAGCAGGCAGGCCTGATAGATGGCTTCCTTCGCCGTCTTGCCGTTTTCGCGCTCTTCCACCAGCGCGAAGTCGATCATCATAATGGCATTCTTCTTCACGATGCCAATCAGCAAAATGATGCCGATCATCGCGATGATGCTGAGTTCTACCTTGAACAGCAGCAGGGCCACCAGCGCGCCCACACCCGCAGAAGGCAGCGTGGAGAGGATCGTCAGCGGGTGGACAAAACTCTCATACAGAATTCCCAGCACGATGTAGACGGCCACCAGCGCAAGCAGGATCAGCAAAGGCATCGACTTAAGCGATGCCTGAAACGCCTGCGCCGTGCCCTGAAATCCGCCGTGAATACTGGACGGCATTCCAATATCGACGCGCGTCTGTTCGATGGCGATCGTGGCGTCGCTCAGCGAGACACCCGGCGTCAGGTTGAAGGAGAGCGTCACCGCGGGCGACTGCGACTGGTGGTTGACGACCAGAGGAATGCGCTGAGTCTCGTAGTGCGTGACTGCCGACAGCGGAACCTCCGCGCCGGTCGTGCTCTTGACATAGATGTTGCGCAGCGCGTCAGGGTCGCGCTGATACTCGGGCGCGACCTCCATCACGACGTGATATTGGTTCAGCGGCATGTAGGTGGTAGAAACCTGCCGCTGACCGAAGGCATCCGACAACGTGGCGTCGATGCTCTGAGGCGAGACGCCCAGCCTGCTCGCCGTGTCGCGGTCGATGACCAGTTGTGCGCGAAGTCCCTGCTGCTGCTGGTCGGTGGCCACGTCCTTCAACTGCGGCAGCTTCTGCATGGCTGCCATCAGCTTGGGTGCCCACTCGTTCAACTCCGAAAGGCTATCGGAGGTCAGCGAGTACTGATACTGGGTCGCTGAGCTGTGCCCGCCAACGCGAACGTCCTGATAGGACAGCAGGTAAAGACGTGCCCCTGGAATGTGGTTTGTCTTCGAGCGCAGGCGGTTGATGATCGCATCGGCCGTGTCGCCGTGCTTTTCCCGTTCGGCATCCGGCTTCAGCGAGACAAACATCCTGCCCGAAGCGCCGTTGCCGCCTCCCGGCCCCGCACCCACGAAGGACATCACGTTCTCCACGCCGGGGTCGTCCTGCACAATCTTCGCAATCTCCTCGACCTTCGGTTTCAGGCCATAGAAGGACGCATCCTGCTGGCCCTGCACCTGGCCGCCGATGCGGCCCGTGTCCTGCTGTGGAAAGAAGCCTTTCGGGACGAGAACGTAGAGGTAGACCGTGAGCAGAACAGTAGCGAGCGTGACCGTCAGCATGAAGCCCTGATGATCGAGCACCCACCGGAGCCCGCGGTCATACTCAGCAGTGAGCCAACTAATGGCGCGCTCGCCCATCTTGTAAAAACGACCATGTTTCCGCTTCAAGTGCGACTCCAGAAACCTCGCACTCAGCATCGGCGTGGTCGTCAGCGAGACAACGAGCGAGACCACGATCGCCACCGACAGCGTCACGGCAAACTCGCGGAACAGGCGGCCCACAATGCCGCCCATCAGCAGAATCGGGATAAAGACTGCGATCAACGAGGTGCTCATCGAAAGCACCGTGAACCCAATCTCTTTCGAGCCGATCATCGCCGCCTCAAACGGTTTCTTGCCCGCTTCAAGATGGCGCGTGATGTTCTCGATGACAACAATCGCATCGTCCACCACAAAGCCTGTTGAGATGGTCAGGGCCATCAGGCTCAGGTTGTCGAGCGTATAGCCCAGCAAATACATCACGCCAAAGGTGCCCAACAGGCTCAGCGGCACGGACACGCTGGGAATGAGCGTAGAGCGCACCTCGCGCAAAAACAGGAACACGACCAGGATAACGAGCAGTGTCGAGACGATCAGCGTATACGTGACTTCCTTCACCGACGCGCGGATCGTCGTCGTCCGGTCCATGGCAACGTGAATGTCCATGGCCGGCGGTACGGACGCCTGCAACTCCGGCATCATCTTCATCACGTTGTCCACGGTCTCGATGACATTTGCGCCCGAAGATTTGAAGACGATCACCAGCACGGCACGCTGGCCATTGAAGCTGCCGCTGTTATAGAGGTTCTCGACTCCATCCGTGACCTGCGCTACATCCTCGATCCGCACAACCCCGTGACCTGTCGCATCGCTCTTCGGCACGGCTGAAGCTGGAGCACCGCTGACGGTTCCCCTTACGCTTGCGTTGGCCGCTGCCGTACTGTTCGAGCCGCTCGCACCCGAGACCGCCGCTGGCAGCCCTGTGCTTGCCTTGGCACTGCTCACCGGGCCGCGATCGGTCGCGATAATCAGCGGTGCGTAAGCCGCGGCTCCAAAGAGCTGGTCGGTAGTGCTGATGCTCCATCGCCGCGATTCGTCTTCAAGATAGCCCTTTGGCTTGTTTACGTTGATGGTGCTGACAGCGGCGCGCAGCGCCTCCAGACCCACGCCGTAGGCCGACAACTGCATCGGATTCGCTTCGATGCGCACAGCAGGCTTTGCGCTGCCGCCGCAGAATGCCTGCCCCACTCCCTGCACCTGCGCGATCTTCTGCGCCAGGATACTGTCGCATGCGTCGTAGAGTTGCGGCACCGTCATCGTCTTCGACGTGAGCGCAAGAATCAGAATCGGCGAGTCCGCCGGGTTGATCTTTCTGTATGTCGGATTGCCGGGCAGATTGGCCGGCAACTGGCTGCGCGCCGCGTTGATTGCAGCCTGCACATCACGCGCAGCGCCGTTCACGTCGCGGTCCAGGTTGAACTGCATCGTAATCTGCGCGGAGCCCGACGAAGACGACGAAGTCATCTCGTTGATGCCGGCAATCTTCGCAAACTGACGCTCCAGCGGTGTCGTCACGGCAGAAGCCATCGTCTCCGGATCTGCGCCGGGCAGGCTCGCACCCACGGAAATCACCGGGTACTCCACCTCGGGAAGGTTGGCCACCGGCAGAAGTGTGTAGGCCGCCGCACCCGAGAGGATAATCGCCAGCGACAAGAGGAATGTCGCCACCGGCCTCTTGATGAACGGCGCGGAGAAGTGTACCTGCCCCGCGGTCATGCGCTGGGCGATGCTCTTTCTAGCAGCAGCCAGGTCCGGATTGGGTTCCTGATACGCCATCAGTCCGCGCTCACTTCATGTTCGTGCGCGCGAAATTCGGCGTCAGCCTCGCGCGTGTGCAGATACTTCCGGCCAATGCGATCAAAAAACAGATACACCACCGGCGTCGTGTAGAGCGTAAGCACTTGCGACACCAGCAGGCCGCCCACAATGACGATACCCAGCGGCTTGCGCAGTTCGCTGCCCGTGCCCGATCCCATCGCCAGCGGCAGCCCGCCTAGCAGTGCGGCCATCGTCGTCATCATGATGGGGCGGAAGCGCAAGAGACACGCCTGGTAGATCGCAGCCTCCGGCTCCATCTCGTGCTCGCGCTCGGCCTCCAGCGCAAAGTCGATCATCATAATGGCATTCTTCTTCACAATGCCGATGAGCAGGATGATGCCGATCAATCCAATCACGTTCAAGTCCATGTGAAACAGCATCAACGCCAGAATCGCGCCCACGCCTGCCGAAGGAAGCGTTGAAAGGATGGTGATGGGGTGGATATAGCTCTCGTACAGAACACCGAGCACAATGTAGACGACAATCAGCGCAGCCAAAATCAGCAGCGGCTCGTTGGTCAGCGAGGCCTCGAACGACCGCGCCGTTCCTTCAAACTGGGCATCCACGCTGCGCGGCGGATCCAGTTCCGCCTTTGCCTTGTTGATCGCCTCCACGGCATCGCCAATCGATTTGCCCGGGGCAAGGTTGAATGAGAGCGTCACCACGGGGAACTGTCCCTGGTGGTTGATCGCCAGCGGCACCTGGGTCTCCTCAAAGTGCGTGAACGCCGAGAGCGGCACCTGCGTCCCATTCGAACTCTTCACGTAAATGTTGTTCAGAGCAGTAGGATTTCGCTGGTACTTCGGAGCAACCTCCAGAATCACGTGGTACTGGTTCAGTTGCGTGAAGATCGTCGAGACCTGCCGTTGGCCAAACGCATCGTCGAGCGTGTCGTCGATGTTCTGCGGCGTGATGCCCAGCCTCGCCGCCGTGTCGCGGTCAATCACCAGATGCGCGCCCAGACCGCCCAACTGCTGGTCGCTCGCCACGTTGGTCAGCTCGGGCAGTTGCTTCATCTTCTGCATCATCCTGTCGGACCATACCGCCAGCTCCTCAGCGCTCGCGTCTTCGATCGAGTACTGATACTGCGTCCGGCTCACGCGGTCGTCCACCGTCAGGTCCTGCAACGGCTGCAGGTAACATTGAATCCCCGGGACCTGACTCACACTGGTTTCCAGCCGCCGGATGACGTCAAGCGCCGAAGCCTTGCGCGAATCCTTGTCCTTCAGATTGATCTGAATACGCCCGGTGTTGATCGTCATGTTCGTTCCATCGATTCCGATGAACGACGACACGCTCTCCACGTCCTGGTCTTCAAGGATGACCTTCGCCAGTTGCTCCTGCCGCTGCTGCATGGCCGTGAAGCTAACCGTCTGCGGCGCTTCGGTAATGGCCAGCAGCACGCCCGTGTCCTGCACGGGAAAGAATCCTTTGGGCACAACGATGTACAGATAGATGGTAAGGACAAACGTTGCCAGCGTAACCAGCAGCGTGAACGTCTGATGACGCAGCACCCAGCGAACACCAACGGCGTACTTGTCGATGACGTAGTCGAACCACTCCTCGCTCTTGCGATAGAAGGCGTTCTGATCCTCGGGGCGCGTATGCTTCAGCAGTTTGGCCGACATCATCGGTGTCAGCGTCAGCGAGACCACCGCCGATACCAGAATCGTCACCGCCAGCGTCACGGCAAACTCGCGGAACAGCCGGCCCACAATATCGCCCATGAACAGCAGCGGAATCAACACGGCGATCAGCGAGACAGTCAGCGATAGAATCGTGAACCCGATCTGTTCGGAGCCCTTGAGCGCAGCTTCGAGCGGCGAGTCGCCCTCCTCCAAAAAGCGCGCGATGTTTTCAATCATCACGATCGCGTCGTCCACGACGAACCCGGTCGAGATGGTCAAGGCCATCAGCGATAGATTGTTCAGGCTATAGCCCAGCAGATACATCACACCGAACGTGCCCACAATCGAAAGCGGCACCGCGACCGATGGAATGACCGTCGCCGAAACCGACCGCAGGAACAGGAAGATCACCATCACGACCAGTGCAATGGTCAGGATCAGCGAGAACTGCACGTCCTTCACCGACGCGCGGATGGTGTTCGTCCGGTCCGTGAGCACCTGCAGATTGACACTCGCCGGAAGAGATGTCTTCAACTGCGGCAGCAGCTTCTGCACTTCATCGACGACGCCGATGATGTTCGCACCCGGCTGCCGCTGAATGTTGATAATCACCGCCGGAGTCAGGGTCAGCGGCTGTGCAGGCTGGTCTGCGGTCGCCTCCCGCGCGGAGGTCCCCATCCATGCCGCCTGAAACACGTTCTCCGCGCTGTCCACCGAGTTGGCAATGTCGGAGAGCCGCACCGGGTTCCCGTTCCGGTAAGCAATAATGACCTTGCTATAGTCGCTGCTCGAAAGCAACTGATCGTTCGCGCCGATGGTGTACGCCTGCTTCAGCCCGTTCAGCGTGCCCTTGGCCTGGTCCACGTTGGCCGTGCCCAGCGCCGCGCGCACGTCTTCAAGGCTCAGGCCGTAGTTGGCCAGAGCCGTCGGGTTCACCTGTATCCGCACCGCCGGCTTCTGGCCGCCGTTGATCGAAACCAGACCCACGCCGGAGAGCTGCGAGATCTTCTGCGCCAGCACCGTGTCGGCCAGGTCTTCCACCTTGGTCAGCTCCAGCGTAGGACTGGAGAGCGCGAGCGTCATAATCGGCGCGTCAGCCGGATTCACCTTGCTATAGACAGGAGGGTTCGGCAGGTCGGCCGGCAGAAAGCTATAGGCTGCGTTGATCGCCGCCTGCACATCCTGCTGGGCCACGTCGATGTTCTCCGACAGCTCGAACTGGAGCGTAATCACGCTGCCGCCGCCGGAGCTGGTCGAGGTCATCTGGCTCAGCCCAGGTATCTCGCCGAACTGCCGCTCCAGCGGCGCCGTCACCGACGACACCATCACCTCCGGGCTAGCCCCCGGATAGAACGTCATCACCTGAATCGTCGGATAGTCCACCTCGGGCAGCGCCGAGACCGGCAGTTGCAGATAGGCGACCGCGCCCGCAAGCAAAATGGCCACCATCAAAAGCGAGGTGGCCACAGGCCGCAGGATGAATGGCCTCGAAGGACTCATGGCAGTTGCCCCTTTGCCTGACCCGTTCTGGGCGCGGCCTGATCGTGCTTATGCCTCCGCGTCGCGTCCAACCCCAGTTGGTCTCGCCCGTTCGGTGCAGCCAGGTTGGCTCCCGCAGGATTTGGAACCGGGCCTGTAATCTCGCTGTTCGTCAGTCCCATCTGATTGTCCGAAGTATTGGCGGCGTTCACAGGCTGCTGCTTCGTTGCCGGATGCGGAACGACCCGGCTGCCATCCTTCAGTTTCTCCTGCCCGTCCACCACCACCTGATCTCCCGCCTTCAAACCGCTCTTCAGGATGATCTGCACTCCTTCGGTGAGGTCCACCTGCACAGGCTGCGCCACGACGTAGTAGTTTGACTTCTGCGCTCCACCACTCCCCTTCGCATCGCTGCCGCCGCCCTGTTTTGCGCTGTCAGCGGGAGCAGAAGGCTGCGTCGTATCGCTGTTGCTGTCCGTGAGACTGGCGGGGGGATCTCCCTGCTTCATAAGAAATACGAAGTTCCCCTGCGCTCCCGTCTGTAGCGCGGACGCCGGGATCACCAGCGCATTCGGCCGCTGTTGCAGAATCAGCCGCACATTCACAAACTGATTAGGAAACAGCGCCCCGTCTTTGTTGTCGAAGACCGCCTTGACCTTCACCGTACCGGTCGTCGGGTCAATCTGGTTATCCACCGTCAGCAGATGGCCGCTTGCCAGATGCGTCGTGCCTGAGCGGTCATATGCCTCGACCGCCAGCCCGTTCCCCGCGCGCGTCAGCGCCAGCACTTGCGGCAACTGGTCTTCAGGCAGGGTAAAGATCACCGTAATCGGCTGCAGTTGTGTCACCACCAACAAGCCGTTCGTGTCTGAAGCATGAACAATATTGCCGGGATCAACCAGCCTCAGACCCACCACCCCGTTAATTGGAGAGGTGATCTTCGTGTACCCCAGGTTTACCCTGGCCGCTTCAATCGCTGCTTCATCCGCGTCAATCGAACCCTGCGCCTGTCCCGAGGTGGCAATCTGCGCCTGCTGGCTCTCCTTCGACACCACGCCCGCCTGATAGAGCGCCGTATACCGTGCCGCCTCTGCATGGGCGTTAGCGGCGTTTGCCTGGTCCTTCACCAGTTGCCCCTGCGCCTGGGCCAGCGCCGCCTGATACGGCTTCGGATCAATCTCGGCAACCAGTTGACCCTGCTTCACGGCCTGGCCTTCGCGCACATTCACCCGCAGCAGTTGCCCGTCCACACGCGACTTCAGCGTCACGGTGTTGAACGCCGTCACCGTGCCCAGCGCCGTCAGGTAGATGGGCATCGTCTTCTGAACCACAGGCTGGACCTGCACCGGGATCGGCCGGTCAGCCGCCGCCGCCATCTTCGCAGCCGTCTTGTTCTCGGTCACATTGTTGTTGTGTATCTTCCAGACCGCCGCGCCCACCGCCGCCGCAATCACCAGAACAACAATCACCTTCCGCGTCAACGATCCCTTCGGCTCCTCCGGCTCGGACGAAGCACTCCCCGGCCCGGACGGCGGCAACTTTGCCGGAGACTCCTGCACGCTTGTTTCTGCTGACGACATTAAAAGACCACCGTCCTTATCATTAAGGGCCCACCGTCCCTTATCAAGTTAATCAACCATCATCTCCCGAATTATTCGAGGCGAGCAGGCTATGCTGCTACATAAGGTTTAAATAATAATGACGTTGACCGGCCTCTGAAGGTTTCGGGCCGTCGAAATGCCACTGTCTTTGCCGCCATTCGCCATACAATGATCGCCTGATGCAGGAACGACACCCTTTACCTATCCCGGTCCCCGCTCCCAGTTCCGACGCCCTGCCACCCCTCTGCGTCGATCTGGACGGCACGCTCGTTAAATCCGACACGCTGATCGACTCGACCCTGGCCCTCGTTCGCCACCATCCTGTGGCACTCTTTCGTCTGCCCGGGTGGCTCATGGAGGGCAAAGCAGCCCTCAAACGCCACATTGCGAATATCGTGCAGTTAGATGCCGCGCACCTGCCCTACAACCGCGCCCTTTTGCAATATCTTGAGCAGCAGCAGGCCACCGGACGTCCCATCTACCTCGCCACCGCCGCAGACGCTTCCACAGCCCACGCGGTCGCCACCCACCTCTGCCTCTTCAGCGGCGTCTTCGCCTCCGACGGCGTCACCAACCTGTCTGGAATCAACAAGCTGGCAGCCTTTCGGCAACAGTTCGGGGAAAACTTCTCCTATATCGGCAATGCCCGCGCCGACCTGCCTATCCTCCGAACCTGCCGCGAACCCATGATGGCCAACCCCGCCTCATCCCTCAGTTCCGCCCTGCACGGCGCGGGCATCACACCCGCCCGCGTGTTTACCGAGCGGACCAGCGCCGTTAAGTCCTGGCCCAAGGCCATCCGCATCCACCAATGGGCCAAGAACCTCCTCATCTTCCTGCCGCTGCTGCTCGCCCACATGCGGGCCCCCGGCCTGGTTGCCGCTGCCGTGCTTGCCTTCTTCAGCTTCAGCCTCTGCGCCTCCTCCACCTATATTGTCAACGACCTGCTCGACCTCGACGCCGACCGCCAGCACCCCCGCAAACGCCGCCGTCCCTTCGCCGCCGGAGACCTCTCCGCCTTTGCCGGCATCGCCATTGTCCTCATCTTTCTAGCCGTCTCCGCCGCTCTCGCACTGGCTATTCCCCAGACCGTCGCCCGTATCTCACCAGACCTTGCCCTTGGACGCCCATACCACTTCTTCTTCTGGCTGGTCATCTACGCCGCAACCACGCTGGCCTACTCGCTCTATCTCAAGCGGGTCGTCATCGTCGATGTCATCGTGCTCTCTGGCCTCTACACCATTCGCATCCTCGCCGGCGCGGCGGCTACGGGAGTTCCCGTCTCCACCTGGCTGGCCAGCTTTGCCATCTTCTTCTTCCTCTCGCTGGCCTTCGTCAAGCGATTCGCCGAGTTGGAAAGTCTGCGCGAACGCGGCGGTGCCAGCGCCAGCGGACGAGGCTACCACATCGCCGACATCGAGCAGCTCCGCACCTTCGGCTCGGCCAGCGGCTACGTCTCGGTCGCCGTCCTCACGCTCTATATCTCCAACCTCGACGCCGCCGCACTCTACACCCACACACACCGCCTCTGGCTGCTGGTGCCGGTACTGCTGCTCTGGATCAGTCGCTTGTGGCTTTTAGCCTCTCGCGGCTATCTCAACGAAGATCCGGTCGTCTACGCCATCACCGACCGCCGCTCGCTGCTGCTCGGCATCATCGTCGTAGCCATCGTCCTCTCCGCGCTGTAACGGGTTTGCGATAATAGACTTCTTACCTCAGATCGAGACATGACCGACACCATCCCCCAACTCGCCTCCCACGACGAGCCCGCGCTCGACCAGGCCTTCCACACACTCGCCGACGAAGTCCGTGCCGAGGCAGCCGCCCTCACCACAGCCGAGGCACAGGAGAACTTCCGCCTCCTCTGGCTGGGCCGCAAACAGGGCCGCCTCAAGCTCATCTCCGAAGCCTGGCTCAAATCCGCACCCGCCGAAGCCCGCAAGCCGCTCGGCATCCGCTTCAACCAGCTCAAGCAGCAGATCGAACAGGCCCTCGAAGCTCCAGCCGCAGCAGCAGCTCAGAAATCAGCCGCGCCGGGCATCGACATCACCCTGCCCGGAGCCATTCGCACGCCGGGCATCCAGCACCCGCTGCTCGAAACCATGCGCCAGATCGTCGAGGTCTTCCACCATCTCGGCTACTCGACCAACCTCGGCCCGCAGGTCGAGACCGACTTCTACAACTTCGAGGCGCTCAACTTCCCGCCAAACCACCCCGCGCGCGACACGCAGGACACGCTGCTGGTCGCCAACCAGCAATCGAAGCCCTCGCGCGACCGCCTGCTCATGCGCACCCATACCTCGCCGGTGCAGATTCGCACCATGGTCCAGCAGGCACCGCCCATCCGCATCGTCATCCCCGGCAAAGTCCACCGCAACGACGCCGCCGACGCCACCCACTCGCCCATCTTCCATCAGGTCGAGGGCCTCTGCGTCGATACCGACATCACCTTCTCCGACCTCAAGGGCACACTCGACCACGCCATGAAGGCGCTCTTCGGCTCATCGGTCAAAACCCGCTTCTTCCCGAGCTTCTTTCCCTTCACCGAGCCCTCAGCCGACGTGCAGATCTCCTGCATCTTCTGCAACGGAGCAGGCTGCCGCAAGTGCAAGCACTCCGGCTGGATCGAGCTGCTGGGCTGCGGCATGGTCGATCCTGCCGTCTTCGCCGCCGTCACCGAAGAACGCCGCAAAACCAACCCCTCCGACGACGCCTACAACCCGGAGAAGATCTCCGGCTTCGCCTTCGGCATGGGCGTCGAGCGCATCGCCATGATCCAGCACGGCATCTCCGACATCGGCCACTTCTACTCCGGCGACATGCGCTTCCTCGACCAATTCGCCTGAGTCTCAAAGCCCGCTGATTCCGCCAAACAGCCCGGCAACGATCAGCACAATCAACCCGAAAACAATCAGGCGCTGACCTGCCGGGTAAGTTTTTAGGGCTTCAAGCACTTTGGCAAGACTGCTCAGACTTTCGCTCAGGCTTGCTTTCTCTGCGCCCGCTTTCCCTTCGAGCAGTTTTGCCTGCTCTTTCTCCCATTCACGGACAGACATCCATGCGCCAAGCAAGATCAGTAAAATTCCAACCGCGACGAGTATCAGAGATGTCACAGCCATTACGTTCATGTTCCCATCTCCTTTATGTTCAAAAGTGGCACTTCCACCGGCTCAATACTTCTTCCTGCAGCGAATGCGCATCCTGCACATAATGTGTCAGCAGGTTCGTCTTTCGATCGACCCACGATGTGCCGACAAAAAGGCCCAGAAAGTCGCCCTTCCGCGTGAAGACCGCGGCTCCCGAGTCGCCCTTGGTCAGGACTCCCACCGGGGCCAGCATCCAGCAATTATTCCAGCGGGTCTCCCCCGCGCCCCCCTCCACAAGAGCTCCCTGGAGCACTGCGGCATTGCTCACGACACCGCTCAGTGCCCCGTAGCTCACAACCGGAACAACCTCCTCGAAGCGCCTCAGCAAGTTAGTGATAGGGCGACTCCACGCAGACGCCCCTGGTTTTGACAGCGTGATGACCGCAGCATCCCATGCAGGATCTGCGCCACTCGGTGCGACGTGATGCGACACATATCCCAGTTCCACCCTCCTGGCCAACCCCAGGAACCGGCGTTGCTTTTGCTCGACCGGCGAGCCAACGCCTTTTGGAAAAACATGTCCTGCCGTGAGCAGCCCAACCTGGTCTGTATCGTCGAGCAGCACCTTCACTGCGGCCGTTCCCAGCTCTCCCGTCTGCTTGCAGATAATCGGATCTCTGAAAGCCACATACCGGTCCAGCAAGTCCTCACTTCCCGACGATGGCTGGGGGCGGCTGACAACCATCGCATGGACTCTGATTCCAAGTCGAGGAAGCTGTGAAATCAGGCCCGCGCCGCCCTCAATCAGTTCGACGGGGATCGCTACCGGAAAGCCGGCCTCAAGCAGCGCCTGAGGCACCCGAAACAGCTCCTCATTCAACAGCAGGAAGGGAGCAAGATGGTTGTCCAGGAACGACCACGCAGAGCCCACTCCCCACGCAATCGGCCTTTCCCGCAGGGCTTGTTCACGAAACCAGCCTCGCAGCCGTGCCACATCGGCTGCGAGTGATCCTTCCAATTCGGTCCTCGGCGTCCACCACACGTTCATCACCTCGAAACGCAGGTCTTCTTTGCCGGCCCAAACGAACTGTCCCCAAAACGACTCTCACGTAGTCCCTTCAAAACGAAATGCCTCCAGGCTGGCGCCCGGAAGGACCGTGCACAAAAGCATACCTGAAAACCGCTCTCAGGACTCCTTCCCACGTCTGCCGCAAACCAGCATTTAGACTAGAAAAGTCCATCATGAAAGTTCTGACGAGCTGGCTCCGCCACTTCCTACCCTCTCTCTCTGTCACTGACCGGCAACTCGCCGACGATCTCACCCTGCGCGGCATCGCTGTCGAGGGCGTGCACCCGCTCGGCAAAGGCAACGGCTC
>Ga0070659_100001769_pt1 | contig 15519 bp, 18 predicted proteins | sample KBSC23metaG_FD_64666 | JGI IMG/M metagenome (GOLD analysis project Ga0070659, IMG submission 64666) | Corn rhizosphere microbial communities from Kellogg Biological Station, Michigan, USA - KBS C2-3 metaG | ecosystem: Host-associated > Plants > Roots > Rhizosphere > Soil ... | reverse complement strand
AAGGCGGCTTGGTTCGTTGCGACATAGCGAGCTCTCCTCTCGAGATGTCTGGGGTTGCATACAGAAAACGGCTGAGTCCAGTGTAAGAACGCCTGAGAAGGCGTCCCCTCAGCCCTGTTTCTACCGCATCTGCATACAGCACGTGGGCGCCGCTCGGCTCAGCTCGAACCGAGTCCCTGGCCGTGCTTGATCACGAACTGCCGGAACAGCTCGGTGGCCGGCGAGCGGTAGCGGCGCTCGTCCCACACGACGCCGATGCTGCGCACGGCCGTGGGGTCGCTCAGCTCGAGGTGCCGCGCGTCGCGCGCCAGCTCGCTGCCGGTGATGTGGAGCGGCGGCACCACCGCCACGCCCAGACCCGCGCCCACGAGCGCGCGGGCGCTGGCGATGTCCTCGGCCTCGAAGCCACTCTCGGGGTCGAAGCCGGCGCGTCGGCACAGGTCCTCCACGAGGTCGCGGAAGTCGAAGGCGTGCTTGAGCATCACGAACTGCTCGCCGGCCGCCTCCGACAGCCTCACGCGCTTACGGCCCGCCAGCCGGTGCCCGGGCGGCACCGCGAGCTGCAGCCGCTCGCTGCCCAGCGCGCGCCAGCCCAGCCCCTCGTCGCCCGGGCGCGAGCAGATCAACAGGTCCACCGCGCCTTCATGTAGGAGGTTCACCAGCTGGCCGACCGCGTCCTGGTGGAGCTGGAAGCGCGGGCCCGGGTGCTCCTCGCGAAACGCCGACACGAGGGCCGGCACGAGCCAGGTGCTGAGCGTCGGCGCAAAGCCGAGCGACACAACACCCGTCTCGTCGCCCGTGACCTCCTCGAGCGCGCGCCTGCCGGCGTCGAGCTCGGCCAGTGTGCGCCGCGCGTGCTCCAGGTAGAGCTCGCCGTAGCGGTTGAGCCGCAGCGTGCGGCCGCGGCGGTCGAACAGGCTCACGCCCAGCTCGGCCTGCATCCGCGCCAGCGCGCGCGACAGCGCCGGCTGGCTGATGTGCAGCTCCTCCGCCGCCTGCGTGACCCGGCCCGTCTCGGCCACCGCCACGAACCAGCGCAGTTCGTCAACGTTCATGCATACCACGCATGAGTCCAGTGTAAAAGATGCATTGGACTCATCAGCCCTCGTTCCGTAACGTGCTGCCCAGTGATCGCTTGCGCCGGCCTCTCGCCGTCGCACCGCGGTTACACCTCTCCCCTCCCTCAGTAGTAACCCACTCGCCGGCCCCGCCGGCGAGTGGGGTTGCGCGCGCCATTCCGGGTTTCGGCCCGGTCGCGCCGGTTACCCCTTCGGAATGGAGAGCCGCACGGCCACCCGTCCCACCAGCGCCCCGGACAGCCCCACCGACCTGCGCACGCGCTCGTGGGGCGGCGTGCTCAAGCGCACGGTCAAGGAGTTCTCGGCCGACAACCTCACCGACTGGGCCGCCGCGCTCACCTACTACGGCGTGCTCGCGATCTTCCCCGCGCTGATCGCGCTCCTGTCGATCCTCGGCCTGATCGGCCAGTCGGCCACCCAACCGCTGATCGACAACCTGAACAGCGTCGCGCCCGGACCCGCCAAGCAGATCTTCACGAGCGGGATCACCAACCTCCAGAAGAGCCAGGGCGCCGCGGGCATCCTGTTCGTGGTCGGCATCGCCACCGCGATCTGGTCCGCCTCCGGCTACGTGGGCGCGTTCATGCGCGCCTCGAACGCCATCTACGAGGTCGAGGAGGGGCGCCCGTTCTACGTCAAGCGGCCGGTTCAGCTGGCCGTGACGATCGTGATGCTCGTCCTGCTCGCCGCGAGCGCGATCGCCGTGGTGGTCACCGGCGGGCTCGCCAGGAACATCGGGAACCTGATCGGCGTGGGCAACACGGCCGTCACCGTGTGGGACATCGCCAAGTGGCCCGTGCTGGTCCTGGTGGTGGCGCTGATGTTCTCGATCCTCTACTGGGCCGCGCCGAACGTGAAGCAACCAGGCTTCAGGTGGCTCACCCCGGGCGGCGTGCTGGCGGTTGTGTTGTGGCTCGTGGCCTCGGCGCTGTTCGCGCTGTACGTCGCCAATTTCGGCTCTTACAACAAGACCTACGGTACGCTCGGCGGCGTCGTCGCCTTCCTGGTGTGGCTGTGGATCTCGAACATCGCCGTCCTACTCGGTGCCGAGCTCAACGCGGAGCTCGAGCGTGGCCGCCAGATCGAGGCCGGAGTCCCGGAACGGGACACCCTCCAGGTCGAGCCACGCGCCGAGCCGAAGGAGGACTGAGGTGAAGAAGATCCTGTTTCTGCCGTTCAGCATCATGAGCGGCCTGATCGCCGGATTCATCTCGAAGAAGGTGTTCGAGCAGATCTGGGGCGTGATCGACAAGGAGGAGCCGCCGGAGGCGCAGCATCGCGAGGTCCCGGTGGTCAAGCTGATTGCCGCGCTCGCACTCGAGGGCGCGATCTTCCGAGCGGTCCGCGGCCTCACCGATCACGGCACCCGCCACACCTTCCAAAGGGCCACCGGCTCGTGGCCGGGCGACGAGCGCCCGGAGCCCGAGTAGCCCTTAGGGCTCGATCAGCCCTCGCCTGATCGCGTAGCGCGTCAGCTCCACCCGGTCGCGCATCCCGAGCTTGTCGAGGATGTTCGACCTGTGGCGCTCCACGGTCTTCTCGCTGATCACGAGCTGCTCCGCGATCTTGCGGCCGGTGTGTCCCTCGGCGATCAGCTTCACGATCTCGGTCTCACGCGGGGAGAGCGGATCACTCACGTCCTCGCCCGCGTGCGCGCGCTGCAGGAAGTCCTTGATCAGCGCGTTGATCGCTCCCGGGTAGAGGAACGGCTCGCCGCGCATCGTCGCCCGGCAGGCCTCCACGAGATCGCGGTCCGCCACCGACTTGAGCACGTAACCGGACGCGCCCGCCTTGAGCGCCTCGAACAGGTACTGCTCGTTGTCGTGCATCGACAGGATCAGCACGCGCAGCTCGGGGCGGCGGCGGTGCAGCTCGGCGGCGGCGTGCAGGCCGGTCATACGCGGCATCGTCACGTCGAGGATCGCCAGGTCCACGTCCTCCTCCATGCTGCGCTCCACGGCCTCGGCGCCGTCGCCCACCTCGGCCACCACCTCGAGGTCCGGCTCGGATTCGAGCACGAGCCGCAGGCCGCGCCGTACCACGGCGTGGTCGTCCGCCAGCAGGATGCGCGTCTTCAGCGGAGTCATTCCCCGTCCTCCCGCACCGGCACGTTCAGCCTCACCTCGGTGCCGCCCGCGTGCCGGCGCGAGATCGCAAGCTGCGCCCCTACCAGCACCGCGCGCTCGCGCATCCCGCGCAGGCCGCCCCCTTCGGCGTGGTGCGGATCGAAGCCGCAGCCCTCGTCCGTCACGCTCAGCACCAGATCGCCGTTCATGCTCGTCAGCGCCAGCTCGGCGCGGTCGGTCTCCGCATGGCGCGCCACGTTCGTCAGCGCCTCCTGCGCCACGCGGTAGATCACCAGCTCGGCCTCCTCGCTGAGCGGCGGCAGCTCGCGGTCGATCAGGCGGCTCACGTGCAGGCCCGCGCTCTGGGAGAAGCGCTCCGTGAGCGCCACGAGCGCACTCGCCAGTCCCAGGTCGTCGAGCGCCTCGGGCCGCAGCTCGCGCGAGATGCGGCGCACGTCCTCGAGCGAGGCGCGCGCGGTCTCCTGTGTCTCGAGCAGCTGCGCCTCGAGCTCGGGGCCCGCGTGCCTCGCGCTGCGCCCGAGCTGGAGCAGCACCGCGGTCAGCGTCTGCCCCACCTCGTCGTGCAGCTCCTGGGCGATCCGCAGACGCTCGCCCTCCTGCGCGGCCAGCACGCGGCGGGTCGCGTCGCGGCGCTCTCTCTCGAGGCGGGCGAGCATCTCGTTGAAGGTGGTGGCCAGCTCGCTCACCTCGGACTCGCCGCGCTCCCCCACCGGCACGCGCTGGCCCGGCCGGGTGAGGTCCACGCGGCGCGCCAACGCGGTCAGCGCTTCGAGCGGCCCGAGCGCTCGGCGCAGCAACACCAGGTTGATCACCACCACGAGCAGGAGCGCGGCCGCGAGCACGATCGCCTCGCTGGCGGCGAACGAATGGATCTTGCCCGGCGAGAGCACGAGGATCGTGACCACGCAGGCGCCGATCACGACCGCCGCGTTGAGGGCCGCAACGCGCTTGAACAGAGGCGTGTACTGGCCGACGCCGGGACTGGGCTCCGACGGAGCGGCGCCGTTCGTGCGAGACATAGGCACCGCTGAGCTTAGGCGGGCAGGGCGCCCGTCGGCCAGTCCGGCTCGTCCGGATCGGCCGCCGCGTTGCGACGCGTCGGCATCCTGCGCAGGCGCTCGAGCATCGCCCAGCGCCGCGCCTTCAGCCATTTGGGACGCATGCCCAGCACGCGGGCGATCTCGTCGGGCTCGGTGCCGTCCAGCAGCATCGCGAGGATGGGCAGGTCCTCGGGATCGAGCCGCGCGGCAACCACCGCGCGCGCTCCGGGCGCCGCGGGCGGGATCGCCCTGCCGCCTGCCGCCACCTTGCGCACCGCGTCGCACAGCTCGCTGGCGAGTGCCGCCTTGTGCACCACGCCGTCGGCGCCGGCGATCACTCCGGCCAGCGCCATCGGCCCGTCGGCATAGGCGCTGTACACCACCACGCTCGCCGGGTCCGGAAGCTCCTTGAGCTGCCGGCACAGCGACAACCCGTCGCGGTCGCCCAGCTGGAAGTCGACGATCGCTACGTCGGGCCGGTGCTGCCGCGCCAGCGCGAGCGCCTCCTCCGCCCCGCACGCGGTTCCGACAGGTTCGAGACCCGGTTCACCCTCGAGCAGTGCCGCGACTCCCGAGCGGACGGCCGAGTGATCGTCGACCACCAGCACTCGAGCGGTCTCCGAGGCCACATGACCGTTTATCCCCATGCGCCCGCGGGCTCGAGCGATCCCTTGCGCGGATAGAGACTCGTGAGCGCCCCGAGCATGGCCGACCGACGCGACTCGAGCCGGGACGGGCTGACTCCCAGCACGTCCGCGATCTCGGCGGGGGCGATGCCCTGAAGGAGCATCCCGAGAATCGCCTGGTCAGTCGGCTCGAGTCGCGTGCGGATCGACCGCTGGACGGCGCGCGGTATGGGAGGGAATACGCGCCGCCCGTGCGCTAGGACCCTGATGGTCCTGACGACTTCCTCGCCCAGGCTGCCCTTGCTCACCACGGCGTCGGCACCCGCGATCACGGCGGCGGCAGTGAGCGAACCGTCGGCGTAAGCGCTGTAGATGAGAACGCGTGGCGGACGCGGGAGGCGCCTTAAGGCACGACACAGCGTTAGGCCGTCACTGTCGCCCAGGTGGTAATCCACCACGGCGACTTCCGGGGCGACCCGTTCTGCATCGGCCAGCGCCTCCCGCGCGCTCGCGGCAGTGGCTACCAACTCCATGTCCTCGTGGTCCTCCAAGAGCCCACCGAGGCCCATTCGGACTGCGGCGTGGTCATCCACCACCAACACGCGGATGGCTCCACCCAAGGCCCGACCGTCGTCCGCTCGACGACTCGCGCGTATGTCGAACGGTCGTACTGTCATCTGGGCCTACTGGTCCGGGAGAGCATCCAGGGAGAAGACTCGCGGCAGACCGCGGTTGCGCCCATGCGGGTAAGACTCCATTCGGCCCGGCTTTGACCCCCATCTAGGCTTCGCGCGTGCTCTCCCCGAGTCCACCGCGCACGCGTGGCCGCCGCCTGCTGTTCGTGCTGGTGCTCGGGTCGCTGACGGCGTTTGGCCCCCTGTCGATCGACATGTACCTGCCCGGGCTGCCCGAGATGGCGCGCGGCCTGGGCGCGAGCGCCTCCGAGGCGCAGCTCACTCTGACCGCATGCCTCGTCGGGCTCGCGCTCGGCCAGTTGCTCGCCGGCCCGCTCAGCGACCGGCTCGGGCGGCGCGGGCCGCTGCTCGTGGGGGTGGCCGCCTATTCGGCCGTGTCGCTCCTCTGCGCGCTCGCGCCCAACGTCCACGTGTTCACCGGGCTGCGCCTGCTGCAGGGCCTGGCCGGCGCGGCCGGCATCGTGATCTCGCGCGCTGCCGTGCGCGACATGTACTCGGGCGTGGAGGCCGCGCGCTTCTTCTCGATCCTGATGCTCGTGAACGGGCTGGCGCCGATCCTCGCCCCGGTGATCGGGGGCCAGCTGCTCAAGGTCACCTCGTGGCGGGGCGTGTTCGTCACCCTGGCCGTGATCGGGGCGGTGCTGCTGCTCGCGTCGGCCGGCGCCATGCACGAGACGCTGCCACCCGAGCGCCGCCGCGGCGACGGCCTGCGCGCCACGCTCTCCACCTTCCGCGCGCTCTGCCGCGACAGGGTGTTCGTGGGCTACGCGCTCACCTGCGGGCTCTCGTTCGCCGCGATGTTCTGTTACATCGCCGGCTCACCGTTCGTGCTCGAGGACATCTACGGGGTGTCACCGCAGGTGTTCAGCGCGGTGTTCGCCGCCAACGCCTGCGGCATCGTCGCGGCCAGTCAGATCAACCACCGGCTGCTCTCGCGCTTCACGCCAATCGTGCTCCTGCGCGCGGCGCTCCTGGCGGCGGCGGGAGCGGGCGTCGCTCTGCTCACGCTCGTGCTGATCGGCGGGCTGGGCGTGTGGGCGGTGCTCGTGCCGCTGTTCGTGGTCGTGTCCTCGGTCGGCATCGTGATGCCCAACTCCACGGCGCTCGCCCTCACCGACCACCCGGACACGGCGGGCAGCGCGTCCGCGCTCCTCGGCATGTTCCAGTTCGTGGTCGGCGCGCTCGTCGCGCCGCTCGTGGGCGTTGCGGGCAAGCACACCGCGGTGCCGATGGCGCTGATGATCGCCCTGCTCGGCGTGGGTGCGCTGGTGGCGATGGGCGCGCTTACGCGGCGTCCAGCCAGCGTCCCAGCTGCTCATACACCGCTGGGTGGTTGAGCAGGTGGAAGTGAGTCAGCCCGCCGAGGTGCATCCCGTGGTCGATCTCGAACGGAATGCGCCGGCGGCGGCCGTTCCCTGACGCGCTTGGGTAGCGCACCAGCAGGTCGCCCAGCAGGCTCTTCTGGTTGCGGCCCAGGGTCGCGCCCACGAAGTAGTAGGTGGCGGTCTCGAGAAACGGCACGTCCTGGCAGCGGTCGCGCAGGAACTCGTCGGGGTCGCAGTCGCACCAGTCGGCTTCCGCGCACGAGCCGAAGCGCAGGTCCTTGATCCCCACGCTGCGGCCGTTCACGAGCTTGGCGAACGCGCGCGTCTCGGGCAGGCGGCCGAGCGCCCAGCCCACGGCGTTGGCCGCCTTCTCGAGCGGCGCGCCCAGGTGCGGGCTGCCCAGGCAGAACACGTGCCGAAGCGGCTGGATCCACGCGGCGTCCTGCTCGTGCCCCTGATGGCAGGCGCTCCGGCACACGAGCCCGCCCATCGAGTGGCCGATCAGGGCGATCTCCTCCACCGGCGCGGGCCACTCGCTCACGAGACCCTCGAGCAGCTCGGACAGGTTGCGTCCGTTGTCGGAGATGTGAAGGCCGGTGTTGTAGCGGACGTACACGGGCGTGTAGCCGAACTCGTCGGCCAGGCGCCGGCCGTACGTGGGCCGCTCGCCGAACAGGCTCCAGGCGTGGTCCGACTCGCAGAGGCCGTGCACAAAGACCGCGACCTTTCTCGTGGGCTCGCCCTCGCGGCGCGCCGTCATGGTCAGGGCCAGCTCACTGCCCGACTCGTGCAGCACGTCGCCGATCGCTCCGTTCAGGGCGGCCAGCGCGAGGTTTCCCGAGCGCGAGGAGGAAGCGGGCAGGGCGCCGGCGGCGGGCGCGCGCCGCGCCAGCGCGTTCGCACCGGCTTGCGGACCCGCGGCGAGAGCCCGGCGCACCGCCGGGTAGACCGTTCCGACCGCCCTGTCGTGCACGAGGCGCGTGGGCACGCCGAGCGGCCCGAGCGACTTGAACACGCGCGAGGCGATGCCCTCGTGCATGTCGCCCACGAACGATGCGAAGCCGCCGACGGCGTCGCCCGCCAGCCTGCCGACCTCGCGCATCTCCGCAGCCCGCATTGCGGACAACGTAACACCTAGCTCAGATGTTGCATGTACCAGCGATGCGTCTCCGCCAGCCCGTCGTCCAGCGACCACTTGGGCCGCCAGCCCAGCTCCGCGCGGATCGCCCCGGAGTCGAGCCACTGCCGGTCGATCTCGCCGGCGGGCTTGCCCTCCCCCTCGATCGCGGGCTCGACATCGGCGCCGGCCACGGCAATCAGCCGCGCCACCAGCTCCCGCACGGCGATTGGCTCGCCGTTGCCCGCGTTCCACGCGCGTCCGCGCAGCTCCTCGCGCGCGAGTGAGTCCGCCACCGCCAGGTAGGCGTCAACCGCATCCGCCACGTACAGGTAGTCGCGCTCGGGCGTCCCGTCCGAGCGGATCACCGGCCGCTCGCCGCGGATCAGCGCCCTCACCGTGTCGGGCACGATGCGCGAGAAGTTGAAGTCGCCCCCGCCGTACACGTTCGCCAGGCGCGTGACGGCCACCGGCAGATCGAACCCGTAGGCGTAGGAGCGCGCGATCAGGTCCGTGCACGCCTTCGACACGTCGTAGGGGTAGCGCGGCTCGAGCGCGTGGTCCTCCCGGTAGGGCAGGTCCTCGTGCTCGCCGTAGGCCTTGTCAGACGAGGCCACCACCACGGCATCGAGCGGATCGCCCACCACGCCCAGCGCGCGGCAGGCCTCGAGCAGCGTATACGTGCCCTTCACGTTCGTCTCGAAGGTCGAGAGCGGCGAGCGGTTGGCCGTGCCCACGATCGTCTGCGCCGCGAGGTGGAACACGAGGTTCACCGAGTGCTCGTTGAGGATGCGGAGCAGCGCCTCGTAGTCGTCGAGGTCGCCCTGCACGACGTCGCAACGCTCCTCGAGCTCCGCGATACGGAAGCGGCTGAGCGCCGGCGCGTCGCGGCGCAGGGCCACCACCTCGGCCCCCTCGTCCAGCAGCCGCTCGGCCAGCCACGAGCCGATGAACCCCTGTGCGCCGGTGACGAGCGCGGTGCGCCCGTCGTAGCGGCCGCTCATGCCTCGACGAGCGGGCGCCAGGGAGCTTCGCCCGTCTCCCAGAGCTCGTTCAGCAGCAGCGTGTCCTTGTAGGTGTCCATGCAGTCCCAGAAGCCCTCGTGGCGGAAGGCGAACAGCTCGCGCTCGCCCGCCAGGCGCTCGAGCGGGTCGCGCTCGAGCACGTCGTCCGGGCCGATCGCGCCCAGCGCGCGCGGCTCCATCACCATGAAGCCGCCGTTCACCCAGCTCTCGAGGCGCGGCTTCTCCCTGAAGCCGGTCACGGCATCGCCGTCGAGCTCGGCCACGCCCCACGGATTCGCCGGCCGCACCACCGTGATCGTGGCGGCCCCGCCCTGCTCGTGGTGGAAGTCGAGCAGCGCGCGCAGGTCGATGTCCGCCACGCCGTCCGCGTAGGTGAGGCAGAACGTCTCGTCACCCAGCTCCTCGCGCGCGAGATGGACGCGCCCGCCCGTGGGCGTCTCGGCGCCGGTGTCGAGGCACGAGACATCCCAAGGCAGGTCGGCGGCGAACTCCTCGACCTTGCCCGCGCCGTTGCCCGTGAGCAGCAGGAAGCGCCCGAAGCCCTGCCCGGCGTAGAGCGACATCACGTGCCAGAGGATCGGCCTGCCGCCAATCTCCACGAGCGGCTTGGGCAGGCTCTCGCCGCGCTCGCGCATGCGCGTGCCCTTTCCACCGCAGAGGATCGCCACGACCGGGAGCACCGGCGGCAGGCTACTGGTCAGTCGCGCGGCTCACGCCTTCGGCTTGTAAATGAGGATCTGCGTCTCGCCGGCAGGCCTGCTCTCGGCGAGCTCCAGGGCGATCGGCTGCCCGGTGTCGCCGAACAGCTTGAGGCCGCCGCCGAGCACCGTCGGGAACACCATCAGCCGCAGCTCGTCCACCAGCCCTGCCTCGAGCAGTGCCCGCGCGACCTGCACGCTGCCGTTGACCAGGATGTCGCCGCCCGGCTGCTCGCGCAGCTTGCTCACCTCGGCCACCAGATCGCCCGGAGCGATCACGTGCGAGTTGTTCCACTCGGGGTCGGTCAGCGTCGAGCTGACGACGTACTTCGTCATGTTGTTGAACTTGTCGGCGAACTCCCCCTCGCGCGACGGCCACGCGGCGGCGAAGCCCTCGTAGGTGGTCCGGCCGAGCAGGAGGGCGTCCGAGGCCATCAACTCGTCGAGCTTGAACTTGTCGCCGTCCGGCCCGCGGTCGTACTTGAACGCCCAGCCGCCGCGGCCGTGCTCTTCCGATCCGCCGGGGTCCTGCACCACGCCGTCGAGGGTTATGAACTGGGACACCACGATCTTCGCCATTGCGAGCCTCCAATAGGTCGGGTTCGGTGCAACTGAGACCAGCGCGCCATTCGAAACTGATCGGTCGCAATACGATCCCTGTATGCCCGACCGCCTGCACTTCACCGAATCGGACGAAGCCAACAAGCTGATCGCCAAGGACCCGATGGCGCTGCTCGTGGGCTTCGCGCTCGACCAGCAGGTGACGGTGCAGAAGGCGTTCTCCGGACCGCTCGTCCTCAAGGAGCGGCTCGGCTCGATCGACGCCGACACGCTCGCCTCCGCCGACCTCGAGCCGGTGTTCCGCGAGAAGCCGGCCATCCACCGCTACCCCGGCTCGATGGCGGGGCGCGTGCGCGAGCTTGCGGTGTACGTGCGCGACAACTACGACGGTCACGCCGAGCGCGTGTGGACCGAGGCGACTGACTCGGAGGAGCTGCGGGCCAACATCGCGGGGCTGCCCGGCTTCGGCGAGATGAAGGTCAAGTCGCTCGGCTCGGTTCTGGCCAAGCATTTCGGCGTGGAGGCCGCGCGGGGGCTCGTGCCGTGGCACCCCACGCTCGGCGACGTGGACTCCGCCCAGGCGCTCGCCGACTACCAGGCGGCCAAGAAGCAGCACAAGGCCGAGTGGTCAAAGGCCCGCGCGGCCTCCTGACGCGTCAGCTCCAGGCGGGCGGCGGACCGAGCACCCTGCCGTTGTAGCGCTCGACGATCTCGGGCAGGTTGCCCGGCAGCTCCGGCCCGTCCGGCGCGCGCTGCTCGGGCGCCGGTCGGCCGCACTCCACGAAGAAGTCCCACAGCCCCGCCGGAGCGATGATGTCCAGCACGCGGGTGTACTCGAGGGTCAGGAAGCTGTGAGGCGTGGACTGCGGGATCTGCGCGATCTCGCCCGGCCCGATCGTCAGCTCGTCATCGCCCACCAGCACGCGCATCCGGCCCTCGATCACGTAGAAGCTCTCGCTGCCGAAGTCGTGCCGGTGAAGCGGCGGGCTGACGCCGGGGCCCACCTCGGCCTCGACCACCTCGAGCTCGGGTGAGCGCGTCTTGAGGGTCATCAGCGCGCCGAGCGACCAGATGGAATGGGTCTGGGTCGGGTCTTCGATGGTGAGCATTGTCGTTCTCCTTCGTAATGAGATTGCTGTCTCATTATGAGACTGCTGTATCATCTTGTCAAATGGCTCCCCGCCAGCGGCAGACAGAACGCACCAGACGTGCCCTGATCGCGGCCGCGGATGAGCTCTGGGCCGAGGGTCGCGTGCCGACGGTCGCGGACGTGGCGGAGCGCGCCCAGGTGGGCAGGGCCACCGCCTATCGCTACTTCCCCACCCAGGAGGCGCTGCTCGTGGAGACGACCTTCCTAGGGGATCAGGATGCGCTGCGGGCGATCCCGGAGCTGGCCGGGTCGATCGACGATCCGGCGGAACGCGTGGCCGAGGCCGTGAGGAGCGGCGCGGACTGGACGCTGGGCCGCGAGGCTCGCCTGCGCATGATCCTGCGCGCGTCGCTCGACCCGAGCGGGGAGACCAAGCGCCCGGCGCGGCGGCGCAAGTACATCGCCGAGCTGCTTGCCTCCGCGAAGGACGAGCTGCCGGAGGAGACCTACGGCCGGCTCAGCGCCGCGCTCACGCTGCTGTTCGGCATCGACCCGATCGTGTCGCTCACCGATAACAGCGACTTGAGCCGCGAGGAAATCCCGGCCGTTCTGGCGTGGACGGCGGAGGCGCTTGTGCGCAGCGCGCTGGCCGAGGCTAGTCCCAGCTCACGCCCTCGCGCAGGACGGTCGCAGGCACGCCGCCCACAAGCGCGCCGGCAGGGACGTCGCGCGTAACCACGGCTCCGGCCGCCACCACCGCGCCGTCGCCGATCGTCACCCCCTTCAACACCGTCGCTCGCGCGCCGATCCACACGTGGTCGCCGATCGTGACCGGCGCGGTGTCGCTGGTGTCGTCAAGCCGGTGGTAGTCCGTGTCGGTGATCAGCACGTCCCACGAGATCGCGCACCCCGCGCCGATGGTCACCCTGCTCTTGCAGGTGATCTCGACCCGGCGGTTCAGGTAGGTCTCGCGGCCCACGTGCACCTCGGCGCCCTCGCCGTCGAGGAAGAAGTGCACCCCGCCGTAGAGGGTCACGTGCTCGCCGAGCACAAGCCGCGTGCGAGCCGCCGGCCGGTTGACCCCCACCGGGCCGAACAGCCTGAGGGCCCGCCCGCCCTCAACCCCGCGCGCGAAGCGCACCCCGCGCGCGTACTCGGGCAGGTGGGTGGCTAGATAGCGAAGCGAGGCCAGGCGCGGCATCGCGCGCGATCCTAAGCCACCCCTGGGACAGGAACTGACGCGCGAGAGCCGAGCATGGCAAGGACGCAGGGAGGCCGTAGGGCGACAGCCCGCGGCCAACCGAGGACGCCGCCAGGCGACGGCTATCGCGCGTCAGAGGTCAGCCGCCGGCGACGGCGGGGAGGATGGTGACCTCGTCGCCATCCTCCACCGACGTCTCGAGGCCATCCAGGAAGCGGATGTCCTCGCCCTCCACGTACACGTTCACGAAGCGCCGCAGGTCGCCGTCCTCGGCAATGCGCTCGCGCAGCCCGTCGAAGCGCTCGTACAGGCCGTCGAGCACCTCGCCGACCGTCGTCGCGTCCTCGACCGAGGTCTCGGACTCGCCGCCGGTGACGCTGCGCAGCTGGGTTGGGATCTTGACCGTGACCGCCATCGGGCCGGGCATTCTAGCCAGCGCTAGGCGCGGACGGAAGCCCCCTCGAGAGCCTCGAAGGCGTCAGTCGAGGGATCGATCTCGTGAGCCTCGAAGGTGTCGCGCACGGCGTCGAGCGTCTTCAGCCCCTCGCCCGTGATCACGAGCACCACGCGCTCGTCGCGGTCGATGTCGCCTCGCTCGGCCAGCTTCTTGAGCACCGCCGTGGTCGTGCCGCCGGCCGTCTCGGTGAAGACGCCGGTGGTCTCGGCCAGCAGGCGGATGCCCTCGCGGATCTCGTCGTCGCTGACGGAGTCGACTGAGCCGCCGCTCCCCCGGGCGAGCTCGAGCGCGTACGGGCCGTCGGCGGGGTTGCCGATCGCGAGCGACTTGGCGATGCCCGTGGGCTTCACCGGCTTGCAGACCTCCCAGCCCTCGCTGAACGCGGTGGCCACAGGCGCGCAGCCCTCGCCCTGGGCGCCGTTGAACACCGGCTGCTTGTCGTCGCCGATCAGCCCGACCTCCTGCCACTCCTGGAAGCCGCGCGCGATCTTGGTGAACAGCGAGCCGGACGCGATCGGCACCACAACGCGGTCGGGCAGAGTGAAAGCAAGCTGCTCGGCGATCTCGTAGCCCAGCGTCTTCGAGCCCTCGGCGTAGTAGGGGCGCACGTTCACGTTCACGAACGCCCAGTCCTCGCGCTCGGCGGCAAGCTCCATGCAGAGGCGGTTCACGTCGTCGTAGGAGCCGCGCACCTTCACCAGCGTCGTGCCGTACACGCCCGTGGCGAGGATCTTCTGCTCCTCGAGGTCCGCGGGGATGAACACGTACGACTCGAGGCCGTTCGCAGCGGCATGAGCCGCGACCGCGTTGGCGAGGTTGCCCGTGGAGGGACACGCCACGACCTTGTAGCCGAGCTCCCGCGCCTTCGCGAGCGCGATGCTCACCACGCGGTCCTTGAAGGAGTGCGTGGGGTTGGCGGCGTCGTTCTTCACGTACACCTCGCGCAGACCGAGCCGCTCCGCCAGGCGGTCGGCCTTGAGCAGCGGCGTGGTGCCGGTCGTGAGCGGCGCCGGCGGGCGCGACTCGAACGGCAGGAAGTCGGAATAGCGCCAGATTGAGCGCGGACCGGCCTGGATCTTGCGGCGCGCGCCGTCCGGGTCGAGGCCTGAGAAGTCGTACTTCACCTCGAGCGGGCCGAAGCAGCGGTCGCACACGTAGCGTGCGTCAAGCGGGTACTGCTCGTGACATTCCTTGCACTGGAGCGCCTCAACGGGCATTGGAACTGCTCCCTTCTATGTCGAAAACCTCCGCCGCTTTCGCTGTGACGGAGGCTTTTCGGGAGCGCCCCAGTCACATCTCCCGGACCTCTGGATGGAGTCCGATGGAATTGGCACCGTTCTTGTCGCGGTTTGTGGCCGGTTCAAGTGGTTGCCGGGGTTTCATAGGGCCATATCCCTCCACCCCTCTAGATGCGAACGGCTATGTCTGAGCCAGAGAGAATAACGACTCTCCGGATGTACGTCGAACCACTATTTCCCAGGTGATCGGCGGCGAAAGTAGAATCAAGAGCGAGGTGAGCACACAAGTGTTGGACGACCCGCTCAGACGCAATGCCGAACCTTCCGAAGCCACGTTTGCGCCGCGGTGCCCGGTCACGGGTCGATTCGTTCGCCTCAACTCAGGCTCCGCCTGAGCCTCACGTCGAGGTAATCGAGCACGAGGGGCTCCGCTGGATCAACATCGAGCGCCCCGGCGCCGTCGATCGCGCCTGGCTCGAGGAGCACTACGAGTTCCACCCGCTCGACTACGAGGACGTGGTCTCGCGCAACCAGCGGCCGAAGATCGACGAGTACGAGAACTACCTGTTCATCGTGCTCCACTTCCCGGTCTTCGATAAGAGCGTCGGCCGGCTGAACGCGGGCGAGCTCGACATGTTCGTCGGGCCGGACTACCTGATCACGATCCCGAACGTGCCGCTCCAGCCGGTCGAGTACCTGTTCGAGAGCTGCCGCTCGTCCGAGGAGCTGCGCTCGCAGCTGTTCGCCAACGGCCCCGGGTTCCTGCTGTACCGGATCGTGGACGACTGCTTCGACTACTGCTTCCCGATGCTGCGGAAGATGGGCAACAAGCTCGACCGGCTCGAGGAGGACATCTTCGAGGGCGGCGCCGAGGAGGTCGTGCGCGACATCTCGAACGCCAAGCAGGAGATCATCAACTTCCGCAAGATCATCCGGCCGGAGCGCGCTGTGCTGCGCCAGCTCGAGCGCACCAAGCAGCGCTACCTGGCGCAGGACCTCGAGATCTACTTCGACGACATCGTCGACGCGTCCGAGCGGATCTGGGACGTGCTCGAGAACTACAAGGAAGTGGTGGAGGCGCTCGAGGACACGAACGAATCGGTGATCACTCACCGGCTGAACAACGTGCTGCGGGTGCTCACCTCCGTGTCCGTGATCCTGCTGCCGCTCACGCTGATCGCGTCCATATGGGGAATGAACGTGCGGGTGCCCGGCGAGGGTTCGATCCACGCCTTCTGGGCGATCCTCGGCTTCATGCTGGTGGTGCTGGTGGGGATGGT
>Ga0070659_100001766_pt1 | contig 15536 bp, 15 predicted proteins | sample KBSC23metaG_FD_64666 | JGI IMG/M metagenome (GOLD analysis project Ga0070659, IMG submission 64666) | Corn rhizosphere microbial communities from Kellogg Biological Station, Michigan, USA - KBS C2-3 metaG | ecosystem: Host-associated > Plants > Roots > Rhizosphere > Soil ... | reverse complement strand
CGAATTCCTCAGCATCAAGGTGCAGGACGGCCCGCTGACGTCGCGCCTCCAGCATCTGAAGGTCGGCGACCAGGTCCTGATCGGCAAGAAGCCGACGGGCACGCTGATGGCCGACAACCTCCTGCCCGGCAAAACGCTCTGGCTGCTCTCGACGGGCACGGGGCTCGCACCGTTCATGTCGATCATCAAAGACCCGGACGTCTACGACCGGTACGAGAAAGTCGTACTGACGCACACGTGCCGCTTCGTCGACGAATTGGCCTACAAGGAATACATCACCGATCATCTGCCGGCGCATGAGCACATCGGCGACATCGTGCGCGACAAGCTCATCTACTATCCGACGGTGACGCGCGAGACGTTCCATAACCGTGGCCGCATCACCGAGCTCATCGACACGCAGAAGCTGTTCGAAGACTTGAACCTGCCCCCGTTCTCGCTCGAAAACGACCGCGTCATGCTCTGCGGCAGCCCGCATATGCTGCGCGACACGCGCGAACTGCTCGACAGCCTGGGCTTCGCAGAAGGCAGCAACAACGAGCCGGGACACTACGTCGTCGAAAAGGCGTTCGTCGGCTAACGTTGCCGGCCGCCTCGGGTACCTCGGGGCGAAGTCCGCACGGCGAATGGCCGATCGCCGACCGCCGCAACCGGAGCCATCCGCTCCGGTTTAATGAACTCGGGGAATGAGCCCCCTTATTCCTCGCGGCACCCGCACCGCTCCCTGCAGCACGCCTGGCGGATTCGTCGTCGATTCGTCGCCGATTCGTCTCACTTCCCCGCGGATCTCCGACATTCCGGTTACATATCCCAGACCCGTTTCCGACCTTTCGCGTAAGAATTTTTCCTACAACGCTAAACATTGAATCGCTGTCAATTCGGGCTTATTAGTTCGTTGCAATGCCCGTCGCGCCTGTATTCTTCTAGTTTTTGAGATATTATCGGCACGAATGAAGGGTCGCATCAAAACGTGTGCATCCACGTGGCGTGGTTGTTACCGGATGTAAATTGCGTTACGCGCAGCGTCCTCTTTTCCGACACGCTGCGCTCAAAATCGGGGATTGTGTCTTCACGATGGATCAACGTCTGGCCCCTTCCGCACGGCAAGAAGAAAACATAGACCTATCGACCGTTGTCCCGATCGGTGCGGCCGATTCCGGCGAACGCAATCGCCATGATCGGCGCCTGCGCGAGCTCGCCGCGCAAGTGGCGCAAACGCGCGAGGACATCAAACGTCATGTCGCGCGCGAGCTTCATGACAGCCTCGGTGCCGAGCTGACGGCAGCCCGGTTTGCACTCGCCAACGTCCAGCATGCTTTGGCCGCCGGTGCCGACGCAAGCGCCGCCGCCGCCCCGCTCGCACTGGCGCAGCAAGCGCTCGATGCGGCCTGCGAGGCGGGACGCCGGCTCATCAATGAACTGCATGCGCCCAACGTCGAAGGCGGTATCGTTGCAGCGCTCGCGCAGTGGACGCGGGCATTCGCGCAGCGGACTGGGCTCGAGACAAGCTTCGTCTGCGCCGCCGATGTGCGCCTCACGCAGTTGCCGCCCAACGCGGCGCTGGCTGTCATGCGCGTGGCGCAAGAAGCGTTGAACAACGTCGCCAAGCATGCCAAAGCGTCGCGCGCCGACGTACGCATCCGAACCGATGCCAAACGCCTGACGCTCGTCGTCGAGGACGACGGTTGCGGCATGCCGCCGCGCGCACGCCGCGCCGGTGCGCCCAGTTCGGCCGGCGAGCGCGGCTTCGGCCTGCCGGGCATGCGTGCCCGCTGCGAGGCGTTCGGCGGGGTATTGCGCATCGCTTCGCGGTTACGCGGCGAATCGCCCATCGCGCCATGGCACGGCACTTGGCCGGCCACGGATGCCGCTCCGAACACCCAATCGGGCACGACGGTGTGTGCCCACTTTCGCTGGGCTGCGATGGCGCACGAGCACGCGGCTCAGGCGGGCCTGCGCCCTGCCGGCGCGCGCCGTGCCGGGCGCGCGAGGTAAGCCGATGACGCTCAGAGTGTTGCTCGTCGACGACCACGCCATCGTCCGCCAAGGCGTGCGGCAGTTGCTGCTCGATCATGGCGTCGCGCGCGAGGTGGTGGAGGCCGATAGCGGCGCCCAGGCGCTCGCGAGCCTAGACGGCGATCCCTTCGACGTGATGCTGCTCGACATCTCACTGCCCGACATGAACGGCGTGGAAGTGCTCAAGCGCGCAAAACGGCGCGAGCCGCGCACGCCCGTCATGATGTTCTCGATGTACCGAGAGGATCAGTACGCCGTGCGCTCGCTCAAGGCCGGCGCCGCCGGCTATCTGTCGAAGACGGTGACGGTGTTGCAGATGATCGAGGCGATCAGGCAGGTGGCGGCCGGCCGCAAATATGTGAGCCCCGCGCTGGCGGAGGCGTTGGCCGATTACGTCTCGTTCGACAGCACTCAACTGCCGCACGAGAAATTGTCCGACCGTGAATATCAGACCCTTTGCATGCTCGCGTCGGGGAAACGGCTGACGGACATTGCCCTCGCGCTCTCTCTGTCGGTGAAGACTGTGAGCGTGTACCGCGCCCGCCTGCTTGAAAAGATGAAGCTGCGCAACAACGCGGAACTGACGTTCTACGTCATGAGCAATCGCCTGGTCGATCTGAACCCGGCGATGACGGGATAACAAGGCGAAGCGTAACGGAGTGAAGGGCCGGGGGGCCGAGGACTGAGGGGTCGAGTCCCGCCCGCCGATCATGCGTTGGCGTACCGGGCTGCGCGGCGCGCTCGGACAGTATCGTGCAGGTCCAGGACTTTTCTGATTCTTCAGACCTGGGCGGGTCGAGCAGGTCGTGTCGACTAAAATCTAGGGTTTTCCCGAAGACAGAAGTCGCACCCCCGTTCGGTGCGTCGTCCTGGAGACCCTCGCCCTATGTCCCTTTTTCGCAAGAAAAACGTCGAGCAGATGATCGCCACTGCTGAACGCACCGGCCTGAAGAAAGCGCTCGGTGCGCTCGATCTCACCTTCCTCGGTATCGGCGCCATCATCGGCACCGGTATTTTCGTGCTGACGGGCACGGGCGCCGTGCAAGCCGGCCCGGCGCTCATGATCGCGTTCGTCATTGCCGCCGTGGCGTGTGCGCTGGCCGGTCTCGCGTACGCGGAATTTGCGTCGACCATCCCCGTTGCCGGCTCCATCTACACCTATTCGTACGCGACGCTCGGCGAGCTCGCGGCCTGGATCATCGGCTGGGACTTGATGCTCGAGTACGGGCTGGCGACCTCCGCGGTGTCCGTCGGCTGGTCGGGCTACTTGCAATCGCTGCTCGCCGGCTTCGGCCTGAAGTTGCCGGTGGCGCTGAGCGCGGCGCCCGGGGCTGTCGCCGGTGCGACGACGCTGTTCAATCTGCCCGCCTTCCTCGTCGTGATGGCCATTACGACACTGCTGTCCGTGGGCGTGCGCGAATCGACACGCGTGAATAACGCCATGGTCGCGATCAAGGTCACCGTCGTGCTGGCCGTGATCGCCGTTGGCGTGTTCCACGTCCAGCCCGTCAACTGGCACCCGTTCATGCCCAACGGCTGGCACGGGGTGTTCGGCGCGGCGGCCGTCATGTTCTTCGCGTTCATCGGCTTCGATTCCGTCTCGTCGGCCGCCGAGGAGGTCAAGAATCCGAAGCGCGATCTGCCGATCGGCATCATCGCCTCGCTGGCCGTGTGCGCCGTGCTGTACGTGGCCGTGGCTGCGGTCGTGACGGGCATCGTGCCGTCGCCGGGCTTCGCCGACATCTCGCACCCGGTTTCGTACGCGCTGCAAGTGGCGGGGCAAAACTGGGTAGCGGGCTTCATCGATCTCGGCGCCGTGCTCGGCATGCTCACCGTTATTCTCGTCATGAGCTATGGGCAAACGCGCATCATCTTCGCCATGTCGCGCGACGGATTGCTGCCGCAAGCGCTCTCGCGCGTGCACCCGCGCTTCGCTACGCCGTTCACGACGACGTGGCTCGTCGGCATCTTCTTCGGCCTCGTCGGCGCGCTGGTGCCGTTGAACGTGCTGGCCGAACTCATCAACATCGGGACGCTCGCCGCGTTCTCGATGGTCTCGATCGCCGTGCTCGTCCTGCGCCGCACGCATCCGCATGTGCCGCGCGCCTTCCGCTGCCCGGGCGTGCCTGTTTTGCCGCTCGCGGCCGTCGCCGCCTGCGTCTTTCTGATGATCAACCTGCAATGGATCACCTGGGTCGCGTTCCTCGCGTGGCTCGCGGTCGGACTGACCGTCTACTTCGGCTACTCGCGCAGGCGTTCGCTGCTGGCCCACGGCAAGCAGGCCTGAGCGGAGCGCTGCGCCCACGGTTCGGCGGTTCGGCGTTGTGGCGAATTGCCCTGCATGAGGCTTGCTGGCCGGTGCCCCGTGCGGCGAGCCGACTTCCCGGCGCCGCACGGTACATAATGAACAATGTCCGCTTTCGCAGCGGGCATCTGTCCTTCCCTCTTAAGGAGGAGCAATGCAATGGAATTAACGGAAAGCTACACGTTGCCCGTATCACCTCAGCGGGCCTGGGAAGCGCTTACCGATGCCGCGATCCTGCGCGCTTCGATTCCCGGGTGTGAAGACATTCAAGCCGACGGGGAAAACGGCTTCTCTGTCGCGATGAACCTCCCGGTCGACGGCACCGCCTCTCGTTTCAAAGGCCGTGTCCGCTTGAGCGAAGTCGACGGGCCGCAGGCCCGCACGCTCGTGTTCGAGTTGGATTGGCCCGCAACGGGAGCCGCAAACGGAGGCCAGCCCGGCGCACGGCTGCGGCTGGAGGCCGACGGAGACGCTTCCACCACGTTGCTCTACACCGCCCGCTCACAGGCGTTGCACGTCGACGGCAAGAGCCCGGCTCATGACGCCGTGCGCAAAGTCGCCGACGAATTCTTCAAGCGCTTCGCCGAGCACATTACAGCCGGCGAGCGGGCGTTGCCGAGCGACGCGCCGCAGGCGCCCGAGGCGTCTCTACAGCATGCGGCCGTTGCGGAATCGGCGCCTTCGGGGAAAGGGGGAAAGTCGTGGAAAGCATGGACCTCGAAGTCCTGAATACGAGTGCGCGCTGGCTCGAGGAGGGCCAGCGCGTGCTGATGGCGACAGTCGTGCGGACATGGGGCTCGTCGCCGCGCCCAGCAGGCGCGATGCTCGCGATTCGCGCGGACGGGCTCGTGGTCGGGTCGGTTTCGGGGGGATGTATCGAGGACGATCTGATCGAGCGCATGCGGCGCGGCGAGATCGATATGGCGCGGCCGAGCGTCGCGCGCTACGGCATCGCCGCCGAAGAGGCGCACCGCTTCGGCTTGCCGTGCGGCGGCACGCTCGAGCTCGTCCTCGAGCCGCTGACCACGGCCAGCGGCATCGGCGCGCTCTGCGAATCGCTGCGTGGCGGTGCGCTTCTCACCCGAACGCTCGAGATGAATACGGGCGTCGCCTGCCTCGGGCCGGCCGTGGCGACCGACGGACTGCGCTTCGACGGCGAGCGGCTGGTGACGATTCACGGGCCACGCTATCGCATGCTCGTCATCGGAGCCGGGCAGCTTTCGCGCTACGTGGCCTCGATGGCCGTCAGCCTCGACTATCGCGTGACGGTGTGTGATCCGCGCGAGGCTTACACCGACGAGTGGAATGTACCGGGCACCGAAGTCGTTCGAACGATGCCCGACGACACCGTGCTCGAAATGCAGCTCGACCGGCGCTGCGCCGTCATCGCGCTCACGCACGACCCGAAGCTCGACGATCTGGCGTTGATGGAGGCGCTGAAAACACCGGCGTTCTATGTCGGCGCGCTTGGGTCACGGCGCAATAACACAGCGCGGCGCGAGCGGCTACGAGAGTTCGACTTGACCGATGACGAGCTCGCGCGGCTGCACGGGCCGGTGGGCATATATATCGGCAGCCGGACACCGCCCGAAATCGCGGTCTCGATCCTGGCCGAAGTCACAGCGGCAAAAAATGGCATTTCGTTGCCCACGATGCTGCAGGTGGAAGGGGCAAAGGCCGCGAGGGAGCGCGCCGCATGTGGGGCATAGGCCAGTTGGCGAGCCCGAATGCGGTGACGGCCGAGCCATCCCGCAGCCTCAATAAGCAGCCCGCGGTGTGTTGCCTCACGCCGCGATAATCGCGTCGCCGTACGAACGGGCTCTGCCATTTCCCACAACGTCGTCCTCCGTGGCAACCCGGAATCGTCGCTCCCATTTCCTTCCGTCCCATAACTGCCCGCAAAACGCCAAGGACCTCCGAGTTTAAATATCATCGACCGCGTCGTACTAACACGAGCGATGGTCCATAGCGCCGATCAGAAGGCCAGGGATCCATCTTGTCGGCGCGCCCGCTAAGCCTGCTAATCGATTCGCATTAATTCGATGGCGAAAATTAAATGAATGTCAAACACCTAGCCGCCGAAATGTGGATTTCAAGATTCGTCGGCGAAAGGAGCGGACGATATGTTGAGCACGCATGACGAAATCATCGAGGCTGCACGCAGGTATGTTCGGGCGGAAATGCCCGATGACTACACCGGTCACGATTATCTGCACGTTGAGCGCGTTTGGACGTTGGCGAAACGAATTGCACACGAGTGTGGCGCCAACGCGACCATTGTGGAACTTGCCGCGCTATTTCACGACATCTCTGACTACAAGTTGAACGGGGGATGCGAGACAGCCGGGCCAGAGAAGGCGGCCCGTTGGATCGAAGCGCACACCCGATCGCGGGCAACAGCAGATACGGTAGCCCAGATCATTCTCGACATCCCGTTTCGCGGGGCGCTTTCACCCACCGGCGCACCGCTGTCCCTCGAAGCTCAATGCGTGCAGGACGCCGACCGCCTAGATGCGATTGGCGCGATCGGTATCGCACGTGCGTTCGCATTCGGTGGCGCCATGAAACAGCCGATGATGAGCGCCGAGATCAAACCACAGCTCCATTCATCGTTCGATCAGTACAGGCGGAAGAACGGCACGACCGTCAATCATTTCTACGAGAAATTACTACTGTTGAGCAGTCGAATGAATACGGCGCCTGCACGCCGGATTGCCGAGAAGCGGCATGCATTGATGCTCGAATTCTTGCACCACTTGAGCCGCGAAACGGAGATCGAGTTCGGTATGGAGCACAAGGACTCTTAGCCAGCCCCTGCCGCCCGACACCGTTCGCGCGACGGGCGAACTGGTCGCGGTCGTCGGGAATGTCTTTGCGCGACTCAGGGCGGTAGCCGGGGATAACCGTGGCTACCTGCTAGCGGCGCATCGGTCTCACCGATATTCGGCGGTGCCCCCGCCGCTACATTTTCGCTGCCGGCAGCTTCGTCGGCCACACCGCTCTCGAGCCGGTAGAGCCACGCCAGCAGTTCGGCCACGGCTTGATAAAGCTCCGGCGGAATCCGCGAATCGAGATCGACCTGCATCAGCAGCGAGACCATCTCCGGGGCGCGATGGACGTAAAGCCCCGCCTCCTGCGCTCGCTGGATGATCATCTCCGCCACCAACCCGTAGCCCTTCGCTATCACACGCGGCGCTTTGTCGCCGCCTTTCGCATCGTAGGCGAGCGCGGCCGCGCTCTTGCGTCGCGCGCGCCGGCTCATGATCCGCTCCATTCGAACGGGTCGTCGAACAAACGGTCGATCGGCGACGGGACGGGGCCGCGCTTGGCCGCGGCATCGGCGTCGCCGCTTGGCCCGCCTGCGGCGCTAACATCGAGCGCCACATCGCGCGCCTCCACATCCGATACGTCGTTCGATGCGTCCCGCGCCTGAGCATCTGCCGCCGCCGCAGCGGCCGCCGCGCGCGCATAGGCCGATGTTGCGGAAGAAGCGGCCGGGCTAGGCGCAGTGGGCGCCGCACCCCCGATTTCGCGGATCTGCAAACCGGCCAGCTCGATGCCCGCAGCCTCGAGCCGGCGCCCGAATGCCGCGCCGCCCGACGTAAGCCGCGCCGCGCCGCCGGGGCTCGCCTGCACCCGCACGACAAGTTGCGTGCCCGTCAGCACGAGGTCGGCGTCGACGGTTCCGAGCGTGGGCAACGCAAGCGTGACGCGCGTACGCCAGGCCTGCTGCGCCTCGCCTTCCTTGGTATCGCCCGAACGCCCGCGCCGCTCCCGCTCCCGCTCGGGCTCGATCGTCCAGTCGAGCTTGGCGCCCGGCCAAACTTCACCGGTCCAGCGGAACTGCTGGGTGGCCAACACGTCGAGCTGCTGACGCACGAGCGGAATCGTGGCCGGATGGATCGACGCCGCAATCGACGAGCGCACGTCGGCCCCAAGGCTCTCGGCGCGCCGGGCGTTCCCACCGTCGAACCCGCCATCGTCGAGCGCACTCGCCTGGGCGCCGCGCCACGCGGGGCTGTCCGCGGTCGCGCTCGAATAGGGCGTGGCACCGGGATGCTGCCCGGAGGGCAGGGAAAACTGCGGTGGCACGTCACGCGGCAACCACCCGCCGCCGGCCGGCTCCGCGCCGCCTTCGCCTCCCGAATGGCTCCAATCGAGCGGCAGCTGGATCGCCTCGGCCGCCAGCCGTGTCTGCGGCTCGCTTGCGAGCGCTTCGGCGGGATAAGCGCCGGTCAGCCACTGAGCTAAATGGGATTCGTAGAATAGACCGGATTCGTTGACGGTCTGCTCGAGGGCTGCGGCGAGCGCGTCCACCGGCAAGGCGGCCGCAGCGGCACCGACAGCGACAAGGCCGCCTGCCGAGCCGGTTTGCGCGGCATCGCTAGCGGCGGCTGACCCGGCAGCACTTGCCCCGCCGGCCGCCCCCGCACCGGCCGACGCCCCGCCGCCAGGCGGGACCGGCGACGCGGCGGTTCCGCCAGCGAACAACTCGCCCGCGGCGGCCGGCGTATCGATCGCGGGTGGCGCGGGCCAAATGGGCGCCTCACCGATCACGGCGGGTGTCGCATCGCCGCCCAGGCGCGAGATGGCATCGAGCGTCAGTGCGACTTCGGAAAGAATAGCTTGGGCGGAAGCGGGCGGCGCCGGATCGGCCAGCGCGCCCGGTGCACCGGGGGAAGCCGGCGTATCGACGGTGAGCCCCGTCACGCCCGATTGGGCCGGGCTCGTGCGGGCACCTGCGCCGACGCTGTCGAGCAAACTGTCGATGCGGCTAGCGCGCATCGAGGCGAGGGCAGTGTCGATTCCAGTCATGCCGCGTCCTTGCGCTGTCGTTCAAACCGGCCAACGCCTTCGCGGACGCGCTGCGCCGCGGGTCCGAAATGGGGGATGCCCTGCGCGCTAACGCGCGCCGAACAGTTCCTTGAGCACGTGCGCCGGACGCCGCGCCGAAAAGAAGGCGGACAAACGGGCGACGCTCGGGTTGACGAGGTCGCGAATCGCGGCATCGTCGGCTAAAATCTGGCGCACCAAATCGTACTTGCGCAGCCGCTCCTGCTCATCGAGCGACACACCCGTATCGACGTCTCGCAACGTATCGACGAGCGCACGGTATTCTTCCTGCAGCTCCGTCAAATCACTCCAGAGCGCATCGCGCGCAGCACGCAGCATCCGCGATGAAACCGCGGCGATCGCCTCATAGCGCGCAAAATAGTCTGCTTTCGGATTCATCGCCACGCGCTGTCTACCCCTGCTGCGCCAAAACGCGCGCGGCTTCCGCGCCGATGGCAATCCAAGCTTCCTCGAGCGTCGCGAGCAAGCCGTCCACTTCGATCAGCATCGCCTCGTTTTGGGCGAGGTTCGCTTCCAGCAATCGGCGCGTCATGTAGCTATAAAGCGCATCGAGACGCTCGGCGATTTCTCCGCCGACTTCCTTGTTCAACGATGCCTGCAAGCCGCTGCCGATGATCCCAATGGCCTTCCCGATCGCTTCGCCGCGCGGGCCGATATTGCCCTGCTGCAAATGCATGCGCGCCTGGGCGATCGCCTTGCGGGCACCCTGGTACAGCATCAGGATCAATCGATGCGGATTTGCGCCCATCACCCCTGTCTCGACGCCGACGCGCGCATATGCACCCGCTCCAGCGTTGCCTTGGGAAAACATCGGCGCTTCTCCTAAGTTGGTCGTAAATGTGCAGTTCTGCCCGGCGCGCCGCGAGTACGGCACGCCCTTCATATCGCAGTTATCGGACAACCGAGGCAAAGCTTTAGCCATCCGCCGCCGCCAGCGCCTGAGGCCGAGGCCTGGCCGGCCTTCCGCTTAAATCGACATCTGCATGATGTCGTTATAAGCAGCGACGAGCTTGTTGCGCACTTGCAACCCGAATTGCAGGCCGATATTGGCCTTCTGCATATCCACCATCACGTCGCCGAGCGAAACGTTCGGCGAACCGAGCTCGAACGCCTGCGATTCCCCTACCGCTTTGTTCTGGTCGCCGCTGATCTTGTCGAGCGAGCTCTTGAGCGCGGTGGCGAAGCTGCCGGCCGTCGCGGCGCCCGATTGCTCGCCAAGCGCGGTGGCCTTCGATTCGCCGGCGGCCTCGGCTGCCATCGTCTGCATTTGCTGCAGCGCCGACGTAAGCGGATTGACTGGCACGGTCATGGTCTCTCCCAAATCCGAAAAAGGAGCGAAAGGCCCGCGCCGCATAAAGGGGCGACGCACTGACCCATCACGGAGAGTGAGCATAGCAGCGGCCCTCCTCGCAAACCCGTGAAACTAGGGGGAAAACCCGCTTCTATTCGACTGATTCACTTGCCGACCGGGATGGATAATCCCAATCGTGAAAGTGTCCCGCCCCGCCCGATGCGGCTCCAAGCCCCAGACGCGGCGAGCGGACACCCCCGCATTCCGGAGAAACCCGACGCATGGATTCGCAGGCTAATTCTTTGATGAACCCCGACGCCCGCATGGGCCTTGCCAGCGCGCAGCCAGGCGCCGCCGCGGCAGGCACCCTGCAAGGCGCTGGGGTCGGCGCGGCCGGCGCCGGCGGCGCGGATCTGGGCGGTATCGCCCAGCGGCTGTCGTCGCTCTCGCAAATGCGAGGCAATCCGCGCGCGCCGCTCATCATCGCCGTCGCCGTGCTGGTGGCCGTGGTCACCGCCCTCGTCCTGTGGGGCCGGACACCCGACTATCGCGTGCTCTACAGCAACCTCTCCGATCAGGACGGCGGCGCTATTATTGCCGCACTGCAGCAAGCGAACCTCCCCTACAAGTTCTCCGAAGGCGGTTCGGCCATCCTCGTGCCGTCCGACCAAGTCAATGAAACGCGTCTGCGGCTGGCTTCGCAAGGGCTGCCCAAGAGCGGTTCGGTCGGCATGGAGCTCATGGACAACGAGAAGTTCGGCATCAGTCAGTTCGCCGAGCAAGTGAACTACCAGCGCGCACTTGAAGGCGAACTCGAACGCACGATCCAATCGATTTCCGTCGTGCGCCAGGCGCGCGTGCATCTTGCCATCCCCAAGCCCTCCGTGTTCGTGCGCGAGCGTGAGGCACCCACCGCGTCGGTGCTCGTCAATCTCTACCCGGGCCGCATGCTCGACGAAGGGCAAGTCTCGGCGATCACGCATATGGTGGCGTCCAGCGTCGCCGACCTGCCGGTCAAGAACGTGACGATCGTCGATCAAGACGGCGCTTTGCTCACGCAGCCTTCCTCGCTCAACGGCCTCGACGCCACGCAGCTCAAATACGTTCAACAAGTCGAGCGCAACACCCAGCAGCGCATCGACGCCATCTTGGCTCCGCTGTTCGGGCCCGGCAACGCCCATGCGCAAGTGAGCGCCGACATCGACTTCACGCAGGCGGAGCAAACGGCCGAAACCTATGGCCCGAACGGCACCCCGCAGCAGGCGGCCATCCGTAGCCAGCAGACCAGCCAAGCCACCGACATGATGCAAGGCGGGGCCTCGGGTGTACCCGGCGCGCTGTCGAACTCGCCCCCGCAGCCGGCCTCCGCCCCGATCGTCGTGGCCAGCGGCACGAGCGCCGCGGGTGCGGCTCCCGCGACACCGATCAGCGAGCGCAAGGACGCGACGACGAACTACGAGCTCGACAAGCACGTGAGCCATGTGGAGCACCCCAAGGGCGGCGTGAAGCGTCTGTCCGCGGCGGTCGTCATCAACTATCAGCGCATCGTCGACGCCAAGGGCCATGCGACGATGCAGCCGCTCACGGCCGAGAAGCTCGCTCAAGTCACGCAGCTCGTGAAGGACGCGATGGGCTACGACGCCAAGCGCGGCGACTCGGTCAACATCGTCAATGCGACTTTCACGACCGAAGCCGATCCGCTTGCGAATCTGCCCTGGTGGAAGGAACCCCAAATCGTCTCGCTCGCGATTCAAGCGGCGAAGTGGCTCGGCATCGGCCTGGTCGTGCTGATCCTGTATCTGATGATGGTCAAGCCCGCGCTGCGGCGCGCCTTTCCGCCGCACGTCGAAGGCCAAGGCACGGAGGGTGCCGGCTTTGCCGGCGCACTCGACGGTCCGGGCGAGCCCGTGCTGCTCGACGGCGGCTCGCCGACGCCGATCACGACCGCGATGGAGCACGGAGACGACATGGAGCAGAACCTGCTCGCATTCGAGAACGAGAAGCACAAGTTCGAACGGAATCTCGATTACGCGCGGACCATCGCGCGCAAGGATCCGAAGATCGTAGCGACGGTTGTCAAGAATTGGGTGTCCGATGAGCGCTGAAGGAGTCACGAAGAGCGCGCTTCTGCTGATGTCGATCGGCGAAGAAGAAGCCGCTGAAGTATTCAAGTTCCTCGCACCGCGCGAAGTGCAGAAGATCGGCGCCGCCATGGCCGCGCTCAAGAACGTCACGCGAGAGGAAGTCGAGAACGTCCTGCAGGACTTCGTCAAAGAAGCCGAGCAGCACACGGCGATGTCGCTTGATTCGAACGACTACATCCGCTCGGTTCTGACCAAAGCGCTGGGCGAAGACAAGGCCGGCGTGCTCATCGACCGCATCCTGCAAGGCAGCGATACGAGCGGCATCGAAGGGCTCAAGTGGATGGACTCGCCGGCCGTGGCCGAGCTCATCAAGAACGAGCACCCGCAGATCATCGCGACCATCCTCGTTCACCTGGACCGCGATCAGGCTTCGGAAATCGCCGCCTGCTTCACGGACCGGCTGCGCAACGACGTGCTGCTGCGCATCGCCACGCTCGACGGTATCCAGCCGGCCGCGCTGCGCGAACTCGACGATGTCCTGACGACGCTGCTATCGGGCAGCGATAACCTCAAACGCAGCCCGATGGGCGGAATCCGGACCGCGGCCGAAATCCTGAACTTCATGCCGAGCGTGCACGAGGAATCGATCCTCGAGAACGTACGCCAGTACGACGCGGACCTCGCGCAAAAGATCATCGATCAGATGTTCGTGTTCGAGAACTTGCTCGACCTCGAAGACCGTGCGATTCAGTTGCTGCTCAAGGAAGTGGAATCCGAAGCGCTCATCATCTCGCTCAAGGGCGCACCGCCCGCGCTGCGGCAGAAGTTCCTGTCGAACATGTCGCAGCGTGCGGCCGAGTTGCTGGCGGAAGACCTGGATGCGCGCGGTCCGGTGCGCGTCTCGGAAGTCGAAACGCAGCAGCGCCGCATCCTGCAGATCGTGCGCAACTTGGCCGAAAGCGGCCAGATTGTGATTGGCGGAAAGGCGGAAGATGCCTATGTCTGATTCCGGCCCTTCGGACAAGAAGACGCTTTCGGCGTATCAGCGCTGGGAGATGGCTTCGTTCGACCCGCCTCCGCCGCCCGATCCTGTTCGCGAGAACAAGCTCGCGCACGAAATTCAGCGCATCAGAGCGGTGGCCCACCAGCAAGGGCTCGCGTCCGGCCATGTCGCGGGTCAGGCCATCGGCTATCAGGCCGGCTTCGACCAGGGCCACGCTCAAGGGCTGGAAAAGGGCCGGCACGAAGCACAAGCGGAAGCCGCGCGGCTCGCGGGCCTTGCCGATACGTTCAAGGCGGCCCTCGACGGCGCCCAGACGGAAATGGCCGAATCGCTCGTTGCGCTCGCGATCGACATCGCGCAGCAGGTCGTGCGCCAGCACATCGCCCACGATCCGGCCGCGCTGCTCGCCGTCGCGAGAGAGGTGCTGGCAGCCGAGCCCGCACTCGCCGGCGCACCGCAGTTGATCGTCAATCCGGCCGATTTGCCGGTGGTCGAGGCGTATATGAAGGACGAACTCGAAACACTCGGCTGGAACGTGCGCACCGATCCTTCGGTCGAGCGCGGCGGCTGCCGCGCGCAAGCGGCCACCGGCGAAATCGATGCGACGATCGGCACGCGCTGGGAGCGCGTGGCCGCAGCGCTCGGCAAGGTGACCCAATGGTGAACGAAGTCACCGTCCAATCGTTACGCGCAAGCGGCCTGTCGCCGCTCGAGGTCGAACTGGCGCTGGCCTCGTTCAGCCCGGAAGCGATGCCCGAGGCGCGCCGTGCGCTCGGGCCGGTGACCGGCGCGCAAGCGGCGATGGCCGATCTCGATTTAGCGGGCGACGCCGACGGTGCCGAAGCCGGCGACGCCACGGGCGCCACCGGTAACACCGAGGGAATCGACGCCGATTCGACCGATGCCGCTTTTATCGACACCCCGCCGTCCCGGCATCGCGCCAATGCCCGCCCCACGCAGGCGGCGCCCTGCCGCACGCCCGCCTCGCGCACTGCGGCCCTGCCGGCCGCATTCGCACGCGACCCCGCACTCGCGAGCAATCCGTATCTGAACGCCTGGCGCGGCCGGCTCGACGCCGTGCGCGCACGCGCCGCGCTCACGCGGCCGCTCTCGGCCTGCGGGCGTCTCACGCGCGCAGCGGGCCTCGTGCTCGAAGCGATCGGCATGCGACTCGCCGTCGGCGCCGAATGCCTGATCGAGATGCCACCCGGCAGTACGGCGCCGATGGCCGAGGCCGAGGTGGTCGGCTTTGCAGGCGATCGCCTCTTTCTGATGCCCACGACCGAAGTCGCGGGCCTGTTGCCCGGCGCGCGCGTTTATCCGCGCGAAAGCGTTCCGCTCGCCGATCCGCTCGCAGGCGCGAAGCGCCTGCCGGTCGGCTGGGGGATGCTCGGACGCGTCGTCGATTCGTCGGGGCGCCCGCTCGATGGGCTCGGCGCGCTCGATGTCACAGCCGACGCGCCGCTCTCCGCGCCGTCGATCAACCCGCTCAAGCGCGAACCGATCCAGCAGGTGCTCGATGTCGGGGTGCGGGCCATCAACGCGCTGCTCACGGTCGGGCGTGGCCAACGCATGGGGTTGTTCGCGGGCTCGGGCGTCGGCAAATCGGTCCTGCTCGGCACGATGGCGCGCTATACGAGCGCCGAAGTCATCGTGATCGGGCTCATCGGCGAACGCGGGCGCGAAGTGAAGGAATTCATCGAGCAGATCCTCGGCGAGGACGGGCTCGCCCGTTCCGTCGTGGTGGCGGCACCGGCCGATGTCTCGCCGCTGATGCGGATGCAAGGCGCAGCCTACGCAACCTCGCTCGCCGAATATTTTCGCGACCAAGGCAAGCACGTGCTGTTGCTGATGGATTCGCTCACCCGCTATGCCATGGCTCAGCGTGAGATCGCGCTCGCGATCGGCGAGCCCCCGGCGACGAAGGGCTATCCGCCTTCCGTCTTCGCCAAACTGCCGGCGCTCGTCGAGCGCACGGGCAAC
>Ga0070659_100001757_pt1 | contig 15571 bp, 14 predicted proteins | sample KBSC23metaG_FD_64666 | JGI IMG/M metagenome (GOLD analysis project Ga0070659, IMG submission 64666) | Corn rhizosphere microbial communities from Kellogg Biological Station, Michigan, USA - KBS C2-3 metaG | ecosystem: Host-associated > Plants > Roots > Rhizosphere > Soil ... | reverse complement strand
CGGCTTCCCACGGGGTGTAGCTCAGCCTGGTAGAGCGCTACGTTCGGGACGTAGAAGTCGCAGGTTCAAATCCTGTCTCCCCGACCAAGTTCCACGAAAATGCCGGCCTTGCGCCGGCTTTTTCATGGCCCGGGCAAGCGCGGGTTCGGGAACGACCGGAAACGCCGAGCGCCCGAAGCCAACCACAGGCGGCCCGGCCAGCGACAAGACGCCGCGTCTGGTCTCGCCTCCGTCTTGGCCACCACCATGCAATCGCAAGCTTCGCGCTCACGACTGAATCTTCCCCCACCCCATGTTCCATCCGTGCCGCCGCCCGCGCGGTTGAGCGTGACGTTCCAGTTCGCTCGGCGACGCGCGCGATCCGACCCCGGGAGTCGAATCAGGCAACGTCCGCCAACACCGCACCTTCGTGCACACACCAAATGGCCGTCCATTCACGCCAACCCGCTGTAGGCGCATTCCGAAATCGCAATCGGCGCAGACTCCAACAGGAGTAAGCGGCAGCATCCCATGCGCACTGCCGAACACATCGAAAGAACGCGCCGCAACGCCATCCAGTCTCGCTCCCGAACCGCACGGATAATCCATGCCTGCAGGTGTTTCGTCACTCCGACGCCTGCGTGACGGCACCTTGAAACCGGTGCGTCGACAACCCTTGCGCCGCGTGCAGTGCACATGGCCTAGCGTGAACCAGATCACGCGATGCAGGAAATTTTCCTAGATGGAATCGGTTGACGGCACATCGACTGCACCAGATCATGAAAGGCGTTCGGTCAGGGAGATCGAACGGCTTGCCTGGTAAGTCGCTGGATCACTCCAGCACATCACCTCCAGGCACCGAGAAGTACAAGTGTTGCGTTTCGCGGGATTTTCCCGCAACGCAAGTGATTCACGACAGCGGATTGTTGGTGTACTCGAATGGTTTGCAGGGGAGCACAAGGGCTCGTCCCTTCCATGTCCAGGAAACCCGCCGTTCTGCAGGGACGGCGGATCTCCCGTGCGCACCCGCATGCCACGACACCGCAGGCGGCCAGCTCGCCCGGCCGCTTGGCCTTCCATATTTTCGGAATTGATGTGAAAGAGAAAACGCCCGGCCGAATTGCGTTCGGCATGCTCACTCTCGCCTGCCTGCTTCTCGCCGCCTGCGGCACGCCGCCGGCAAAGGACTTCAAGGGCAGCTGGCACCCCGTCAATCGGTACCGCGCCACGCCCGCCGAAATACCGTTGCATCAGCACTACACCTATTTCGCCGCTCCGATCGACGGGACGCTGAAGTCGATGCTCAACCGCTGGGCCAACGACACCGAGCGCAGCTTGGACTACCAGCTCAACTACGACGTGACGCTGTACCAGGCGGTAGCCACGTTGCGCACCACGGACATCGAGGCTGCCGCCAGCGAACTCAACACCATCTATGCGGCCCAGGGCGTGTGGGTAACCGCGCGGCCGGGCGAGATCGTGGTGACGTCGACAAACGGGCCGGCCCCTTCGCCTGCACCCGCATCGACTGACAGCGACGCCAAAGCAAAGGCGACCACGCCGTGATCGCGGGAAACATCGCTCACGTCGGGCCACGGGTGACTTTCTGATGGCAAGGAAGACAACAACCGGCAAGGCGATCGATCACAGCATCGCCCAGTCCACTCGTTTCGAACTGACCATCGCCGACCTGGCGCAGCGCAGCGAGCGAAGGGCCTGGTGGGTGGCCTGGTGCGCCGTCGCGATGGCGCTGGTCATTGCCGGTGGCTACTACTACATGCTGCCGCTCAAGCAGAAAGTGCCGTACCTGGTGATGGCCGATGCCTATACCGGCACCGCCACCGTGGCGCGGCTGGACGGCGACTTCGCGATGCGCGGCATCACCATGCGCGAAGCGGTCAATCGCAGCAACGTGGCGCATTTCGTGCTGGCGCGTGAGTCCTACGACCTGGAACTGGTCAATCTGCGCGACTGGAAAACGGTGCAGACGATGGCCGCCGCCGGCGTCAAGGCGCCGTATGTCCAGCTTTTCTCCAACAGCAACCCCGACAGCCTGATCAAGCAGTTCGGCAAGGACCAGGCGATCCGGGTCAAGCTGCTGAGCATCCAGCTGATCGGCGGCGGCCCCGGCAAGACGCCGCGTGGTGCCACGGTGCGTTTCCAGCGTAGCGTCTACAACAAGCAGACCGGCGCCACCCGCCCGCTGGACAACAAGATCGCCACCATCGCCTTCACCTACAAGCAGAACCTGGAGATGGATGACCAGAGTCGGGTCGAGAATCCGCTGGGTTTCTGGGTCACCAGCTATCGGGTGGACGATGACTACGCCACGGCGCCACCGCCGGAAATCTCCACGCCGCCGACGATGACGCAGGCGACTGCACCGGCAATGGCGGCAGCCCCCGCCAGCGTCGCCGTGCCGACACCGGCCACCCCGCCTGCTGCCATCGCCACCGATACCTTCCATGGAGCAGGTTCCCGATGAACCGATCAAGCATCTGGTGGTTTGGAGCCGCCCTGTGCATCACTGCCGCCGCCCCGTCGTACGGCGCCGAACAGGTGTTGACGCACTACGAGTACGCCGCCGACGCGATCTACCCAGTACGCACCGGCCTGGGTATCACCACCCAGATCGAGCTCAGCCCGAGCGAGAAGATCCTCGACTACAGCACCGGTTTCAGCAGCGGCTGGGATCTCACACGGCGGGAGAACGTGTTCTACCTGAAACCGAAGAACGTGGACGTCGATACCAACATGATGGTGCGCACGGCCACGCATTCGTACATCTTCGAACTGAAGGTGGTGGCGACTGACTGGAAAACCCTCGCCGAGGCCAGGCGTGATGGCGTGCAGTACAAGATCACGTTCACCTACCCGGCCGACACCAGTTTCTCGCACCAGAAGAAGAAACAGCCGCAGACCCCCGCGCAGGACAGCAGCTTGCTGCCCGATCGCAGCTACAACTTCGATTACGACTACGCCACCAGGAGCAAGTCCGCGCCCTGGCTGGTTCCGGTCAACGTCTACGACGACGGCCGCTTCACCTATCTCAGGATGAGCGACCTCAAACAGTTCCCCACCGGCGACTTTCCCGCCGTGTACATGCGCGAACGGGCGCACAGCGAGGATTCGCTGGTGAACACCACCGTCGAAGGCAACACCATCATCGTCCACGGCACCTACAACTATCTGGTCATTCGCCACGGCGACGACGTCGTGGGCCTGCGCAGGAACACGCAAAAGTGAATACTCCCAAGCACTCCGACGACGAGCGCGCCGTCCCTCCGCGCGACGATCGCGACCCGCTCGGCGGCAACCCCTACGCCAGTCACATCCAGCGCGAGGCCGAGCCTGATCTGGATGCCAATGCGCCGCAGTTGCGGGCGATCGAACTGCGCCGGATGAACCGACGCGCGCTGTTCCTGCTGGGTACCGTGGTATTCCTGCTGATGTTTGTCGCCTACTGGATGTTCACCAGCGCCGGCCGCCGCCGCGAGCAGCCGAAGCCGCGCGAAGAGAAGGTCACGGTCGCCGAAGCGCCGAACACGCTGAGGGTGCCGCAATTGCCGCCTTCGCCGCCCGTGCCCAGGCAGGAACCGGCGACGCCTATTCCGGTGCTGCCAAACAACCCCGCGCCGCCACTTCCCATTGCTGCCGCACAGCCACTGGTTGCGCGCGGCTCCACCTTGCTGCAAAGGCGCATCGCCGCCAGCGGTGCCGAGGGCCCGGACCAAGGCCAGGCTGCCGGCAACACGCAAGTGGCGTTGGCGGGCGCCGACGCACGATTGCCCAACGGCGAGCAGGCCGGCCCGACCAGCGCCCAGCCACTGTCCCACGCCGACACCCTGATGCAGCGTGGTACCTACATCCGCTGCGTGCTCGAGACGCGCATCGTCTCCGACGTACCCGGCTTCACCACCTGCCTGGTGGCCGAACCGGTGTATTCGTTCAACGGTCATACCTTGTTGCTGCCCAAGGGCTCCAAGTTGCTTGGCGCCTACAACCACAAGCCCGTCGGCGATCGCATGGAAGTAGTGTGGGATCGCATCATCACGCCCACCGGCATCGACGTGAACATGAAGAACCCCGGCATGGACAACCTGGGTGGTGCTGGCCTACCCGGACATTACGACGCGCACTGGGGCCAGCGCGTCACCTCGGCGCTGCTGATCAGCCTGCTCAGCGACGCGTTCAAGTACGAGGCGGCCGAACACGGCCCCAAGAACAGCACCATCGGCAACGGCTTCGTCACCCAGACGCCGTTCGAAAGCAACACCGCCCAAACGGTGCAGCAGCTGGCCGACCAGGCCGTGCGCGAAGCAGCAAACCGACGCCCCACGGTCACCATCAACCAGGGCACCGTCATCTACGTCTACGTCGCAAAGGACGTGGACTTCAGCGGCGTGGTTGCCCGCCTCTGATTGCCTTGCCCGAACCAACGACTGCCAACGCCACGATGGATGACGTAACCACACAGATCTCCAACGACTTCCTCGACTACCAGTACGAGGTGCTGGGCGTGCGCGAGCACATGGCGTCGCCCGAAGTCACCGAGATCTGCATCAATCGCCCCGGTGAACTCTATATCGAGAATCGCCAAGGCTGGCAGCGTATCGAAGTGCCATCGCTGACGTTCGAGCGCGCACGGCAGTTCTGTACCGCCATCATCAACGAAAGCAATACCGGCCAGCGCATCACCGATGTCGATCCCGTCGTGTCGCTTACCTTTCCCACCGGACAACGCGCCCAGTTCGTGATACCGCCGGCGTGCGAAGCCGACCGCGTCTCGATCACCATCCGCCTGCCGTCACCACAGCACCGGACGCTGGCGCAATATGAAAACGACGGCTTCTTCGACCGGATCGCGGAAGTCGACCGAGGCCTCAGCGAGCTCGACAGCGAACTGTTGAAGCTGCGCACCGCACGCAACTACGCGGAGTTCTTTCGCGAGGCCGTAGTGAACAAGAAGAACATCGTGGTCTCCGGGGCTACCGGCAGCGGCAAGACCACTTTCATGAAGTCGCTGGTCAACCACATCCCGGACGACGAGCGCCTGGTGACCATCGAGGATGCGCGCGAACTGTTCATCGATCAGCCCAACGTGGTGCACCTGCTCTACTCCAAGGGCGGCCAGAGCACCAGCCATGTCACCGCCAAGAGCTGCATGGAGGCATGCCTGCGCATGAAGCCCGATCGCATCATCCTGGCCGAACTGCGCGGCGACGAGTCGTTCTACTTCATCCGCAACTGCGCCTCGGGTCACCCCGGCTCGATCACCAGTTGCCACGCCGGCAGCACCGAGCAAACCTGGGATCAGCTGGCGCTGATGGTGAAGGCCTCCAGCGAAGGCGCCGGCCTGGAGTTCAACACCATCAAGCGCCTGCTGAAAATGACCATCGACATCGTGGTGCACATCAAGGCCCACGCCGGCAGCCGCCACATCACCGGCATCGACTTCCACCCGCAACGCGAAGCGACGGAGTCCTGAATGTTGCCCGGGATGGAAATGCTGGCCTGCCCCAACCTTGCCGTGTCGCCCCAGGTGATGCAGCACATCGTGCAGGTCGAGTCCGGCGCCAACCCCTATGCGATCGGCGTCGTCGGTGGTCGGCTTGCGCGGCAGCCGCGCAACATGGAAGAAGCGCTGGCCACGGCCCGGACGCTGGAAAGCAAGGGCTACGACTTTTCCGTCGGCATCGCCCAGGTCAACCGCGCCAACCTCGGTCGCTACGGACTGGACTCCTATCGCAAGGCCTTCAATGCATGCGACAACCTGGCCGCCGGCGCGCAGATTCTCGCCGGCTGCTACGACAGCGCGCACGGCGACTGGGGCAAGGCATTCAGCTGCTACTACTCCGGCAACTTCGTCACCGGCTTTCGCGACGGTTATGTGCAAAAGGTGTATGCCTCGATCAATCGCGATGCGGAAGCCGAACGGGCGTCCACACCACTTCGGTCCAACGTCCCGGCGGTTCCGCTGACGGACTCGAACGCCATCGCGGCGACGGCAGCCTCCGCCAAAGGCACGTTGCGGCCGGTAGTGGTCTATTCCAGCGACAGCGCCGGGTACCGGGTGGCCCTGCGCAGCGTGGCCATGAATGCCGTCGCCGCGGCAATCGCGCCGATGGTGGTATCGGCTTCGCGCAGTAAGCCGCGCAGCGAAGCACTGGCCAGCGCTAACGCGGCCGCGCCCCTACCGAACCCCACGACAGTCCGCTTGGGCGCCTCTCACGGGCAGCAGCCCGGTAACGCGCAGCTGCCGATATCGGAAGCGCTGACTCAACGTTCCAACATACCGAGCGTCGCGCGCAGCGCCGCAAGCGACGTATTCGAACCACAGGTACGCGGGCCCAACGATCCACCAGAGCCCCTGGCAACGACGGGACGCGGCACCACCGCACCCCGCGCCGACAGTGCCGACCTCCGCCAGGAGCATCGCGATGTCGCTTTCGTCTTCTGACCCCACCGCAACCCGATGCATCCCGCGGGAGTCCGCCCACGGATGCCCGAACGCGTGCTGCGGCGGCTTCATCGCCGCACAAGCGCTCCGATTTGGAGCGTCGGCGCAGCAAACCCGGCCGCAGGCCGCGGTCAACCCTGGGCAGTCATCAAACGATGGCCGCCGTCATCTCCAACTCTCGACAAGGAACCATGCGATGGCCACGAACTCCTTCGGCAACGAAAGCCTCCTCACCTCACAGCGCACGCGCTGGTTCGTGTTCCTGTGCGTGGCCACTCTGGCGACCCTGATACTGCCGAACCTCGCACTCGCCCAGGACGCCACGGCCACCATCGACACTACGTGCAAGTTCGCCACCAACATCAACATGATCCTCAATGCAATCTCGGTCGTCGTCGTGACGATCGCCATTGTGTTTTCCGGCTACCAGATCGCCTTTGCCCACAAGCGCATCGGTGACGTGGCACCCGTGCTGATCGGCGCGGTGCTGATCGGCGCCGCGGGGCAGATCGCCAAGATGTTCCTCGCCGGCAGCACGGCCGACGCCGGCGCCTCGCAGTGCACCGCCGGCGTGCTCACCCACGCACTCCACTTCTATGCATAAAAACGCGCTGTTCCGCGGCTGCACCCGCCCACCCATGTTCATGGGCGTGCCTTACATCCCGTTCTTCATGGCAGCGGGCGGGTGCTTTCTGCTGGCGGTGTACACCAACTTCCTCTACCTGCTGTTGCTGCCGGTGGTCATCTTCGTGATGCGCCAGATGGCTCGCCGTGACGAGATGATCTTCCGATTGCTGGGACTGCGCCTGCAGTTCCGCACACGGGTAAGAAACCTCGGCGACAACGACGGCATGTGGGTCTTCACCCCCAACAGCCATCGCGGCCAACGCAACGACAACTCGTGACTTGAAGCGGGCGCCGCGGCAGCGATGCCGCGGCACCACGCCGGATCCAGACCATGCCCAAGCCCAAACCCGTGTTCGCGCCAGATTCGCCCATCGCCGAATTCCTGCCCCTGTCCACGCACGTGTCGCCCACGGTGCTGAAGACCACGGGCGGCGATTTCCTGCTGGTGTGGCGGTTGGGTGGGATGCCCTTCGTGGGGCGCGAAGAGTGGGAAATCGAACATCGCCACAACACCTTCAACCGGTTGCTGCAAACCCTGCGCGCCCCCGATTTCGTCAACGTGGCGTTCTGGGTGCACGACGTGCGTCGGCGCCGGCGCCTGGACGACCACAGCCGCTTCGCGCAGCCGTTCAACCAGGAAATGTCCGACACCTACTACAAGGGACTGTCCGCACAGAAGCTGATGCAGAACGAGCTGTATCTCACCCTGATGTATCGCCCCATCGTGACGGGCAAACGCTTCGTGGAGAAATCGACAGACCTCTCCCGGCTGGAATCCGAGCAACGCGATGCAGTCAACACCATACTCGAACTGGCCGGCAACCTCGAAGCCGTGCTGAAGGACTATGCGCCCTATCGACTGGGCATGTACGAGGCAGCCAACGGCGTAGTCTTTTCCGAAGCGCTGGAACTGTACGGCTACCTGCTCAACCGCATCGACGAACCGGTACCCGTGCTCAGCGCACCAGTCTGCGATTACCTGCCGGTCAGCAAGCAGCGCTTCTCCGCCAAGACCGGTGACTACGTGATCACCACGCCCGACGGCATCAATCACTTCGGCGCCATCCTCAACATCAAGGAATACACCGACGGCACCTACCCGGGCATCCTCAATGGCCTGAAGTACCTGGATTTCGAATACGTCATCACCCATTCCTTCAGCCCCATGGGCCGCCAGGACGCACTCAAGGCGCTGGATCGAACCAAGGGCATGATGATCTCCTCCGGCGACAAGGCCTTCAGCCAGATCGCCGAACTCGACCACGCCATGGATCAGCTCGCCTCCGGCAACTTCGTGCTGGGCGAGTACCACTTCTCCATGGCCATCTACGCTGCCAGCCAGGAGGCGCTCTCGCAGCAAATCGCCAGCACTCGCGCCGAGCTGTCCAACGCAGGCTTCGTCTCGGTCAAGGAGGATCTGGCCGTCACCGCTGCGTTCTATGCGCAATTCCCCGGCAACTGGAAGTACCGCACTCGCCTGGCCAACGTCAGCTCGCTCAATTTCCTGGGCCTGTCGCCACTGCACAACTTCGCCACGGGAAAGAAGGAGAACAATCCCTGGGGCGACTGCGTCACCACCTTGCAGACCACCAACGGGCAGGCATACCACTTCAATTTTCACGCCACCCACCCGGCCGAGAACTCACTGGGCGAGAAGGCCATCGCCAATACCATGGTCATCGGCAAGTCCGGCACCGGCAAGACCGCGCTGATCAACTTCCTGCTCAGCCAGGTGCAGAAACTGCAGCCGTCGCCGACCATTTTCTTCTTCGACAAGGATCGCGGCGCGGAAATTTTCGTGCGCGCCTGCGGCGGCAACTACCTGGCGCTGGAGAACGGCAGACCCACCGGCTTCAATCCCTTCCACTGTGAACGCAGCGAAGCCAACCTGCAGTTCCTCGCCGAACTGGTCAAGGTGATGGCCGGCAAGAGCGTCTACAGCTCACGCGAAGAGGAGGACATCTTCCGCGCCGTCGAGAACATGCTCGACACGCCGATGCATCTGCGCACGCTGACCAACTTCCAGAAGAGCCTTCCCAACATGGGCGACGACGGCCTCTTCATACGCATGCGCAAGTGGACTTCAGGCAACTCGCTGGGCTGGGTTTTCGACAACCCCGTCGACACGATCGACCTGGGCAAGGCCAACATCATCGGCTTCGACTACACCGAGCTGATCGACAACCCCGAGGCGCGCGTACCGGTCATCAATTATCTGCTGCACAAGCTGGAGGCGCTGATCGACGGACGTCCGCTGATCTACGTGATGGACGAGTTCTGGAAGATCCTCGACGGCAAGGGCGGGCTGAAAGAGTTTGCGAAAAACAAGCAGAAGACCATCCGCAAGCAGAACGGCCTGGGCATCTTCGCCACCCAGAGCCCCGAGGACGCATTGGCCAGCGACATCGCCGCCGCGCTGATCGAGCAGACCGCCACGATGATCCTGTTGCCCAACCCCAATGCGAGCCGCGAGGACTACGTTGATGGCCTGAAGCTGACCGACGCGGAATACCAGGTCGTCGTGAGCCTGGACGAACGCTCGCGCTGCTTCCTGGTCAAGCAGGGCCATGCCAGCGCGGTATGCCAGCTGAACCTGCGCGGCATGGACGACGCCCTGGCCGTCATCTCCGCCTCCACCGACAACATCGAGATCATGCACGAGGTGCTCACCGAATGCGCCGCCACCGAAGGCGTGACAGTCGACGAGCTGCACCCCGAACAGTGGCTCGCCCGGTTCTACGAAAACCGCAAGGGCAGCGGCAAGCAGAAGCCTGACCAACCCACCCCGCGCGCATCACGCGTGGCCGTCCGCTAACGTGGAGGAGCATCCCATGCACAAGACATTGTCCACCAGGAAGTCCTCCCGCCAAGATCCGCGCAGGCACTGGCTGGCTGTCACTATGACCTTCGTCTGCATCCTGGTCGCCGGTGGCGTGAGCGCACAGGTGGTGGTCGTCGATCCGGGAAGCATCGCATCCAATGAGCAGGGTTTCGCGACTCAGCTTGCCAAGACGATCGAGCAATACGCGAAGCAAATCCAGCAATACGAAACCCAGCTTCGGCAGTATCAGCAGATGCTTTCCAGCATCCAGAGCCTCAATAACGGCTTGTCGCTCGCGCCCAATCAACTGCAACACGTCACCAATACTGCATCACTGATTCGTGGCAAATGCGCCAGCACGTCCAGCCCGGCGGGTATTGTCAGCGGCGTCATGAACAGCATGTCCTCGCTGATGGCCCAGTCCATCACTCAGACCCAGCAAATGCTCTGTGGCCAGATCGTCACCACACAGATCGACAAGTACAACAAGACAGTCGACATGCTCAACAAGCTCAATGGCTACAGCAATCAGTTTCAGCAGGTGGAAAGCATTGCGAGGTCGATCAGCACAGTGGCCGACTCCGGACGAGCCGCTACCCAGGTGGAGAAATACAGTAGTGCTGTTGCCACCGAGATGAGCAACTGGCAAGCCCAGATGAAGGCCGACGACGCCATCATCGAAACCTTGCAGAACCAGCAATCCATCCTGGGTCACATCGCGTTGAAGGGCAGCAGCACCGTTCTGGGCAACGTCATCCAAGCTACCACCTTCGCCGCGGCCTTCCATTGAGTCACGTGCGGGCTATTGGCAATCGAGGCCCGAATACCTCACTACTTTGACAGGGAACGGCCGCGATGGGTTTCGTTTACTTCGTACTGATCTACAGCTGGCTGAGCGATCGGATCGACACCTTCGGGATGAATCTGATGGCCACATTCATGACGTGGGCCAGTGCCGTTGCGCTGATGCTCGTCACCTTGTGGATCATGATCCAGGGTTATCGCATGATCACCGGCCAGTCGCGTGAATCCATGATGGCCCTGGTCATGAGCATGACCCGCGTGGCGATCATCGTGACCGTTGCCACCACGATGAGCGTCTTCGGAACCAACCTGCTCTCGTTCTTCACCACCGAGCTGAGCACCGGCATCAACCAGATGTTCACCGGCGACAACAGTACCGCGGCGCAGACCATCGACGACAATCTGGCCTGGGCGCAGCTGGCACTTGCCGCCATCGATACTGTGCAGGTCGCTCCCGGCGACACCGAGACCGTCGATCGGAAGAACCATGCGCTGCTGATCGCCGGCCTCGGCGCCGCCGGTCCGCCGATGGCTGCCGCCGCCATGTTGCTGCTGTACAAGTTCGCCTTGGCCCTTTTCATCGGGCTGGGGCCGCTGTTCATCCTGTGCCTGATCTTCGAGCAAACCAAATCGCTGTTTCAACGCTGGCTGCTCTACGGCATCGGCACAATCTTCTCCATGGCCGTACTCGCTTTTGTCAGCTCGCTGGTGCTGCAACTGTCCCTGCGCGTGGCAGCCGCGCTATGGAGCGCCAACATCATCAACACCATCACCGGCCAGGGAGCGGAAGGCTTCTCCACCCAAGCCATGGAGCAAGGCGGCGTCGGCCTGCTACTGACCGTTCTGATTATTTCCGTCCCACCCATGGCGGCGATGTTTTTCCAGGGGACGCTGGGCAACTTCATGTACTTCTCCGCCTTCGGTGCCGGTGCCGCCAGTCGCCCTGGCCCGCAGGGGCAACCGCCTGGGAGTTATGGATATGGAGCACCATCAGTGATTTCCAGACAAGAGAGCCTTGGTCACCAAGCTGCAGGCGGCACACTCAACAATGCCAATGGCGGTGTCCGCGGCACTTTCGCCACGAGCTCCGGCGCAACTGACACCGTCAAGCCTCAGCCTATCTGGAGGGGCTGACCGTGATATCGACTTCGTTGCGATGGTCACTGATCGGGTTGTTGCTCTTGACGATTCGCGTCGTTCACGGCGAGGGCGGCTGTCCAGCAGGTTTTCAACCCTCAGGGGCGGCACCTAGCCCGCAAAACCCGGTCGCTTGCAGGCCAATCCAAAACTACGATCGACAGCAAACGCAGCGTCCACCACCGCCCCAATGGGTCACGCGCTGGGGGGCAATTGCCGCGGATTCAGCAAAAGGAATCCTCGGTACCGCCAGTTCCATGGCCGATGGGCCTCTCGCCGAAAGTACAGCAACCGCTGACTGCAGGTCGAAAGGCGGTTCTAACTGCACCTTGCAGCTTTCGTATGGAAATCAATGCGCCGTCGTCGTCGTAGGCGACCTTGGATATAACGCCACGCAAGGCATCACATTGGATCTAGCCAAGCAAGAAGGCCTGAGAGTTTGCAACCAAAGCGATAGCCATTGCCATGTCTACTATTCCGATTGCAGCCTCCCTCAACGCATTCAGTAACAACCGCTTCAACAGCAGCTTTTGTGTGCGCACTTGATCGTCCTGTCGAGAGCCAACGCTACAAATTGCCCAACGCATCGGAGATATGCCATGAAGCTATCCGCCCTGCTCACCATCCTGACCATTGGCGTTACCACAGTTTCGACCATCGCTCCCGCCCACGCCCAAAGCGTAGACCCCTGCGCCGTGTACACCTGCATGGCCGGCATGTCCGGTGAAGGCACCACGGGAGGTGCGGCCTGCACGCCGGCAACCACGTTCTTTTTCAGTCTGGTGGTTTTCGATCCTTACTTCGACGCACCCGCCACATCCCAACTGCGACGGCAATACCTGATGACCTGCCCGGGCGCCAATACCGGCACCAACGCTGCCATCCTGAACGCCATCGTCGCCGAGTGGGGAACGATGCCGTAGGTTGCCGCATTCATACCCGTACGACTCGAGCGGCCAACCCATCCATGCAAAGGCAATCGTCATGAATCGATTCCATGGTCTGTGGCTTCTGATCTTCGCCGCAGCGTCTGCCTGCCAACCTCCCCAGGCGCTGGATCAAGCGTCGGAAAGGTCGTCTCACAATGCCGTCGTCACGGCAGCAAGCCAGACCCCACCCGCCGCCACTTCGTCGACGCAACCGATTGGCTCGCCGCCAGCGAACCACATCCGGGCACGCATTCCGGCGAACTTCTCCCAGTACGCCTCGACACCCGTGGGCAACGGCGGCCGCTGCGTGGTGGGCGCCACGACGGACGACGATGGCATGAACCAGAGGCCGGTTGTCTATATCACCGATGCGAGGAGCAAAAAGCCGTTATGGGTGGATCAGCTCATCTTGCCGCCCGATACGTTCCAGAGTCGTGCCACTCACTGCACTTCGTCGGATCGCGCGCTGTTCCTGCTTCTGCAGTCCGATACGCAACCAGAACAAACCCTATCGCAGACGTTGCTGCGTGTGCTCAGGCTCGATCCAGCCACCGGTGAAGTGCAGTCAGAACGTGACATCCGGGTACCGGGGGCATTCAGCGCCTGGGTACCCGAAGGGTCGAGCCGGTTCCAGTGGGACGGCAACGCCTTGATCGTGTCGGGACATGACAAGCCGCAAGCATCGACTGATTCGCAAGAAACATTCACGGTGCGCATGAATCACGATCTCGCACCCGTCAAGGAGAACAAACCATGACCAAAAAGGACAAGTTCATCGCGGAACTCTACCCGGCTGCCGTGAAAATCTCGCAGGAAACCGGCATGTCGAAGGAACTGATCCTGGCGCAGGCGGCCCAGGAAACAGGCTGGGGCCAGCACGTACTGGCCGGTACCCACAACATCTTCAACATCAAGGCTTCAGCCGACTGGAGCGGCCCGACCAGAACGTTCAAGGTCTGGGAGATCGAAGACGGCCAGAAGGTCTGGAAAGACCAGGATTTCCGCGTGTATGAGTCGACCGCAGAAGCGCTCCGCGACCGAGTCAGGTTTCTGCAGGAAAACCCCCGCTACGCCAAGGCTGGCCTGTTCGATGAGGGCACCAAGGGGAATTTCGCCGAGGAAGCGGCCGCGCTTCAGCAAGCCGGCTACGCCACCGACCCTCTATACGCCAAGCACCTGGTTGCCGTGTATTACGGGCCGACAATGCAGAACGCAATCAGGCGGGCCCAGGCGCAGGGATACGGCAGCATTCTCGAACAAGGCGGCCAGGGTGACGCCGTGCACGCTTTGCAGACCACGCTGACCGCCTTGGGCTACAGCGATGTGCACGGCCACCCCCTGGAAGCAGACGGCGACTTCGGCTCCCACACCCGCTTCGCAGTCAAAGCCTTCCAACGCGATCATCAGCTTGTCGTCGACGGCAAGGTCGGCTCGCGGACGCAACAGGCGCTCGACCTGGCCACGCGGAGCAAGACCCGACTCGACGATGCGCTGCTGGACGATCTGCGCCATCCGGATCATGCGCTGTACCAGCAGGCGCTGGAGGGCGTACGCAAGATCGACATGGAAATCGGTCGGCCCTCCGATACGCGCAGCGAGAATCTCGCCGCCGCCCTCACCGTGGCGGCGTGCTGTCAGGGACTGAATCGCATTGACCAAGTTGCGCTGAGCAAGAATGGCGAACGTGCATTTGCACTTGCGCATGGCCAGCATGCGCGGATGGCCCACGTACAAACTGCCGACGCAGCGCGTACCTCGATGGCGGAAAGCAGCGCCGCCTGGACGCAGGCGAACCAGCAGGCCACCTGCTCACGCGTGCTGCCGCAGGCCCCGCCGTCTGCGCAAGCGTCGCCGGCGATGGGGCGATAGCTCACGTCCAAAGCAACGTCCGGTTTGCTCGACGGCGCACCATCGCAGGGGCCACGGCGGCAATTGTGCTGCACATGATCGATGCGGCGTGATTACGCCCCGTCGCGCACCCTGGAGAGCCCGACCGGATCTCGCTGCTCGCGCAGTCCCTCGGCCAGGCGGGTAAGCCTGTCCAGCTCAAGCTCCGAAAACCCCGCCTCGATGCGCGCCGGGCGATTGAACGGCCCGCGCAGGTCGACGCCCATGTAGTCGCGGATCAATCCGAAGAACGTTTCCACCGGCTCGATGCCGTCGCGCTCGCAACAGTGCAGATACCAGCGCGTGCCGGCGGCGACGTGGGCAACCTCGTCACGCAGGATGATCTCGAGGACGGCCACGGTGCGTTCGTCGCCGAGGTGGCGCAGGCGGTCGATCATGCCGGGGGTGACGTCGAGCCCGCGCGCTTCCAGCACCCGCGGCACCAGGGCCATGCGGGCGGTGTCGTTGTCGGCGGTCTTCTCGGCCATCTGCCACAGGCCGTCGTGGGCGTCGAAATCGCCATAGGCGTGGCCCAGTTCGGCGAGTCGTTCGGACAGCATGGCGAAATGGCGCGCTTCGTCGTGGGCGCAGCTGGCCCAGTCGCGGTAGTAGTCGTCGGGTTTGCCGCGAAAGCGGTACACCGCATCCCAGGCCAGGTTGATCGCGTTGAACTCGATGTGCGCCACCGCATGCACCAGGGCGATGCGCCCTTCGGCGCTGCCCAGTCCGCGTTGCGGAAGCTGTCGCGCATTGACCAGCCGCGGCCGCTCGGGACGGCCGGGCGGGCCGATCGGTTCGGCTGCGGGCGATGACGGGTCGGCCTGCAATTCGCCCCGCTCGAAGGCCTGCCAGGTTTCGTGCGTCAGGCGCAGCTTTTCGGTTGGCTCGGTGGCGTCGAGGCAAGCTTTGGCGGCAACATGAAGATCG
>Ga0070659_100001756_pt1 | contig 15575 bp, 11 predicted proteins | sample KBSC23metaG_FD_64666 | JGI IMG/M metagenome (GOLD analysis project Ga0070659, IMG submission 64666) | Corn rhizosphere microbial communities from Kellogg Biological Station, Michigan, USA - KBS C2-3 metaG | ecosystem: Host-associated > Plants > Roots > Rhizosphere > Soil ... | reverse complement strand
CAACCCGAGCAGACCGCCGCCAATGACGACCGCATGCCGATGGTTGCGCGCGGCCTCCAGCATCGTCTCCACGTCTTGAATATCGCGGAAGGCGATCACGCCCGGCAGCATGTGCCCGGGCACCGGCAAGATGAACGGCCGCGAGCCGGTGGCGATCAACAGGCGGTCGTAGCGCATCTCCACGCCGTCGCGCGAGCGCAGCGTGCGGCGCGGGCGGTCAATGGCCACCACCGGGTCGCCGGTATGCAGCGTGATGTGGTGCTGCTCGTACCACTCACGCGTGTTGAGCATGATGTCGTCGACCTGCTTTTCGCCCGCCAGCACCGGCGAGAGCAGGATGCGGTTGTAGTTGCCGTGCGGCTCTTCGCCGAACACGGTGATGTCGTACAGGTCCGGCGCCAGCTTGAGCAGCTCTTCGACCGTGCGCATGCCGGCCATGCCGTTGCCGATGACGACGAGCTTGGGGCGCGCGGACCGGGCGTTCATACAGCCACCCAAATGCGTCCGTCTTCCACCTTTGTGGCATACGCATGCACCGAGTTGGCCGGCGCCTCCAGGCACTCGCCCGTACTCAGGTCAAAGTGCTGCTTGTAGATCGGCGAGGCAACCACAATGCGTTCGCCCAGGTTGCCGACCAGCCCGCGCGACAGCACAGCCGCATCGGAATTCGGGTCGTAGTTACCGATGGCGTACACGTGCTGCGGCGCTTGGCCTGCCACACGAAACACGGCGACTTGATCATCACCCACCAGCGCACACACGCCGGTGTTGGGCACGATGTCGTCCAGGGCGCAGATGGGGGTCCAGTGGTTGGCTTGCATGGCGATCTCCTTCTGGTTCAGGCGGCTTCAGCAACAACAGGAATGCGGACCGGGCGCGTCGTCTTGCTGCGCTCCTCCGGCGTGGCCGGGCGAATCTGGCCGCGCTCTTCGACGAACACGACGTTGGCATCGGCCACATCGCTGTTGACGAAGTGGCGGAAGCGCTTGCGCACCTCGGGGTTGGTCACGGCGGTCTTCCACTCGTCCTGGTAGGTGTCGACCACGTGCTGCATTTCGGCTTCGAGTTCAGCCGCAATGCCCAGCTTGTCGTTGATGACGACATCCTTCAGGTAGTCGAGGCCACCTTCCAGGTTGTCGCGCCACGTGCTGGTGCGTTGCAGACGGTCTGCCGTGCGCACGTAGAACATCAGGAAGCGGTCTACATACTTGATGAGCGTGGCCTGGTCGAGGTCCGCGGCCAGCAGTTCGGCGTGGCGGGGCTTCATGCCGCCGTTGCCGCACACGTACAGGTTCCAGCCCTTTTCCGTGGCGATGATGCCGACATCCTTGCCTTGTGCTTCCGCACATTCACGCGTGCAGCCCGACACGCCAAACTTCAGCTTGTGCGGCGAGCGCAGGCCCTTGTAGCGATTCTCCAGCGCCACGGCAAAGCCCACTGAATCGCCCACGCCATAGCGGCACCACGTCGATCCCACGCACGACTTCACCGTGCGCAGCGATTTGCCGTACGCATGACCCGACTCGAAGCCGGCGGCGATCAGCTCTTCCCAGATCAGCGGCAGTTGCTCCAGACGCGCACCAAACAGGTCCACACGCTGCCCGCCGGTGATCTTGGTGTACAGGCCGTACTTCTTGGCGACCTGGCCCACGGCGATCAGGCCGTCCGCCGTCACCTCGCCACCCGGCATGCGCGGCACCACGGAATACGTGCCGTCCTTCTGAATATTGGCGAGGAAGTAGTCGTTGGAATCCTGCAGGCTGGCGTGCTCTTTCTTGAGCACGAAGTCGTTCCAGCACGAAGCGAGGATGCTCGCGGCGACGGGCTTGCAGATGTCGCAGCCCATGCCATGGCCGTGCGCTTCCAGCAGTGCCTCGAACGACTGGATGCGGCCCACGCGCACCAGGTGATACAGCTCCTGGCGCGAATACGGAAAGTGCTCGCAGAGGTGGTTGTTGACGGCCAGACCTTGCTTCTTCATCTCGGCCTTCATCACCTGTGTCATCAACGGCACGCAGCCGCCGCACGAGGTGCCAGCCTTGGTTGCATCCTTGAGCGCGCCCACGGTGGTGGCACCACCGCACACGGCCTGGCACAGCGCGCCCTTCGACACGTCATTGCACGAGCAGATCTGCGCGCTGTCGGGCAAGGCATCCACGCCCAGCCCCGGGCGCGCGTTGCCATCGGCCTGCGGCAGGATCAGGAATTCCGGCGCCTCGGGCAGCTCGATGCGGTTGAGCATCATCTGCAGCAGCGTGCCGTATTCGGCAGCATCGCCCACCAGCACGCCGCCCAGCAGGTACTTGCCGTCTTCCGACACGACCAGCTTCTTGTAGATCTGCTTGCGCTCGTCGGTGAACTGCACGGTACGGCTACCCGGCGTCGTGCCTTGCGCATCGCCCAGGCTGGCCACGTCCACGCCCATCAGCTTGAGCTTGGTGCTCATGTCAGCGCCGCTGAACTCGGTCGCATCGTCGGCGGCCAGGATCTGCTTGGCGGTGATGCGCGCCATTTCGTAGCCCGGCGCAACCAGGCCGTAGACCTTGCCTCCCCACAGGGCGCATTCGCCAATCGCGTACACGTCGGGTGCGGAGGTACGGCACTCGGAGTCGATCACGATGCCGCCGCGCTCGCCCACTTCCAGGCCGCAGGCGCGCGCCAGCTCGTCGCGCGGGCGGATGCCGGCGGAGAAGACGATCATGTCAGCGTCCAGGTGCGTGCCGTCCGCAAACTTCATGCGGTGCGTGCCTTCCTCACCATCGACGATCTCCACCGTGTTCTTTTGCGTATGGACGGTCACGCCCAGCTCTTCGATCTTCCGGCGCAGCATGCGGCCGCCGCCGTCATCCACCTGCATCGCCATCAGGCGGCCGGCAAACTCGACCACGTGCGTTTGCAGGTTCATGTCGCGCAGGGCCTTGGCGCATTCCAGGCCCAGCAGGCCGCCGCCGATGACCACACCCGTCTTGGCGCGCTGGCCGCACTCGGCCATCGCTTCCAGATCTTCGATGGTGCGATAGACGAAGCAGTCCTTGCGGTCCTTGCCCGGCACGGGCGGCACGAACGGCGACGAGCCGGAAGCGATCACGAGCTTGTCGTACGACAGCACTTCGCCGGTCGAGGCCGTCACCGTTTTGGCGGTGGTGTCGATCGCGGTAGCGCGGGCGTTGAGTTTGAGCACCACGTCGTCGCGATCAAAGAAGCCCGGCGTGACGAGCGAGAGGTCTTCCGCCGTCTTGCCGGCGAAGAATTCCGAGAGATGCACGCGGTCATAGGCGGGGCGTGGCTCTTCGCACAGCACCGTCACTTGCAGGTGATGACCCTGCGCGTGCAGCAGGCTTTCCAGAAACTTGTGGCCCACCATCCCGTGGCCGATGACGACGATCTTCATGGTCATGGCGATGTCCTCCTTAAGTGCGATTAGGCGTTGCCGGCAGCTGCCAGCGTGTTGTCGTACAGCGCTTGTTCGCGCGCCTTGTGTTCTGCCGAGAAGCGCACCGCGACGGCACAGATGGCGGAGATCGCCACCAGCACGCCCAGGATGGACAGCGTGGCCTGCGTGTCGCCCATGCCCTTGAGCAGGAAGCCCGCCGCCACCGCGCCGACGTTGCCGCCCGCGCCGATGATGCCGGCCACACCGCCCAGCGCGCGGCGATCAATAAACGGCACCAGCGCGTACGTCGCGCCGCACGCCATGTGGGTGAACAGACCGAAGCCGAGCATGGCCAGCACAGCCCCCGTGACGCTGCCCGCGTGGGCGAAGCCGAACAGGCCCAGGCCCTCGCCCACCATCAGCACGCACAGCAGTTGGGTGCGGGCATCGAGGCCGCGCTTGGCTGCCACGCGGTCCGACACGATGCCGCCCAGCGCACGGGCAAACAGCGCCAGCAGACCGAAGCTCGCCGCCGCCATGCCCGCTGCCGAAAGCGACAGACCAAAGTGATCGACGTAGTAGGTGGCGGCGATGTTGTGGATGAAGATCTCCACGCCGAAGCACGCACCGTAGGTGATGAACAGCAGCCACACGCGGTAGTTGCCGGCAGCCGTGACGAAGCTGCTCCAGCCTCCCTTCTTGCCGCCGTCGATGGTCTTGCCGGCAGCACGCAGTTCAGCGAAATTGCCTTCCGGACAGTCCTGCGTATAGCGCCAGTACAGCGCCGCGACGATCAGCATCGCCACGCCCGGCACCACCATGGCCAGGCGCCAGCCCAGGCTCTGCGTCACGCCCATCATCACGATGGCGGTCAGCAGCAGCGGCATCGTGCCTTGTGCCACGCCACCGCCTGCGTTGCCCCAACCGGCGGCGGCCGCGTTGGCGGTACCCACCACGTTGGGCGCGAACATGACCGACGTGTGGTACTGCGTGATCACGAAGCTCGCGCCGATCGCGCCAATCGCCAGACGGAAGAACAGGAACGTTTCGTAGCTTTGCGCCAGCGCCACGCCCAGCACGGGGACGGCGCCCAGCAGCAGCAGGCCGGTATAGGTCTTGCGCGGGCCGAAGCGGTCGCACAGCGGGCCGACAATCAAACGCACCAGGATCGTCACCGCCACCGCCGCGATGTTGATGTTGGCGATCTGTCCCGGCGTGAGGTGGAACTCGCCCTTGAGCACCGGCATGAGCGGCGCGCAGGCGAACCACGCATAGAAGCACACGAAAAACGCGAGCCAGGTCAGATGAAAGGCGCGCATCTGCGGCGTGCGCAGGCTGAACAGGTCGATTCGGGTGGCTTTGCAAGTCATGTTGAATTCCACTCAGGGGCCGCGAAAAAAAAGAAAGGCGTCCGAGACCTCGGCTGCACTGGCCGGGTCTGGGACGCCGTTGTCCAAGTAGCCCTGAGCACCAGGGCCTTCACCACGAAGTGCGCGTATCGCCATTGACCCGCGCAATGGTGCTATGCAACAGCCATGCCAGGCGCGCAAAGCCTTATGCCATCAAGGTTTGCGCAAAAATGGGGCGACAACGCACGGCGCGCGTGCCTCATGCGCGAGCACCGCACCGCACGGTTTCAGTGCATGGACGATTCGGGATGGTGCGGCACAGCAAATGCGTCCGCCGCAGCGGATATCGACTGGAGGGCGACCGGCACATCACGTGTGTGCCGGTCCCATGGAAACTGCCTGGTCAGGCTTTGGAATCAGTAGCCGTGCGTCACGAGCGACAGCACGGAAAGATCCGGATGCGTGCCGTCGATGATGCTGCGCGCCACGTGTACCGCCTCTTCGATGGCCTCTTCGGGGCTGCGGAAGCTGTCGTCGCCGTCGGCATGAAAGGGCACCACGTGACCGGCCAGTTGCGGATCGGCGCCAGGGTGGCACACGTAGCCGGTGTAGGTGTAGCGGGCGGCGTCTGCGCGCGTCGGCGACGGCGCAACGTGAATCTCGAACCCTTCGTAGAGTTCTTGCGGTGAGGATGCGTCAGACATGGTGGTCTCGCTTATGACGTGTACCCGCCGCGCCGGCGCTTGTGGCGCGGCGTGGCTGTCTTGTACCAACCAGTCTAGGTGATGGAAAGCGGAGGGAAATCCGGCGGTTGGATGACGCCGGCCAAGCCCCGCCGGGGGCCTGGTCGACCCAGCCTGAACTACCCGCGTTTGATGAGCCGGATGAGAAACAGCAGGATCACCGCGCCGATCACCGCCGTAATGATCGAGCCGATCCACCCGCTGCCCAGCGAGATGTGCAGCACGCCCGCCAGCCATCCGCCGATGAACGCGCCGACGATGCCAACAACAATGTCGATGAAGATGCCGAAGCCGCCGCCCTTGACGAGGATGCCGGCCAACCAGCCTGCCACTGCGCCGATGATGAGCCAGGCAATCAAACCGTGTGAGGCCATGTTTGCGCTCCAAAGAATGTGCGTTTTGAGGGACGTTACCGCATAGGCATAGTAGGCGAAGACAGCACAATCGCGATGTGCGGTTGACGGGGTTTTTGCAATTGCATCGTGCTCAACGGAACACGTTCACCGCCTCGACCAGGCGCGTGGCCTGAATGCGCAGGCCTTCCGCCGCCGCCGCGCTCTGCCCCACCAGCGTGGCGTTTTCCTGCGTGACCTGATCCAGATGGTTAACTGCCTGGCTGACCTGCGTGATGCCGTCGGTCTGCTGCGCCGTCGCCAAGCTGATGTCGGCGATCATGGCCGAGACCTTTTTGACCTGATCGACGATGTCGTCCATCGTCTTGCCGGCGTCGTCCACCAGTCGCGAGCCCGATTCGACCTTGTCGACACTGGTGCCGATCAGCTCCTTGATCTCCTTGGCTGCGCCAGCACTGCGCTGCGCAAGCGCACGCACCTCGCCCGCCACGACAGCAAAACCACGCCCTTGTTCGCCGGCACGCGCGGCCTCCACGGCCGCATTGAGCGCCAGGATGTTGGTCTGAAAGGCAATGCTGTCGATCACGCCAATGATGTCGGCAATCTGCTTGGCACTCTGCGTAATGGCGCTCATGGTGGCCACCACCTGCTCCATGGCACGCCCACCGTTGACGGCCGCCTGCGTGGCGGCACTCGACAACGTATTCGCCTGCCCAGCCGTCTCTGCATTGCTGGCCACCGTGGCGGTCATCTGCGTCATGGAGCTTGAGGTTTCCTCCAGGCTCGCGGCGGCCTGCTCGGTGCGGGTGTTGATGTCGCCGTTACCCTTGGCGATCTCCTGGCTGGCCGATTGCACGTTGACGACCTGCTCGGCCACATCGTCGATCAACCAGCGGAACATCAGCCCGAGCTGGCTGATCGTGCGCAGCGTCATGCCGATCTCGTCCACACGGTCTGCGATGGCGACTTTCCGGCTCTCACCCGAGGCCACGCTCAGCGCCAGCTCCTGCAGCTTTTCGAGCGGCGTGGCGATCTGCACCTTCAATGACCACGAGGCCAGCGCCAAGGCCACAAGCAACGCGCCGGCAAAACCACCGAGCGCCGCGCCGGACAAGCCAAACGCCCACGCCACCGCCAGCAGGGCAGGCAACAATGTGAGAAAGGTGAGCCGGATGCGCCAGCGCACCGGCATCACCTGAAACACCGAACGCCAGGCCATCAACCCCGTTCGCACAATCAGGCCCTTGTGAAACTTGCGGCTGCCCGCCTGGCCGGTGCGGAAATCCTTATAGAGCGCCTCGGCCGCAGCGACTTCCTCGCGCGTGGGCTTGGTGCGCACAGACATATAACCGCTGGTCCGACCGTTACGCACCACGGGCGTGGCATTGGCACGCACCCAATAATGGTCGCCATTCTTGCGGCGGTTCTTGACCAACGCCGTCCACGGCTGCCCGGCCTTGAGCGTGGCCCACATATCGGCAAATGCCTCGGCTGGCATATCCGGGTGGCGCACGATGTTGTGGGGCTGGCCTTCAATCTCCTCGCGAGAAAAACCGCTCACCTCCACAAACGCCGCATTCGCATAGGCGATGTGGCTCTGGGTGTCGGTCGTCGACATCAGCGTGGCGTTGTCCGGGAACGCATATTCGCGCTGGGTGATAGGTTCGTTGACACGCATGAGGATTCTCCTTTGATGATTTGTTTTGCAAACAAGATCTTCGGCAGAAAATCATATTTATTAAGTCCGATATAACCCTGCTTTCTAGACGATTGGAACTAAACCCATTCGCCAATCCAAGCAAATTCCGCATTATAAAAATGATTCCTATCTGCGGCATTCTCGGCTCCCATTGCATTTTTTAGTGAAGCGGCATCGAATTACCTCAGTACATTGAACTCATCAATCCCTCATTTGCGGTAATTCTCGCCTGTGCAATAAGAGATGAAATGAAATAACAAGACGTCATACGTTTTCTTGTGAAGAAATATCACAAGAAAAGCGCTCGCCACTCCTAGACCGCATGCGCGTTCCCGCGACAGCACGTCACATCCCAAGCCCGGCCGCACGCCCTAAACTTTCAGGAATTCCTGAAAATTGAGAAAGATCAAAAACCATGCAACTCTCCCCCTTGAAACAGCGCTTCGTCTTGCATTTCGGCGAGATGGGCAGCCGCTGGGGCATCAACCGCACAGTCGGGCAGATCTACGCCCTGCTCTATGCGGCACGCGAGCCGATCAACGCGGACGAGATTGCCGAGGCGCTGGGCTTCTCACGCTCGAACGTGAGCATCGGCTTGAAGGAGCTGGAGTCGTGGAAGCTGGTGCGCCTCTCGCACAAGCCCGGCGACCGACGTGAATACTTCTCGGCCCCCGACGACATCTGGACCATCTTCCGCACGCTGGCCGAAGAGCGCCGCAAGCGCGAGATCGACCCGACGCTCACGCTGCTGCGCGACGTGATGCTCGAATCCCCCACCGACCCCGATGACCGCCACGCCCAGGCGCGCATGAAAGAGATGTACCAGCTCATCACGCTCGTGACCAACTGGTTTGACGACGTGCAGAAGCTGGACGCCGAATCCTTGCAGCAGCTCATGAAGATGGGCGCCAAGGTGCACAAGCTGCTGGAAATGAAGAACAAGCTTGCCGTCGTCGTTGGCGGCAAATCAAAGTAGCCCGCCCCCAAAAAGAATCATGTCGCTCGATCCTGTTGTCCTGGCGCGCATCCAGTTTGGCGCCAACATCACCTTCCACATCCTCTTTCCCACCATCAGCATTGCGCTGGCGTGGGTGCTGCTGTTCTTCAAGCTGCGCTACCGCAAAACCGGCAATGAGGCCTGGATGGCCGCGTATCGCCTGTGGGTGAAAGTCTTTGCGTTGACGTTCGCGCTGGGCGTGGTGTCCGGCGTGACGATGAGCTTTCAGTTCGGCACCAACTGGCCGGGCTATATGAATACGGTCGGCAACATCGCCGGGCCGCTGCTGGCGTATGAGGTGCTGACCGCGTTCTTTCTGGAAGCGAGCTTTCTCGGGATCATGCTGTTCGGCACGGGCCGCGTGAGCCAGCGTATCCACACCTTGGCGACCTTCCTCGTTGCGCTGGGCACGACCATCTCGGTGTTCTGGATCATTGCGCTCAACTCGTGGATGCAGACGCCCGCCGGCTACGTGATGATCGATGGCCGCGCCCATCCGCAAAGCTGGCTCGCGATCATTTTCAACCCGTCGTTCCCGTATCGGTTTACGCACATGCTGCTGGCGTCGGGGTTGACGGTGTCGTTCCTGCTGGCGGGACTTTCTGCGTATCGCTGGCTGCGCAATGATCGCGGCGCTGACGTGCGCGCCAGCCTCAAGACCGGCGTGGTGCTGGCTGCCATGCTGATCCCGCTGCAGATTGCCGCCGGCGATGCGCATGGCCTCAACACGCTGGAGCATCAGCCCGCCAAGCTGGCTGCCATGGAAGGCATCTGGCAGACCGAGCGCGGTGTGCCCGCCGTGCTGTTCGGTATTCCCGATGCGGCCACGCGCAGCAACCGCTATGAGATTGCGGTGCCGAAGCTGGCATCGCTCTATCTCAAGCATTCGCTCGATGGCGAGGTGCGGGGGCTGGATCAGTTCGATCGGCATCCGCCCGTGTTGCCGGTGTTCTTCGCCTTCCGCCTGATGGTGGGGGTGGGCCTGCTGATGCTGGCCGTGTCGTGGACAAGCGCTTGGCGCCTCCGCCATCGCGATGGCCGGGGTGAGCTGCCGCGCTGGCTGGCCCGCACACTGGTCACGATGACGTTCTCCGGCTGGGTGGCTGTGGTTGCCGGCTGGTATGTCACCGAGATCGGCCGCCAGCCGTGGCTCGTCTATGGTGTGCTGACCACCGCGCAGGCTGCGTCGTCCGTGCCCGCCAGGATGATCGGCAGCACGCTGGCGATGTACCTCGCGCTGTACGCCTTCCTCATCGCCTCGTATATCGGCGTGGTGTTCTACCTGGCCCGCAAGGCCGGCGGCGCCATCGACCCGACCGACGCCGACATCCCCGGCACACACGCCCCGCAACTTTCCGCTGCTGCTCAAGCATGAACACCATCCCTGACCTCACCCAACCCGCCGGCTGGCTGCCGGTGGTCTTCATGGCCCTGATGGGCATTGCCGTGCTGGCCTACGTTGTTCTGGACGGCTACGACCTTGGCGTCGGCATCCTGCTGCGCCGCGCCGACGATGCCGAGAAGGACACCATGATCGCCTCCATCGGCCCGTTCTGGGATGCGAATGAAACGTGGCTGGTGCTCGGCGTCGGTCTGCTGCTGGTGGCGTTTCCGGCCGCGCATGGCGAGATCCTGGGCGCCCTGTATCTGCCTGTCGCCATCATGCTGTTCGGGCTGATCCTGCGCGGCGTGGCGTTCGATTTTCGCGTCAAGGCGCGCGCGCACCACAAGCCGTGGTGGAACCGCGCGTTCTATGCGGGCTCGGTCATCGCCACGGCGGCGCAGGGCCTGATGCTGGGGCTCTACATCACGGGTTTCCAGTACGACGCGGCCAACGTCATCTTTGCGCTCTGCACCGCGGGCGGGTTGATTGCGGGCTATCTGCTGCTGGGTGCAACGTGGCTCATCATGAAGACCGAAGGTGCGTTGCAGTTGCGTGCCGTGCAGTGGGCGCGCGGCAGCCTGGGGTTTACGGCGCTGGGTGTGGCGGCCGTGTCGCTGGCCACGCCGTGGGTCAGCACGCGCGTGTTCGACAAATGGTTTGCGTTGCCCAACATCATCCTGCTGGCGCCCGTGCCGCTGGTGACGGTGGTGCTGTTCGCCCTGATCGACTGGGTGCTGCGCCGTCTGCCGCAGCAGATTGCCAAGGGCGACGAACACCTCATCTGGGCACCCTTCGTGGGCACCGGTGCGATCTTCCTCCTGGCCTTCAATGGCTTGGCATACAGCCTGTTCCCGTACCTGGTGGTGGACAGGCTCGACATCTGGCAGGCCGCAAGCGCGACGGAATCGCTCGAGTTCATGCTGGTGGGCGTGGCCATCGTGCTGCCGACCATCGTGGCGTACACCATCTATTCATACAAGGTGTTCCACGGCAAGGCGACGGAGTTGCGGTACTACTAGTGCGTGATGTCCTGCAGCGCTAGCCCACGGGCTTGCGCTGCGACAGCACCCACAGCATCGCCCCCACCGCTTCCGCCTGCGAGCGCGTGCAGGTCTTCTCAAAGATCGCGCGCAACTGCGAGCGCACGGTCGACATGGCCACGCCGGCGGTTGCGGCGTATTCGTCGGGCGTTCTGCCGGCGATCAGCGCTTCGCCCACCGCGGCTTCTGCTGCTGACAGGCCGAACGCCTGGCGCAACTGGCCGGCCGTCACCAGGGCCACCGCACCACGCCGACGCGCCGTGATCATCAGTGCGGCATCGCCAAATGCCGTCTGTGTTGCGCTGGCCGGCAGCAGCGAGATACCGAGAAAGATCTCATGCGCCGCACCCAGCACGGGGCGTACGGCAAAGCTCTCGCCTTTGCGGGATTTCGCCACGCGTGCCAGCGCCGCCTGCAGGCCGTCGTTGTCAGCCGCAAGTGTGGCGCTCAAACGGCCATGCTCCAGCCGCAGGCAGGTGGATGTGCGCAGCATGGCCTCGGCTTCGGCGTTGGCAAACAGCACGTGCCCATTGCGCCCCAGCGCAAACACCGCAAGGCCAAGCTGCTGCATCAATTCCGTGCCAAGCGCCGCATCGCGGTGAAGCACGCGCGTGTCCTGCCAGAGGTTGATCGTGCGCTGCAGATGGCCAGCCATGCTGGCCGCATTGACGCGATCCTCGTCTGAGAAAGGCGTGCGCCCGTGTGCGCGCAGCATGCCGAGCAGGATATCGCTGCCGCCCGGGCGCTCCAGGCGCACGCCCGTCAGGTAACGAAAACCCGCCGGTATCTGGTAGTCCTGGAAGAACTCGCTGCGCTCGACATACGCATCGGACAAGTAGTCCTGGCAGAAGACGAACTCGCGCGCGCCCGCACGTTCGACAACGCTGCGTCGCGGGTCGAACGCGCCGTAGTACTGGTCGTAGCGGGTAATGATCTCGTCCCACCCCCTCCCGGGGGAGTAAGTCGAAAGGTGCGGCGCGTTGCGCGCGGCGTCCCAACTGAACATGTGGAAGACGTCCGCACCGAGCGCTTCTGTCACCTCGTGGAACGTTTCAAGAAAACCGTCTTGCGTGACGGCGGACTCGTATAGGTCGCCGATAAGCTGGTCTTTGAGCAAGCTTCCCTCCCCCGAAGGACGGCTGTCTGGCCATGGCGCCCGTCCTGCTCACCAGGATGGTTGGCGGCGGGCATGTTATGCGGCCAAACGTAACACGTGCGTGGGGGCATTGGCATCGTTCATTTGGAGCGGTTTTCCTCCAAATGAAGGATGCGGGCGATGGAGGGTCACTTCGAAAATCTCCCTGCCAAAGAACGGCGCCGCATGTACGGCGCACCTACGACAACCGGGAGGACTCCATGAAACTCACCCCCATTGCACTCGCATTGGCCACGCTTGCCCTGTCCGCTTGCGGTGGTGGCGATTCCGGCAGCAGCACCAGCGGCGGCACCACGCCCGGCGGCGGCGGCTCGCCGACGGCACTGACCGTCAGCGGCGTGGCAGCCACCGGCGCTGCCATGCAAGGCGCCACCGTGACGCTGATGGACGCCACCGGCAAATCCGTCAACTGCCCGGCCGACGCCACATCGGGCGCCTTCCAGTGCGACGTCACGGGCCTCAGCGCACCGTTCGTGCTGTCTGCCTCGGGCAATGTGGCCGATTCGCAAGCCACGCTGATTGCGTTGTCCGCCAGCGCCGGCACGCAGACGATCAACATCACGCCCATTACCAACGCCATTGCCGCCACCATCGTGGGCGGCAATCCCACCGCGCTGCTGGGCAACACCGGCCTGCTGCAGAGCAAGGTGACCGCGTCGACGGTCTCCAGCACGGTGGCCGCCTACGCCGCCGCGCTGGCCGACCTGCTGGCCGCCACGGGCAACACCGGGGTTGACCTGATCTCCGGCCCGCTGACCGCCGGCGCTCCGGGGCTCGACCGCCTGCTCGATCAGGTGAAAGTGAGCGTGCTGCCGGACGGCAGCGTGCAACTCAGCTCGGTGGCCGGCGCTTCGAGCGACACGCCCGCGCAGCTGACGCTGGCCCCCGGCGTGGCCCCGCAGGCCGGCGACAAAGCCAGCCTGCCGAGCGTCGCCACCATCGGCGGCACACCCGTTTCCAACCTGCCGACGGCCACGGACCTGGCCGCCTTGCAAGCCGCCCTCAACCAGTGCTTTGCCGGCTCCACGGGCGCCGGGCGCATCGGCGGCAGCGTGCCGGTCTGCGGTCAGATCTTCGTGGACGATGTCGCCAGCGGTGCGCGCATCGGCACCGTGCCTTCCGCCTACCTGAACAACGGCATGACCGCCGACCAGGAGTTCGGGCCGGCATCGGGCGGCGGCACCCCCGGCATGTTTGCCGACGACGCGATGAACAACGCCAGCTTCAGCCTGCCGGAGATCATCCGCGTGAATTCGAGCACCGGCGACAAGCTGTGGATCAAGCTGTCGTGGACGCGCGCCGATGGCATCCGCGACGGCATGCAGCAGCATGTGCAGATAGCCGTGCAGCCGGCCTCGCGCGCCAGCGGCGACAACGGCTGGCGCATTGTCGGCAACCAGCGTGCCGTGCTGTCCAAGCTCAACGCCAACGCCCAAAAGTGGGATTGGCTGAACAGCACCAAGCCGCAAACCGGCACCAACGCCTTTGTCAGCTCGATCAACATGCAGGTCGGCACAGTGGATAACAACAATGTGCCGATTGACTTTGCGATCATCACGGGTCCGGGCCTGGGCAATGGCGTGTTCCTACAGCCTTCGTCCGGCGTGTGCGACACGTTGAACATCCGCGCGCAGGTCGGCAGCCAGACGGTGGCGCAACTTGCCGCCCTGCCCAAGAAAGCCGCCTGCCGCAACAACTACCGGCTGGCCGGCGTGGCGCAGGACACAGCCAACCAGAGCGCATTCACCTGGCCGAGCGACAGCGCGTGGTCGAATCCGCAGTTGACGACGTCGCAAATGGCGGCCATGACGCCGTTCAGCGAGTACACATTCGCGATCTACCAGAACGGCAATCAAGTCACGCCGATCACCTACAAGGTACGGCTGCGCACACCGCCGCCGGCGCCGGATACGCTGCACCAGTACACGTGGCAGGACATCTCGCAAGCCACACGCGACATCCTGACCCCGGGCACGGCGTCCACCTTTGCAGGCGGCACGACGCTGCCGGTCACCTGGACGACCAAAGCAGGCGTGCCGTTCGTCAAGCGCGTCAACGTGCAGATTCGCGCCACGGCCTCGGGCCAGCCGACGGTCTTCGTGAACGGTGTGGGGCGCGCCGCGCCGGCAGCGGCAGGCACGACGGTGTCGCTCAATGTGTCGGGCGACCAGGGTGCAGCCTTCCCGGCCGTGGCGGGCTGGACGGGCATCCAGGACATGTCGTTCACCAACATGTCGTGGTCCGATCCGTTTGATCTGAACTTCACGACCTCGGTCCAATACGACCGCTAAAGCAAGGCACGCACGGGGAAGGCGCGGTGATCCGGCCCGCGGGGCAGCAAGCCCTGCGGGCCGTGGTCAACCGACCGTCGCCTCGAACACGCGGCGGTAGTTGCCGCCCAGAATCTCGCCCACCTCGATCGGGGTGAACCCGGCCTTCAACAGCGCCGTCGCCAGAACAGGCAGTTGCGCATAGCTAGTGAACACCGGCGGCTTGATGAAGCCGAGCATGTCGGTGCCCAGCCCCACGTGCGCTACGCCCACCACATCCACCATCCGTTTGACGCCGATCGCCATGGCATCAAGGCTGGGGAAATCCGTCGCATTGGGCCACACGCCGATCACGCCACCCGTATCCGCCACCGCGCGAGCATGGTCAGCCGAAATCAATCGGCTGCGCGCCCTCGCTGGTCCGGCAAGCGCCGTGTGCGACAGCACCAGCGGCTTGGTGGTCGTGGCCGCCGCACGCTTGACGAGGTCGTACGTGCCATGGGCCACGTCCACGACGATGCCCAGCGCGTTGCAGCGGCGTACCACATCCGCGCCGAAATCCGTCAGCCCACCATGCACCGGCGGCTCGGTCTGGATGTCGCCCAGTTCATTCACGCGGTAATGCGTGAGCTGCAGGTGCCGCAGCCGGTGCTGCGTGTAGGCCTCGTCCACGCGGTCGATGCGGCCTTCCAGAAAGTCCGCACCCTCTGAAGCGATGATGACGCTGGGCCCCTGCCTGCCCATGGCCGCCAGTGATGCGGCGTCCGTCACCACATGCAGTTGCTCACGTTCGATCAAGCGCTGCGCGCGGGCGAACTCGGTCATGCCGAGCTGGTACAGCTCGCCCGGTTCCGGTGTGCGGAAGGCCTCGAAGCGGTTGCCGCCGGGGGCCACGTGCACGGCGGTGGTGTCGGTCACGATGGCTAGGCAGATGACCTGCATGCCGCCCGTTCGCATCGGCGCGGCCACCGGCAGGAACGGACGATTCGCGCCGAGTTTAGGGTCGCGCGAGACCGTCACGCGCCCGGCATGGCTATGGATGTCAATGGTCAGCGTGCCGGGCGGCGGCGTCCAGGCGGAAGCGGCTTCGGGCTGCGCATCGGTGTAGTTGGCAAAACGGCCAGGCGCGCAGGCGGCCAGGCCCATCGCAGCGCCTGCGGCCAGGAACACGCGGCGGCTGATGCGGGCGGCCTCGGTGCCAGGCTGAACCG
>Ga0070659_100001754_pt1 | contig 15580 bp, 16 predicted proteins | sample KBSC23metaG_FD_64666 | JGI IMG/M metagenome (GOLD analysis project Ga0070659, IMG submission 64666) | Corn rhizosphere microbial communities from Kellogg Biological Station, Michigan, USA - KBS C2-3 metaG | ecosystem: Host-associated > Plants > Roots > Rhizosphere > Soil ... | reverse complement strand
ACGTGCTGGCGCTGGGTGAGCGTTGCGGCCTGCACCGTATCGAGCGATTGATGCGGGCGCAGGCCCTGCGTGCCAGGCCCAGGCGGCGAGGCATGCCCAAGGACCACGGCGAGGCTGCGCCATTGCGGCCAACGTGCTGGACCGCCAATTCCAGGCTGACGCACCGAACCAGAAGTGGGTGGCGGACTTCACCTACATCTGGACGGCCGAGGGCTGGCTGTACGTGGCGGTGGTGCTGGACCTGTACTCGCGCCGGGCGGTGGGCTGGTCAATGCAATCGAGCATGACCTCGCAGTTGGTGGCCGATGCGCTGATGATGGCCGTGTGGCGACGTGGGCGACCGGTGCAGTTGCTCCATCATTCGGACCAGGGCAGCCAAGGTGAATTCAACCGGTCGTCGCAACACCGGGTTGTCGGACAGATATTAGATGCTCGTTCAATACTTCGGCCGGCGTCTTCCAACCAAGCGTTTTCCGTGGTCTGCTGTTCAGCGCGTTAGCTACTGCTTGGATCTCTCGGTCACTCCACCGGGACAGGTCGGTGCCTTTCGGGAAGTATTGGCGCAGGAGTCCGTTCGTGTTCTCGTTCGTACCGCGCTGCCATGGGCTGTGAGGGTCGGCAAAGAAGACATCAACGCCGGACTCGATGGTGAAGCGGGCGTGGTCGGATAGTTCTTTGCCACGGTCCCAAGTCAATGACTGCCATAGCTGGCCTGGCAGCGTCGTCACAGTTCTCTTGAGCGCATTGGCCATGGTGATGGCTCCGTAGCCAGCCAGCGCCGGGCCGTTCTTCGTCCGAGGAGTCAGGCCATAGCCTTTCTCGCGAGGCAAGTGAACAAAGCATGGTGAATCGACTTGATCGCTCTACTAGCGTCCCAATCGCTGACCGGTTCAGGCCAATGATCAGGTCACCCTCCCAATGGCCTGGCACAGCGCGATCTTCCGCTTCTGCGGGCCTGCTGGAGATCATCACCTCCTCGCTCACGTGCGCCCACACTTTGGCCTGAGCCCTCGCCCGCGGTACGCGCAATGCCCGCCCGGTGCGCAGACAGCTCACCAGCTCGCGCTTGAGGGCACCGCGCCCCTGGATGTAGAGGGCCTGGTAGATGGCTTCGTGAGAAATGCGCATGGATTCGTCATTCGGGAAGTCGACCTGCAGCCGGTTGGCGATCTGTTCGGGCGACCAGGCATTAACCCAATGGCGGTCACCGCGATGTGGCTTGTTACGACCCTTGAACGGTGCCTGCCGCGGGCCGGCAATCTCATGGCCATGAGCGTCATGTATCTTGCCCTCCAAGCGGTCTTGGACATAGTGGCGCAGCTGCGGGTGACTCACCAGCTTTGCCTGCTTCGGTCTTCTGGCCATCAGTTCTGCCTTCCACTGTGCGACTGAGGCCCGGTACTCAAGCTTTCCGCCACGGGTTGCAGCGTTACGTGTGAGCTCCCGTGAGACCGTTGAGGGGCTTCGTCCTATACGGCGAGCGATCTCGCGCACCCCGATCCCCTGGATCGAGAGCAGCCCAATCTCTTCTCGCTCCGCGAACGACAAGTACCTTCCGGATATGGGGTTAGACATGAACAATGGCATCCCGCCCCGATGACGAAACCAGCGAGAGCCTACCGCCTGCGACACACCGACCGCCTCGGCGGCCCTCTCGCTCGTGATCCCGGTTGCGATTTGCTCCCAGAACCGCCGCTCCGTCTCACACCGAAGCGAGGGCGCGCCTGGCGAGCGCATCGCCTCTCGCCCAGTCAATTTCTTCATCCAACCTGCGGGTCGCCCCATACGCACCTCCGTGATTAGAGGTGTTGCGACGACCGGTTGAATTCACCCAATACACCAGTGAGCACTTCCAGCAGTTGCTCAAGGAACAGGGCATCACCTGTAGCATGAGCCGCGCCGGCGAGGTCTGGGACAACTCGGCGATGGAAAGCTTCTTTAGCAGCCTGAAGACCGAGCGAACGGCGCGTCGCGTTTACCGCAGTCGCGAGCAAGCTAGGTCAGACGTGTTCGACTACATCGAGCGCTTCTACAATCCGACGCGCAGGCATTCGACGCTCGGCTACGTCAGTCCGATACAGTTTGAGCAAGCTCGAGAAGCTTAGGTCGGTGTCCACTGAACCGGCAGCAGCCCACGCATTCCAATCTTCGGTTAGCGCAGGCGCCAGTACCCCGTCGGCGAGGACCCGGTTGATCTCTTGCACAGTAGCTCCGGCCATGAAGGCTGCTTCGGCCAGAGAGATAAGGTGGGTGGCACGCATGCGACTCCCCCAAAAGTGATGCTTCACACGACGGGGCCGTGCCCGTCATGGAGAATCCTAGTGCCTTTCGCGGGCCGGAGATACAAGGTACGAGGCCGAATTTTTAGCTTAGCCGCTGGGCTCAACTTAACAGGATAGAGGTGCTCGACAAAGTGCAGTGAATTGCGGCGCGCGTGAAATGAGCACGAATATCAGCGGTCATTCTGCAATCTCGATCTGCAATTGCCGCTGTGCGCATTGCTGACGCCTACCTAGCGGAGACGTCAACGTCTTCAATAAACTCGCAGGCCTCCGTGCGTGTACGAAGATTCATGATTGCGATCATCACCTACAACTCCACAACCTCTTGCGATCGCCACAAGCTGCGTCTTTCTCACCACCGCTAGATTTGCACAACGAATCTAGGATCAAAGGATTCGTTCTCCGCCTTCTTCCCCTTCGGCGCGTAGCCTCTCGGATTGCAGACGACCCGGCACTCCCCCACGGTGTAGTCAAAACTGTCATGCATATGACCATGGATCCACAGGTCCGCTAGCTGGACAACGCTCTCCATACGACTGGCGTACGCCGGCGTGAGTGGGTCATCCTGGTACTGGGGCGCTATGCTTTGCCTCGATGGCGCATGATGGGTGATAACAACGCGCTTACCCTGCGCTGGAGCCATCAGTTCATTGCTCAACCATTGTCGCGCCGCAATGTGCATCTGAATCGTGTCCCGCGGCTGGAGCTTTCGGAACACGCCTCGCGCCTCAAAGCGGATAGAACCCGTGAAGTCACTCATGCCTCGCGCGGCATAACCTTCGGCCGAAAGTACGCTCTGTTCTGTGTCGCGGTACAGCGCGAAATCCGTCCAAAGTGTCGCACCTAGAAACTCCACATTCCCGATCGTGATCTTGTCCATATCGAGCAGGTGAACGTTCGGCGTCGCCGCGCATGCCGCACGCAGGTTGCGAAGCACTCGACTGTGCTCGCCTTTGTAGAACTCATGGTTGCCGGGCACATAAATGACGGGCAGGCCTTTGCTCTGAACTTCAATCCACGGAATACCTCGGGTACCCAGGTGAATATCGCCGGCAAGCACGATGGCGTCTACGTCGCTCGTATCAATGTCGAGCGAGGAGAACTCGAGATGGAGGTCACTTACGATCAGGACATTCACGGCTGGCTCCTCCTAGGTCCCAGTATCAGATCGGCTGCTCGCTACGAAGCCGATCGATGGTGCCCCGACACGCTTCGGCATCACAGGCACGGCGATGAGCTTGCCTGACGCCATCGCTGTAGCAAACGCATCCTGTACTAGACGATGTGTCTTGCGAAGATCGAGATCGCTCCGTTCGGCAAGGGCCTCCGCTGCGTGCATATCCAGTTCGATGCGGCGGCCTGTTGCCCGCAGCAAACGCTGAGCCTCGGCCAGAATGATCTGCAATCTTTGTTCGGGGTCGGGTGCTTGGATGTTGAACACCTCCACTCGACTCAGCAAAGCTGGCGGCACTCCGTCGACATCGTTGGCCGTCAGGACACAGATGATCCGGCTTGCGTCAAACGGCATGCGCAGAAACGTGTCCTGGAACGTGCGCGCCGTGTCAGCCTCAAGCAAGTCGAGCAGCACCGGAGTAACGGGATAGCGGCCATCATCGCCAAGCTTGTCCAACTCATCCAGGACGAGGACAGGCGTCGCAGAGCTGCCTTTTGCCAGCATCTCGAAGATCATCCCTGGCCGAGCATTCCTCCAAGCACTATCGCCACCGGTTAATTGAAAACTGGCTTGCGAGCTTCCAGCCGACCACTTCCGCATCGGCACCCCCAGAATCTCGGCCAACTTGAGTGCGAATTGGGTCTTGCCAACACCAGGTTCACCCGTCAGCAGAATCGGCCGAACACGAAAACCCTTCGCGCGCATAGCGGTGGCAAGCGTCAGATCAATCTTCAGCTTCTGGATTGGCTCACGGAGATTGCCCAACAAGCGGTGGGCCTCGTCGAGCTTCTTCAGGGCTGGCTGGATACGAGGCAATACACGGTATCCATCGTTCGTACCAGCCTGCTCCAACAATGCCTTCGCGTACTTCTGCTGATGGCGGTCAGTTGTTTGCAGGTTTGCGTTGGCTTGCTCCAGTTGCTCCTCTGCAAAGACGTGAATATGCCTAGAACAGGACCGGCGGCGCGCCGGTCTTACTTCGGGCGCCACCGCCGTGGGTGGCTCAATGGATGTGGATTCAGGCTCATCCTCCTTGTTCACACCAAGGTCCACTTTGGCTTGTTGGGCAGCGTCAAGGGCGGTGTGCGTGTTCGATGGGATGAGTAGCTGCCATGATGCTGGACTGCGCAGCGCTGCGAGCTCCCCCAAGGGAACAAATCCGGGAGGGTGCTCCGATGGCTTTCGGGAAGCGGCCATGATGTTTCTCCATACGCGAGCTGGCGGCGTGCGGCCGCAGATGTCGGACCGGGGTAAAACTGGGACCAAATAGGGGCTGGGGATCAGCCGGCTATTCGCGTACGAGTTCGTCCCGATGGAACGAACGTGCGGCTGCCGAAACCGACCGCTGGGGTCGATTGGTGACGGCGGATGTCGTTGGCAGCCATAGAGAAATGAGGGTGTCGTGAGATCGTTGTTACACGCTCAAACCATACAGCACTACCAGGTTTGGCGCCATACGGCAAAGCGTAAGCTGTGGCAAACATTGCAGTCAGACGATGAGGCGACATAGAGCAGTCGCTTCTACGGCCCCATGAAGCATGATTTTCCGGGGCAGTTAGAAATGATCAAAACTCATACCGAGCCACCATCCGCTAACCCCTATCGCAGGTCCTCCCATGCGCAGTACCGCTGTCCGTGAACGGGCTGGTACATGAACTCGCTGTCGCGCTCTTCTGGAAACAGCCGGATGGCAAGAAATCGCGAATCATCAAAAGTACATTCGAGCTTTATCTGACTACCACGATGCAGTGCAATTTCAAGCGTTTTTGATGCCTCGACGTAGACGGCGCCAGCTACCTCAGCTCGATCCAACACAAAGTCGAATCCCCGTGTGGGTTCACGAAAGATGATCCGGCCGTGCGAGACCTGGATTTCCAGTTCTTTGGGAACATGCCCGCCTCTTACGGCAGGAGAACGCTTGCGACGAGATTTCACGGCACCTCCATAAGCATCGGTGCCTCTATTGTGACTCAAAACCCACTGACATTGAAGAGCCCCCTCAGCACCATGCGGGCATGCCCACCGCTCCCAGCGCACCCAGCCGATTTAGTGCTCGCCAAGTATTGGCCGCCAACATGCGTCGTCTGCGTGCAGAGCTCCAGTGGACACAAGAGGAACTAGCCTTCCGAAGCGGTATCGATCGTTCGTTCCTAGCGCATGTAGAGCGATCCGCGCGCAACGTCTCCATCGACGTGATAGAGCGCATCGCAATCGCCTTAAGTGTCTCCGTGCAGGAACTCTTTCGCGAAGACGTATGTGAGGCGGTTACCTGAGGTGTCAAGCGCCGTCTCTTCAGCGTTCCAACGGTCGCCAAACGCGCGCCCCGGCCTTGGCTCAATTGCACAGAACTAGTGACCCTCGTCAAGACGCAGCCACTGCGTCAGCCGTAAGCCAACTCTGGTGTCGCTCAACCGTAGAAATTCAACAGGGTCTTCTCGCCACCCTGGCATCGCCCCGACGTCAACGTCATCGAGCCATTCTGTCAAAGCACGTAGCATTGCCTCGACCTCAAATTCTGCTACCTGATCGACAAGGTCGGTCAAGGGCGATTGATCGTTCCACTCACATGCATGCCAGCAATTCGCATCCGCGTACAAATAACCTTCGGGAGATATTTTAGCGCTCTCCGTGTACTTGATTAAATTCGCATCAAACATCTTTCGCGATATATCCAACCAATTGGCGCGGACCTTAAAGTAGCCACGCCTCTCTCGGTCGGGAGGCCCCCACACATCGTCCAGATCCTGCAAAGCGATCTCGTAAGGACACGGCTTAGTCCAAAGATGCCTCTCACGGGGGTCGATGTGAATCCAATGAGAATCCCAACCGTGCCTCTCGAAAACCCACTCACATTTACAAGGATCATGTCTGAGATTTATATATTCCCTCGCCTGATCAATTTTTCTTCGCAAAGAAATATTGCGATTCGAATATATTGATATCGATTTGTAGAATTCAAATATCGTATCAAAATCAAGATGTCCTTTTAGGCAACGAAGATTCTCCCTTGCATCTGCAGGGAAGTCGAAAAACCTAACACTCCAATGCTCGCTGAAATTTTTGAATATTTGGCGAGCTGATTTCGGAATAGGCTCGATTCCATGGAGCCGCCCCAAGGCCCGCCTCGACGAGTTGATATCCCCGGCGTCAGATCGCCAAATTTCATTCGTAGAAAGATTTCCAGCGGATCTATTCACACTCTCGATCCAATTCATCAGCTCATTAAAACATCCCATTCTCCAAAAATCAGGCGAAAACCTCTTTGTCAGGGGCCAATATTCGCAGTGTTCTGTCATCAGATCTTGCATCGCAGTCACGTATGAGGCCATCCTCCCCCTCGAGCACTCCTTGGTTGGCGACCCCCTCAACGCAACCAAATGAAACGGGCAACACGATAGCCAATCCAATTCATGCAAGTTGCTGTGATAGCCCATCTTTATGCACTCATCGCAGTACCGCAGTGATTCAGCTGGACGCCTCTCGCTTCTGAATTGGTAGCTCCCGCAACCGGAAAAATCCGTCCTCGGGTGGAATACCGTATCAAGTACAACCGTTGGCTCCCTCAAGATTTCCGATATTTTTCCTACGTCTACGGCCGTCAAATAATTATCCTCGACCACCGCAAATCCAAAAAACAATCCTGCCCTCTTCGCTCCGAGCAAATTGAGCTCACAAAACCTGGACCAAAAAGAAGCCCTAGACTCGTACAGCCTCAAAGTCCCTGGAATCCAGTTGACGGCAGGAAAGTCTTCCATATCACGCTTTCCCTGATATAAGGCGCATATGATCAGAAAAACCTGTTGCACCGATAATCAATAGCAAATTCTCGTATTTCGTAACTTTTTTCCAGTCTTCCTCTATTGCCAACTGGCAAAGAACTTCCTCAATAGTATTAGCGATATGCTGCATTGGAAACCCTGTCGCCATATTTGATTTATTTGGTGACAGATCATTTAAAGCGTGCCAAAAAATAGTGGCGATATCACGCAATCTCCGACCAGCCAAAAAATCCACTGGGGAAAAATACTTTAGATACGAGACCCCACTACCCTCTGGCCATTCTGAATCCTCATCATATCCATTTAGAACATACGCCAACTCGTCTGGTGATCCGATCCCACGGAATTTCGCGTGCTTCACCATAAATCTAGCTGCAAGATGCACGTTGCCAGTGACACTCATATACTGAGGCTGGTAATTGAGTTGATGGGATCCGACAGAGAAAACGCTGAGCACGTAACCATCATAGTCCAGGTCATTCTGAAGTCCGGAAAGCCACTTCCATTCTTGAAACGACATGTATTGAGCTTCATCTATAAGAAGAACAACAAAATTGTTATCGGCACTCTCCGCCAGCGTTTCAAACCTATTTTTGCAAAGTGCGAACCCTGCAGATTTTTTTGGCGGTTTTTCCGGCTCAATAAGATCGTACTTTGAGGCGATAAGAATCTTGTGCCAGAAGTCCGCCTCACCAGCTGCCGAAACGGGTCGGTGATTCCAAATTATTAACGGCATATCTCTGCGAAATCTCTCTGTCAACACGTTATACAGATATCGCCGAACACATCGGGTTTTTCCGAAACGAGAAGGACCAAATATATATCCCCCTGGGATTCTCATGTCTATCCAATCCCCAATCTTCCCGATCATCTCGTCCATTGGAGGCGTCCAAACAGCATATCTCCTAGTGAGGATGTGATGTTGCGAATCAATCCGCTCTGGCAAACTAGATCTCATGATCAATTCCCACTGGACATTCTTCGCGGGGGAAGAGGTGACGATTTTCCCGAATCAGACTTGTTTTCTTCCGTTTTTCTTAGGGGCTCCTTTATTTCTTTAGCCCGTAAGAGAGCCGATTCAAGCATCGACTCACCTACAAATTCCTCCGCCGCTTCCGTGAGAATTCTTCTCGCCTCGAGATATGCGGGGTGAATGGGTAGTTTTCCATGAGGCCGGCTCTCGGCATACTCAATAAACTTGGTTATCGCATCTGACCCCTCTGGCAAATTGAATTTTTCATTATCGACAAGCCTACATATTGCTGATCTAACGGCTTGGTTGTGAGGTGATATATTCCATGGTGGGGCAGCCCGGAGGACGCCTAGGGCAACTCCATTTTGCATTGTTGCTAGCGCAACGCGACCATCGTCTTCCTTGTGCCATACAACCCAAATTCTCTTCCCGACTAAATCATTCATGCCCGCCAATATATCGTTGCTGTAGCGTCCGCGGCAGAAATTCACATATGGCTTTCTTCCCTCTTTCGCGCCGCCCTTCACTGGACATAGTTTTCGAAAACTAAATAGTGACTCGATGGTTGATTCAGATGTGCATCTATAATTTTCATTTGAATTCTCAAATAGGAATTTGGCGTAATTCAAGGGTGATCTTCCGCCAATCGATGCGCACGGTCGCCTGTTGTAGTTTGCGATCATGACATCGAGAAGCTCCTGTGCGTACTCAATCTGGAAGCGACTGGCCAAAGCAACTTGTTCTGGTTTTCGTCCCTTTCGATCTTCCGGCTTGCCGCCGGTAGTATTTGACATTCGTTGGAACCCTCCGCCCGCAAGATTTCGAAAGAATGCCTCTATGTTCGGGCGATCATCTGGTGAACGTCGCCTAGCGAAGGACGTCTCTGGGGTCAAAAGAGTGGAACCGACACATTGGCTCAAAATGTCGCGTATTATTTTGCACGTTTCAGCGAGCGCTCCATCGACGCTGGTTTCATCCCAGCACAGTCTGACGAACTCAGGACCAACGGAGGATAAAAGCCCTGCACCTGGCTCGTAGGGGGCATCGGAGAAGCAAACAGGTTTTGCAACCCAGCGACTGAGCGCACATTTAATCGCCCGGCGAACATCATCCGCGGACACTTCTCGGTTCATGCTGAAGTAGTAACCTAGTACTGCTCGCGTTACTACTTCTTGAAGAACAATAACCCAGAGACGATGAACAATTATCTCTTTTGATTCGCCGTCCAGAAGAGGAATCGAAACGCAAAACCTGCCATCAGTTTTGTGAGCATCCATCTCAATTCGCTGCATAAATCTAAAAACAGGGCGATTTGTTCCGTCACCTGTTTTTAGTTTTCGAGCGAGTTCTGGTCCACCGCTCTCGATGGCCAATTTTCTTGGGTTTTTGGATAATATTTTATTGACGTAACGGCATATAGATGAGTAGCCGTACTTTTCGGAGTCACGGGAAAATGGCCACTCGCCACGAAGTTCGTAACCCAACGCTCGAAGCTGGTCTTTAAACCAGCGCCAATGATTTTTTCTTGTTATTTTTATCTCTGAAAGCTTGTCCGGTGACGCTTCTCGTAAAATTCGGTGATCAAGTTTTTTCCGAAGATCGGGGTGGCGATCTAACATCGCAGTGAACACGCCAGCGGCCCCGGTGCCAAAAGGGCTGACACGAATTGGTCGATGACGTTCGTACGGCTTTATTCGAAGATATGGGACGAGTGCCCTCCACCCATAGGGTTGGCCATCGGGATGGACTCGCAAGCAACGCTCCCGAACTAGCCGATACGTTTGCTTGGCGCCAATTCCCGATTTTTTCAGGATCTCGTCCTCATCGGCTCCCGCTAGGTACAGTGCGACTGCACTTTTTCTAGCGAAATATCGAGCTCGTACCGTCCCTGCCAGCGCCCCTTCATCTGGGGTTGCCCATGTGGACGTATCTACACTTCTTCCACCGATCGTTCGCGAAGAGAAATGTGACTCATCTGCTGCATCTTCTGGCATAAGCACTTCTCCTTGTCGGAATCGTACTTAAAGGCAGAGATAGCAGGTAAATAGCAAAAAATCAGGTGCACATGTGCACCATACGCAAATAAAAGATACAAAATTTCTCATATTGAGCAAAAAAAGAACAAATTTTTCGACGGGACTTTCGCAAAAAATTGTTCTCACCCCAGGGGAAACCCACATAAAAGCTGCTTACACCAGGGAACACTTTTGTGCGCATGAACGGCGGCAGCTATGTGCACGTGCGGACTTTGATCGTTGCACTAGTCAATCTACCAACTCACCCTGGCCTAAAATGAGTCACGTCATGCCGGTCCCACCGCCCTAGCATCTGGCACCGCGACTTGGGCTGGCAAGATGCCTGGCGAATGGGATGCGAGCGATGCCCCCGATTGAGAACACCGAAGACCGTTATGGCACGGTAGCGATCGTGCTGCATTGGTTGATGGCGCTTCTCATGATCGCGCTTACGGCGGTGGGACTGTATATGGCCGCACTTCCGGATGTCGGCTTCAACACGAAAAAGATCACGCTGATTCTCTATCACAAGGAATTCGGGCTGCTGGCCCTCGCCTTGTTTGTTTTGCGTTTGGGCTGGCGTGTCACTCAAATCCTGCCGAAACTGGTTGAACATCTGCCTGATTGGCAAATGATCGCCGCCCGATTCGTCCATCTTTGCTTTTATGGTTTGATGTTCGCTTTGCCAATGACGGGTTGGCTGATGTCGTCGGCAGCTGGCATTCCAGTTTCGTTTTTTGGCCTCTTTACGTTGCCCGATTTCGTCCATCACAACGACGATCTGTTTGCCACATTCATTGGCATCCATCAATGGCTGGGATACGCGCTCGTGCTTCTGATCGCCGTCCACATGGGGGCAGCCCTGCTGCACCATTTCGTCTTCAAGGACGACACCTTACGCAGAATGCTGCCTTAGTGGGCATGCTCAACGACGAACCTGGAAAGCTCCCGCAACAATCGCGCCGCAGCCGTATTGGCCGCCACGACGCCCGCGTACGGATTCCTTTCGCTCAGCAATTCCTGCGTCGACAACTCCTTGGTCGCGACAACCTGATGGCTCGTCTCCCGCGTGAGATAGCAACGCATCGTGAGCCGCAGCACGGCAGGATCTGACGAAAAATCCTGCGTGAGCTCGATGATTTCCGTGCGAAGCGAAAACGTGGGTCGGCCAAAAAAGGGGGACGAAAGCACCTCACTGAAATAGTGCGTGCGCTGAAGTGTCTCAACGATCAACGGCTGCAGCATCTGCGCAGGTGTTGCCACCCATTCGTTCTGACTGAAATACGCGATCTGATACTGCTGGGATGAATACGCCATGCGGGGCGTGGCGTAAGCCGGCGCGCTCTCCGGAACCAGCACCAGCAGTGTCGCCGCGTGCGTGCGTTGCATTGGAAAATCGTCCGGGATCGTACTCAGTGCATAGGTTTTCGTATCCATGTGGACCGGCGAAAACAAGGTGCAACCAGAAAGCGAAAGGATGCACAGTGCTCGGATTGTCGTGCGGACTGTCATCGCTTTTCTCCCGGCCCAAGGGGCGGCGGCGCAGTGCCGCGAATCAGGACGGACGGGTCTCGGTTGATCCTGTCCGTAACGGCAGTCAGGGACGCCGATAAGTGATCGAGGTCGGACAGCACCTTATAGGTTTCAGGCAGAACCTGCGATTGCAGCGCACTCACCGTCTGGTGGGTCGAATCCACGAGCGGCGCAAACCGATAACTGGCGCGCTCTGTATTGGCCACGATGGCGTCCAGCTTTCTGGTGTTTTCCGCCATTGCCTGCGTGACCTTTTGCAGGCTCTGGGCGGATTGCTTCAAGGATGCGATGGTCTGCTGGTCGAGCGTCGTTGTGAGTAGCGCCGTCAAGATCTGGACATTGTCGTTAACTTGGCTGATGGCCGTATCGAGGGTCACGATTTTGGACGGCGTCGCCGGGATCGTGGGATAGCGCTGGCCGGGCTGTGGCGTCAGTTGCCTCGAATCTGCGCCGGCGTTTTCGAGCGCAATGAAAACGTACCCGGTGAATCCTCGCGTTGCGAGCCCACGGGAAGTAATCGTGGCGACGGTGGCCGCGGTGATCGGGGTGGCCTTGTCGATGCTCAACAGGATGCCCACCGACTGCGGATTGATCAGCCTGACGCTCTTGACCTTCCCCACTTCGACGCCATGGAACTCAACCGGTGCATCGGCGATGAGCCCCGAAACCGGCTCACGCGTCAACACCTGGTAAGTCGCGTATTGGCCGACCGAAAAAAATAAATACCAGATTGCCCCGGCAATCGCCGAGACAAGCAAGCACGCCGAGAACAGGAGTTTTGCCTTCGTGTCGATGCCATGTTTCATGGCGATGTCCTCCAGGCAAATGCGTTGGGTTGACCGCCTATCTCGGAGGCCTGGTTCGACAGGCTCGCCTGCGCTGTAGCGCGGACATCGTGCGCAAGGTCAGGTCGACAGTGGCACCGCAAGCGGTTGATGGGCGCCACATGATTAGTATCCCCCTGCGCCGCCATCGTCGCCATTGCCGCCACGGCACGAGTCCCCCGAAGACGGACGTTCCGTGCCGCTGGCGGTGCCAACTCGGCCTCGAGTGCGGATGACGAGCGCCCCGCCGGCCCAGCCTGCGCGGCTGCAGTGGCCGCACCGGTTCAATGCCGATGTTCACATGCCAAGCCTCATCGCGTATGATCCGGCGACGAATGATGGTGCCCTTAAAGGGTGAAACGGGAACACGGTTTGAAGCCGTGGCTGCCCCCGCAACTGTAAGTGACGAGCCCGCATCAAAGTGCCACCGGAGGGTTCCGGGAAGGCGATGCGCGGCGATGACGCACAAGCCAGGAGACCGGCCATCATCTCTTGTCGACGTGGGGTAAATCCGGGCGGGGTGTACTGGAGGATACGAAAAGCGGCCAAGCCGTTTTGTCCTGTCTCGCGGCGATGCATCTCGCAAAGAGGCCTTCCGTGGCATCGCCGCTCTCGCGCCGTTTTACTTCCCCGTCTCGTACGCCAGTCAGCCTGCTGGCGGTACTCATTGGACTGAACCTGCTGGCCTGGGCATGGGCGCTCACCGCCTTTGCCGGACAACCCGCCTTGCTTGGTACCGCGCTGCTGGCCTACCTGTTCGGGCTGCGCCATGCGGTCGATGCCGATCACATCGCCGCGATCGACAACGTGGTGCGCAAGCTGGTGCAGCAGGGCCAACGCCCCTTCGCGGTGGGTTTCTTCTTCTCCACCGGCCATTCGACGTTGATCGTGCTGGCGGTGTTCGTCGTCGTTACCGCGAGTTCCGCCATGGGTGCGCGTCTTGGCGCATTCAGGGAAACCGGCGGTGGCATTTCGACTGCCATCTCCGCGCTCTTCCTGCTTGTGATTGCCGTGACCAACCTCTTCATTCTTTGTGCGGTGTGGAAACAGTTCGTCCGTTTCAGGAAGGGAGAAGCGATCCGTGGCGAAGACATCGACATGCTGACGTCCGGCAATGGCGTCATGGCGCGGCTGTTTCGCCCGATGTTCCGGCTGGTCACCAAGAGCTGGCATATGTTTCCGCTCGGTTTCCTGTTCGGCCTCGGATTCGACACGGCGACGGAGATCGGCCTGTTTTCAATCTCGGCTGCCCAGACGCCCAAGGGCGTCCCATTCCTGTCGGTCATGGTGTTCCCCGTTCTGTTTACCGCAGGCATGGCCTTGATCGACACGCTCGACAGCATCCTGATGGTCGGCGCCTATGGCTGGGCCTTCGTCAACCCGATGCGCAAGCTCTGGTACAACATCACGATCACGTTGACCTCGGTGCTGATGGCGTTCGTCATCGGCTCCATCGAGGCCCTCGGTCTGCTGGCCAACCGCCTGAGCCTGCACGACGGGCCGTGGGCATGGGTTTCCCTACTCAATGAAAGACTGGCGGAGTTCGGTTATCTGGCCATCGGTCTCTTCATCCTGAGCTGGGCCGTTTCAGCAGGCATCTACAAGTGGAAGGGCTACGACCGTCTGCCCTCCCCTGCACTGATGAAAGGCGAGCCGCAATGAGAACGCACGATCGGCATGTATTGATGTGTACCGGCCCGCGTTGCACGGACAACGGTGCCGCAGCAGAAGACATGTTCAAGGCGCTTGGCCAAGCCATCGACGCATGCGACGGCCTGCGCGTTAAACGGACCCGCACCCATTGCTTCGCGGTCTGCAAGCAGGGACCGATCATGGCGGTGTATCCGGACGGCATCTGGTATCGCAATGTGGATGCTGCCGCCATCGGCCGCATTGTCAGCGAGCACCTTGCGGGCGACAGCCCGGTCGAGCCGCTCATCTTTCACCGTCTTGGTGTTGGCGACGTAGAGCCGGAGGCCGAAGCATGACAGGCAACACCGCGCCCCGTGTTGTGTTGCTCAGTCACGCCGGCACCGATCTGACCGCGCTGGCCCGTGCGCGTGCCGCCCTCCCTGGCGATTTTGCTGCGGTCGAAGCGGTGAACCTGCAGACCATCGACAGCCCTGATCGCATGGATGCGCTGCTTGCGACCACCCTGCTTGAGGCGCGCGTAGTCGTGGTGCGATTGCTCGGCCGCGCGCACGACGTGCCGGGCTTCGACGCGCTGCTCAAAACCGCATCGATGCGCCACCAAGCGCTGATTGTCATCAGCGGCACCGGTGAGCCAGACCCCGAGCTGGCGGCGCTGTGCAATGTCCCGCCGGCTTTGCAGCATGAGGTGATGACCTACCTCCAGGCTGGCGGCGTCGGCAACATGGCTCAATTGCTGCGTTGCCTGTCCGACCGACTGTTGATGACCGGGTTCGGTTACCAGCCGCCCGCAGCACTGCCCGAGCACGGCATCTACCACCCCGCGCTGCCGCTGCAGACCACGCTGGACGATTGGGCCTCGATCCGCAACCCCCAGTGGCCAACGGTCGGCATTACGTTCTACCGGGCTCACTGGCTCAGCGGCAACACCCGCTTTATCGACATGCTCGTCGATATGCTGGCCGAACGCGGCATCAACGCGCTGCCGGTCTACACCGCGTCGCTACGCGCGCTGGATGCTTCCGGCCACCCCGCCGCACTGGGGCTGTTCGTTGCCGATGCAGCCTGCCATATCGACGCGCTGATCAACACCACCTCGTTTGCGATGGGCGACGTCAGTGCGGATGGCCCGACCCTGCCCGGCTGGTCGGTGGCAGCGCTCGGACAGTTTGGTGTCCCAGTGATCCAGGCCATTGCCAGCAGCATGACGCAGGCCCAGTGGGAAGCGTCCGAACGCGGCCTCAATCCCCTCGATACCGCGATGAACGTTGCGTTGCCGGAGTTTGATGGCCGCATCGTGGGCGTACCGGTCTCATTCAAGGACAGCCAGGGCGACAATCGGGGCGAGAC